>Ga0137429_1000139_pt1 | contig 38978 bp, 25 predicted proteins | sample EasRivERMZT736_2_FD_102304 | JGI IMG/M metagenome (GOLD analysis project Ga0137429, IMG submission 102304) | Soil microbial communities from meander-bound floodplain in the East River, Colorado, USA - East River MetaG ERMZT736_2 | ecosystem: Environmental > Terrestrial > Soil > Floodplain ...
ATGACGCCCGTCACCATGATGACGTCGACGTCCGGCCGCTCGCGCTTGATCTCCTGGAGCATCGCGATCCCGTCCTTGCCGGGCATGTCGATGTCGCTCAGGACCAGGTCGACGGCCTCCGCGGCAACCCGGGCGGCCCCGTCGAAAGCATTCGTCGCCGTGGTGCAGGTGTGACCGAGGTCCGTGAGGTGCTCCGCGAGGACCTCCCGGATCACGCGCTCGTCATCGACGATCAAGATGTGGACAGGCGTCATGGTGGCGCCATCGCCTCCCGGGCCCCGGGCGAAGGACGGTGGGGTATCGTGCGCTCCGGCTGGACAGAATGTAGCGCCCGCACCCCCGAGGTCAAGCGACTTCCCCCGTCCCGGCAGCGAGGTGGGGACCCAGGAAGGCGAGGAGCGCCGCGAAGAACGGTTCGGGCAGGAAGTGGACAAGGGAGTCGGCATGGTAGCGGCCTCCCTCCGTGAATGGCAGCAGCGTCCGGGGTCCGCCCTCCGAACGCGCCTGCGCCTCCGCGTCGCGGAAGCCCACCAGCCAGTCGTCGCGATGGTGGAGGAAGGCGGCCGGGAGGGGGATCTTCGCCAGGTTTTCGGAGGTGCGCGGGCGCGGATCGCGCAGCGAACGCGGCCGCAGGCGGGGCACCCGCCACAGATCCCCGAAGGTGATCATGGGGAGCAGGTCGATCCCCCACCTCGCGCGCACCAGGTTGGGGTCCTCCGGCGTGCCCACGAACGCGACACAGCGGACCTCCGGATAACGCTGCGGGCCGCTGGCGAGCAGATCGGCCGCGATCCAGCCCCCCATCGACAGCGCCACGATGCCGATCCGCTCCGCTCCCCGTCCGCGCACGTGATCGAGGAGCGCGGCGAGGTCCCGCCCCTCCTCCCTCCCGAACGTGTAGCGGCCGCTGCTTCCCCCGTGGCCGCGGAAGTCGAGCGCGGTCACCTCGCCCAGGGCGACGAGGCGCTGGCAGATGCCGCGCGTCCCGGAGGAGGCGGCGCGCCGCCAGAACCCCGGCAGGACCAGCAGCGCCACCGCGGGGTCGGCGTCGGGGGCGCGAGTCCAGCGCTCGGCGTTCAAGCGTACGCCGTCGTCGGCGAACAGGCGGAGGCGTTCGCACGGCGCGCGCGGGACGCCGCGGGAGGTGACGAGGGGAAGGTCAGGGCGGGACACCACCGCATTCTACCGATGTGGCGGATCGGGCGGGTTTGCCCCGGCCCCCAGCCTCCGATACCCTCAGGGGGCGGTCGTCGCTGCAGCCAGCGACCGATCGGGGAGGACGGGGGATGGCGACGGTCCAGTGCACGCGCTGCGGGGCAGCGGCCGAAGGGCTCACGGCGCCGCCATTTCGAGGCGAACTCGGCGCTCGGGTGATGGCGAACGCCTGCGCCGCCTGCTGGAAGGCATGGGTGGGGGAGCTGACCAACCAGATGAACGAGCGGCGCCTGAACCTGACGAAGCCCGAGCATCAGGCGCTGGTGCGACAGCTTCTCGCGGAGTTCCTCAAGCTGCCGGCCGCCTGACGGCGGCGCTCAGGAGGGCTGGGCGAGCACGACGTCGATGACGTGGTCGAGATCCTCGAGCCGGTACGGCTTGTGCAGGTGCGGGTTGCCGACGCGATCCAGGAAGGCCAGCGTCTCCGGGTTGGCGGCATCTCCGGTGCTGAACACCATCCGCTGCGCCAGCCGCTCGTCGAGACGATGGACCTGCTCCCAGAGCGCCGGGCCCGCCATGTCGGGCATGCGAATGTCGGAGATGATCACGCCGTAGCGCTGTGCCCGCAACAGCTCGAGCGCCCCGCGGCTCGACGCGGCGACATCGACATCGTGCCCCTGGGAGCCCAGGAAGTCCCGCAGCATCTCCCGCACGTTCAGCTCGTCGTCCACCACCAGGATGCGCGACCGAGGTCGCGGCGTCGGCGGCGCCGCGGCGGGCGGCTCCGCGCCGCTGCGCTCCCCCAGGACCACGGGCAGCTCGATGATGAACTCCGCCCCTCCCTCCGGCCGGTTGGCGGCCCGGATGATCCCGTTGTGCTGCCGCACGATCCCGAAGCAGATGCTCAGGCCGAGCCCGGTCCCCTGACCGACCTCCTTGGTCGTGAAGAAGGGATCGAAGATGCGATGCAGGTTCTCCGGCGCGATGCCGGGGCCGTCGTCCGCGAAGGTGATGCGCAGCCGGTTCCCCATCCGCTCGGTGCGGCAGAGGATCCTGCCTCGCGCGCGGTGCCCGTGGATCGCCTGGGCCGCGTTGTTGAGGAGGTTCAGGAACACCTGCTGGATCTGGTGGAAGTCCGCCATCGTGCGCAGCGGCTCCGGCGACAGATCGAACTCGACCACAACGTCGCTGACCCGCAGATCGTACTCGCGCAGCTCCACGGTGCGCCGCAGCGCCTCGTTGATGTCGATGAGGCGCGGCTCGGTGGTCGTCTTGCGGGAGAACGTCAGCAGGTTGCGCACGATGCGGGCGGCGCGCTCGGACTCGTGGCAGATCTTCTCGAGGTAGCCGCGCAGTTTCGGGTCCTGCGTCTTGCCGAGGCAGAGCTGGGAGTACCCCATCACCCCCGCCAGCGGGTTGTTCAGCTCGTGCGCGACGCCGGAAACCAGCTCTCCGACGGCGGCCATCTTCTCGGACTGGAGCAGCAGCTCCTGCGCGGCCTTCACCTGGTCGAGGGCCCGCTGCAGATCCGCATTCGAGTTGCTCAGGCTTTCGGTTCGGGCGTGCACGAGTCCCTCGAGCCCGCCGTACATCTTCTTCAGGTCGCCCGCCATGCGGTTGAAGGCGTCCGCGAGCTGGGCGAAGTCGTCGCTGCCGCGCACGGGGAGAGAGTGGTCGAACTCCCCCTGGCTCAAGGCGGCGACCCCCTGCCGCAGCCGCCGCAGCGGACGCTGCACCACGATCCCCGTGAGGACCAGGGACAGGAACATCGCCATCGCCATTGCCAGCCCGACGGCGCGGAACACCTGGTTGCGCTGGTGCCGGGAGAACATCTCCAGCATGTCGCGGTGGTAGCTCACCTCCACGATCGCGATCGGCTTGCCGTCGGCGCCCCGGATCGGCGCGACCTCGCCGACGTAGGAGCCGAACTCGTCCGCGTACGAGACCGCCTCCACCGTCCCCTGCCGCAGCGCGGTGAAGTGGGCGGGAGTGGCGTAGAACAATGGATAGCCGACCCCGGTCTCGCCGACGTCGACCACGAGCGACATCCTCCCCTCGACCTCCCGCATGACGCCGATCCAGGCGATCTCGTTGTCGGTGGAGGCGTGCCGCAGCAGGGCGAGGGTCCGCTGGTACGCCGGCTTCGTGAAGTCGGTGGGGATCTGGATCTCCCCGACGGCCCGAGCGTCGATCGCCGCGGAGAGGAGCCACGCCACCCGCCGCATCTCCTCCGCCGCCTCGAGGCGGTGGCGGTCGTCGTTCTGCCGGTAGAACCCGTACCCGGAGATCCCGACCGTGAGGCCGACGACGACCAGCAGCGGGACGGTGATCTTCGCGAAACTGCTGACCCGGACGCGTCGCAGCGAGGCCCGCAGCGCGAGCGTGGGGACCGACGCGGGAGGCGACGACGGCGGGGGCGGCGCGCTCACCCGAGGGTCGCCTGCAGCCGCGCCAGCGGGTCGAAAACCAGGATCCGGTTGTTCAGCGTATCGACGGCGAGGACCTGGACGGCGCCTCCCGGCCTGGAGGGCGGGCGCACGGTCACGCCCATGAGCTGCGAGTCGGCACCGGCCGCCGCCGGCGGGGAGAATGCTTGCAGGAAGTCGCCACGGGGCGAGAACTTCTTGATGCAGCGATTCCCCATGTCGCTGATGTACAGGTTCCCCTCGGAGTCGAGGTCGAGGTACTGCGGGTAGGAGAGCGCGTCGTTCTCGCTTCCGAACCGTCCGAAGCGGGCGAGCGGCGCCCCGTCGAGCGTGAAGCTCTGCACCCGCGAGTTCACCGATTCGAGCACATAGATGATCCCGCGCGCCTCGTCGACCGCGACGTCGTTCGGCCCGCCGAGCTCCCCCGGCCCTGAGCCGGGGTGGCCGATCGTCCGGACCAGGCTGCCGCGGTGATCGAACTGGCGGATGCGGTCCCGGTGATAGTCCGCGACGTACACGTTCCCGTCCGAGTCCACGTCGAGACCGTACGGCCCGTTGTTCGATTCCCCCTCCTTGTAGTCCTGTGCCCCGATCTCGCGCAGCGGTTGGCCGTCGGCCGCGAAGACCTTCACGCCGTCGTGGTCCTTGAACGCGCCGCCCGGGGCATACTCGCGGTCGCACAGATAGATCTCCCCCGCGGGACCGAGCGCGATGTCGTAGGGGGCCGGGAGGCTGCCGGGGGAATGGCCGAGTCCGCCGAACTCCCCGAGGAACTTCCCGGCCGGGTCGAGCCGCGCCACGCGGTAGTGGTTCTTGTCCACTACCAGCAGCGAGCCGTCGTGCGCGACGGCGACGGCATTCGGGCGGTTCAGCAGCCGGGCGTCGGTGGCACAGGCGCTCGTCAGCAGGCAGACCGCGAGAAGGAGACGGACCGGCCGCCTGGTTGTCGGCGCTGGACGGGTGGCGGATTCCGCCGTCGCGGGTGTCATCGAGGCATTCCTCTCCGACACAGAATCTACGTCCCAGGGGCAGAAAAACAACAGGATCTGCGACTATTGAATAGTTATATTCTCGTAACCTAATAGTCACATTAAACATTGATTATTAATGATTTAGTGGATTTCTGAGGGGGCGGCTGACGCTACCGATCGACCGGGCCGCCGATCTGGGACCAGTCCCGGAAACCGCCGGCCATGGAGTGGAGGTTTGCGTATCCCATCTGCTGGAGGGTGTCGGCGGCGAGGGCGGAGCGCATCCCGGAGGCGCAGTAGACGACCATCTCGGCACCCGGGTCGCGCAGCAACTGGGGTGCCTGCCCCTCGATCACCCCGCGCGGGATGGAGATCGCCCCAGGGAGGTGACCGCGCTGGTACTCGTCCGGCTCGCGCACGTCGAGCACGACGAGGCGCTCGCCGCGTTGCACCCTGCGGAGCACATCCTCGGCGGAGATCTCGCGAATGCGGCTCTGGGCCTCGCGGACGAAATCCTGGAAGGTCTTCGGCATCAGCGATTGACCCGCTTGACGAACTCGCCGCTGCGGGTATCGACGAGCACCCGCTCCCCGGCATCGAGGTACGACGGGACCTTGATCTCCGCCCCCGTCACGAGGCGCGCGTCCTTCATCACCTTCCCGCTGGCCGTATCGCCGCGCGCCGACGCGTCCACGGAGACGACCTCCATCTCGAGGAATGGCGGCAGGTCGAGACCGATCACGCCGCCGTTGAACAGGACCGACTTGAGAGCCTGGCCATCGACCAGGTAGCGGGCCAGATCCCCGACGGCATCCCGCGCCATCCCAAACTGCTCGTACGACGCCAGGTCCATGAAGTGGAGCGTGTCACCATCGGCGTAGAGGAACTGCACCTCTCGCGTCTCGAGGTCCGGCTCGTCGAACTTCTCGCCGGACTTGAACGTCTTGTCGAAGACCTGGTCGGTACGGATGTTGCGGACCTTGGCCTTGACCAGCGTCGCGGAGCCGCGCGCCGAGGGGGTCTGCACGGTGTAGTCCATGACCTGATAGGGGTCGCCGTCGATCAGGACGTGGATCCCCTTCTTGAAGTCGGAGGTCGTGAGCATGCCAGGTTCCTGAGAATCGTGTTCCGTGGGGGTTCGGGCCGGGAGTATAGCTCAGAACCGGTCCGCGAGCCGCTTCCGGCCCCCCATCCGGTTCAGGCCTTGGCGTCGACCCAGTTCGCCCCGGAGCCGGTATCCACGACCAGCGGAGCTGCCAGCGGGTGGACCCCCTCCATGCACTCGACGACCAGCCGCCGGGCCGCCTCCAGCTCCCGCTCCGGTGCCTCGAGAACCAGCTCGTCGTGGACCTGCAGGAGCATCCGGGTGGCGAGCCGCTCGTCGCGCAGCCGTCGATCGACCTCGAGCATCGCCTTCTTGATCAGGTCGGCGGCCGTCCCCTGGATGGTCGTGTTGACCGCCGCCCGGGCCGCCGCCTGCCGCAGCATCGGGTTCGCGTTCTTGATGTCGGGAAGGTAGCGCACGCGGCCGAAGAGCGTCGTGACGCGGCCGGTGCGCTCGGCCTCCGCGGTGGTCCGCTCGATGTACTCCTGGATCCGGCGGAAGTGGCCGAAGTAGCCGTCGATGAACTTCTGGGCCTCGGCGCGCGCCATCCCTTCCTCGCGTGCCAGCCTCGAGGCGCTCATGCCGTACAGGATCCCGAAGTTGACCGCCTTCGCGCGGCCGCGCATCTCGGAGGTCACCGCGTCGGCCGCGACCGAGAAGACGCGCGCCGCGGTGGCGCGATGGATGTCCTCGCCGCGCTGAAACGCGGCGAGCAGCTCGGGGTCGCCGGAGAGGTGCGCCAGGATGCGCAGCTCCACCTGCGAGTAGTCGGCGGTGAGCAGCAGGCAGCCGTCCGCGGGGATGAAGGCGCGCCGGATCCGTCGCCCCTGCTCGGTGCGCACCGGGATGTTCTGCAGGTTCGGATCCGTGGAGGACAGCCTGCCGGTCGCGGCGACGGTCTGGTTGAACGAGGTGTGCACCCGGCCGGTCTCGGGGTGCACCAGCGCCGGGAGGGTGTCAACGTAGGTCGATTTCAGCTTCGAGATGCTGCGATAGTCGAGCACCTTGCGCGGCAGCTCGTGCTCGGCGGCCAGATCCTCGAGCGTGTCCTGGCTCGTGGAGCGAGAACGGGTCTTCTGCGTCTTGCGCGTGGAGGCGAGACCCAACCGGTCGAACAACACCTCGCCGAGCTGCGCCGGCGACTGGATGTTGAAAGGGGATCCCGCCAGCGCGTGGATCTCGGCCTCCAGGCGGTCGAGCTCCGCCTGGAACTCGCGGGAGATGGCGCGCAGGTAGTCGGCGTCGATCCGCACGCCGGCGCGCTCCATCCGCGTCAGGACGGGCAGGAGCGGCAGCTCGAGGTCGTGGAAGAGGCGCTCCTGCCCCGCCTCCGCCAGTTTCTTGTCCAGCACCTCGTAGAGCCGCCAGGTCACCTCCGCATCCTCGGCGGCGTAGTCGCACACCTTCTCGACCTCGACCTGGTCGAGCGTCACCTGCTTCGCCCCTTTTCCCGCCACGTCCTCGTAGTGGATGGTCCGGTGGCTCAGGTGCTTGAGCGCCAGGTCGTCCATGTTGTGGCGCGCGTCGGGATCGATGAGGTACGACGCGATCATCGTGTCGAAGGCGATCCCCTGGACGTCGAACCCCGCGCGACCGAGTGAGAGGACGTCGTACTTGATGTTCTGGCCCACCTTGGCGAGCGCCGGGTCGGCGAGCAGCGGCCCGAGGACCTCGCCGGCGCGGGCGAGCGGGATCTGCGCCGGGGCGCCCAGGTAACGATGCCCGAGCGGCAGGTAGTAGGCTCGCCCCGCCTCCCACGCGAACGAGATCCCGACCAGGTCGCCGCGCAGGGGATCGATCGAGGTGGTCTCCGTGTCGACCGCGAAGCGCCCGGCGCGCGCCAGTCCGGCCGCCAGCGCCGCCAGGTCTTCCTCGGTGAGGACGGCGCGATACTCCGCCGTCGCCTCGGCCGCGGCCGGCAGGTACTCGGCGAGGAGCGACTGGAATCCGAGTTGCTGGAACAGCGCGTACGCCGCCGGGCGGTCGGGCGGCTGACGGCGGAGGGCGTCGGGGTCGAAGGCAATGGGGGCGTCCCGGGCGATCGTCGCGAGCTCCCTGCTGAAGCGGGCCTGGTCGGCCTCGGCGACGAGGTTGTCGCGGTAGGAGCGGCGGGAGATCTCCCCCGCCCGCGCGATCGCGGTCTCGAGATCGCCAAACGCCGCGATGATCTGCTTCGCTCCCTTCTCCCCAATCCCGCTCACTCCCGGGATGTTGTCGGAGGCGTCCCCCCAGAGCGCGAGCACGTCGACCACCTGATCCGGGCGCACGCCGAAGAACTCCTGCACCCCCGCGGCGTCGAGCACCAGGTCGTCCTTGTGCGGCAGCATCATGCGCACCCCGTCGCCGACGATCTGCATGAGGTCCTTGTCGGAGGCGACGATCATCGCGTCGAATCCTGCGGCGTGGGCCTTCGTCGCCAGCGTGCCGAGGATGTCGTCGGCCTCGAACCCGGGGAGCTCGAGCGCCGGGATGCCGAGCGCGCGGCAGACCTTGGGAGCGAACGCGAACTGCGGCACCAGGTCCTCGGGAGGTTCGGGGCGCTGGGCCTTGTACTGGTCGAACTTGAGGTGGCGGAAGGTCGGCTCCTTGGTGTCGAAGGCGACCGCGATGAAGTCGGGCGACTCGTCGGTCAGCAGGCGCCGGAGGATCTGGGTGAAGCCGTAGATCGCGTTCGTCGGGAGCCCGTCGGCGCTCGTCATCCCGCCGCGGATCGCGAAGTAGGCGCGGAACAGGTTGGACGTCCCGTCGACGAGGTAGATCGTGGGACGCTTCTGGTCGGCCATCGGGCGCTCTCCGGGGGAGATGACGGCGCCCATTGTGGACCAGACTCAGGGAGAAAAAAACGGGGCCGAACTCCGTAGTGGGGGTACGAGAGCCCGGCCCCGTGGGGGAAGCGCTTTCAGAATCTCGCTGGCTCGGTCCTGTCCTGCGCTGCGGCCACCCGCAGCTCGTCGCGGACCGTGCGCACTCCCGAAACCGAACGGGCGATGCGCACCGCCTCGGCTCGGACCTGCGCGGAGGAGACGCTGCCGCGCAGCGCCACGACGCCTCCGCTGGCCTCGGCGTCGATCCGCGCAGCCTTGAGCGCGGCGTCGGCACCGATCGCTTTCTCTACCCGAGTGGCGAGCTGTTCGTTCGGCCCGGCGGAGGCGTCGGTGCGTTCGCCGTGCTCCGCCGCCGCGCCCGCGACGAAAAGCAGCGCAGCGATGCCCAGAATGCAGCAGGCGGTGACTCGCGCGGCCGTCATCCTTCCCTCTCCTCCGTGAGCCCGGGCGGCGGCAGGCCACACCGGCTGAGGACGGTGGAAGCGAGGTCCGTGCCAGGAGAAGAACCGTGGTGGGACAAGGGTTTCGGGGGGAGGGGGGCTCACGGATGTACGGGAATCCTGGACGCGATGCGAACAGTCAGTAGACGGCCGAGCTCGCAGGCACCCCCGGTCCCGTCCCCCCGCTCATCGCGGTTCGACCGGGGGTGGCAAGAGGTCCGTCGCTGAGCCCGGCGTGCCCGGGTGGATGTGCACGTCACGCTGCGGGAACGGGATGCTGATCCGCGCGGCACCGAGCGCGGCGTGCACCTGCATCGTGACGTCGCTCTGCACCCGGAGCCAGTTCTCGAAATCAGCGGTCCAGAAGCGCAGCAGAAAGTCGAGCGAGCTGTCCCCAAAGCCGCGGAACAGCGCCTGCGGTTCCGGGTGGCTCAGCGCCTTCGGGTGGGACGATGCCGTCGCGACGAGAAGGTCCATCACCCGCTGCGGGTCCGTGCCGTAGGCGACGGGGACCTTCACCTCGATTCTCCGCAACCGATCGCTCAGCGTCCAGTTGACCACGTCCGTCGAGACCAGGTTCCCGTTCGGTATCATCACCTCGGCCCCGTCGAACGTCCGGATCGTGCTCGCCCGCGCGCCAATCGTCCGCACCTCCCCCAGCACCGGGCCAATCTCGATGGTGTCGCCGACCCGGATCGGCCGCTCGAAGGCGAGGATGAGGCCGGAGGTGAAGTGGTTCACCAGATTCTGCAGACCGAAGCCGACCCCGACCCCGAGGGCGCCGGCCAGGATCGTGAAGCGGTTGAGGTCGACGCCCGCGACCATGAGGGCGAGCACGAACCCGGCGGAGAGCAGCGTGTAGCGCACCAGCATCGAGATCGTCGCTGCCATGCCCTGGGCCAGGTCGAGACGAGGCAGCACGTCCTCCTCGAGCAGGAACTGCAGCAGGCGAGTCAGCGTCGTCGCGACCGCCACCGTTCCGACGAAGAGCAGGAGCGTCGAGGGTCGCAGGCTGGTGAACCCGAGCGGCCAGGGGGTGCCCAGGAAGCGGCCCGTCCCCTGCACGAGGGGGTCGAGCCAGCCGAATGCACCGACGGCGGAGACGAGCCAGATGCCCCAGACCGTCACGACCGCGATGGCTTCCCCACGGCGCTCCAGGAGCGGCGCGTGCAGCCGGACCATCCGCAGTTTCGCGCCGAGGTCGCTGCCGAGAATCGTCCTCCACGCGCCGACCCCCACGAGCAGGGCGACCTGGAGCCCCAGCGCGACGTAAGTCACGGTGATGGTTCCGTCGGTCAGGAGCTGGGCCAGCGTGACGTTCCCCACCACGTTCGCAACGACCGCGACTCCAAAGCTGAGCAGCGCGAGCCGCGAGCATCCCTTCACCGCGGCCGTGCGGAGGTGCGACCGTCGCGGCGAGAAGGGAAACGCCGACGGCAGCAGTGCTGCCAGGATCGGAATGGCGGCCAGCCCTTCCCCGAGCAGGATGAGGCGATGGGTGCGCGCGTCGAGCGCCAATACCTCGGCGAGGCGATCGACGAGGCAGATCAGCGCGAACCCGTGGAACGCCACGAGGGCGAGCCGGCCGAACAGCTTGTTCGCCAGGATCCCCATCGGGATCAGGGAAACGACGAACGCGAGGGAGTAGACCGGGCTCGGCGCCCGCGGGTAGAGCAGGGAGGTCAGCGGCAGGACCGCGACCAGCGCGGTGGCGATCGGGTGGGAGCGCGCCGCGAGAGACCCGCGTTCGAACTCACGCTGGCCGGCTTCGCGAGCCACGGCCTCCGGGATTCTCCTCTGCATGACGAAGAGCAGCCAGATCACGGCCGCCAGGAGCACGCCGTGGAACAGGAGGCGGCGAGGGTAGGCCCGCCCGAACACGCTGAGCGACTTTCGCCGCGCCTCCCAGCGCGGGCGACTTGCCTTGGAGGGCGGCCCGAGCCCCTCCCAGAGGGGGGGGCCGTCGAGACGCAGCAGGGTGTGCCGCTGCTCCTCCGACGCGCCGTCGATGTCGTCCAGCGCCTCCGCAACCCGCAGGTACCCCTCTCCAATCCGACCCTGGAGGGTGAGCAACCGGTCGAGGGGATCTCGCAGGTTCTCCTCGGCGACGTCGATCGCCTCGAGGATCTTCCGGACCTGCGCGTCGAGGGGGGCGAGCCTCGCGTCGGCTGCGAAGCTGGCCTCGGTTGCCTGCCAGCGCTGGCGCAGCAGGTCGAGTTCCTGTTCCACCACCCCCAGGTCCCGTGTCTCGCCGGCCAGATTCTGCTCGAGCACGTGCAGGTGCTCCTCGCCGAGCAGCCAGGCGCGCCGGATGTCCTCCAGCCCCCGCGACGTCTTCTCGTCCAGACCGCCGTCGATCAACTCCGCTTCCAGCGACTCGAGGCGCTCGAGCGCCGTGGCCACCTCCCGCTCCTGCGGCGAGACCCTGCGATTGCGGCGTATGGTCGTCTCGATAGCACGCAGCCGGGACGATGCGACGACCGTCTCGCGCGCCAGGTCCACCGAGGCGATGGGGGCCGGAGGAGGCGCCACATCCACCACGCCGGCCGCGGGCTCAGGGGGAGCTGCGGCAGCCTCGACCACGCCCAGGAGGAGCAGGAGCAGCGAAGCGCTCGCCGCCGGGAGAAGCCGCAAGCGACCTTGCCGAGGGGGACGCAGCATGGAGAGGGACCAGCGCTCCATCATGCCCAGATTATGCACGAACCCACGGTGCCAGACGGCGCCTTTCTGAATCCTGGCGGCGTCGCCGGAGCCGGCACCGCCGGGCTTTACTTGCCGGATCGGTGTCGCCAGAATAGGTGGCGCACCCCTGGAATCGTCTTCAGCAGGTGCGCCCACGCCGGCGCCGCGCCGTCCGCCGGCGGCGATCGAGTGCGCGGGAGCCGCTCCGCCGCGGCCCCGGTTCCTTCACGGCACCGTCATCGTCACCAGAGAGGAGTGCATCGTGATCCGTCCAAGGAGGTTCGGGCTCTTGTCGCTGTCGCTCGCCGCCGCCCTCGCCTGTCCCGTCCTGGTAGGAGCGCAGGAAACCGCCAAGCAACTGGAGGAGACGCTGACCGTCGTGCGGGGAGATATCACCGCGCGCCGGGACGCGGCGATGCAGGCGATCATCCAGCTCGATGCCAAGCAAGCGAAGCCGTTCGCCGCCATCAAGGCCGAGTACGATGGGGAGTTGAAGAAGCTCAGCGAGGCGCGCCTGGCGCTGCTGAAGGAGTATCTGGCGGTCAACAAGGAGTTGACTGCCGCGAAGGCGACCGATCTCGCGACCCGAACGATCGCCCTCGACGATCAGCGGAATGCGCTCCGCAAGACCTACTTCGAGCGGATGAGCAAGGAACTGTCGCCGGTGATCGCGGTCCAGTTCATGCAGCTACAGCGGCAGTTCGAGACGATGGCGGACCTGAAGGTCGCGACGATCATGCCGGTCGCGGGGTATTAGACCCGAAGACGCCCGGCCCCTCGCGGGGCCGGGTGCGGGACCCCACCGTCGAGCCAGGAGAACGCGATGTCCCTCGCCCCGGACCAGAGGCTTGCGCAGTACCGCCTCGTCGCCAAGATCGGCGAGGGGGGGATGGGGGTCGTGTGGCGCGCCGTCGACACGACGCTCGGGCGCGAGATCGCCATCAAGGTTCTTCCGGAGGCGGTGGCGGTCGACGCGGATCGCCTCGCCAGGTTCGAGCGCGAGGCGCGTGTCCTGGCGTCCTTGAACCACCCCGGCATTGCCACCGTCTACGGGCTGCACGCGGATCAGGGGATCCACTTCCTCGCCATGGAGCTGCTCGCCGGCGAGGACCTGGCGCAGCGTCTGGAGCGCGGTCCGATCCTCCCCGAGGCGGCGGCGACGATTGCGCTGCAGGTGGCGGAGGCGCTCGAGGCCGCGCACGAGAGCGGGGTGATCCACCGCGACCTCAAGCCGGCCAACATCCAGGTCTCGCCCGACGGCAACGCGAAGGTGCTCGACTTCGGCCTCGCCAAGGCGCTCGACCCGGAGCTGGGATCGGGGGATGCCTCGCTGTCGCCGACGATCACGTCGCTCGGCACCGCCGTCGGGGTGATCCTGGGGACCGCGGCGTACATGTCCCCGGAACAGATCCACGGCCGCCGGGTCGATCGCCGCGCCGATATCTGGGGATTCGGCTGTGTGCTGCACGAGATGCTCGCCGGGCGGCGGCCGTTCCACGGCGAGAGCGTCTCCGACACGCTGGCCGCCGTGCTGCGCGTGGAGCCGGAGTGGGAGAGCCTGCCCGCCTCCACCCCGGAGGCGCTGCGCCGCCTGCTGCGGCGCTGCCTGCAGAAGGACCCCCGCAAGCGGTTACAGGCTATTGGCGAAGCGCGACTCATGTTGCAGGAGTACCTCGCCGATCCACAGGGGACGAGCGCGGCGAGCGCACCAGCCACGGTCGCCGCGGCGCCGGCGACGGCGCGCTGGCTCCCCTGGGTGCTGACCGCCCTGCTCGCGGCGGTGGCCGGCGCGGCGATCTGGCGGGGCGGCGCGCCAGCCCCGCGTCCCGAGCCGCTCCTGCGCCTCGAGGTGCGGCTCGCCGCGAAGGGGGAGATCCCGCGAGAGCTGGGCACCGGAGTCCTGGTTTCCCCCGACGGCCGCACCCTCGTCTTCCTGGCAGGGGAAGGCGACAAGTCGCAGCTCTACCTGCGGCGGCTCGACCGCCTCGACTCCGTCCCGCTCGCCGGGACGGAAGGGGCGCTCGGTCCCTTCTTTTCGGCCGATGGCCGTTCGGTCGGGTTCTTCGCGGGGTCGAAGCTGCGAAAGGTCGACCTCGATGGTGGCACGCCGCCGCTTTCGATCTGTGACGTTGGCAGCGCTCTCCTCACGCGGGGCGCGACGTGGGGTGCGGACGGGACGATGGTCTACTCCCCCGCCCTCGAGAGCGGGCTGATGCGAGTACCGGCCGGAGGAGGGGTCCCCGAGCCGCTCACGGCCCTTGACGCGAGCCGCAAGGAGCGGACGCACCGCTGGCCGCAGTTCCTTCCCGACGGCAAGAGCGTGGTCTACGCGGTGCAGATGCAGAGCCAGGCGTACGACGCGGGGCGGATCGATGTCGTCTCGCTTGCCACCGGTGAGCGGAAGACGCTGGTCGAGGGTGGGGCTTTCCCCCGCTACTCTCCCACCGGCCACCTTCTCTTCCTCCACGAAGGGACGCTGCAGGCCGCACCGTTCTCGCTCGCTCGCCTGGAGGTGACCGGCCCGCCGCGGCCGGTGCTCGAGAACGTGCTCTCCTCCACCGGCGGTCAGGAGGTCAGCGACGGCAGTGCGCAGTACGATCTTTCCCCGAGCGGCCTCCTCGCCTATCGCATCGGCACGCCATTCCGCGGGGACCAGGAGATGCTCTGGATGGACCGGGATGGGCACGCGACCTCCGTCGGGGTCAAGCCGGGCGCCTTCTCCTCCCCGGCGATCTCGCCACGCGGGGACCGGGTCGCGGTGGCGGTCGAGACCGGCACCGGGACCGACCTGTGGGTCTACGAGATCGAGCGCGGCACGCTGTCCCGCCTGACGTTCGACGGCGCCGAGAACTCGTATCCGGTCTGGAGTCCCGACGGAACGGAGCTGGTCTTCTCTTCGACGCGCGACGGGGGGGTGCCGAATGTCTTCCGGGTGCGCGCCGATGGCACGGGTCAGCCGACCCGGCTCACCACGAGCGCGAAGCCGCAGTTCCCGACCTCGTGGTCGCGCGACGGCAGGACGCTCCTGCTCATGGAGCGGGACCCGACCGGCGCCTGGGACGTCGTGCAACTGCCGACGGGCGCGGACGCCACGGTGGCGCCGATCGTGAACACCACCTCGCTCGAGGCAGGCGGCGTCTTCTCCCCCGATGGTCGCTACCTGGCGTATGTCTCGAACGAAACCGGCACGTTCGAGATCTTCGTGCGAGCGTTCCCGGGCCCCGGCGGCAAGTGGCAGATCTCCGCCAGCGGCGGGGGACTCGTGCGCTGGTCCCCCGACGGACGCGAGCTGGCGTTCTGCGACGGCCGGGCGGTCTTCGTCGTGCCGGTCGAGACAGGCGACGGCGGTTTCCGCGCTGGACAGCCCCAGCGGCTCTTCGACGCGGGGTTCCAGGTGGATCTGGCGGGCTCGAACTTCGCCTTCGCTCCCGACGGCAAGCGCTTCCTGCTCCTGTCGCCGCCGCGCAACCAGACGACCTCCGTCGACACCTCTGTCACGCTGGTCTTCGGCTGGCTCGACGAGCTGCGCCGGCTCCTGCCGACGGAAGCGCGGTGAGGCGGTGACGAAGGCGCTGCTGGTCGGCATGGGTGGCTTTGTCGGATCGATCGCCCGCTACCTGCTGGGCGGCCTGGTTCAGGATCTGACGCGGGGGACCTTCCCGTACGGCACCCTGGCGGTCAACATCCTCGGCTGCTTCCTCATCGGCGGGCTCTCCGAGCTCGCGGACGCCCGTGCGGTGCTCTCCCCGGAGAAGCGCGCCTTCATCGTGGTGGGGGTTCTGGGCGGCTTCACCACCTTCTCGGCTTTCGGCAATGAGACGTTGAATCTCTTGCGTGAGGCGGACTGGCCGCGCGGGCTCGCGAATGTCCTCGCCCACCTCCTGTTCGCCGTCGGCGCGGTCTGGCTGGGCCGGGCCGCGGTGCAGTGGATCTGGAGGTGATCGAATGACCCTCCCACAGGATGGCTGCCTCCTGCGCATCTTCCTCGGGGAAAGCGACCGTCATTCCGGCAGGCCGCTGCACGAGTGGATCGTCCTAAAGGCTCGGGAGCAGGGGCTCGCCGGGGCGACCGTTCTGCGCGGGATGATGGGATACGGAGCCCACAGCCGTCTCCACACCTCCAAGATCGAGCGCCTCTCCCTCGACCTGCCGATCGTCGTCGAGATCGTGGACGTGCGTGCGAAGGTCGAGGCGTTCCTTGTGCTGATCGACGGCGACATCGCCGAGGGGCTGGCGACGCTCGAGAGAGCGGAGGTCCGCTTCTACCGAAGCCGGAAGGCGGAGTAGGGGGCGGCTCGGCGCTGCAAGAAAAAACCCCGGCGCCGCGTCTGCGGGGCCGGGGTTTGGTTGCCTCGTGGCGAATCGCACCGGAATGCGTGCGTCCGAAAAAGACTCCGCTACGGGTTGATGATCGGCTTCACGGTCGCCCAGTAGTAGGCGAGCGCACCGTCGACCGTCGCGTTGTTGACGGCGTCGCAGGGGTCATTCACGTTCGTCCCGCAGCCGCCGCTGAGCTGACCGACGACGAGATTGGAAGCGTTCACGACCGGCGAGCCGCTGCTGCCGCCGTCGGTCCCGCCGAGGGTGTCGTGGCTGTAGATCCGTTCCCCACGTGGCCAACCCTGGCAGGTAGGTGCCGAGGTGCTCACCGTCTGCTCGTTATAGACCTGCGGCCCGAAGTTCGGGTTGCTCACGCGGTGCAGTGCCACGCCATTGGTGTTGGCAACCGCCGCGTTGGTGAAGCCCAGGAGCGTCGTTCCTGCCGGCGGGGCCGAGTTCAACGTCAGCAGCGTGAAGTCTCCCCTGCGATTCGTCGCGGCTACCGATGACCCGGTGGTCTTGGGCGACCAGCCGTTATTGCTCGGGCAGGAGCCGTTGCACGACGACGTCCGGAACCACCAGTAGAACTGGACGTTCTTGGCGGTGTTCGCCTTGCTGACGCAGTGGTTGGCGGTGAGGACGTAGTACGGTGCAGCGTTGGGAGTGCCGGTGTCGTTGAGCGCTCCGGCCGTGCAGGTGTAGATGTAGGCTCCGGCGATCCACTCCATCTTGGCGTAGGCGTCCCTGATCGAGTTCGCGGCGCTGTAGCACGACGCGTCCACGATGCAGGTCGGGTTGCCGCAGAAGCCGGCCTCGATCACCGGAGCCAGGCCGCCGACCATCTTCTCGGTGATGATCCCTACCTCGGCGATTCTCAGCGACACCTCGCGCAGCGACGCCTCCGCGACGGGGCCGGCGATCCGCAGCTGCAGGATCGCCTCCTTGCCGAATACCGTCGGCAGCCAGAACTCGCCGGTCCGGTCAGGCCCCGTGCCGGTGAACGGGCCGTAGGCCTCGCCGCTGCGGCTGTAGACGTAAAGCTCCGCCCCCCTCGGCAGCGCCATGCTCTCGAGGTGGAGCCGGATCGCCCCCGCCCCCTCGGCGGACACCGCCACCGCCCAGGCGTAGCCGCCGTCCCGGACGGGGATCGCCAGACCGCTCGTCCCCTGCCTCGGTCGATTCGCCGCGCCGCCGTCGAGGCCGAGCACCTCGATCGCCGGCGTCATCGCCTTGACGAGACCGATCTTGAGCGGGCTCGACGACTTGTCGGCGTTGTCGATCGCGGCGACCTCCTCGGGGGTCAGGACGATCTTCACCTGCGGCAGTTTGACTCCCCGGGGCAACTCGTCGAGCAACCGGCCGCTCAGCTCGATCTGCCGATCGAACTGCTGATCGACCGTCAGTCCCTCTGTCACGACCCCTCCCGGCACCTCCACGATCCCCTTGCCGGCCGCCAGCGCGGTGGAACCACCGAGCACGGCGACGACCCCCGCGGCGAGCAGCATCGCGAGGCACCACACCGGGAACTTCCGCACCGTCGTGGACGCATTACCCATCTGGACACTCCTCCTTGAAAGCTCGGGGCGGGTACCACCCTTCGACGGGCCGCGGACCGGTCACCAGGCTGCCCCCTTCTTAGCCTGACGCCCGCAACGCCGCGGCCGCCGCCTCTCCCAGACGAACATGGCGGGTCGAGGACGGGAGACGAATCTCCCACCCTGGCTCGCAGAAAGCACACTTTTCGAAGGGAACGCACCCGGAGCCGATGGAGGCACCGGATCCGGAGGGGAAGAACCGATGAGAGCGCGAGGATGTCGGAGTCACGAGCCGATCACGCCGAAATGCACGCTCGTGTATACGGTGGGTTGGGCGGCCTGTCAATTGAAATGTGGATGCACCCGGATCGATCGGGGCTGTAGAGTCGTTGTGAACACTTTCACAGATCCCGCTATGTGAGCGGCGATCGCCTGGCGGTTGACAACGTTCTCCGTGTCCGCCATAACACAACCCTCCATGCGCCCCCTTCCGGTTGCGGTCCTCGCGCTCATTCTCCTGACCAACGTCGCCTGCTCGATCAAGAAGTTCGCGATTGGCAAGCTCGGCGACGCGCTGGCCGAGTCGGGGACGACGTACGCGTCCGACGAGGATCCGGAGCTGGTCCGCGAGGCGGTGCCGTTCGGGCTCAAGCTCATCGAAGGACTGCTCGAGCAGACGCCGGAGCACCAGGGGCTGCTCCTCGCCGCCGCCAGCGGCTTCACCCAGTACGCCTACGCGTTCGTGCAGCAGGACGCCGACCGCGTCGAGGACGCGGACCTGGCCCGCGCGGCCGAGTTGCGGGTGCGGGCGCGGCGCCTCTACCTGCGCGCGCGCGCCTACGGCCTGCGCGGCCTCGAGGCCCGGCACCCCGGGTTCGACGCGGCGCTGCACGGCTCGGCGGCGGACGCCGTCGCGCTGGCGATCCCCAAGGACGTGCCTCTTCTGTACTGGACGGCGGCGGCGTGGGGCGGGGCCATCTCGCTCGGCAAGGACGACCCGGAGCTGTTCGCGGATCTGCCGGTCGTGGAGGCGCTGTTGCGGCGCGCGCTGGTGCTCGAGGAGGCGTATGATCATGGCGCGATCCACGAGCTCTTGATCACCCTGGATGGTTCGCGATCCGACGCGATGGGAGGATCGGTAGCGCGGGCGCGCGAGCACTTCCGCCGCGCCGCGGAGCTGTCGGCGGGTGAGCGCGTGGGGCCGTACGTGGCGCTCGCGGAAGCGGTCTCGGTACGCAACCAGGACAGGGCGGAGTTCGTGTCGCTGCTCGAGAAGGGGCTGGCGATCGACCCGAACCAGCGCCCGGAATGGCGCCTGGCGAACACGGTGCTGCAGCAGCGCGCGCGCTGGTTGCTCGGACGGACTGACCTGCTGTTCGCCGAGTAAGCGGCCCGCGGCGTGATGCGAGGAGGCCTGAGCGTGCGAGCGATTCTCGGTTGTCGGGGGCGATTTGGCGTGGTGCTGTTGCTGCTCGCGGGGATCGCCTCGCTGGCGGGCGCCGCGGAGCCGATTCTCATCAAGATGGGAACGCTCGCGCCGGACGGCTCCTCCTGGCACCAGATCTTCAAGTCGATGGGGGAGCAGTGGCGCCAGGCGCCGGGGGGCGGCGTCACCCTGCGCATCTACCCAGGCGGCGTGCTCGGAGACGAGCCGGACCTGGTCCGCAAGATGCGGGTCGGACAGATCCAGGCCGCGGCGCTCACCGCCGTCGGCCTCGCCGACATCGACACGGCGGTCTCGGCGCTCCAGATACCAATGATGTTCCGTTCCTGGGACGAGGTCGATGCGGTCCGCGAGCAGATCCGCCCGGCGCTCGAACGACGGCTCGAGGAGAAGGGATTCGTCGTCCTCAACTGGGGGGATGCGGGCTGGGTGATGTTCTTCGCGAAGCAGCCGTTCAGCACCCCCGCGGACATGAAGAAGCTGAAGCTGTTCGTCTGGGCCGGAGACAACCAGGCGATCGACATGTGGAAGACGGCGGGGTACCAGCCGGTGCCGCTTTCCTCCACCGACATCCTCACCGGACTCCAGACGGGGCTGATCAACGCGTTCGACACGACGCCGCTGCTCGCGCTCTCGTCGCAGTGGTTCGGGCTCGCGAAACACATGCTCGACCTGAAGTGGGCGCCGCTCCTCGGCGCCACCGTGATCCACAAGAAGACGTGGGACAAGATCCCGGTGGAGACGCAGAACGCCATGCGGAGGGCGGCCGCGGAGGCGGGGGAGCGGCTGAAGGCCGACATCCGCGCGGCCAACGACAAGGCGATCGCCGCGATGCAGGAGCGCGGCCTCACCGTCCACGCGGCGTCGCCCGAGATCGAGGCCGCCTGGACGCGGGAGGCCGAGGGGATCTACCCGAAGATCCGCGGCACGCTCATCCCGGCGGAGACGTTCGACGAGGTGAAACGCCTGCGCGACGCCTACCGCGCGTCCGCACCACCCGGCAAGGGCGCCCCGCGCTGATGCGCCTGGAGCGCTGAATGCGGCGGGAGATCCTCGCCGGGACCGGGCTCGGCCCGCTGCGGGAAAGCGCCGTAGGGGTCGCGCGGCTGCTGCACCGTGGCGAAGACTCGGTCGTGAGCCTCGCGCTCGCGTTCATGGCGCTGCTGCCGCTCTCCGATCTGCTGCTCCGCCCGATCATCGGAGTGGGGTTCCCCGGCTCCAACACCCTGGTGCAGCACCTGACGCTCGCGGTGGGTCTGCTGGGCGGCGCCATCGCTGCCCGCGAGGGGAGGCTGCTGGCGCTCTCGACCGGGGCGCAGTTCCTTCCCGGGCGCTTGCGCACCGCCGCCGCGCTCTTCACTGCCGGGGTGGCTGGCGCGGTCACGGCGCTGCTCTGCCTGGCGAGCGTGCAGCTCGTGCTCTCGGAGCGGACCGGCGGCAAGACGCTGATCGGCGACATCCCGGTCTGGGTGGCCCAGCTGCTGCTCCCGATCGGGTTCGGCCTCGTGGCGCTGCGGCTGGTGTGGCGCGCGGCCGAAGGGTGGGCCGGCAGGGTGGGTGCGGCCTGCCTCGCCGCCGCGCTGGTCGCCTTCGGGGTGTACCAGCCGCTGCCTGCCGCCACCCTGGTGCCGGCGGCGCTCGCCTGCCTCCTGGCCGCGACGGTTCTCGGCGCTCCGGTGTTCACGGCGCTCGGCGGCGCGGCGCTCATCCTCTTCTGGGGGGCGGAGGTCCCGATCGCCGCGATCCCGGTCGAGACGTACCGCCTCGTCGTCTCGCCGACGCTGCCGACGATCCCGCTCTTCACGCTGGCGGGGTACTTCCTGGCCGAGGGGGGCGCCTCGAAGCGGCTGGTGCGGATGTTCCAGTCGATCGCCGGGTGGGTGCGCGGCGGACCGGCCCTGGTGACGGTGCTCGTCTGCGCCTTCTTCACCTCGTTCACCGGCGCATCGGGCGTCACCATCCTGGCGCTCGGCGGGCTCCTGATGCCGGTCCTGCTGCGGGCGCACTACTCCGAGAAGTCGTCGCTGGGGCTGCTCACCGCGGGCGGCTCGCTGGGGCTGCTCTTCCCGCCCAGCCTGCCGGTGATCCTGTACGGCATCGTCGCCCACACCCCCATCAATGACATGTTCCTCGGGGGGCTCATCCCGGGGGTGCTGATGCTGGCGCTCGCGGCCTGGTGGGGACGCCGCCAGGAAGGACCGGGGGAGACGGCCCGGGAGCCATTCGATCCGCGGGAGGCGGCTGCCGCCGCCTGGGAGGCGAAGTGGGAGCTGTTGCTGCCGATCGTCGTCCTGGTCGGGCTCTACGGCGGCTTCGCCACGCTGGTCGAGACCGCGGCGCTGACCGCCGGCTACGCTTTCGTCGTCCAGACCTTCGTCCACCGCGATCTCAAGATCAGCGGGGACGCGCGCCGCGTGATGACCGAGTGCGGGATTCTCGTCGGCGGCGTGCTGCTGATTCTCGGCGTGGCGCTCGGCTTCACGAACTACCTGGTCGATGCCGAGATCCCGGCGAAGGCGGTCGAGTGGGTGAAGGGGAGCATCGAGTCGCCGCTCGTCTTCCTGCTGCTGCTGAACCTGTTCCTCCTGGTCGTCGGCTGCCTGATGGACATCTTCTCGGCGATCGTCGTGGTGGTGCCGCTGATCCTGCCGATGGGGGAGGCGTTCGGGATCGACCCGATCCACCTCGGGATCATCTTCCTCGCCAACATGGAGCTCGGCTACCTGACGCCGCCGGTAGGGATGAACCTGTTCCTCGCGGCCTACCGCTTCAACAAGCCGCTTCCCGAGGTGTACCGCGCGGTCGTGCCGATGCTCCTGGTCCTGCTGGTCGGCGTGTTCGTGATCACCTACGTTCCGGCGCTCACCACCTGGCTGCCGGGGCTGGTCGGGCGCTAGGCGCCGTGTCGTCCCGTCGGGCCCGGGCAGACGGGAGGCGGGCGTTCGCGGTAGAATACCGGCCGTTCCCCGGAGAGCCGATGCCGCATCCCCTTACATGGGTCGCCCGAAGGCTGGCGCTGGCGCTCCTGCTCACGCCGGCGTTATCGGCGGCGGCCCTCGCGGCGGATCCCCCCGCGCCGGCAGCGGTTCGGCAGGCGATGCTGGCGACCTACGTCCACGGGGTGGACGACCGGCTGGCCGCGGAGGTCCTCGGGGAGGCGGCAGTCCCGGCGCTGCGGCGCCTGCTCGCCGACCCGGGTTTCCCGCGTCGCGACAACGTGGTTGCATTCCTGGCGCACCTCGACCGCGGCGACGCGGTCGGCGATCTGCTCGCGTTCCTCGCCTCTCCCCCCGCCCCGCTCACGATCCCGGAGGAAGACCGCGCGCTCCTCCTGGCGCCGCAGGCGCTCGGCCACATCGCGCGGCGCGGCAGCCGCCAGGCGCTCACCGCGCTCCTCGCGCTGACCGACCCCGCCGGCGACGCGGGCGTGTTGCGCCAGGCGGCGGCGCGCGCCGCGATCCCCGCCGCCATGCAGGTGGACCTCCTGGAGATGGCGCTGCACGGCCTCGCGAACTCCGGCTCGCCGGAGGCCCGCGACCGGCTCGCGACGCTGGCGGCTGTTGCACCCTCCAGCCCGCCGGCGCGACGCCTGCAGGCGACCGCCCAGCGCCTTGCCGGCGGCCACCTCAGCGGCAAGCGCTCCACCGAGCCCACGTCAGGGTCGCTCGATCATCCAGGGACGGTCTGTGGGGATACGGCGCCGACCGCTCCGGCCTCCGACTGCGCCGGCCAAGCGGGCGCCGCCGCTCTCGAGGTGTTCGACGTCCAGGTCCGCGAGCACGACTCCCCCCTGTCGTTCGCGAACCATCCGTCCCTCCCTTCGCCGATGGACGCGACGCGGCTGGAGACCGTCCTGGCGGACGTCAACGTGCGCGCGGGACGAGAGGACTTCGTCAGCGATGTCTCCTGCTGCGTGACGTTGTCGAGATCCGGCTCGCCGCAGTCGTTCGGCAGCTTCTTCGATGGACTGGACATCATCAACGACGGCACGGAGCTGGTCACCGTATTGAACAACCCGGTCTCCCGCGTGAAGGTGGTCCGCCAGATTCTCGACTGCGGAGGCCCGGGGATGAACATCATCGGCTGCGCCTGGGTCGGCGGCAACGGCATGGCGCTCGTGCGGCAGGGGAATCCAGCCACGGAAGGGATCCTCTGGATGCACGAGTACGGCCACAACGTCGGCCTGGGGCACTCGACGGACACGCGCGCGATCATGTACGGGACGCTCTTCGGGACCAACAACGGCCTCGTCCAGGGGGAGTGCAACCTCTACCATGCGCCGCTGCCGGGCGCGGGGATCGTCCCGGCCGACACGGGAGCCTGCGTCGACGCCGATGGTGACACCATGCAGGACGGGTTCGACAACTGCCTGGGGCTCGCCAACTTCGATCAGGCGGACACCGACATGGACAGCACGGGGAACGCCTGCGACCCCTGTCCCTTCTACGCCACGAACGATCCGGACGCGGACGGGACGTGCGATGACGTGGACAACTGTCCCGGCCTGCCCAATCCGGGGCAGGCGAATGGCGATGGCGACCAGTTCGGAGACGCCTGCGACCCCTGTCCGCTCGACGCCCAGAACGACGGCGACAGCGACGGGAGCTGCGCGGACGCGGACAACTGCCCCGAGACCGCCAACCCCACGCAGGATAACGCGGATGGCGACGCCTTCGGCGATCTCTGCGATGTCTGCCCCCTCGACGCCACCAACGACGCGGACGGCGACCTCACCTGCGAGGATGCCGACAACTGCCCGGGCCTCGCGAACCCGGGCCAGTCGGACTGGGACGGCGACACGCTGGGGAACGCCTGCGATCCGGACCGGGACGGGGATGGCGCCGCCAACGCCAGCGACAACTGCGCCGACGATGTGAACGCGGCCCAGGCGGATCGGGACTCCGATGGGCTCGGCGACCCGTGCGATCAGTTCCTGACCGTCGACGATGACGGCCCGGCGCAATTCACCTCGATCCAGTCGGCCATCGACGCCGCGTTCCCGGGGGAGGTGGTCCAGGTCCGGCCGGGCACCTACCACGAGAATCTGATCCTCAAAGGAGGGGTCGATCTCCTCGGCCCGGGCGCTGCGCTCGCCACCATCGACGGCTCGTGGAACCCGGGGCTGAGCGTCGTCACCCTGGTCGACCAGATTCTCCCCGTCCGCTTCACCGGTTTCACGGTCACCGGGGCGACGGTCCAGAACGCGCGCGTCGGGGGCGGGATCCACGTGCTCCGCAGCGAGGTCGAGATCGACGCGAACCGGATCGAGGGAAACCTGTCGCAGTACGGCGCGGGGATCTACTTCGAAGGCGATCCCGCCTTCGTGCAGCCGTTCCTGCCGACGATCACGAACAACATCATCGTTGGGAATACCGCGGAGATCGCCGGAGGGGGGCTGTCTTTTTACTACGGGCCGCTGAACGGCATGCTGCGCCACAACACCATTGCCGAGAACGAGGGACTGCTCGGGGGCGGCGGGATCTACCTCGCCTACTGCGATCCACTGGAGATCTCCCACAACGTCATCACCGGCAACACGTCCATCGAGGGGGGAGGCGGCGGGATCCTCCTCGGCAGCACGTATTACGACCTCGAGTACAACGATGTCTTCGGGAACGTCGGGGGGGACTACATCCTGTTTCCCGGCGACCCGACCGGCCAGAACGGGAACGTCTCGGTCGCCCCCGCGTTCACCAACGCGGGCGCCGGAGACTACACCCTCGCGGCCGGGTCGCCCTTGCGCGACGCCGGAGCGGTATTCGGAGATCCCGCGCGCGACCAGGCGGGCTCGCCGCGGCCCCTCGAGGGGGATGGGGTCGCACCGGTGCGCGCCGACATCGGCGCGCTCGAGGCGGTGCCGCCGGACGCGGACGGCGATGGCGTCGGAAATGTCCCGGACAACTGCCGCTTCGCGGCGAACCCGGCCCAGCAGGACACCGACGCGGATGGGGACGGAAACGCCTGCGATAATTGCCCCACCCTTGCGAACCCGGATCAGGGGGACGCGGACCGCGACGGGTGGGGGGATGTTTGCGACAACTGCCCGGTCACCGTGAACCCGGACCAGGCCGACATCAACGGCGACGGCGTCGGCAACGCCTGCACCGCAGGGGACGGCGACGGCGACGGGATTCCGGACGTATCCGACTGTGCGCCCGCCGACCCGCAGGCGTTCGCGCTGCCGCAGGAGGTCCAGGGGGTGGTGGTCGACCGGGCCGTCGGCACGGAGCTGTTCTGGGGCACGCAGCAGGGCACGGCCGGCGCCGGGACCCTCTACGACATCGTTGGCGGCGTGCTCTCGGTCCTGCGGGCGGAGGCTGGCTATGCCGGTGCGAGCTGCCTTGCCGCGTCCGAGACCGAAACGCCGCTTCTGGACCCCGAGACCGATCCTCCGTCACGCGACGGCCGTTACTACCTGGTGCGCGCGCGGAATGCCTGCGGCGCCGGTACTTACGGGGACTCGTCGATCCTCCCCGACCCGCGGGCGGTGCTCGACTCGGGGGGCGCCCCGCCCTGCCCCTGATCGCCGCTCCGTCGCGCCTCAACGCCGCTCGACCGTGACCAGCTCGCCGCGGGATCGACGGCGGCAGGAGCCCGCGATGAGAGTCGAAATCCGCTACCCGTCCGCATGATGCGCGCCATTCTCGGCACGATTCTCGCCGTGGCGCTGCTCCTCGCGCCGTCGCCATCGCTGGCCCGGTCGCAGGAGCTGGCTCTGCGCCTGGTTCGCCTCGACCTGCCAGGACCGCCGGCCGTCGTGATCCCGGCCGACCTGGACGGGGATGGACGCCACGACCTGATCGTGGTGGTGGCGTACACCGAGATCGAGGAGATCGGCTTCGACCGGATCGAGGGATTGGTCCAGATCGCGACCGTCATCCCCGCCGTGTTCGATCGTCGCGAGGCGCGGGCTTACCTGCAGCAGCCGGATGGCGGCTACCTGCAGGCTGGTGAACCGCTGCCGCTGTCCCCGAGCGTCATCTCGGTCGAGGCGGGTCCGCCGGGCCTGCCCGCGATCGCGCTCACCGACGAAGGCGTGTCGGAGCTGCGCTTCGTGGCGGCCCCGGCTCCGCACCTCACGCTGGTGTCGCTGCTCGCGGATCGTCCGGTGCTCGCCGGCAGCGCCATGTTCCTCCCCGATCTCGAGCTGGTGCGCGACCTCGACGGCGACGGCATCCTGGATCTTCTGCTTCCCGCGGCCGACGGTCCGGCGGTCTACCTCGGCACCGGCACCGGGCTGAACGTGCAGCCTGCGGCGCGTCTGAAGCTGCCCGGGGATCGCCGCAGCACCGACGGTCGGCTCTGGCGCTCCTACCCGATGCCGCGCGTGCAGGATCTCGACGGCGATCGGATTCCCGATCTGGTAATCCGGCCCCGGCAAGGAGGAGACGCACGCCACGTTCTGCGCGGGACGGGCGGAGGGCGCTTCGCGCCGCCGCGCGCCACGCCGCTCGACGCGTGCGATACCGGCACCGAGCTGCGCGTGGCGGACACCCCGTCCGACGTCGATCCCTCGCTTGCGGACCTCGAGTACGTCGGCGACATCGATGGAGACGGCCGCGCCGAGGTTGTCGCCCTCACCGAGCACGAGGTCCCGGACGACGCCGGCATGCGCCAGGAGCTGAAGGCCGCCAAGAACCCGCGGCAGACGGTCCATCTCCATCGTCTTCGCGACGACCTGCAGGTCGAGCCGGCGGCGTACGCGGAGTTCGAGGCAACCGGGCACCCGCTCGACGTCGAGCTGCCGAACCTCATCCTGCAGCCGTTCCAGGATCTCGACGGGGATGGGCGCAAGGAGCTGATCACCTTCTCCATGGACTTCTCGCTCCTGCAGGTGCTGCGGGTCCTGACGACGAAGAAGGTGTCGATCGGGCTCGAGTTCCACCTCTGGCACCAGACCCCCGACGGGAAGTTCAGCGAGGTACCGGGGCTGGATCTGACCGAGACGCTGAAGCTCGACCTCGACGACCTGAAGATCGGCCGGTTCGCGGAGTTCGCCGGCGATTTCGACGGAGACGGGCGTCAGGAGTTCGTGCACCTCGGGCGGGGGAAGACCGTGACGCTCCACCGCGGCCAGGCCGGCTGCGCCTACGCCAAGAAACCGGATCTGACCATCGAGCTGGACGAGCCGATCGAGGACCTGGCTCTCGTGCGGGTCCGTGACCTCGACGGCGACGGCCGCAGCGACCTGATGATCACCCGGGCGCTGCCGGCGGGCGGGCCGGGGGATGCCTCGCCCGTGCGTCTCGATCTGTACGTCACGGGAGGATCGCGATGAGGGCGTTGCCCGGTGCCCGCGGCGGGCAGCGTGCGGCCGGGATCGTGGTCGTGTTGGCGGCCGGGCTCGCGCGCGCGGCGTTCGCGGCCGCGCCGGCAGAGGGGGCCGCGCTGCAACCGTCCGGCGAGCCTGTCGTCGCCGTCGAGCGCGGGGAGCGGTTCGAGCGCGTGACGATCGAGTTTCCCCAGGGGTTGGTCGGGAGCACCCTCCTCACCGTCGCCGCCGGCCGGCCGTCGCTCCTGCTCCTGGCGCGCCCGATCCGGCCGCCGGCAGCGCCGGCGGCCGCGGAAGCGGAGAAGGGCCCGGCCGCGGCCGGTAACCAGAAGCGTCGTGCTCCTTGCGTGAGTCCCTCGGCCGCCCCGCCGCTCACCCTGTGGCGGATTCGCGATGCCGCCGCGCGGGAGGTGCAGGTGGAGCGGGTGCGCGACGATCTCTCCGGGGAGATCACCGGATTGCGCGCCTTCGATCTCGACGGCGACGGCTCCGAAGAGCTCCTGCTCGAGCGCCCCGGCCGCGTCGATCTCCTGCGGTCTCCCGAGGGGGCGGTCGAGTTGCTTGTCGAGGATGCAGCCCTGACCGGGGGGCTCCTGCGCCCCCCTCCCGGCTCCGGTTCCGGCGCGCTGCGGACGCTCTACGCCGCGGTCGTCGGCGGCGTGCGCTCGTACGGCGCCGATGCGGGAGGTGCGTTCAGGCTGCTCTCGGAGTCGAGCCTGCCGGTGATCGCGAGCCGCACGGGCGCCGGCTTCCGGATCGAGAGCCCGACCCCGCGTCTGCTCGGGCCCGGCCCGGGCGGGCGCCCGCTGCTCGCGGCGTCGCCGATCGCGGCGGACGCGCTCCGCATCCGCACCGTGCTCCTGGATCCCGAGGCCCCGACGCCGGAGGAGCGGCAGAGCGAGGCGTGGGCACGGCTGCCGGAGCGGGAGCGCGTCCTCGAGACTGCATTCCTGCGCCTTGATGGCCGGCCCGTCCTCGTGCTCACCTCACGTCCTGCCGACAAGCTGAAGCTCTTCGGCGAGAAACAGATCAGGGTCTTTCCGCTGGAGCGCGATCGCAGCCGCGCGGGGATCGACCCGCTGCTCGCGACCGAGTCGGGGATGAACCTCTGGCAGGAGTCACGACTCGTCGCTCGCGATCTCGACGCCGACGGGCGTGAGGATCTGGTTGCGACTTACTGGAAGGGGCTCAAGGACGATCAGGTCGTCCTCGACGCGTACCTGCGGCGGCCCGATGGCTCGTTCGATCCCAAGGCGCGGACCACCGCATTCGACGTCGACGACGCCGATCGCTCGGTCCTGGGGTTCGGCGACGACCTCGACGGCGACGGCATCTCGGAGTTGGTCCTGGCGGCCGCGGGGCGCCTCCGGATCCATCGCGGGCACTCCGGGCGCCGCGGCGCGGAGCTGTTCGCCTCCCGCCCGACCTGGATCGTGCCGGCGGAGGGGCTCCTCACGGCGGATCTGCGAGATGACGGCGGCGAGTTCGAGCTGCAGTTGTCAGACGACGGTGCGCGCCTGCTGCCCCTGCAGAGAGGGAGCGCGGCGCGGCGCGCGATCGATCTCGACGGGGATGGCCGCAAGGAGCTGATCTGGGCCGTCCCGGCCGGAGACGGGGGGGAAAAGTTCGTGCGCCTGAGGCTGGATTGAGCGGAGGAGCACGCTCGCGTCGGGGGCTCGGATCCGCCCTGTGCGTCCTCGCGGCGGCCGGACTTCCCACCGCCGCTGGCGCGCTCGAACCCGGCCCTTCCTGGTTCTTCTCCGATCCGTATTTCAACGCCGCCACCCCCACCGCCGAGGCCTGGCCCTACCTCGGCGGCCGGGGCGACCGGCTTGCCGACCTGGGCGCGTGGAAGTACCTCACCGGCGACGTCCCGGAGGATATGTCCCCGCCGGCGCGGCTGGAGGCGCTGCGCCAGGCAACCCTCCTCGCGCTCGGCGCCGACGCCGACGGCGCCGACCTGTTCCTGAAGGCGCGGTTGTTCCTCGAGCTGATGACCGAGCTGCAGGCGCACGGCGCCTTCCCGGTGCGGGTCGACCCCGATACCTGCGCTCCGCCCCACGACACACCGCTCGAGCGCTCCGCCGGCGCGCCGGGGGGGAAGGCGGCGAGCTGGCGGCTGGGATGGCGCGAGACCCTCGAGCAGGAGCGCCTGCTCCAGCTCCTCTGCGAGGCGACGACCGCCCACTCGCGCCGGATCGTGGTCGAAGCCAGCCGTGACCTCCAGGAGCGTTGGCGCGACCTGGATCTCCGCACGCTGCCGTTCGAGCGCGCGGGGCGCGAGCTGCTTGCGCGCCCGGAAGGTGTGCCCCGGGAGGAGCTGGCCGCGCTTGGCAAGGAGATCGTCGCCCCCCCCGACTCTGCGACGGTTCTGGGCTGGGTCGAGGAGTTCGACACGCTGCTCGCCGCGGGGGAGATGCGTCGCGGCCTGCGCCCCGACTGGGCGCCGCTCAGGAGCCTCGTGGCCCCGGAGTCCGCGTCGGCGAACGCCCCGCTCGACTCGAACGCTTTCTGTGGCGCCTGGGTCGATCCGGCTGGCGCGAGCTTCGACCCGAAACGTCTCCTCGAGGCCCACCTCGAGGTCAGTGAGACAGCGGTCCGCGTCGTCTCTCGCGCGCCGCTTCCGTTCGGGGATCCGGCGCTGCAGGCGACGCCCGAGGTGCTCGCTTCCCGGATCGCGGTCGCCCTGTACGCCGCGGCCTGGCGCTCCGCCAGCGTCGAATCGAAGGAGCTGCTCCGCGGCACCACCGATCCGAAATGGTACCGCCGCGCCCGGGCGGAGGGGGTGCTCCGGGGCCCTGTCATCTGCTGGGCCGGCAACCCGCTCGACCTGCGCACCCTGCTGGTCCGGCGCATCGATCGACTGGAGTTCCTGGCGGAGTTCGGCGTCGGGTTCGGGCAGCCGCTGGCCGCCTTCCGGGAGGAGCTGCGCGAGCGGGTCCTCCACTTCGACTCCCCCGCGCGGCCGACCGAAGGGTTGCTCTACGCGCTGGCGCGCCTCGGAGTGGCGCCGCTTCTCGATCACCCCGCGAGCCCCGAGGTCGAACAGGAGATCTTCCCGTGGCTCCCGGCGGAAGCGCTGGCGCGGCTGCGGGCCGCCTGGCACGCGCGGATCCGGAGGGCCCGTGCGGCCCAGCTGCACGACTTCATGCACGAGGCGCTCAGCGGATTCGCGACCGTCCGCGAGATGCCGCCGCCGGTATTCAGGCAGTTCCGGCTGCGAACCGCGGAGTCGATCGCCGCGTGCATCGAGCCGTATCTCACCGCCGAGGAGATCGCGGAGGACCGCGCGGAGCTGCGTCACGCGCGGCGCAACCTGAACGATGCGTTGCACGACACCCTGCGCTCCGCGCTGGCGGGGGCGTGCGCGGACGAGAGCGCCAAGGACCGGGCGGGAGGGCCGGCCAGCGACCCCTCGAGCATCCGCACCGATCTCCTCTCTCGACGCGCGGGGACGCTGGCCGCTCGCCTGCTCCCTGGGTTGACGGTGGCTGCCGCGACCGAGCGGGTCGCGGCGTTCGGTCTCGATCGCCCGTGCGCCGATCCCGAGGCGTCGCTGCTGCGCTTCGGCGCGCTCTACGACGCCATGACGGCGGTGTTCGCGCTCGAGGCACATCTCGCCGGCGAGGCGTTCGACTCCCCGTTCGATCGCACCGCCGCGCGGCAGGTCGGTGCGGCCCCCTTCGCCGAGACCGACGCCTGGTTGCTGTCGGAGCGGATCCGGATCGGCGCTCTGAAGGCGCAGAGGAGCAAGATGTCGGAACCCGTCGCCGAACCCCCGGGCGACTGCCTGCCACCGATGTTGGTGCTCCCCGAGATGATTGCGATTCCACCCCCCGACCCGCAGGAGCTGGCCCGGCGCCTCGCCGCCTGGGCGGATACGTTCGCCCTCCGCGTCTCCGACCGGGAGTACCCTGTTGATCTCGCCGCCACCGGCTGGCGAGCGTGGGACGACTACATCGAGGAGGAGGCTCGCCACCGGCGGATCGATCTCGCGAGCACGCCGAACGGGTTCGAGGTGCGCGTCGTCTTCGATCCTGACCTGGGGTACCGGGAACTCGTCGGTACGGACGGCGTGATCGCCGAAGGGGCCGAGGCCATCGTCTGGAAGCGGCTCGCGGGGAACGGCGCTGACCTCCCCGATCGCTACGTGATCGAGCAGATGCGCTCGGGGCGCACGGAGCTGCGCCTCGAGATCCCGATCCCGCTGCACCCGCGCGAGCCTGGACCGCAGACGCGTGCCGCGGCCCTCGCCTGGGCGATGCTCCACTTGCGTTAGGATGTCGAAAGCGGACGGTAGATTCCGTGGAGGGTACCTTCATGTCGAACTGGATCAAGGTCGCGTCCGAGGCGGACATCCCCGACGGGGGGAGCAAGCAGGTCGAGGTGAGCGGTGAGCCCGTGGCGGTCTTCAATGTCGCCGGGACCATGTGCGCGGTGCACAACACCTGCCTGCACCGTGGCGGGCCGCTCGCCGAAGGGGATGTGAACGGCGAGGTCGTCACCTGCCCCTGGCACGGGTGGCAGTACGACGTCACGACCGGCCAGTGCCGGACGAACCCGGCCGCGACGCTGCGCACCTACGAGGTGAAGGTCGAGTCAGGGGAGATCTACGTGGCGGCCTGATCTCGCCCGGCCGTGAGATCGCGATCGTCGCTCCATCCATCCCGGCACGCGCGCCTGCCGCCTCCGCGGGGCGAAAAAAAAGGCGGGGCCCGCAGGCCCCGCCTCCCTCCCGCCGCTAGATGACGCGGCTCAAGCGACTTCGGCTACGGACACGAGATGCCGACCCGCGCACTCCCGCCCGACGTGAAGCCCATGCTCCCGAGACCACACGAGTTTTCCGGCCGGACCTGGAAGAAGTAGACCTCCTTGTTGCCCGGGTCGATCGCGTGGGTCGCCGTCACGTTCGGGCCGTCGTCCGACTCGACGCAGACGGTCGTGAGCCCGCTGTTGAAGTTGGAGGCCGAGGTCGAGCGCAGCGTGTCGTAGAGCATCGACGCCGCCGTGCCGCCGGTCAGCGGCGCGACCCAGGTGAGCGTCGTCACTCCCCCGGAATGCGTCAGCGCCAGATCGGTGACCTCGCCGGGCGTGGCCCATACGGTCGGGTCGAGCGGGGCGCAGTCGAGGCTGTTCGGCACGCCATCGCCGTCGGTGTCGTTGTCCTTGTCGAGGAAGTTCGGCAGCAGGTCGCCGTCGTCATCCCCCAGGCCGTCGAGGGAGTCGCCGACGCCGTCGCCGTCCGCGTCGCGGTCGAGATGATTCGGCGCCGAGTCGCCGTCCTGATCGAAGTCGAACGGCGGGGCGCCCGCGTCGGCCGGTCCGACCGGTCCGGTCACCGCCTGATCCGCCATCCCGTCCACCTCGAAGTCCGACGCCTCGCCGGGTGGGCCGATGAACCGGCGCAGGTCGATCGTCCCCGAGGCGTTCAGGTCGAGGTCGAAGCCACCCAGGCCGGGGAGGTCCCCCGTGGACTCCCAGAGATCCGGGCCGGTGTCGCCGTCGGAGTTCGTGTCGACGTCGTCCGGAATCCCGTCGAGGTCGAGGTCGATCCCCCAGCTCGCGTAGTCTGGAGACAGGAGGAACCCGGCGGCGCTGTCGGAATGCCCATCGCCGTTCGCGTCGCCGTCCTCGAAGCCGTAGAAGCCGCCGAGGTCGACCCGGCCGTTGGTGTTGAGGTCGACGTCGGCGCCGTAGGTCGGACCGAACCAGCCCGGGAAGTCGCCGGTCCACTCCGCGAGATCCGACAGCCCGTCGTTGTCGGAGTCGAGATCCCGGAGGTTCGGGATCTCGTCGCCGTCCACGTCGCGGATCGAGGCGAGCATCGGGAAGTCCGTCATCTCGCGACCGTATTCCTCGAGGTCCGGCCAGCCGTTCGCGTTGAGGTCGGTCTGCTCCGCCACCCCGAACGGCCCGATGTCGTAAACGCAGTTGCGGTTGGGATCGGCGGCCGGGAGCCCGAAGCCGCGGTAGTCGAGGGTCGATTCCTCGCTGTCGCAGCGGCCGTCGTTGTCGGCGTCGCGGTCTTGGGCGTCGACGCGCCCGTCGCGATCGCTGTCCGGGGTGAACGCCAGCCCGGTCATCACCGGTCCTGCCGGACCGACGACGACGACGCCGCCGGTCACCGGGTCGATCCGGATCAACTCACCCGTGAAGAGGTTGCTGGAGTACAGGATTCCCTGCGCGTCGAAGCGGAGGTCTCCCGGGAAGACGACGGCAGGCAGCACGGCGACCTGCGCGCCGGTCCCCGGAACACCCCCCGGAACGTTGAGGATGTCGATCTGGAGGAGCAGTGAGGCGCCCGGCGGAGTGCTGACGCCCCAGAGGGCGCCGCGGTTGTCGAACGCCAGCCCCGAGACCGGGCCCGGCACGCCGATGCCGCCGAACGGCGACACCATCGACGTGACGACCGCCTCGGTATCGATCGCGAACAGCAGGGCCGCCCCGCCGCCAGGACACGGTGACCCGGCCGCGTAGAGGACGCCGTCGGGGCTGAATGCCATCGACGTGATCTCGAGCGGGCCGAGGATTCCGGTGAAGATCGGTCCCAGGGGCACCCCGGCGCCCGTGTTCGGATCGATCGTCCAGAGGGCCGTCGCCGGGGCGCCGGCGCAGCCGGTGGCGCCCCAGAGCGTCCCGGATGAATCGAACGCGATCGCGTCGAAGTCGGGAGAGGGGAGCGGCCCGATCGGCATCGGGGCGGCGGTATACGGATCGACCTGGAGGAGCATGCCGCCAGGCCCGTCCATCACGAGCAGCCGATCGCCGAACTCATGGCTGTCGGGAACGCCGTCGTTGTCGTCGTCGTCGTCGTTCACGTCGGGAAGCGAGTCGTTGTCGAAGTTCGCCAGGCAGTCGAGACCGTCCACGTCGTCGCCCAACGCGAGCCCGAGCGGCGCCGGCGGGACGTACGGGATGAACGCGCCGTCGAAGTCGGTGATGAAGAGCTGCGCCGCGGAGAAGCCGAGCCCGATGAGCGTCGGCGAACCGGGCGCCAGCGAGAAGACGGCGAAATCGGCGGTTCCCGGTGGATCGATCCCGGGGCCGCAGCCGCGGTTCAGGAAGCCCGGCGCGAGCTGGTCGCGAACGCAGAGCGCGTCGACATCGTCGCCGGGCATCAGCCCCATATCGACCGTTCCGCACCCGAAGACGCCGAAGCCGCCGCCTCCCGCCGGCGCGAGCAGCACGTCCGACGCCGTGGTCGTCGCCGGACCGCATACCGGCCCGGGACCGAAGCAGGTCAATGCCGGCCGCAGGTCGCCGAGGGGCGCCGGCGGGCCGACGGCGGGGGAACCCGCCGCGACCGAGAAGAACGCCGGCCCGGAGTCATTGAAGCCGTCGTCGTTCGCGTCGATCCTCCGCTGGCTGCTCAGCTCGATCGCGTCGATGTCGCTGCTGGGAGCCGCCGGGAGCAGGCTGAGCGGCCGCGCGATGCTGCCGTTCTCGTCGTAGAGGACGGTGTTGATGCCGGTCGCCGGCGCTCCGAAGATGTCGCCGGCGGCCTCGCCCACGCCCGCCTGTGCGGCGACCGCCGTGCCGGCGGCTCCGACGGAACCTGGGCTGACCGAGAAGGCCAGCGAGTACCCGTCCGCGGGAAAGAGTCCAAGCGGCACGGTGCTGAAGTACATCAGGTCGACCGGGTCGTCGCCGAACGACAGCGAGTCCATGTCGCTTCCCACGATCCCGAGCGGCCCCGGGCCGACGCGGAGGGGCGGCGTGATCCCGCCACCCGCCTTCGCGCCGTAGATGCCGCCGGGGAGCAGCCCGGCGATCGGGCCGCCGGGCGCAATCGAGAACTGGATCGGCTCGGGCGGGGCGATCACCAGGTCCATCGCATCGACGTTCGCGACGGCCGTGAGGCCGAGATCGGCGGCGGTCGCGACGCTGCTGGTGACGCATCCGTCGAGGCCGCTCAGGAAGACGGTGGAGCCTGTAAGCGGCAGGGCGATCGCAGCACCGGAGCAGTAGAAGTTGCCGCCCGCGAGCGTCGGCGAGCCGGGCGCGAGGGTGAACAACACGAGGTCCGGCGAGGAGCCGGGAGTCGGGACACAACCATCGAAGCCGGGCGGGAAGGCGCCGGCCTCCATGAAACCGTGGACGCCGCCGTCGAGGACGACGACCGAGTCGATCACGTCCCCCGGGAGCAGCCCCACGTTGACCACGCCGCCCGCGTAGATGCCGAACGGGGAAACGGCGGCTGAGGCGGGGTGGATCAGGATATCGTCCGGCGTCACGCCGTCGGGATCCAGGCCCGGCTTGTAGCAGCCAGGGCACGGGTCCGCGGCGACGAGCGACGGGGATCCGGGGGCGAGGGAGAAGTAGACGTGGTCGGATTCGTTGCCCGTGTCGCCGTTGTTGTCGACCAGCAGCCTGGAATCATCCACCTCGAGGGCGATGATGTTGTCGCCGGCGCCGAGTGTCAGCAGCCCGAGCGACGGCGGCGATCCGGCCGGGACGCCGTTCTCGTCCCAGACGAGGCGGTTCGTGCTGGCGTTCGGCGCCACGGTGCCGAGCGTGGCGCTGTAGCAATCGCCGCCCCGCTCCCCGGCGCCGAGCGCCTGCTGCGCGAGTACGGCCGAGCCCGCGGTCCCGAGGGGAGGTACACCGCCGGGCGCTATCGAGAAGAGCATCTCCGCGGCGCCGGTGCCGCACAGGTACTCCCGCACCGGGTCGCGGCCGAACGAGATCGAGTTGACGATATCCGCCGGGCCAAGCGTCCAGAAGGCGCCGTCCAGCGCCAGGACGGGCGCTCCAAGCCCTGGTGGCGGTGGCGGGCTGAAGCAGTCCTGCGGGGAGAGCGCGGAAGGGCCGCCCGGGGCGACCCCGAAGCAGATAGCCCGTTGATCGACCGTGCGTGTGGCGCCCAGCGCCACGGGAACGAAACTCGCCGCCAGCACCAGGATCGCGGCCGCGATCCTGCCGTGGCGGCACCAGAACCTCTCGGTTGCCGTCATGCTTACCCCCCTGTTCCGGATTTCCTACCGGTGAAAGGACCTCGGACGCTGCGCCGCGCGTGAGGCTGATGCGCCCGGTAAGGCAAGAGGGGTGCCATTGGCACGCGCGCCGTTCACCGGGACCCGGTGAGCGGCGCAATCGCGTGCCTACCAACGCTTCCGGCCGCCCGCCGCGGCCGGCGTCACCTGCGATGACGAGAGGAGGGGCGGGTCCTGCAGGGGAATCGTTGCCCGGCGGGGGAAAAAATTTCGCACCGCCGCCGGCGTTTATCGGCCGACGGCGATCAGGTAGGCCCAGTTCCCCGCCACCGCGACGAGCACGGCGCCGCGCAGCGCGCGACGCAACGGCACGCTTGCAAGGCGCGGCCGCCAGGCGGGCCATCCTCCCAGCCCGACGCCCGTCGCATGGACGACGTACGCGGCACCGGCGAGGCCGGCGGCGGCCGCGAGCGGGTTCATCGCGAACGCGGTGGCCGCGTCGAGGTGTGCGAGCGCAACGAACGCGCGGGTCCCGCCGCACGAAAGACAGGGGAAGCCGGTCAGCAGGTGGAATGGACAGACCAGGAAGTCGAGGCGATTCCACGGCACGAACCGCGCGGCCAGGAAGGCCACCAGAGCGATCGGCGCCCAGATCGCCTCATGCGGTGCGGAGTGGCGGGGGGCCCCACTCGGCGGCCGCGAGTCGCCGCCGACGGGGGTGTCCAACTCCGAGCCTGCGGCAGGCAGGCGAGGGAGGGCAACCCTGTGGGTTGCCCGTTCGTTGGACCACGGCCCACCGGGCCCTGCGTTCGTGGGGGTAGGCAGTGGCTCGTCGATGTCGGAGCCCATCGCTGTTTCCGGACTCTAGCCCGACGTCAGGGCCGCGAGGCCGCCGAGCGATATCACCAGCAGGAAGAAGCCGACGCACAGGCAGCAGCAGAGCACCAGCGGCAGCAGCACCGCGGCCGCCGCCCGGCCGCCGCCGGTCTCGTGCATTTCCTTGAGGCCGATGATCTGCGCGACGAGCGACCAGACCATGCCAATCAGCCCGCCGCAGAACGGGACCACCTGGAACAACGCGGTGGAACCGTACGAGTACGCGAGCGTCCGGAACGTCGCCTCGTATCCCTGCTTGGCGCCGCCGAGCATCATCAGGCAGAGGTGCACCACACCAGCCCAGAGGAACATCCCGATTGCCGCGAACACGGGCAGGCAGATGGCGTAGGCGAGCAGGAAGATCGGGTTCTGGGCGTAGCTGAACGCCTCGAGCATGTCGGGCGGCAGGCTGTCGAAGATCGCCGGGAGCGGCTCCCCCTCGCTGGCGCGTCGCGACAGGTACTCCCAGAACAACGCCGCGTATCCGCCGAGGAGCCCGAGGATCATCCCAAACAGGAGCGCCGGTCCGATCCCCGCGGTCTGCGAGGCCTCGCGGAAGGTGCGGGTGGGGAGGAGGAGCACTCCCTTGATCGTCGCGAAGAGGTTCTCGAACGACCGTCCCTGCTCCCACGGCGGGCCGGTCCGGGGAGGCGCGGAGGGGGGCGGTGCGCCTGCCGGGCTGTCGCCGCCGGTGGTGCCCGAGAATGCCGACTTGGGAGGAGGCGAGTAGCGCAGGGGAGCGGTGATCGCCGCCTCGTCCGCCACGTTGGTTGACGCGGAATGGCCGCAGCGGGGGCACGGCTCGCCCGGGAATCCCTGGAACTCGTTGCCGCACTGCTCACAACGCATCGCGTGATCTCCGAGTGGGACGGCCCGTCGAAGCGCGCGGATTATAGCACGGTGCTACCATGCGCCTCCTTCTCGAGGCAACGATGGACGAAGTCGCACGCAGAGGACTATTTCGCGATCGTGTCATCCTGGCGCCGATGACCAAGGGGTCGAATCTTCCCTTTCGCCGCCTCTGCGTCGAGCTGGGCGCCCGCTTCACGGTCGGCGAGATGGCGCTGTCGAAATGGGTCGTGAAAATGACGGCGCAGGAGCTCGCGTTGCTGCGGCGCCACCCCGACGAGCCGACGTTCGGCGTTCAGCTCTGCGGGCGAAACCCGGCGCTGATGGCGCGCGCGGCGGCGATCGCGGAGGCGCGCGGCGCCGACTTCGTGGACATCAACCTTGGCTGCCCGATCGACTCGGTGGTGAGGCGCGGGGAGGGGGCGGCGCTCCTCGAGCGGCCGAAGCGCGTGGCCGAGGTCGTGGCCGCGATGCGTCAGGTGCTGCGGATCCCGCTGACGGTGAAGCTGCGCACCGGCTACCGCGACGAGAAGCCGACCATGGTCGAGGTGGCGCGTGCCGCCGAGGGGGAGGGGGCGGATGCCGTCTTCCTGCACGCGCGCAGCCGCACGCAGCGCTACCGGCGTCCCGCCGACTGGTCCCACGTCGCCGCGCTCGCGGAGGCGGTCGCGATCCCGGTCATCGGCAACGGCGACATCGTGGACTTCCGCGACGCCGAGGCGCGGAAGCTCGAGACCGGCTGCGCGTCGGTGATGCTGGCGCGCGGAGCGCTGGTGAAACCCTGGTTCTTCCGCGAGCTGAGCGAGCGGCGGGAGATCCATCCGAGCGGCGCGGAGCGGATGGCGATGCTGCGCCGCTACGTGGAGCTGGCGCTGCAGCACTTCGGGCCTGACGAGCGTGGGCGCGAGCGCGTGCGCTTCTTCCTCGACTGGCATCTCGACTTCTTCACGCGCTGGGTGCCGCCGCGCCCCGGACTGGCGCCGTTCGCGCTGCAGGAGCGCCACTCCGGGTGGGAGCCGGCCGACGCGGACGAGGCGCTGCTCGCCCGCCCCGATCGCCCGGCGCGTGACTACCTGGTGCGACTGCTGGTGGATGGACCGGATGCCGCCGGGCCGCCGCCGGGTCCGGTCGCCGCGGATGCCCCC
>Ga0137429_1000144_pt1 | contig 37862 bp, 32 predicted proteins | sample EasRivERMZT736_2_FD_102304 | JGI IMG/M metagenome (GOLD analysis project Ga0137429, IMG submission 102304) | Soil microbial communities from meander-bound floodplain in the East River, Colorado, USA - East River MetaG ERMZT736_2 | ecosystem: Environmental > Terrestrial > Soil > Floodplain ...
CCGGGCTTCAAGGGCTGGGTGGCCGAAGATCCCTTCAAACCGAATCTTGACGAAGGTGCGCACGGGAAGGACGTGCATGTGCACGGATACGCCAAAGACGAGGAACCCGCGTACTGGAACCACGGCGACCGACCGCTGATCGTAGAGACGCCGGGGGCGGGGCGAAAGGTATTCACCGGCAAGACGCACATGCCCACGCCGACGAAGGCGCTGCACTTCACCAACGTAAACCTGTTCAACAACGCCAAGCACGCCTACGAGATGTTCAAGAACGTCAATCCCAATATCGAGATGATCATCTCGCAGGACATCGTGATGACAGCCAGCGTGCAGTACGCGGATTTCGGACTGCCCGCGAACAGTTGGGTGGAGTTTGAAGACCTCGAAATTACGGCGTCGTGCTCGAACCCGTTTTTGCAGATTTGGAAGGGCGGCATCAAGCCGGTGTTCGACTCCAAGGACGACCTGTGGATGATCGCAAACATCGCCAAGGCCGTCGGCGAAGAAATCGGCGACAAGCGATTTACCGATTACTTCAAGTTCGAACACGAGGGTAAGAGGCGTATCTACATCCAACGACTTTTGGATGCCTGCACCACAACAGCCGGCTACAAACTCGACGACATCATGGCCGGCAAATACGGCACTCCGGGCGGGGCGTTGATGCTCTTTCGTACGTACCCGCGCATCCCGTTCTGGGAGCAAGTTCACAAGGATGAGCCTTTCCACACGGATACAGGTCGATTGCACGCTTATGCGGATGTGCCCGAAGCCATTGAGTATGGCGAGAACTTCATCGTACACCGCGAAGGCACGGAAGCGACCCCCTATTTGCCGAACGTGATTGTTTCGAGCAATCCGCACGTCCGCCCCAATGATTACGGCATCACCAAGGACGCCGAACACTGGGATCAGCGCACGGTACGGAACATCAAGATGCCTTGGCGCGAGGTCAAACAGACGCGGAATTTCCTCTGGGAGAAGGGGTTTAGCTTCTATTGCATCACGCCAAAGACCCGCCATCGTGTGCACTCGTCGTGGAGCAACGTCGATTGGCACATGATCTACGACAGCAACTTCGGCGACCCGATGCGGATGGATCGGCGGGCGCCGTACGTGGGCGAACACCAGATTCACCTCAACCCGCAGGCGGCGAGGGACCTGGGCATTAACGACGGCGACTATGTGTACGTGGACGCGAACCCCGTGGACCGACCATACATTGGGGCGAAGCCCGACGATCCGTATTACAAAGTGGCACGCCTGATGTTGCGTGCGGTGTACAACCCGGCGTATCCCTATAGCGTGGTGATGATGAAGCACGCGCCGTACATTGCCACGGAAAAGAGCGTGAAGGCCCACGAGACGCGTAAGGACGGGCGGGCGTTGTGTGAGGACGGATACCAAGCGAATTTGCGCTACGGCTCGCAGCAGAGCGTGACGCGCAATTGGCACATGCCCATGCACCAAACCGATACGCTGTTCCATAAGAGCAAGGCGTTCATGGGATTTCTTTTCGGCGGCGAGGCCGACAACCATGCGGTGAACACGGTACCCAAGGAAACACTTGTCCGCGTCACCAAGGCCGAAGACGGAGGATTGGGCGGCAAGGGCATCTGGGCTCCGGCGACGACGGGACTAACTCCGGGCGCGGAGAATCATCCGATGCGCCGGTATTTGGCCGGCGGATTCATCGGTGAGTACCGCGACAGCCAAGAAAAGGTTGATGTGTTCGAGGAATAGGCCGGCAATCCGCGGGATTCAGGCCGCGCATGCAGCAAATGTAGGAGATTGACCCGTGCCCTACGGCGAACCAGACGATACGGACCCCATGATGCTGAATGGCGTCGTGCTGGAAAACGGTGAAGCTCCGCCGTTGGAAGCGGTTCGCGAAATGGTGGAGTGTTTCATCGACGAATACGCCCGGCTGGGGTTCGATGCGAACCGCATCCTGCACATGTTCCGTACCAAGGGTTACGCGGGGCCGTACATGGCCACGGAAATCCTGGGAGAAGAGGCGATCCACGATCTGGTGGACTTGGTGCTGGCCCGATGGGGCGGCCGCCGCGATGGGGCGACTGTCCGGCCTAGGGAAGAACGAGAGTTGAGCCTTACGGTTTTGAACGGCTGAAGAGGCCATCGCCTCGCCGTTTGGGAGGAATTTCGATGTCCACGGTATACAACTGGCAGCTCGGACGGAAGATGCAATACCCGTACGAACAGGCCACGCCCAAAGAGCAGTTCGCATTCGTCATCAACATCAACCGCTGCATTGGCTGTCAGACCTGTACAATGGCCTGCAAGAGCACCTGGACCTTCGCCAAGGGTCAGGAGCACATGTGGTGGACCAACGTAGAGACCAAGCCCTACGGCGGATACCCGCAGCACTGGGACGTGAAGATCCTCGACCTGCTGGAGCAGGCCAACCCCGGCGGACAACGTTGGACAGGCGACCTCGATTCGAAAGCGAGCAAACCGTACGGGGAATTCCCCGGCAAGACTGTGTTCGAGGCGCCGGAGTTCGTGGCCCGCGGGGAACAGCCCAATCATGTATTGGGCTATCTACCGACGGATGAGGAGTGGCGGTTTCCTAACATCCATGAAGACGTGCCGCCCACCGGCCCGACGAAGCCGATGGATTTCGGCGCCGGCGAAGACTCGACAGGCGACAACAAGCACCGCGCCTGGTTCTATTATCTCGCACGGCTGTGCAATCACTGCTCTTACCCAGCGTGCCTGGCAGCATGTCCGCGCACCGCGATCTACAAACGTCCCGAGGACGGCATCGTGCTCATCGATCAGAAGGAGTGCCGCGGCTATCGCAAGTGCGTGGAGGCCTGCCCATACAAGAAGTCGCTGTACCGGGGCACGACGCGGACCAGCGAAAAGTGCATCGCGTGCTATCCGCGCGTCGAAGGACTCGACCCGGAATGCGAAGGGATCCCGATGGAAACACGCTGCATGGCGGCCTGCATAGGGCAGGTTCGTATGCAGGGTCTGGTGAAGGTCAACCCGGACAGTACCTGGGTCGAGGATCGGCAAAACCCGTTGTATTACTTGGTTCACGTGGCTCGTGTAGCCTTGCCGCTCTATCCTCAATTCGGAACCGAGCCCAATGGCTATTACATCCCGCCGCGCTGGGTGCCCACCAAGTACCTGGAGCAGATGTTCGGGCCGGGCGTCAAGCCGGCGGTGGAGCGCTACCGCACGCCGGACCGCGAATTACTCGCCGTGCTCCAACTCTTCCGGCGAAGCAATCAAATCATCGCTCGGTATGAGATCGAGGAAGGGCCCAAGGTCTACGAGACTTCGCAGAACGGCACGAAGTTCGAGATGTACAACGACACCGTGATTGCATTCAACCGAAGTGGGAAAGAGATGTTCCGAACGACGGTGGAAGAGCCGATTCACGTGCGGCCGGAAGTGCACCAGAACTCGATCTAACTCGCGGAGAAACACCATGCCTTTGGAATCGCTGGACACTCCGACCGTCGGTGAAGCGCAGACGCGGGGCGGACTGTATGCCCTGTTGGCAGCCACGTGGCGGTACCCGGATGAAGTGAATGTATCGTTGCTGACCGATATGACTCGGCGACTTTCAGGCGATCCGGATGTCCTTTGCCCGCTCGACGCCGACACCCGCGAGGCTCTTGGCCGACTTGCGGAGTGCCTGCTCACCGAGGGCGACGTGGGTAGGATTGAAGGCGACATGCGCGCGAGCTATGCCGCGCTGTTTGGACATGCCGTTCGCGGCGCCTGCCCGCTCTACGAGCAGGAATACGGCCATGGTGAGATCGTCCAGCAGGCCAGCGAGCTGGCGGACATTGCCGGGTTTTATAGAGCCTTCGGCTTGGAGCCCAACGAGGCGGCGATGGATCGCATAGACCATGTGTCGGTCGAATGTGAATTCATGAGCGTCCTTTGCGCCAAGGAGGCGTTTGGCTTGCAGTCGGAGAACCCTGAGCTTAGCGATACTTCGAGTGATGGGCAGCGAGCGTTCCTACGGGATCACCTGGCCCAATGGCTGCCGGCGTTTTGCTCCCGCGTTTCAAAGGCCGTTTCCGACGGGGCGCACGTGAGGGCCGCGGTATTGGCGAGCACTTTTCTGGGGGCCGAGTGCCGCAGGTTTGGCATCACGGCCGGACCGACCTATTTGAAGCTTCGCCCGGTCGATCCCCAAGCGGACGTCGAGATCAACTGCGGCGATGCAGCGCCCGGTGATCAACTCGTCCCCTTGACGATCGAGGGCGGGGCGGTCGAGGGGGCCTGACCGTGCAATTCGAATTCCATCCTGATTTCGTCGAACAGGCGGTGTTTCTGGCCTCTCGTCTGGACGCAGAGCGGGAGTGCGAATTGCACGCCGTTGTTGATCGGTTGTACGCAATTCCGGACGCCGAGCTAAAGGATCGAGCGTTTCGCGAAGCATACGCCGGGCGATTTACGCAGTGGCGTCTAGGCGCGGCGCTCGCAGGCGCGATCGAGGAATGGAAGGCGTCGGCGGGGCGAGTGGCACGTTGCGTCGTGGTTCCCGCGAGCCGCAGGTCGAACCAATACGTGGACCTGCTGGTCAAACCGACAACGGAGTCCGAAACGCAGCGCACATTGTTGTTGCAGGTCCGGCCGCAGTCCTTGTTCGAGCCTGCGGCCTTGTGCACATGGCTGCACCGCGAGTTACAGCATGTGTCGGACATGTTGGATGAGGACTTCGGATACGACCCGAGCGACCTTGACGGCGCCGTTTGGGAACGCAACGTGCAGCGCGATCGCTATACCGTCTTGTGGCGCATCTACGTTGCTGGCCGCTTGAAGCGTGAGGGCCGCGGCGACGTTCGAGAACTCGCGTCTTTGCGAGCTGCCTTCCGGCAAGCGTTTACCCATCATGGCGTAGCGCCTTCGGGAGAGGCATTCGATCGTCTGCTTGATAGAGAGCGGCTGACGCACGCGCAGCTACTGCAGTGGGCCAAGCGGCCGGAATCGCTGCTGGAGGACGAAGATCCGGCACAAGTCGATTACGCTGCTATGTCCCGATGCCCTTTGTGACCGAGCGCGCCTGCGAAGCGCGTGGTTCCACATTGGATGTCGGGAGCGTAGGATGAGGCTCGGCGCGAGATCAATGCGGCATTCGAGTTGAATCCCGCAGATAAGTAGACTCGGCGATTGCGCGACCTCATGCATAACGGATGGTGACTCTGCGGTCGCTTGATTGTCGGAGAAGAGGGAAGGACATCGATGCCGATAACGAAGAAAACAGGTCGCGGTACGTTACCCGCGACTTTTCGGAAGTTCACCAGGAAGTTTCCCGAAATTGCGGCCGCCCATGAGGCGATCGCCCGGTCGGTGGACCGAATGGGGCCGTTGGACCGCAAGACTTGCGAGCTGATCAAATTGGGCCTGTCGATCGGGGCGGGTCTGGAGACGGCCACACAGAGCCACACCCGCCGGGCGCGGAAAGAAGGCGCCTCGCTCGAAGAGATCGAGCAGGCCATACTCCAGACTGTAAACACCTGCGGCTTTCCACGAACGGTGGCCGCGTGGCAATGGGCACGACAGGCGCTAGCTCGACGCTGACGGGCTTGACGGAGGATTCCGATGGGAGGCTCGCAAATGCCCGGCTACACGATCGTACGAGATCCGCTTAAACAACAACCCATTCCTGAGGATGGGATTCTGACTCGACAGCTTTTCGATGACGAGTCAATTCGCGTCGTGCTCTTCACGTTTTCATCGGGACAACGCCTCTCCGAACACACGGCTTCCACCACCGCCCTGCTGCATGTTCTGAGCGGAGAGGCAACGATCACTCTTGGAACGGACACGATCGAAGCCGGGCCGGGCACCTGGGTCCGCATGGACGCGGGGCTGGCACATTCGGTCGTTACCAAGTCGCCGGTCGTTCTGCTGCTCGTTCTGTTCAAGGGATTGGGCAAGAAATAGCTACTACTGGAGCAAAGGATTGATCCGCGAAACCAGAACATTCCCAATCGCACGGAGCGCGATTAGGATATACCTATCGATGTGCTGCTTGAATCTGGGCGCATGGGCCCAATCCGCAACGGTCCCGACCACCCCGCAATCACCAGAGACAGCAGAGGTTGCGAAGCCCGTCCAACCGAAAGCGGGCCCAAAGTACTTCGATCTTCGATACGACGAGGACTTCAGCTACCTCGACGGCCCATCGGATAGCTACAAGGCAGATTTTTTCGATCCCATCAAGAACATCGACCTTGGCGACGACTGGCGCTTGACGCTGGGCGGCGAAATGCGCTTCCGATTGGAGGCCGAAACAAACAAGGCATTCGGAGCGACGGAGCCTGCTCAGGACACCTTCACCCTCTACCGCTACATGCTACACGCGGATTTGAGATTTAAGAAGCTGTTTCGGGTCTTCGCGCAGGGCATCGCCGCCTTTGATGAGGATCGCGATCTAGCTCCGCGGCCGACCGACGAAGACGAGTGGGACGTTCAACAGTTGTTCGCCGATTGGCGATTCCTCGGTGAGGATCATCCTCTGACACTTCGCGTCGGGCGACAAGAGTGGGGTTACGGCAAGGGGCGCCTAATGGCGACGTCCGATTGGGCGAACGTCCGCCGGGCGCTGTTCGACGGCGTCAAACTCTATGCGAAGGGAAAGACGTGGGACGTCGATCTATGGTACGCCAAACCAGTCCCTGTGCAGCGAAAGCAGCGGGATCGCTTCGACGAAGATTACGACCTCTACGGCGCCTATGCCACTTATAAGGGAATTCCAGGACACGGGGTGGACTTCTATTTCTTCGCCGTCGACGACACGGGGAATAACGTTAACCCCAACGGGAAGGCGGGCGACAAGAGCACGTATACTTTAGGCTCACGGTTCTGGGGTAAGTCGGAACCCTGGGACTACGAGGCCGAACTCGCTGGGCAATGGGGACATTGGGCCGGGGACACGGTCCAAGCCTGGAGCTGGACGCTGGACGGCGGCTACACCCTGGGGCAGATGCCCTGGAAGCCGCGCCTGGGGACGGGCTTCGACTGGGCAAGCGGCGATGAGAATCCCGTCGACGGGAAAGTGGGCACGTTCGATCAGTTGTTTCCCTTGGCTCACGTGTATTTTGGGTTCCTGGATCTGATCGGTCGCCAGAACGTCACGGCAGTCAACGTGAATCTCTCCGCTTGGCCTGTGGCGGAGAGAGTCAGGACCGCGATGACCTACCACGCGTTTTGGTTGAGCGCCGACCGCGACGCTCTGTATGGAACGAACGGGGCGCCGGGGCGCCGTGATCCGACCGGCCGTAGCGGCACCGAAATCGGCCATGAACTTGATCTCACGTTGTCGTGGAAAATAGACGTGCATTCATCGCTTTTGCTTGGCTATTCGCATTTTTGGGACAGCGACTTCGTTATCAACACGGGGTCAAGCGAAGACGCTGATCTGATATATGTTCAATACGCGTTCAAGTTTTAAGGGAATTACTGGTTGGAGAAGACGTAATGAAACGGATGAAACGGTTGTGGGTGGTAGTGGGCTTGTCACTAATTGGATTCCTTGTGTCCGGCTGCTCAAGCAAATCGGTCATGGAGCTGCGAGACGCAGCCGTCTCCGCTGCTGCGGCGTTCATCGGGCAGCAGACGACTGCAATTCTTGGGAGCTTGTTCGATACAGGGACGGTTCCGTAGAGCGGTCAACGAAGGGGGCCCGGTAGTGTCGGTGCGGCAGGGGGAATAACCTGATCCCGCTCCGAGTTCCAGCGCAAAGCTCGATAAGGGAGGAATCAGGAGGAAGCGGCGAAGGATGATGGTACGGGTGCTTCTGTTTGGACCAGCGGCAATGGCTGTCCGGCTGGACTCCGTGGGCGTAGAGCTTGGGCCACCACGTACATGCATCGAGCTGGCACGCGCGATCGGTGACCAGTGGCCCGACTTGCGGATGTATGTCAGCCGGGGCCGATTGGCGGTCAATGCCACATTCGTCGATGAGTCCGCCATCATACAGGAGTCCGACGAAGTGGCCTTGATTTCAATGGTGTCCGGCGGATGAGCGTGGAAGTTTCCATTGTAGTGGGCCCCATCCTAGAAACCGAGGACTCTCCGCCACTGGATGGCGCTGGCGCTGAGCTGTCGTTCCGCGGGATTGTTCGACCCTACGAAGGAGCCAGGCCGATAGTCGGATTAGACTACGAGACGTACGAACCCATGGCTCAAAAGCTGCTGGCGGAACTGTGCGCACAAGCGATAGTGCGTTTCGGCGTGCTTTCCATCCGCCTCATCCACAGCAAGGCGTTCGTACCGGCCGGCGAGGTAAGTCTATTTATAAACATCCGTTCCAATCGTCGCATCGCCGCCCTGGAGGCAATGACATGGCTGATTGAGGCGCTGAAGCGCGAGGTTCCAATCTGGAAACGTGCCGTCGCAGATCGTTGCCAGGAAAACCTGTCCGAGATACGTTTGGCCAGCGGCGGGTGCTAAGCAGAAGAGCGTGCGTTGTGAAGAATGTCCTGCATTCCAGGTTGCCGACATCTGCGACGGTTCTCGCCGTGAATATCTCGCGGGGTGGGTTGCCCAAGAAACCGGTCAATACAGCCCGTGTTGACCTAAACGGCCTTTGTGGGGATGGCCACGAACATGAAAAACATTGCCGACCGGATCGTGCGGTCACCATCCAGGATATCGAGTTGCTCGATGAGCTTCGACTGGAGGGCTTCCCACTAGCGCCGGGATTGATGGGGGAGAACTTAACGGTACGCGGTTTGGGCGTGCAGTCGCTTTCACCGGGCGATCGGCTTGTTTTCTCGGGCGGTCCGGTGCTCGAACTGACGAAGATACGAAAGCCCTGCTATGTCCTCGATCAAATCGATCCGAGACTCAAGGAAACGGTCGTCGGGCGTTGCGGGTTTCTGGCGCGGGTCGTTCAGCCGGGTGACTTGCAGCCCGGACAGAGTATCACCGTGGAGCGTGGGGGACTACCTCTATATGACGGATCCATGGACAAACTGAAATCGGCCGACCTCAATGCTTAATCGAAAAACAGTACCTACGCCGGATTCGCACTCAACCGAGTTGATCGCGGGAATCCTAATCGGCGGTCAGAGCCGGCGCATGGGACAATGTAAGGCCCAACTGCCGTTTGGCGGAAGGACGTTTGTCGAACACGTTGTGGATGTTGCTTCGACCGTCGCAGACGAGGTCGTACTCCTGGGCGATGCCGAATTGAACATCCCGGGCCTTTCCGGAATCTCTCGCCTGAATGATCCACCGGGCTGTGTCGGATCGCTCGCGGGCCTGTCTTCGTTGCTCGAATATGCCGGGTCGCGATGGTCGCTTCTTCTGCCATGCGACATGCCGATGTTGACCGTCGAAGTGTTGGAGAGGCTCATCCAGTCACGGGATGAAAGTGTGGACGCCGTGGCGTTTTGCCGGCTGGACCGTGAGTGCGAATTTCATGCGTGCTGTGCCGCGTATCATCCGCGAGCGCTGGCGGCAATCCGAGTGGAACTCTTGACCGGCATCGGCAAGATCCAGAACGTGCTCCGTGTCCTCCGTTGCAGAGCGCTAATCCCCGCGGCAGAAGAAGAGGAGTTTCTCGTGAACGTCAACACGCCGGAGGACCTGGCTTCTCTGGAGTTGCGGTTTGCCGCTACGGGAATCAACTGCCTACAGGGAGACAACGTTTTTTGTGGCCGGCAGACGGTGAAATGATATTGGAAACCGCAAAACGTTCTGTTCGAGTAGCCCTGGCAATGGGTTCCACCCACAAAACGTTGATCGACGGCCACGGTCGGCGCATCCATCACCTGCGGTTGTCCGTCACGTCGGCATGTGATCTGCATTGCATCTATTGCAAGCCAAGATCAGACGGCGCGGGCGGGCGGAAGTTGATCGATCGACAACGGGTCGAATTCGTTCAGTTCCTCTACGAGCAATACGGCCTGACGCAGGTGCGGATTACCGGCGGAGAACCTTTGCTATGTCCGAGCGTTGAAGAGCTGATCCAGGGGCTGCGCGCCCATGCACCGGGGATTCTGCTGGCCATGACCACCAACGGCCAGCGGCTCGCAAACCGGGCCGTGGCCCTGCGACGGGTCGGCTTGGATCGATTGAATATCTCGTTGGACTCGCTGAATGCGGATCAGTATCGGGCCCTGACGGGCGGCGAGCTTGCTCCCGTAATCGCTGGGTTAGACGCGGCGTTTGACGCCGGGTTTCCTCCGCCCAAACTCAACGCCGTTGTCCTTCGCGGCCACAACGTGCATGAAGTCTGCGACTTGGCGGCTTGGGCATTCGCTCGCGGATGCGAAGTGCGGTTCTTGGAGGCCATGCCCATTGGTCCCGCGGCGGAGGTGAATCGACGTCTCTTCGTTGCCGCCGATGAAATAAAGCAACGGCTTCGACAGGAATTCGTACTCCGGGCCCTACCCGTGGAATATGGCGAAACCGCGTTGCGATTCATGGCCGATGGGCCCCGTGGCCGGGGCACGCTCGGCTTGATCGCTCCCATGACCAAGCCGTTCTGCGGAAGCTGCGGACGAGTTCGGCTTACCAGCGAGGGGAAACTGTTTCCATGCCTACTGGATGAGCGGTTCGCCGATATGCGGCCGGCATGGACCGACAACGGATTTGATCCGGAAGTCGCCGACCGTTTGATCACAGAAGTCGTCCAGGGAAAACGGGCACAGGGGCCAAAACGACAGTCGACAGCGATGGTGTCGTTGGGAGGTTGAACGCATCCGTCATTGGCGAGGTGCGTGCCGCGGCTCAGTTTGACTTGGTTTCCAGGCGGACGAAGCCTCGCTCGATCAAGAGGGCGACCAACCAGCCGATCACGAATCCGACGGCCGTATTGATCCCCAGGCAAAGACCAGTTGTTAGCAGCATGATAAAAAAGTTCGCCCGACCGGTTTGATCGCGCGTTACCATTGCAAGCTCCAGACCACTGAAGACTAAGAGGATACCGAGGACGGATCGAGGATACTCTTGTAGCCAGAGCAAAAGTGAACCGCCAAACAGAAGCGCCAAGACCATCATGATAGCGCCGAGCGCGACGACGCTTCCGCCCGTCCGAGCGCCGAATCGGTATTGCGCGGCCAGGCCGCCTGCCCCGTGGCACATGGGCATGCCCCCCAATGGGCAACAGATCAGGTTCATCAGGCCCACGGAGATCGCGATTTTGCGCGGTTCCGCTGGACGAAGGGGAAACAGATCATAGGACAGCGCACTGACCGCTATGACGGAGTTCAAGGTTGTCAAGGGAATCTGCGGCACCGCTCCGTGCCAAATGCCGTGGGCGACGTCATTCCAGGTGGGCAGGGGGGGAAGTTTCCAGCTAATTCCGAATTGCGTGTGCGACAGCAACTCCGGCGCGCCCGCGAGCAGCGCGACCAACCCGATTCCAAAAACCAGTAGCGCTGCCGGTATACGTTGAGAATGAAACAGCAACAGCACGATAACACCGCAGAGGAGCCCCGTGATCTGGCTGTCCCATGCGAAAAGTACGTTCGTACCTGAGACCATTCCCATCCCGGTCGTCAACAATTTCAAACCGAGAGCCAACTGCAGCCCGCGAATCAAGCTGAGCGGCAGCTTGCGATGGAGCCAGCCCACGGTGCCGGTCAGCGCGAGGACCAGGATCGTGATGCTGGTTGCTACGCCCGCTACGAGGATCTGCGTTTCATTCATGCCCTCGCCGATTGCGACCGTGGCGATCGCCTTCATCGGCTGCACAGCCAATGGAATTCCAATCATCAACCCGGTGGAAACGTTGATAAGCCCAGCGCAAAAAAGCGCGGGGCCGAGCTGAAGGCCGCAATTCGTGACCATGCCGACCAGCAGCGGGATGAACGTGCCCAGGTCGCCCAGCGCGCCGCCCAACTCCGCCCGGTTGAAACTGAGCCAAGGTGTAGGACTTGGCCGAGGTTGACCTTTCGCTGGAATGCTCATAAACAGGGAAACAACTGTAGCCGAGGTGACGACGCTCAACCAGCCGTGTATGAGGGAATGAGAATGTGCGCTCGACGCGCTCAGCGAGTCGTGCGGTCTTTTAGCGTAAACGATGGTGACGATTGAACAAGCACGAGTTCTGCTCGCTCAAAACGTTCGCGCGCTGGAGCCGGTCAACCTCGCCATACCCGCTGTCGCAGGTCTGCGCCTTGCCGATGCGCCGCGGGCGCAGTTTGATCTGCCCCCGGCGGACGTATCCGCGATGGACGGGTATGCGGCACGGTCGGAGGATCTTGGGGCCGGGCTATTACCCGTCGCGGGGGATATTTGTGCGGGAATGCCGCAGACATGCCTTGCGGCTGGCACGACCGCGAGGATTCAAACGGGAGCCGAGATTCCCACCGGCGCCGATGTAGTTATTCCGCAAGAGCAAGCGGTTTCCGAGTCCGGTGGACGTGTGCGTCTGCGGCCATTGTCTCCGGGGAGCTTCATCCGCAAACGAGGCGAGGTCTGCTCAGTCGGTGAAATACTTGCGGATGCGGGCGAGGTGATCACCCCTCACCTGTTGGGCCTCCTCGCTTCCGCAGGTCCGGCGTTGTTGAAGGTTACGCCTAGGCCGCGAATCGTCATCGTGACTACAGGCTCCGAATTGGTGGGTCTAACCGAGAGACCCGGCCAAGGCAAAATCCGCGACGGCAACGCCTGCATGTTGCGAGCGTTGGCAATGTCGGCCAACCTATCGGTATCGACGCACGAGCGGGTCCCCGACTCGCAGCTGGAGCTTCTTTCCGCTGTGAGTGCCGCCGTGGACGCAGCCGATATCATCGTTACGTCCGGTGGAGTCTCAGTTGGCGACTACGATCTGGTTCGCCGCGTCGTCGAAGAACTTGGCGGTGAAGTGCTGTTTCATGGAGTCGCAATTCGGCCTGGGAAACCTACTTTCGCCGCCCGATTCGGATCGAAGTGGTTGATCGGCCTGCCGGGCAACCCACTTTCAGCGCTTGTAGGGTGGCGCGTGTTCGTACGGCCCTTAGTCGAGGCACTGGCCGGCGATACGAAAGCGTTCGACGATCTGACTGAGGAAGGAATCATTTCCGAAGTCGCATCCAATACGGGCGATCGAATAACTTTCGCACCGGCGATCACGACACTCGACGGGCGGAAATGCTGCCTACGTCTGATTCCATGGAAGGGATCGCACGACCTTTACGCCATGCGCCGGGCGAACAGTTTGGCAATTTTGCCCGCCGGCACGAGAATAGAACCCGGCGGTACGATGTCGTTTCTGCGCCTTTGACGTCAGGGCGCCGTGAAATTAGCAAGTTCGGGTGTTTCAATGCCAGGAATAAGTGGACCAATGGACGAGAGTGACCTGAGTCATCTTGATCGTCACGGCGCGCTGCGAATGGTGGATGTGGGCGCGAAGGCCACGACGCATCGTCGTGCCCGCGCCGAGGGATGTCTGATCGTGACCCGACGTGTCATGGAGATCGTCCGGACCGGCCAGGCGCCGAAAGGTGACGTATTTGCCGCGGCCCGCCTTGCTGGAATCGCTGCTGCAAAGCGAACCACCGAATTGATCCCATTGTGCCATTCGATCCCACTTTCGCACGTGGCGGTTGAGTTCCAAGTGGAGGACGACCGGATTCGAATTATTGCAACCGTCTCCGCGGACGCTCGGACCGGAGTGGAGATGGAGGCTCTTGCCGCCGTTAGCGTTGCTGCTTTGACCCTCTACGACATGCTGAAAGCAGTGTCTCACGAGATGATCATCGCCGACATTAGGCTCCTTGAGAAAAGCGGTGGGAAATCAGATTACCGGCGCGGCGACGGAGCTTTGCACCCGAACGTCCCTCGATCGCACACCATGGCAGATGCCGTCAGCAAGCACATCCGCGCAGCCGTATTGACCGTGTCGGACCGTTGTTCAGCCGGCATAGCCACTGACACGTCTGGTCCAGCCGTCGCGAAGATACTGGAAGGCGAGCTTCAGGCCGAGATTCTGTGGCGAGGGATCCTGCCCGACGAAGCCGATCAAATCGCAACGAGACTCGAAGCACTTGTGACTGACCGCCTTGACCTGATCGTTACGGTCGGCGGCACGGGGTGCAGCCTGCGTGACGTCACCCCGGAAGCGACGCGTGCGGTCATCATTCGTGAAGTTCCCGGTCTGGCCGAGCTCATGCGTTGCAGCTCATCGTTGCAGACGCCGTTCGCAGCCCTTCAGCGCGGCATCTGCGGAATTTGCAATTCGACCCTGATCGTCAATGTGCCAGGTAGCGAGAAAGCGGCGACCGAGAACCTCACCATTATTCTGCCGACCCTGATTCACGCCATTGATTTGATCAGACCCATCGAATAAAGCCGCTCGCCGAACGACCCGTGAGTCGTTCGGCGAGCGTTAAGCCACGATCAGTGTCCGGCCTCCGACAGCCAAGTTACTCGTGATTCACTGGGCGACGGTTGGTACCTGCAGGCCGCTTTTTATTCACGTTGCTTGGGCGGAGTATGCTCGTGGGTGTTCTCGTTCTTCCTCTTGGCATAGTCGAACTTGACAGCTTTGTCGACAGTCGGACCCTTATCGTTGTGACAAGCCGTGCAAGCGGCTTCCTCGATCTTCGTCATGCCGACGGCATACATTTCATCTACTTTGTACTTCCGCTTTGACTTCATGATCTCTTCGTGGAGTTTGCTGTATTCGCTTCCGGGACCGTGGCATGACTCGCAGCCTACGCCGGCAAGCTCAGCGGAGTCTTTTACGGCTTTTTCATTGGCGGCATCGGGGATGGTGTAACCGCCCGGCTTCCCGTACCCGACGGTGTGGCACGCGAGGCACGTCGCGTCCTTCGTGTAGTCCTTCTTGGGATCGAGGTTGAACTTGGTTTTCTTGTCGGTCGCTTTGTCGGGCTGGAGCGTTTCCAGCGCCGTGGCGTGCTTCATCTTCGCCCAACTCTTGTGCTCCGGAAGGTGGCACTTTTTGCACTTGTTCGCGCCGATGTAGCTGTAACTCCCCCCCTCGCCACCCACTGCCGTCAGAGCAACTGACGTCGCCGCAACAACACCGTTATCCGCTGAAGCCGGTGCGACCCAACTCACCTGCGAAACCGCCCAACCCACCGCTGCTACCGTGATCCCTACTCCCATGCTAATCCAAGGTTTCATTTGATTTCTCTCAAAAACTGACCAACAAAACAAAAAAGGTAACACGCACCAAGCGGCATGGTAGCCGCAACCCCGATGACACGCAATCTCGCTTCGTATCGAACGCCAGGGCAATGGGGTGCGTCCACTCGTGGACTTCTGTGCCATACATATCCAAATAATCGGGCAATTCCGCCTGCTCCCTTTCCCTGCAGCATCGCCGGGCAGCGATTCACATGGCACGTAGAATGCTACGCAATGCAGCGTCCGTCGGGATTTCGGCGGCTTGGCGTGCTCGGGCGAGTTTCACTGGTCAATGCGTTGTAGTCCGCCGGGTTGAGGTTCGCTGCGTCCATGGTAATTTCTCAATAATGAGACAGGGATACGTTCCGGTCGTACTTGCTGTTACGGGTTGGCTCGGCTTGCCTGGGGTGCTTCGCGCTGGCGATGCTCCGGTCACCTGTTCGACTTGCCATTCGCTCCAGTCTACCCAGCTCGCTAAGTCGATTCACAAAGCCATTCGCTGCGGCGAGTGTCATCAGGCACCGGAATCCTACGCACTACCCTTTTCGGACCTACAACGGTACACGGCCGCAGTCGCTCCCGGGGCAAGCAGACCGCCGTTTGACCATGGCCCGTCGTTTGCCGGTAAGCCCAAGCGGGCCAAGGTCCCCGAGCTTTGCGGCGATTGCCACGCCAACATCGAACGCATGAACCCCTATGGCATCCGCACCGACCAACTCGCCCGATACTGGACGAGCGGTCATGGAAAGACCCTCAAGAGCAAGGGAGACGACCGTGTGGCCGTCTGCATCGACTGCCACAGCGCTCATGAAGTCCTTTCCGGGAAAGAGCCGGAGAGCCACACGCATCCCCTCCACGTCCCCGATACCTGCGGAACCTGCCACGCCAACGCGAAGCTGATGGCGGAGTTCAATCTACCTGCGGAGGTTGTCGACGAATACCGCCACAGCGTGCATGGCCGTTCGCTGCTTGAACAGGGCGACTCGGGGGCCCCAACATGTGCGACATGCCACGGTAACCACTCGGCGGTTCCGCCGGGCTTTGCCACGGTAGGAGCAGTTTGCGGGCAGTGCCACCAACACGCGTCCGACAACTTCGCCACCAGCATTCATGCAACCCAAGCGGGTTTCAAGGGCTGCGTGCAATGCCACGGCGGCGGCGAGGGACGACATTATCATCGTATCGAGAAGATCACTAAGTCTACCGGCGTCATGATCGAACGATACACGAATCTCTTGCGCTCCGGCACAAAGCCCACTTCAGTTGAGGTTGCGAAAGCCATCCATCCCGACCCCAAGCAGCTCATCAATCAGGTTCTACCAACCTGCACAGAATGCCACGAGGAACTCTCGGGGGATAAGAGTTTACAGAAGCTCTTCGGGCTGTTAGACACCATCGCTGACGCCGAGCGCTATTACGTACAGTCCGCCCATCATCTCGATCAGGTCGGGCAGGGCGTATTGCTCGTTGATAACCAGCGATTCGAGTTTGAGGAGGCCAAGACCCACCTGATCGCCCTCGCACCGTTGCAACACACGCTGAACAATGCGACGGTCGAAGCCGAAGTTACCGAACTCAAGAAGGTGTGTGACAAAGTCAACGCCGAGTTAACCGACCTCGAGAACGGCTTGCGCTGGCGCTATCGGGCGCTGGTCCCCATTTGGGGTTTCGCGATTGTATTCGCCGTGGCCTTGTACATGAAGTATAAAGCCCTCCGCGCTGTTTTCGTGAAGCCGCGCCCTGGTCCCTTACCGAAATGAATAAGAGGATGAACGCGATGGAAAAACAACCCACGCGAAGGGGATTCTTAGATTGGCTCATCGGCCTTTGCTCCGCGGCGGCGGGCGCGGCCTTGACCGTGCCCGGTCTCCTCTATTTATGGCCGGCGGCCCGCGGCGGCGCGTCCGAGGACGTCGAGGTCCCCAATGCACCGACCCTCGCGCCAGGCCAGAGCGCCATTCTCCAAGTCCGAGGAAAGGCGGTGATAGTCGTCCGTGAGCAGACGAGCTTCACGGCCTACTCCGCCGTATGCACGCACCTAGGATGTCTGGTGAAATGGGACGGCTCGCGGAAGGAGTTTCTGTGCCCTTGTCACGCGGCGGTTTTCGACAAGAACGGCGCCGTCGTGTCGGGCCCGGCGCCGGCGCCCTTGCCGCCGTACAAGGTGAAGGAAGTCGGTGGGAAGGTGTACGTCTCACTGAGCTAGGGCGTTCTGACGATGGGTCTATCCAGACATGTTCGCAAATTCGTTGACTCCCGGTTCGATACCGAGACCGCGGAGTCCTTCATTAACAAACAGGTCCACAAACGCTTACCTCCGCACACCGGCTGGCTGCACGTGTTCGGGAGCCTGTCGCTGCTCCTGTTCGTCAGCCAGACGATCACCGGGATTCTGTTGTTGATCTACTACCGTCCGACGCCCGAGGCGGCGCATAAGTCCATTCAGTACATCACCGCCGAGGTCAACTTCGGATGGCTGTATCGCCAGGTTCACGCCTGGGGAGCGTCGGTCATGATCATCGCCGTCGTACTGCACATGACGAGAACTTACTTCTTCGGCGCCTATAAAAAACCCCGCGAACTCACCTGGGTCACCGGGGTGCTCATCTTTATTGTGACCATCACCTTCGGCTTCACCGGTTACCTGTTGCCCTGGAATCAGATCGCGTTTTGGGCGACGACCGTGGGGACCGAATCGGCCAACAAGGTCCCCGTCATTGGCGAATGGCTGAGATACTTTCTACGCGGCGGCGACGCCGTGACCGGCGAGACGCTTTCCCGGTTCTTCGTTGTGCACGTTATCATTCTTCCATGGGTTTTGACCGGTCTACTCACCGTCCACCTGTTTCTAATGCGGGCCACGAATTTGGCCACTCTCGAAGCCGTCGGCGAGGAGAAGTTCGCCCCACCCGAGTGCGGGATTCCGTTCTTTCCAGTCCACGTTGCCAAGGAGGGAGTGGTGGCCGTGTTCCTCCTCGCAGTCCTGGTGACTCTCTCGGTAGTGGCCCCATGGGAAATTGGCGAGCCAGCCGATCCCTTGGCTACGCCGGCGCACATTAAGCCCGAATGGTACTTTCTCCCCAGTTATCAGCTTCTGAAGTATTTCGAGGGGCCGTATGGGGCCTTCGTAGGCATCCTTGCCTGCTCACTACCCTTCGTGCTGCTACTTTTTTGGCCGTTCTTGGACCGCGGCAAACATCGGCATCCTAAGAAGCGCCCGATCGCCGTGGGGGTCGGGCTACTCGCCGTCCTGGCAGCGTTGTTCCTCGGCGTCCTAGGCCACCTCTCCGAGACGGACCGAACCATCTTTGGTCGGACGTATCACTTTGACCTTCTCGGCCGCCCTCATCAAGTAACTACGAGCAGCGATCCTTCCCAACTTAACCACGTTGATTAAAACAGATCCAAGTGTGCCGCAGAATATAAACTGACGCTTCCTCTATGTAAAACACGCGTCATTTATTGTTCCTTTCTTGTCAGAAATAGCCTTGGGGCGCTCCGCTCTACTTCAAATGCTGCCAATTTGCGGGTCAGCGCCCTCGCGTTGTCGAAACGCCGACTCTTGCACTTCTGCTTAATTCTGCCCAGTTCGATTTCGGCGACAATTACTCATTTCCTGGGCTTGGGCGTGTACTGAAATTCCAATCGATCCGCGATGCGGCACGCAATTTGCTTGGCATTGGTTGGACGGAGCGGCTGAGAGGGTGCTCGGTAACGGCGATGAGCTTCGGCGGCTTTTGCAAGGCCGGCTGCCGACAATCCCCTGAATGAGTGCGGTACATGGCCCATAAGACCCAGTGGCATAACGAACTCAAGACGTTGCGTGCTAAGGTGATCGCTATCCTCCGGAGAGCAACAGGTGTCCTGCAATGGCTCTTATCGGTGGACCATTTGCCAGCGCCATCCACCGACGCGTCAGGGGCAAGTTCTCGACGCGGAGGATTCGCTATGTGGCTGTTCGCTGGGGATAAGCTCGCCGAGGCTTCGTGCAGCCCATTAGAGGTAGTACTTCACCGGAGTTGGCTACGGTGGGTTCTATCCCCAGGGCACCTTCCGTCAACACCAGACAAACCGCCTGTGCATACTGCGGGTCCACGCTCTTTCAGGGCTTGGCTTTCTAGCGAAGAAGAACTCCGCGAATGCAACTTGGAATGCGTCCTGACACCCCCTCACCCTACCCTCTCCCCCAGGGAGAGAGAGGAGTTTTCGGATGCACTCTGGGCGGAAAAGTTGCCAGCCCCTCGTGTGGGCTTTCTTCGCTGGTTGTTGTCGCCGGACGTGTGTCTGCAATTCGCGGAATCACCGCGCCGTCAGTCGGAAGGATTCTGGCGCTCGGTGCTTTCATCCGAAACATGTCCGTGCGTCGAAGAACCGTCACGCCCGCGACCGAAGGGGTTTTGGCACAGGGTCGTATCGTCGGAGCGACTGTAAAGCGCAAGGGTTATGGAACACGCCAAACACATCATTCGAGCCATTCTCCTACTTGTCATGGCGGTCGTGGTTTTTGTGTTGGTGCGCCATTTCCTCTATCCCAACTCCTTCGGGCTGCACGGCCACTATCGGTTTGACAGCGTCGCGGAATATGCTTCAGCGGCCCCCGTACACGGAGATAAAGGGAGTTGCGCGGCGTGTCACGAGGAGCAGGCCGCTACCCTAACCCGCGGCAAGCACGGTTCGGTTTCGTGTGAAGTCTGCCACGCCCCTTTGTCCACCCACGTCCAAGAGGAGGCGCGGGTGGCGCCGATGCTTGTGGATCGATCCATGCAGCTATGCGCCACTTGTCATCAGAAACTTGTGGCTCGTCCCAATGGGTTCCCTCAGGTCGTGCTTCCCGATCATGCCGTTGAAAAGGGGGCGCAGATAACAAACGGGGTGTGCCAGGAGTGTCACAATGCCCACAATCCAAGCGAATAATCTCCCGCCGCACGGAGACCGGGAGACGGCTCTGCCGGTCTTGGACCGAAGGGGCTTTCTCAAGCACGGCACGCGCGCGCTCGGCGCGAGTCTCGCCACACTCGTGCTGTGCGATCTCGCCGAGTTGATGGAAATGGCCGAAGCGACGGGGCTTACGCCTGAACCGGCGGCGAGTGTATTGGCTGGCTACGATTGGACCAAGCACCGTTACGTCTACCTGGTCGACGTCCGTAAGTGTATCGGCTGCGGCGCGTGCGTGCGGGCTTGCGCGCAAGAAAACAACGTGCCTCGCGACTACTTCCGAACCTGGGTGGAGCGGTATGAGGTTTCCAGGACCGGCGAGGTCTCGGTGGATAGCCCCAACGGCGGGAGAGACGGATTCGCTCCCCACGTCAGAGGTCATGATGTAACCAAGGCGTTCTTCTTCCCTAAGCTCTGCTGCCATTGCACCTACACGCCCTGCGTGCAGCTTTGTCCGGTCGGGGCGTCCTATCGCACATTGGACGGCGTTGTTTTGGTCGACGAAAAACGGTGCATTGGGTGCGGGTACTGTGTGCAGGCTTGTCCGTACGGAAGTCGGTTCATCCACCCGGTCACTCATACGGCATCCAAGTGCACGCTATGCTACCATCGGCTTACACGGGGGCTCCTTCCGGCCTGCGTCCAGGCGTGCCCCGTCAAGGCGCGCATGCTGGGAGATACGAAAAAGGTCGGGGACGAGGTGGCGGAGATCATTGCCACCCAAACCGTACGCATCCTTCAACCCGAGCTCCTGACCGAACCCAACTGTTACTACATAGGGCTTAGCGCGGAGGCACGGTGATGAACGAGGGCGACGGCTTCCTTTTTCCCAACGACCTACACATCCTCTGGAAGTTGATGATCGTCATGTACCCTTATGTAACGGGCCTGGTGGCGGGGGCCTTCATCCTTGCGTCACTGTACCATGTCTTCCACCGCGACGAGCTGCGACCCATCGGCCGGCTCTCGCTGGTGGCCTCCTTGGGCTTTCTACTAGCCGCCCCGGCAACCCTCCAGTTGCATCTCGGGCATCCCGAACGCTCCTTCAATATCATGCTGACGCCAAACCCCTCCTCGGCCATGGCCATGTTCGGGTTCATTTATGCGGCCTATTTAGCCTTGCTGGTCTTCGAGATTTGGCTGGTTCACCGGGTGGACATCATCATGCTGGCCAGGCGGAGCCGGGGCGTTCAGCGGTGGTTCTACAAAGTCCTAGCTCTCGGAGTGTACGACGTGTCCGAGGAGGCCCGGCACGTCGATCACGGCGTGCTGGTGGTTCTCGCCGCCCTGGGCATACCGGGCGCGGCCCTGCTGCATGGGTACGTGGGCTTCATTTTTGGCGCTGTCAAGGCCAACCCCTGGTGGTCCACACCCTTAATGCCCATCATCTTTCTCTGTTCGGCGATCGTGTCGGGCATCGCCATGGTGGTGATCCTCTACCAGATCGGCATGAAATGCTCGGGCCGGCGCATCGACGCCGCCTGCATGCAGTCCCTCGCCCGATGGCTTTGGCTCTTCGTTATTCTCAGCGTTACGCTGGAACTTCTCGAGATCATGACCCTGGCGTACGAAGCGGCTGACGAGTGGCTGATCATCGGGCCGCTGTTGGGCGACCAACTGGCATTCTCCTTTATCGGGATTCAACTCATCTTTGGAGCGATGATCCCCATCATCCTCTTGGGAATCGTCGTGCTTATGAGCCGCTATCTGACCGATCAGATCCGAAATACACTGTGCTTCGTGGCCTCATTGATGTTGCTGGTGCAAGTGTTTGCCATGCGCTGGAATGTCGTCATCGGCGGGCAAATTTTCTCAAAGAGCCTGCGCGGTTTCCGAGAAGCGCACGTCCCCGGTTTGTTTGAGAAAGAGGGAGTCGCCCTGGCCATCCTTATCTTCGTTTTCCCTTTGGTGTTCATCGCCCTGTTCAACCGCGTGCTACCGGTTTTCGAGCCGGCGGACACCGGGAACACCAACGGGGCCGAGGGTCAGCCCGCTTGACCAAAAAGGGAAAAGGGCTCTAACCTGTGTTGTATCCGTAACCGGTCCATTGATCGGCTTGCGGCGGGCGATCCCTCGATCTTGGAGCAACGATGCCCAGGTTTTCCGTAAAAGCGTGGTGTCGAGCGGTCACAGTGATCGGCGGCGTTATTGCCTTCGTCGCCCTGTTAGCCTTGGTCATCACCGTAATCTCAAACGTCCAGGGCCCCCCTGCGGCTGCGGCGTCAGCAACATCACCGACGGCTTTTCTTGTCCTCGCCGTCATGATGATCGGTGGTGTAGGTCTGATGCTCGTCAGCGCGATCATCCAACGCAGTTACGGGCGCCGCGTACGTCTCTGGATGCTTGGGTTGGACACGCTCTTCCAATCCTTCGCCGGCCGCGGCAAATTGCAAGATGCACACTTCGAACCGGACCGGTCCACAGAGGATTCCTCTCCCGGTCCAAAAGATGAAGGATACGGCTGTCAAGCCGTTGCGGCACATTCCGCAATTCCCGCAGGGGGAGGCGCGCGTGGAGTACCGATGCCGCCGTCTCCCGAGCCGCGTCAACCCTATCGCCCCAGGTTCGTACCTCTTTGGAACAATTTCCTTTCGTATTTGGGGCTCTTCCTGGCCGCAATGTCCGTCCTGCTCCTGTTGACCTTTGCGCTATTCACGGTTGTCACCCGCCAGGCCAATCCTTACGTCGACATTGTAGGCTACCTTGTTCTACCGGGAATCCTGGTGCTCGGGGCGTTGATTGTACTCGTCGGAATGTTCTTCAAGAGCTGGCGGCTTCGACGGCGCGACCCGTCACAGAAGCTGGGCTTCCTGTTTCCCCGCATTGATCTAAATGATCCGGCCCAAATGCGTGCTGCGAAGGTCGTGGTCGGTGGAATGTTCTTCATGGTGCCCGCGGTCGTGGTGAGCAGCTACCACGGGTACCATTACAGCGACTCCGCCGAGTTCTGCGCCAAAGCCTGTCACAAGGTGATGGAACCCCAGGCGACGACCTACGAGCATTCCGCGCATGCACGCGTTGCCTGCGCCGAGTGTCATATCGGCGAGGGAGCGAGTTGGTTCGTGAAATCGAAACTTTCGGGAACGCGGCAGGTTTTCGCCACGATTCAAGAATCGTATCCGCGGCCCATTCCGCCGGCGATCAGCAATCTGCGCCCCGCGCGGGAGACCTGCGAGCGCTGCCACTGGCCCAAGAAGTTCTTCGGCGCTCAATTGCGTGAGATCGTGCACTTTAGCGCAGACGAGAACAACACCCGCCGCGAGCTTGACATGCTGCTCAAAACCGGCGGCGGGGATGAGTCCACCGGCCGGGCGGAGGGGATTCACATGCATATGGCCCTCGAGGGCCAGCTCGAGTACGTAGCCACGGACGATAAGCTCCAAAACATACCCTGGGTCAGATACACCGACCGAGCGGGTAACGTGTGGATCTACCGCTCGGACGGTCGGCCCAGTTCCGATCCCATGCCCGCGGGGGCGATCCGTCAACTGGACTGCATGGACTGCCATAATCGCCCGGCCCATAACTTTCGTTCGCCGGAAGAGGCGGTGGACATTTTCCTCGACGTGGGGCGCATCGATACCACCCTGCCCTTCATCAAGCGGGAGGCGGTCGCGGCATTAACGAAACCCTATCCGGATAGCGAAACCGCGGAGACCCGAATCGGCGCTCATCTTGTGCAGTTCTATGAAACCCAGTACCCCGAACTTACGGTCGCCCGGCGTGCATCCATTCATCAGGCCATTGACATGGTCCGCCAGATTTACCGGCGGAACTTCTTCCCCTCGATGAAAGTGGACTGGCAGACCTATCCAGATAACATCGGACACAAGACTTCCCCAGGATGCTTTCGGTGTCACGAGGGACGACACGTCAACCAGAACGGCGTGACGATCACTCATGCGTGCGACATCTGCCACACCTTTCTGAATCCAATTGAACGGAGCGGGGCCGCTGTGGTACAAGAAAGCGAATTCCGCCATCCCATGACGTTGGAAGGTGTTCATGCCACCCTGCGCTGTGACCTCTGTCATACGGGCGGCGCAGCACCATCCCCGACATGCGCGGGTTGCCATTCGCTCCAGTCCGGGTTCCGCACCGGAAGCGTCCCGGAGTTCAGTACCTTCAAAACCGCGCCGGATCCGATGGCGGCGTCTGTGGATTGCGAGGGATGCCACGATTTGTCGAAACCCACAACGATCGAAGCGATTGACGAACGGTGTATGGATTGCCATTCGGATGACGAAGATCGTTACAAGGGAATGCTCCGTTCTTGGAAGACCGAAATCGACGCGATGTTGATGGAGGTGGAGTTCGTTCGTGACGCCGAAACAGTGGAAGCGCTGCGCATGCTGCGAAAAGCCGGTCCGCTGCACAACGTAGAGGCTGCCCGAACCATTGCTCGCGCGCTCTCGGGCGGCAGCGGTACCGCGCAGAAGGCTGTGGAACCGACCGTCCGGCCGTAGATCGGCGCGAGAACGGGCCATCGGTTGATGAATATGCCGTGATCGGACCGCGATTCATTCCGCTCGTCATTGTCCTAGCCGCGGTTCTGACGGCGGTGGACCCGCTCGTCGGACAGGAGAATTCAGCTTGTTTGGAATGCCACGGGAAACCGGGTCTGAGGGTTGAGAGGGACGGACGGAGCATCTCCCTGTCGGTCGAGGCGGAGCGGTTTGCGCAGAGCGTTCACGCGGCGCTTGACTGTGTAAGCTGCCACACGCAACTCGACAAGGTTGAGAAATACCCACATGCGACGGGGCTAGAGAGCGTCCAGTGCGAACAGTGCCACGAAGATGACAAAGGCCCGTTCGCCGCGTATTGGGCGAGCACGCACGGACAGCGAGTCAAGGCCGGCGATAAGGACGCGCCGCATTGTCAGGACTGCCATGGCGATCATTACATCATCCCTCTGAAAGACCGTCATTCGGCCATCTCCCCGTTCAACATTCCATTGATGTGCGCTCAGTGCCACGCCCAAGGGGCCCAGGTGGAGCGTACCCATGACATCCCCCAAGAGCAGGTTTTCGATCGTTACAAGGACAGCATTCACGGCAGGGGATTGTTCCAACAAGGTCTTGTAGTAACGGCGGTATGCACGAGTTGCCACAGCGGGCACAACGTGCTGTCTCATCTCGACCCGAAGTCGAGTATCCATAAGGACAACGTCGTCGCCACGTGCATGAAATGTCACGGATTGATAGAGGAGGTCCACCGCAAGGTTATTGCCGGCGAACTGTGGGAACGGAAGGGCGTCGTGCCCATTTGTGTGGAATGCCATTCCCCACACGAGGTGCGGAAGGTCTTCTACGACACCAACATGAGCAACGCCGACTGTCTGCGGTGCCACGCGCACCCGGCGATTGCATCCTCGAACGACGGACGATCCCTTCACCTGGACTCCCAACAGTACGCCGGATCGATCCACGGGCGCAAGGCTGTTTCCTGCGCTCAGTGTCACACTGGTGTCACTCCGTCTGTGGAGCGATCCTGCGCAACGATCACCGGTCCGGTCAACTGCGCCGTGTGCCACGAAGCGCAGGTGGCCGACTACACGCGCGGTCGCCACGGCCAACTGCACTTGTCTGGAGACCCCAACGCTCCGACCTGCACCGACTGCCACGGGCGACATGACATGACCGAGCACAGTGTGCCTGACGACGCCTCACCGTCGATCCAGGCGATGGTACGCGAGTCCCGCACTTTCAGCCGCAATGTGCCGAACCTGTGCGCGCGTTGCCACCGCGAGGGCGCGCCGGCCGCCATACGCTATTTCGGTTCGGAGGAGAAGATCGTCCAACACTACACCGAGAGCATTCATGGCAGAGGGCTGATTTCCAGCGGGCTCACGGTCACCGCGACGTGCACCGACTGCCATTCCGCCCACAAGGAGTTGCCGCACGCCGACCCCGAATCCACGATCAGCGAGAAGAACATCGTCGGCACCTGTGGGCGTTGCCACGACGGCATCTATGAGCAATTTCAACATAGCATCCACTCCGAAGAGGGTAACCCCGACTATGAGAAGCGGCGGGTGCGCGGCATGCCTGAACTTCCGCACTGCGACGATTGCCATTCCGCCCATACCATCGCCCGTACCGATGTCCCGGAGTTCAAGCTTGGCATCATGAATCAGTGCGGAGAATGCCACAAGGAGGTTGCCGATGCTTACTTTGACACCTATCATGGGAAGGCTTCTTCGCTAGGGGATACGACAAGAGCCAAGTGTTATGACTGCCACGGAGCACACGACATCCTTCCCCCCGCAGACCCTCGCTCTCACCTGTCCCATGCCAATATCGTGCAGACCTGCGGGGCGTGCCACCCGGGTTCGCACCGCCAGTTTGCAGGTTATCTAACCCACGCGACGCATCATGATCCAGAGAAATATCCCGCCCTGTTCTACACGTTCTGGGGGATGACCGCGCTGCTGGTGGGAACGTTTGGATTTTTCGGCCTGCACACACTCGCCTGGTTGCCGCGGTCGTGGAAGCTCCGAGGTGAGACCCTTCGTCATCGCTCTCTTTCCGCCAGCGCCGAAGGCTCGAAACAATATGTCCGCTTTACGCCGCTCGAGCGCAAACTGCATCTAACGGTTATTTTAAGTTTCTTCGGACTGGCCCTGACCGGAATGATGCTGAAATTCTCCTATACGCCCTGGGCTCAAGTGCTCTTCACGTTGCTAGGAGGAATGGACGCCGCCGGCTGGATTCACCGCATCTGTGCCATCGCCACGTTTGCCTACTTCTTTACGCATCTCGCGAGCGTCGTGCGCAACTTCCGCAGGGGCAACAGAACACTCGCAGAATACCTCTTCGGTCCTGATTCGATCCTGCCCAAGTGGTCGGATGTTCGTGAACTGGCGGCGACCTTGCGATGGTTCGCCGGTCGCGGACCCAGGCCCCTGTACGGTCGCTGGACGTATTGGGAAAAATTCGACTATTTTGCCGTGTTTTGGGGCGTGGCCATCATCGGAAGCACGGGCCTGTGTTTATGGTTCCCGGAATTTTTCACCCGCTTGCTGCCCGGATGGTCGATCAATGTCGCTACCATCATCCACAGTGACGAAGCGCTGCTTGCCACCGGTTTCATTTTCACCATCCACTTTTTCAATACTCATTTCCGGCCTGAGAAGTTTCCCATTGATACCGTGGTTTTCACGGGCCGAATGACGCTGGAGGAGTTGAAACACGACAAGCCAAAGCACTACGAAAGACTAACGGCCGCGGGCGAACTGGACCGATACTTGGCCGATCCCCCGTCGCCGACATTGGTTCGTGCCGCTCGGATTTTCGGCTTCACCGCGTTGGTAGTGGGTTTCACGCTTGTCATCCTTATCATTTACGCGATGCTGTTTTCGTATCGATGACCTATATATGATCGTTTGGAATTGTCCAAAAATGGTCCAAACCCGAAGTACCCGCGTAGGGCGATCGGGCCGCGCACTTACGAGTCCGGCCCGGTTGGGAAACGCCATTACGCCGCAGGTCCATCCAAAGGAAGGTGGGTCGGTGAAGAGTAACATTGAGAAACGATCAATGATCGTTGTCGTTGGACTGCTCGTAATCAGCCTGTGCTTTGCACCATATGCTTCGGCCCAAGACCCCCCACCAAAAGCCTGTACCGACTGCCACAGCGAACAGCCCACCAGCAAACTTCCGGGCCCGCCGCAGAAACTCCTCGCGGACTCCGTTCACAAGTCCCTTGATTGCACGGATTGTCATCAGAACTTGTCGATGGAGAAGCTCGACCGGGCTGCCATCCGCCCGCACGGCGCCTCCGTCACACCGGTCAACTGTATCGAGTGTCACGAGGACGTGGGCAAGATCTATGTTCTGCACGGGCGGATGGCCGTCGGGAAGGACCCGGACTTCCCTCAGTGCACGAGTTGTCACGGATCTCACGACATTCTCCCCGCCTCGAATCGCGATTCGCGAGTCCACCCCATGAACTTGGCCGCGACGTGCGAGTCGTGTCATACCAACGTCGACGTCATCAAGAAGCACGAGTGGCTCAAGGAAGAACCGATCAAGCTCTACGAAAGCAGCGTACACGGGCGGGCGACGCAGCGTGGCTTGCACATGGCGGCCGCATGCAGCGATTGCCACTCCGCCAACGGGCCGGACGGCAGCCGCACGGCTCACCGCATTCTCAGTGCGGGCGATCGCGAATCCACGATTTATCACTTCAACATTCCTGACACCTGCGGCAAATGCCATCGAGGAATTGCGGAGGACTATTGGGAGGGCATCCACGGCCAATTAGTGAAACGGGGCGAGGTGGACGCACCGGTCTGCACCAGATGCCACGGTGAGCACGGCATCCTCGCGGCATCGGATCTTCGGTCCCCAGTGAGTGCGGCGCGACTGGCCGAGGCAACCTGCTCGCCTTGCCATGAATCAGCTCTGCTCAATGACCGATACGGTATTCCTTCCGGCCGGTTGAAGTCGTATGTCGATTCCTATCACGGGTTAAAACGCAAGGCCGGAAATGTCCACGTCGCCAACTGTGCATCTTGTCACGGCGAGCACCGCATACTTCCCCATACCAACCCCAGGTCCTCGATTCACCTCGACAACCTGCAGAAAACTTGCGGCGACTGTCATCCAGGAATCTCCGAGGTCCTCGCCACGGCGCCGATTCACCAAACCGCCACGGGCATTAAGACGGGATGGCCTCGATTTTTCACCGTCTTCTACATGTGGATGATTGGAATCACCATCGGCCTGATGGTATTGCATAACCTCGGCCACTGGTTTCGTCATGTCAGCTTGATGACACGCGTACAGTACGTGATCCGCATGACCGCCAACGAGACCGCCCAGCACTGGGTATTGATGATCTCCTTTATCGTATTGGTCATTTCGGGCTTCTCGCTACGTTTTTCGGAATCGTGGTGGGTGGAGCTACTTTTCGGCTGGGGAGGTGGGGAGGGATTTGTCATTCGTGGAACGGTGCACCGCGTGGCGGCGGTGGTGTTCATGATCTGGACTGCCTGGCATTTCTTCTACCTTTGCACCCGGCGCGGCCGCCACTGGCTGCGAGACATGATCGGCGGGAAACGAGATCTCATGGACATTCACGCAAACGCGATGTACTTCCTAGGTCGGCGCAGTGAGGAGCCGCGTTTTGGACGCTTCACCTATATGGAAAAATGCGAGTATTGGGCGCTGATGTGGGGAACGGTCATAATGACCATTACGGGATTGCTGCTGTGGTTCGACAATTACTTTGTGCAGGTGTGGCATCTTCCCAAGGGCGTCCTCGACGTTGTCTTGGTGGTTCATTACTACGAGGCGTGGCTGGCTTTCTTGGCGATTCTGGTCTGGCATATTTACGGAACCGTCTTCAACCCGACGGTGTATCCGATGAACCCGGCCTGGTGGTCGGGAAAGATGCCGCAAGCCATGTACACCCATGAGCATCCTGAGGGGCCCAAACTCAAGGGGCGAGCACTGAGTACTCGGGTCGAATGCGAAGAGGAGGGTTCAACGGTCGCTAATGACGAAGTCGCTCCACTGAAGGGAGCGATGGAAAAGTCCACGGTGATTTCGGATTCACCAGTTGAAGTAAAACCGACCACTCTGAAACCGCCCTAAAGTCCGAGTCAGACAAGTTGAATAGCCTTGACGCCCGCATTCCAATAGGGATCTTGGCATGCGTCCAAATCGTAAGAGGGACCACGTAAATCAAAATAACGCCAATAATATCGGACTAAATATTATGGTACGCTGTTTGCCACAGTTAATGAGAGGAGAGATCGAGTACATCCTGCCGGCTGGTTCGGCGGGTTAAACGGCCGGGGACTACAGACCATGGAACGACCACGCATCATCATCGACGGCAATGAAGCGGCCGCCTGGGTTGCGTATCGCCTCAGCGACGTTATCGCCATCTACCCGATCACGCCCAGCTCGCCGATGGGCGAATGGGCGGACCAATGGGCAGCCGAGGGGAAACCCAACGTCTGGGGGTCGGTCCCAGGCGTCACCGAAATGCAGAGCGAGGGCGGCGCTGCGGGAGTGATCCATGGCGCCGTACAAACCGGCGCCTTGGCGACGACTTTTACTGCGTCGCAAGGTCTGCTCCTCATGATCCCCAACATGTTCAAGATCGCCGGTGAACTGACGCCCACCGTTTTTCACGTGTCGGCGCGGACGCTGGCCACCCACGCCCTGTCCATCTTCGGCGACCAAAGCGACGTGATGGCGGCACGCAGCACCGGATTCGCGCTTCTCGCTTCCGGAAGCGTCCAGGAAGTCATGGACCTGGCCACAATCGCCCACGCCGCGACACTCGAATCACGGATCCCGTTTCTCCATTTTTTTGACGGCTTTCGCACGTCGCATGAGCTGTCGAAGATCGAGCAACTGACCGAGGGCGATTTGCGAACCTTGATCGACGACGCGCGGGTGTACGAACATCGCGCCCGTTCCCTCAACCCGGATCGTCCCGTGCTTCGCGGCTCGGCCCAAAACCCGGACGTCTTTTTTCAGGCCCGCGAGGCGGCGAATTCCTTTTATCTCGCCTGTCCCGCCATTGTGCAGCAGGCGATGGATCGATTCGCCCGACTTACCGGGCGACCGTATCACCTTTTCGATTATGTCGGCAGCCCGCAGGCCGAGCGAGTCATCGTCCTTATGGGATCGGGCGCGGAAACCGTGCACGAAACCGTGGAGCATTTGGCGGGCAACGGGGATAGGGTCGGAATCGTAAAGGTGAGGCTCTACCGTCCGTTCGATGTCCAGGCCTTTATCAACGCCCTTCCCGAGACGACTCGGACGGTAGCCGTGCTGGACCGAACCAAAGAACCGGGCGCTATCGGCGAGCCGTTGTACCAGGACGTAGCCACCGCACTCATGGAACACCAAGGCGTTCACGGCGACCGTTTCTCCGCGATGCCGCGGGTCATCGGCGGGCGCTATGGTCTTTCGTCCAAGGAGTTCACGCCCGCCATGGTCTGCGGCGTGCTCAACGAAATGTCGAAAGTTCGCCCCAACAACCACTTTACCATCGGTATTAACGATGATGTCACCTACACGTCGCTCGCCTACGACCCGGCCTTCAGCACCGAGGACGACGACGTGTTCCGAGCGGTTTTCTACGGACTAGGCTCGGACGGCACCGTGAGTGCTAACAAAAGCGCCGTCCACATCATCGGCGAGCAAACGGACCATTACGCGCAAGGGTATTTCGTCTATGACTCGAAGAAGGCTGGTTCCGTGACGGTGTCGCACCTGCGATTCGGCCCCAGGCCGATCCGTTCCGCCTATCTCGTGCAACGGGCAAACTTCATCGCCTGCCACCAGCCGACGTTCCTCGATCGCCTGGAAATGCTCGACCGCGCGACACCCGGCGGCGTCTTCTTGCTCAACACCGACGCCGCGCCCGACGAAGTGTGGGACACTCTGCCGATCGACGTCCAGCGACCGATCATTGAAAAGGGGCTGCGCTTTTTCGTGATCGACGCCCACAAGGTCGCCCGCGAGTCCGGTCTGGGGGGCCGCATCAACACCATCATGCAAACGTGCTTCTTCGCCACCTCCGGCGTAATTCCACGCGAAGAGGCCATCGAGCGAATCAAGGAGGAAATCCGAAAATCCTACTCCTCGAAGGGCGCGGCCGCGGTGGAGAAAAACTTCGCCGCTGTCGATCGGACCTTGGTCAATCTCTTCGAGGTTCAGGTTCCTGCCGCGGCGATGAGTCAAAGAATGCGCTCCGCCGCCGTGCCCGATAACGCTCCGTGGTTTGTTCGCGAAGTCACTGCGAAGCTGATCGCTGGGCAAGGCGACGATCTGCCGGTGAGCGTTTTGCCTGCAGACGGCACCTTTCCAACCGCGACCGCCCGCTGGGAGAAACGCAACATCGCATTGGAGATTCCGGTCTGGGATACGGCATTGTGTATTCAGTGCAACAAGTGCGCGCTGGTCTGTCCTCATGCCGCCATCCGGCCTAACGTCATCATGAACGAATGTTTGGAAGGCGCGCCGGCCTCGTTCAAATCCGCGGAGGCTCGAGGCGGCGAATTCAAGGGCCTGCGGTATACGCTCCAAGTTGCACCGGAGGATTGTACAGGTTGCGGGCTGTGTGTCGAAATCTGCCCCGCGAAAAGCAAGACGGACGCATCGCTCAGGGCCATAAACATGACGCCGTCCGTTCCCAGCAGCATGTTGCGTGAGGCCGAGCGCGAAAACTACGGGTTTTTCCTGCGCCTACCCGAGTTCGACCGCACCCGTCTCAAGGTGGGCACGGTCAAGGGATCCCAGTTTTTGGTTCCCCTATTTGAATATTCCGGGGCGTGTGCCGGATGCGGCGAGACTCCATACGTGAAGCTGCTCAGCCAGTTGTTCGGCGATCGCGCCGTCATTGCCAACGCTACCGGTTGCTCCTCCATTTACGGCGGGAACCTGCCGACCACGCCCTGGGCCCGCAACGCCGCCGGACGAGGACCCGCCTGGTCCAATTCTCTATTTGAAGATGCCGCGGAATTTGGCTTGGGGTTCCGTCTCTCGATCGACCAACAGAACGAGTTCGCTAAGGGATTGCTCACCCAACTGACCGATGTTCTCGGGATTGATCGTGTGCGGGCGATCCTCGACGCTGATCAGGCCAATGAGGCCGGTATCATTGCTCAACGGGAACGCGTCAGCTGCCTGACGGACAACCTACGGCGGATGAACACCTCCGAAAGTCTGCACCTCCTTAGCGTAGTCGACGCGCTCATCAAACGTAGCGTATGGATTATCGGTGGCGACGGTTGGGCGTACGACATCGGTTACGGCGGGTTGGACCATGTGCTTGCTTCCGGCCGCAACGTGAACATTCTGGTGTTGGACACGGAAGTCTATTCCAACACCGGCGGGCAGATGTCAAAAGCCACCCCTTGCGGCGCGGTGGCCAAGTTCGCAACAACGGGAAAAGCCTCCAACAAGAAGGACTTGGGCTTACTCGCTATGGACTATGGCAATGTCTACGTCGCCTCGGTGGCCATGGGCGCCAATGACAACCAGACCGTCCAGGCGTTCGCGGAGGCGGAGAGCTACGACGGACCCTCGCTCATCATCGCCTACAGCCACTGCATCGCCCATGGCATCGACATGCGAACGGGCTTGAGTCACCAACAGGCCGCCGTGAACAGCGGGCATTGGATTCTCTACCGCTATGACCCGAGACGGGCCCTGAGAAACCTCAATCCATTGCTACTGGATTCGCGCGCGCCGAGCCAATCCGTTCACAGCTTTGCCGAAACCGAGAATCGGTTCCAGAGATTGATCAACGCCGATTCGGTACGCGCCGAGGAGCTTTTGCGCCATGCGCAGGCGCAGGCCACCCAACGCTACGAGGCTTACGCTCATCGAGCAGAGCAAAACGGCCACGCCGTTTCTGACGCGCCAAGCAAGTAAGCAGTCCGTTAAGAGAAGGGGGCTGATGTGCTCGTCTGTGGAAATCGCCACACCCATCCGTGCGATTTGCCACGGTGGCTACACGGCTGGACCAATCCGTGTGGCCACAGAAACAAAGTTTGTGCAGCAGCTTCACAATTATCCGCTTTTCGGAGTCCAAGGGCTGTTTTTTACCTATCCTTTTTTCCCTTTCCTACCCGCTTTGGCGGGCCCGAATGGCACCAAAATTGCTAGGATGTTTACCGAAGAGGACGTGGTACCGGGAGCGAAGCCCGTGGAAGGCGGCTCTCGGAAGGTGCGTACGACCGAAGGATAGTCGCTGTCGACCGCCTTGTCGCGCGAAAAGTAAGTTGGTTACTTTGTCCTCCCACGGCGCGACGGCGTTTTTAGTTCCTCGGGACCAGCGGCATTGCGTTTCGGCGAATCTTCCCCAGGGTGGGGATTCACGAAACGCGCCGCTGGCCCCGCCCTTAGTTGATCGTTTAGTGAGACCGGCGGAACCCCGCTTTTCCAACTCTCCTCTCTCCGGCCCGAACACGGAAAAGCACCGCCGGTCTCACTTCTTTTCCACAGGGCCAAATCGAGTCGGATCGTACGGATCTGAGGTTCCCGATCCTCCGTAACGGCGGTCGACAAACACCACTAATCCGCGCGTGGGCGCACGGTATTCTGGCACACCGTAGGAACATTCGGGCGCGTCATTATCAGGTCGCGGATATGTACTCGACGTATGCGGGGTACCACATAGCGTCGGCGACCATCTGCTCGACGATATCGTCCGAAATGAGTCGACCGAGGTTCAGCCGGCGTGCCTCCCGAATGACACTACAGGCGATTTTGCGACTGACATCCCGGAGTTCACTCGGATCGGGGTAAATCGCACCCTGCTGCAAACGCTTGGCGGTAATGCACTTGGCAAGCGTTTTCGCCGCAACCAGGAACATGGAGTCCGTCACTTCGTGCGTTTCCGACAAAAGGCAACCCAATCCGACCCCCGGAAACACGAACACATTGTTGCCTTGTCCGATCGTAATCGTTCGCCCTTGGTATTCAACCGGAGCGAACGGACTTCCCGTAGCCAGAATCGCCCGGCCTTCCGTCCAGGCGATGGCTTCGCTCGGCGTGCATTCCGCTTTGGACGTGGGATTGCTGAAGGGCAGGATGACGGGCCGCTCGACATGGCGAGCCATTTCGCGAACGACCTGCTCCGTGAACACCCCGGGCGTGGCCGTCGTGCCGACCAGCACTGTTGGTTTCACCCGTTTCACGACCTCCAACAGACCAATCGACCCCTCCCCGGTGAATCCGTAGAAATTGCGCCCGTCGTGGTGTAGCGTATACTCTTGTTTGTACTTGCTCTGGCCGATTCGGCCCTCGTAGATCAGGCCTTGACTATCCAAGAAGACCAGTGCTCGCGCAATGGTGGCATAGTCGATCCCTTCTTCGACCATAGCTGCCTTTACGAGCCGACCGATGCCCACCCCGGCGGCCCCGGCGCCGAGAAAAACAACGCGTTGATCGCCCAAGGGTTTACCCGTGATTCGCAAAGCCGCGAGTATCCCGGCGAGCGCCACCGCCGATGTCCCTTGAATATCATCATTGAAGCTCGGAATGCGTTTGCGATACCGGTCGAGGATTTGGAACGCGATGTCCTTGTGAAAATCCTCCCATTGGACCAGTGCTTTTGGAAAAACGTTTCTGACTGCTTCGACAAAAGCTTCGATGATGGGCTCATACTCGGCGCCGCGGAGCCGCCGATGCCGGTACCCCAAGTACAACGGATCGGTAAGCAGGTCGCCGTTGTCCGTTCCGACATCGAGGCTAATGGGTAGGCACGAGGTGGGATGAATCCCCGCCGCCGCGCAGTAGAGCGAGACCTTCCCAATGGGAATCCCCATGCCGCCCGCGCCTTGATCGCCCAATCCGAGGATTCGTTCGTTATCCGTCACAACGATCAGGCGAATATCGTGGTGAACTGCGTTTCGCAGCAGGTCTGGAATCCGATCGATATCGTCCGGCGTAATCCAAATGCCGCGCGGGCGGCGAAGTATGTGGCTGTATCTTTGGCAAGCGCGGCCCACTGTGGGCGTATAGACGATGGGCATCAACTCGGCCAGGTTCTCGACCAGCATTCGATAGAACAGGGTTTCGTTGCGGTCCTGAAGGGCCGCAAGCCCAATAAACTTCTCCAAGTCGTCGGCCTTAGCACGCACATGCTCAAGTTCCAGGGCGACCTGTTCCTCGATCGAAAGCTGCCGCGGCGGGAGCAGCCCCTCAAGCCCCAAGTCGCGGCGTTCCGCGGCGGAAAACGCGGCGTCTTTGTTGTAGAGCGAATTGCGAAGTAGCTCCACGCCTCGGTGCGGCACCTGAATGCTTGCTTGTTTGGTTTCCGCACCAGACCCGGGTTCGGTTCGCTGAGTCTTGCGCTTATCCGTCACGTGCGTTTTCGTTGTCGTTGTCATGGGTTTCCCTTTGTAATCAGCCCCAACACCCGTGGGTGTTGGGGCGAAGCGTCAAACGGAACCACCGCCAACCGATCGTTGGCGTTTCGCGTCGGTGCCCCCAAGGCGCCTCCCATTGTAGACAAGCAATTTTCGTGCCTGCAAGCCCGGCGGCCGCATCAAGGCGGTCTTGAAGCGCCAAGGGGGGTTGGCGCCCCGGAGTACTAACTGGACGACGATGCGTTTGTTGAGCAAACCTGTACTGAGGGTCGCAACGGCGGTGCTTGTGTTTTTGAAGCAGGGGCGTCAAATGGGTTCGTTTTGCAAGTACAGTTTTTTCGCGTAGTGTCATTGTGTGGCACCTGCGAAAACGCAAAAACGCGGAAAAGCCGAAACGCCGAAACCGAAGGAACGAGGGCGGGGAGGCTTTAGACTGCAGGCTATGGGCTGTAGGCGCGGAGGCAATCGTTGGCTTGCGGTGGCTTTGTTTGGCTTTCCGGGCGATGCTCATTTTCCGTAAGCCCTTTGTCCACCGCACTTTATGGGTTTTGCGGTGGGTTCGTTTGGTACGGGCGCTATTTGCTTCGAAGGCACGAAGCGATCCCGGCGCGCCGGGACAGGCTCTGCGACGGAGGGGCCGACCGGCTTTGAATCGGGTTCGTTTTGCTTCGTGCATTCTGAGCTAACTCCTGTTGCGACAACTCTTTGCGTGAGATCCCATCGGCTTCGTTTGGTAATGGCGCTTTTTCGCACGCATCCATATTCCCTCCCGCCCGGCGCGCGGACCAGGCGTACTGGCCACAGGTCTACACTAATAACATCGCAGGCGCTCGGTGGGAGGATGATCGGGGACCGATCATCCAGAAACGCAGAAACACGGAAACGTCAAAACGTCAAAACGTCAAAACGTCAAAAACTCGAAATCGGATGCCGGGGGCAGAGCGGGGTGAGGGAATTACGAATTACCAGTTACGAATTACGAAAGAGAGGAAATACGGGGGAGGGAGAGGGGGCGGGATTGGGGTCGGGTTGTCGCGGCAACGCGAGCCGATAGCTCGCGGACCCTCCCTCCCCGGTCGGCTCGTCTGACCCTCGGTCGGCCCGTCTGACGGTGTTGATTCGGAGCTGCCCGGCGTTGGGGCTGCTACCAGCCAAGCAGCCGAAAAACAGAATGTCCAGGTTGGTCCACGTGCCAGCATGTGGCACAACGAAACGGGATTGCTCTGCAATGCGAACCCTAGAACACTTGTCCGAAAGTCACCGGGTTTCGAGCGCGCTTTGGCACTTACCTTCAAGTCCCTCCTTACCTAGCGTGTACACTCCCAGAACGAAACGTCGGCGGAGCCGCGGGCCGGTCTCACGCTCGCCCCAGATTACACTCTTGAGACCTTGATAGAGCCAAACGATCGCATAGCCAGAGCGGGCGAGAACTCGACGCAATTGCCGTGCATCGACAAGCAACACGGGCGGGCCGACCGATTCCACGGACGGATCAAACGCGACAACCACACCATTCTTGTTAACAAACTCCGCATTCCTGCCGCTCCATCGGAGACCCATCTGCTCGGACAACCACTCACTCGGTAGTCGCGCCTTCAGCGATCCGTCAAACGAGCGATCGTACCCGGAGTCGTCAAAGTATTTCTCGAAGGCTGCGCAGACTTCGATCGCCTGGTCCTCCGGACCGAATTTGACCCACCTCTCCCCATAGTGAAACGGATTGTTGAAATATCGTGACGCCGGCGACCAGTACCGTTCTCCCAGGAAAGCGTCGGTCGATCGACCCTCAGGCAGTAGGTGATTACGAATGAGCCGACTTCCGTCAGCGGATTCGCACCACAGCCGACGTTGCAGAGCCTCCGCCGCCTCAGCGCGTACTACATAGTCGTCCCTGAAAAAGCCGTCTGTTCGATGTAGCCTACGCGGCGATGGCCGATTGGGAAGCGTGCTGGGTCATCGCAAGTCGGTGGATCAGCGAAACAGGCCGGTGCATCGTCCCGTACAG
>Ga0137429_1000147_pt1 | contig 37442 bp, 31 predicted proteins | sample EasRivERMZT736_2_FD_102304 | JGI IMG/M metagenome (GOLD analysis project Ga0137429, IMG submission 102304) | Soil microbial communities from meander-bound floodplain in the East River, Colorado, USA - East River MetaG ERMZT736_2 | ecosystem: Environmental > Terrestrial > Soil > Floodplain ...
ACGATGGCGATGTCATCCACGACTTCAGCCAGGCGTGGCAACAGTTCGGAAAGCTCCGCCCCACACTGGCCGTGCCTGGCGAATTTGAACTTGGGTCCGAGCAGCGATGAATTCGGGCTGATGAAGGCAGCGCGATACCCTTTGATCAGGTCGGCCGGGGGCAACTTGCCATCCCACTTGGCCAACTCCGGCTTGTTATCGAACAACTCCAGATGGCTCGGGGCGCCCGCCATGAAGAGAAAGATGACTCGCTTGGCTTTGGCGGCGAAAGGTGGTTGCCGTGACGCAAGGGGATTGAGCGATGCCGCGGTCGCAAAGCCATTTTGGCGAAACAACGACCCCAAAGCGATGGCGCCCAGGCCCACGCCGCATTGTTGAAAAAACCAGCGGCGCGTGACCAGCTTCGGATCCTGTCCTCGATAAAGGTGCGATTGGCAGTTCATGTTTACTCCTTGGTAATCGTCTCGTCCAAATTCAACAGAACCCGCGACACGACCGTGTAGGCGGCCCATTGCGAAGGCGTCGCGCCTGCGGGCAGTTTTGAGGGCACTTCATTCTTGCCGGTGGCGATGTCGCTCGGATTGAGCCACCCTTCGGCGATGCGCTGCTTCTGCTTTTCCAGAAGCGAAAGCAATGCCTGTCTTTCGTCGTCGGTCGGCGCGCGCGAGAGCGTCCGGCGGAAAGCATAACCGATCCGCTCGGCGTCGGTCTGGCCGCCCTCTGCGAGCGCTTTTTGGGCGAGGGCCTGGGCGCATTCGACAAAGATCGGTTCGTTGAGCGAGACCAACGCCTGCAACGGTGAGTTGGACCGCAGGCGGCGCACGCAGGAAAAGTCCGCGTTCGGCACGTCGAACGTTTGCAACATGGGGAACGGTGTCGAGCGACGGCGGAACGTGTAAAGGCCCCGCCGATATTTTTCCGCGCCTTCCTCGTCCTTCCATGGGAAGGGCGCGTAGCTGGCGGGGGGCTGAAAGAGATACGCAGGCGCCGGCGGCATGGTGCTGCGTCCGCCGATTTTGGGATTGAGAAGCCCGCTGACGGCGAGCGCGATATCTCGCACAATCTCGCCTTCGACCCGGAAGCGCGGCCCGCGCGCGAGCAAACGATTGTAAGCATCGCGCTCGTACAGTTCAGGGGTGATGCGGGAGGATTGCCGATAGGTGGCGGAGCTTACGATCAGGCGGTGTATGTGTTTGATGGACCAGGGGCGAGGCGTTGAATCGGACGACAACTTAACGTTTGGACGATTCAACGACTTAACGGAAGCCTCCGGTTCCATGAATTCGCACGCAAGCCAGTCGAGCAATTCCGGATGCGACGGTGCGTCGGCCTGCATGCCGAAATCCTCCGGCGTGTTGACGATGCCCATCCCGAAATAAGTCTGCCAGATGCGATTGACGAAGACGCGGGCGGTGGTGGGCGATTTCCGGTCGGCCAGCCACTTCGCCAACGTCAGCCGTGTGGGCTCGTACTTTTCGGGGAGCGGATGCAGGAACTCCGGCACGCCCGCTGTTACGGGCGCGGTGGGCTTGAGCCAATCCCCGCGTTTGAGGATTGCCGTCGCTCGCGTTTCATCGCGTGCCAGCAACGCGAGCGAGGTGGCCCCTTCCGGCCAGTCCTTCCAGAGCGCCTCGATTTTCTCATTGGCTTCCTTCCACTCCGGAACGGTCGTCCGCCAGTAACTGAAAATGGCAGCGGTTTGGACAAACGTGCGCTTTTCAGGCGGAACGTTCGACATGATCTCGCGCACTTTCTTCGGCAAAGGATCGGCTTTGATTTCACCCGGCGCCCTGGTGACGCTGATGCGGAAGCGGCCCAGGTTGTTGTTCATGTGGTCGTCGCTGTTCCAGCCGCCGTGGTTTTGCCGCAGGCCAATGCGCCAATAGTTCATTGCATTGGTGAAGCCGAGCGGTTTGTTGGCGACAAACACGGCCTTGCGATCCTGGTTGCGCCGCCCGGGCCCTGCATCGATGCCCCACGCCGTGTCCTTATTGTCATCAATCGCAAACTGGATCGGGCCGGTCGTGCGATTGTTCGTGGCCTTGTCATCAAAGTTTGGTTCCAGGGATCGTTCCGGCTGGTCGTAATCGGCCGTGGCGCTGGCCCACTTCACTTTCACGGTGTTGGTGTTGTTGGTGGCATTGTTCAGTTCCGTCACCTCCACCAAAAAGTCCGAGAGGGCGCACATGCCCTTGAAGGAGCGTCCCGGCCCGCCATACGGAAGGTTCGGGTCGGTGAGAAACTCGACGCGAAAGGCGGTAATGCCCGCCAGGTCATTGGTGACCCGGAACCATTGCGTAAACTTTGTGGGCGCATAACCGCCGGCCAGCAGCGAACCGTCTTTCAAATACTCGTAGCGTTGGGACTTGTCGCCTTCCTGCTGGAGGTCGTGCAGCACCATCCATTCGGGCTGGTGGGTGGCGATTTCCTTTTCCCACGCGGCCATGCGCTCCTCCCAATCGGCCATGCGATGCTTGAGATTATTCTCCAGCTGAGCGATGCCACGGCGAATCTCCGCAATCTTCATCTGCTGGTCCGGCGTGTAAACCACCGGCCGCGCTTCATGGTCGTTGTTGAGGAAGGCAAAGAGGCGATAGTACTCCTCCTGTTTCAAGGGATCGAATTTGTGGTTGTGGCACTGGGCGCACTGAATGGTCAGGCCAAGAATGCCTTTGCCGATGGCGTCCATGCGGTCGAACATCGCTTCCATGCGGAATTGTTCGGGGTCGATCGCCCCTTCCATGTTGACCATGGAGTTGCGCAGAAAGCCGGTCGCGACCACCTGCTCCTGTCGGGCGTTGGGCAGCAAATCACCCGCCAGTTGTTCGATGATGAATTGGTCGTAGGGCAGATCGTCGTTGAACGCATTAATGACGTAATCCCGATACGGCCAGACTTCGCGTGACATGTCTTTCTCGTAGCCGTCAGAGTCGGCATAGCGCGCCGCATCCAGCCAATGTCGGCCCCAACGTTCGCCGTAATGTGGCGAAGCCAGCAGGCGCTCAACCTGTTTCTCGTAAGCATCCTTGCTTTTGTCCTCCAAAAACGCATCGATCTCCTCGATGGCCGGTGGCAAACCAATCAGATCGAGTGAAAGCCGACGCAACAAGGTGACCTTGTCCGCTTCAGGAGAAGGCTTGAGTTTTTCCTTTTCGAGCTGGGCGAGGATGAAGTGATCGATCGGGGTGCGCAGCCAGCTCTTATTCTTCACCGCGGGAACTTTCGGTTTGGTCGGGGCTTTGAATGCCCAATGAGCTTTCGGCTCTTTGGTCTGGGTGGCGGCCGTTTCTGGCCAGTCCGCGCCCTGATCGATCCAGGCTCGAAGCAAACCGACTTCCTGTGCCGTGAGAGGTTCGCCCTTCTTGGGCATCTTCAACTCGGGATGCACGCCTGCTACAGCCTGAATCAGCACACTCTCGGCGCTCCTGCCCGCTACGATAACTGACGCGCCGACCGATTCACCGCCCTTCATCGCGCCCATCTTTTGATCCAGCCGGAACGCCGACTCCTGTTTCTTCGGTCCATGGCACCCGTAGCAATTCTGTTCGAAGATGGGCTGGATATCTTTGATGAAATCAACTTTCCGGGCCGCCGCCGCCGGCAGCTTGCTGGTATCCACAGTTGCCGCGGAGATGTCCAGGGTCGCTGCCAACCCAACGGTCAGGGATATCCTCAAGGCGCGACTGACGGTCTTCGTATGGGCATTCAAAGTGATCAACATATTAACGGAATTGCTTTTGCCGTCATGCAGATTATTAACTGAGTTTTGGTTGAGGTCTTTCGCTTTCTGTCGGTTATCACCACGATGAGCCGGCCATGACGGACTCCTGTTTCCTGACGAGCCCTGTTTTGCCCTTGATTTTCGCTCCACCATGGCTCGCGAGGACGCTCGCCCCGCTGAGATGATTTGGGCAACACGCCCCTAAAAGCACCACCACCAAGGGGTTTTCATCCCTGCGGAAAACGGATTGTCCTGCGCCGCCACCAGCGCCCCACTCGGACGAAGTTCCACGAAATAACGCACGCGTCGCCTTCGTTGGCCGCGCGAATCCAGCGTGAGCGGGTCCGGGCGCCGGGCGCCGAAGAAGGCTCGGTCTGGGCGCGTTCGACTTCTTCGGGATGGACGAGGACCGGGGCGACATGGGTTTTCTCGAACTCCTCAAAATAGCCGATTCCCAGCTCATGGTACCCGAGATCGATTTTCTTTCGCACCTCGAAGGGTTGATCGTGCCCGGCCGTTTCAAGCAAGTAGCGTTTCGTCACCCAGTCCACGTGGCCGATCAACAGGCCGGGATCCAATTCGAGCCAATCGAGAGTGGCTCCCCACATCCGGACGATGGACCGGCATTCCTCCGCCTCCGGATGTTGTGCGAGAAATTCTTTGGCCCGTGTGAAGTAGAACCGTTGGATTTCCAGCGCGCTCATTTGACTTCCATCACGCATCGTCGCCTTCGACGCGAGGGAGGCATCGAACGTGAACTGCCGCAAGGCGCGCACCGGACGGACCAGGCGCGGTGCGTCCTCCAGCCAGCCCTCCCGTTGCAGTTCCAACGCCAGCAGTGTCGTGGCGGTTCTTAGATACTCCGCCGTCTGGCAGCGGTTCGCGTCGGCCAGACCTATCTGAAAGCGCTGTTGAACTTTGAAAAGATCGTGGAAACCGGACCATCGCCACAGCAGCACGTCGAGGCCGCATCCGACCAGCCGTTTGTGCAGGTTGCCCGAATCGAAAATGACACGCTCAGAATGCTTGATGAACCAGCGGACAACGTAGCGGATGCCGGAAGCTTTTTCGGAGAGCGAAAACCGTCCGTCGGGCTCCAGCCGGCCCGCGCCCGTAAAGATGATGCGCGAAATGACGAAAGCCTCCAGTGCTCGTCGTTGAGGGCGAAAGGCGACCAGACGCAAAACCCACGTAAAGGGCATCGCCAAGACCACCAGGCACCAGTAGAAAGTCTGTTCCAGCCACCCCAGGTGCGACGCGAACGCTTCCTCTTCGAGCTGTCGTTGGACCCACCCATCCAGAAGCGCGAAACGTCCTCGTCGTTTGGCTGGCGGGGACAGTAAAGCCATCAGGCGGCTGAAAATCCAGACCAGGAGGAGCGTGCACAACAGGATCAGCGTCACGAAGACCAATAACAGCAGGGCCACCAGCAGGAAAAAAGCGATGAACGGCAACAGGGCGATCATGGCGGCGCGGATGAGCAGCACGCCGGTCCGGTTGGACACGGGAGCTTGATAATTCTCCTGGGTTCCATAGTAGTTGCCTTCGGCGTCCCGGCAATTCTTCAGCAGTCCAATCCTTCCATTAAAACCCTCCTGGAGAAGCTGCGCTTCGGCCAAAGGAATCGCGCGCAGCAAAAGACTTTCTTGAGCGCGCTGGTAGCGAAGCAATTCGCGCGGGCTGGTGCATTCGGGAGTGGCTCCTTCGAGCATACCGCCGTGGGGGAAACCAGGCGGGGGTTCAAAGCAAAAGGCGCCGCCGTTTTCGACAAAGACCTGCGATTGCGACCAGGCGCGTTCGCCAGGACGGGACTTGACCAGTTGTTTGATGCCGCCGATCAGGGCGGCGGCAAGCTGGCGTTTGATCGGTCGGGCTGTTCCTTCGGCCAGGGGCGTAAACCGTATCGCGTATTCGGTTTCCTGACCAAGCAGGCGCGACCACATCGACTATTCACCGCCTCCAGGCGAGGTCGTTTCCTTCAGGTACTGACGCGGTTTCTGGAGGGCGTCCTGGCGGACCTTGCTGGAAATGTCCTGAAGCTCTTTCTGTTCGGGAGAAACTTTGGATGCGGGCTTTGGCCTTACTACTTTTGTCGCCGTTTTCATATTCTGGCTACACTATAAGGGAAGTTCCGTCGGCAGCAAGCGATCTTCCGGCGTCTCCGCTGACCATGGCCAACACTGCCATTCAATTAAGCGGAGGTGCGCCCGGAAAAAGCGTTACTCTTACTCTTAATCCTAATCCTTCCGAGCACTTCCAGATTAAGATTAAGATTAAGATTAAGATTAAGATTAAGATGATTAAGATTAAGAGTTCTGTCGATCCGCTTAAATCCAATGAGCAGCGGCCTTTGCCGTCGCCGCTCAGGCATGGCCTGCGAAGACCATCGCCGCGGCCTGAAAAGTGTTCAGGTGCACTTCGACCACTTTTGCGATCTCCGGGGTGTAGCCTCCGGCCAAGACCCACGCGACGGGGATGGCATGTTCTCTGGCGAAAACAAACACGCTGCGATCACGCTCCAACAAGTCGGCATGGGTCAACGCCAGCGGTGAGTAAGGATCCTCCTGCAATGGATCGGCGCCAGCCTGGTAGAGCAGCAAATCCGGTCTGCCAAACTTCAGCAAGGCGGACAGATGCTGCCGGAGGATTTCGCTCAACTGCCGGCCATCGCAACCCGCAGGCAGTGGCACGGAGAAATGATTGCAGCCGTCCTCGTGACGCCGTACGCTGACGTCCCGATAACTGACGTTGGCCTGGTAATCGTTTCCGTAGATGGAGAGCGCCGTCAGATAAGGGCGTGTTGCCGCCAGAGATGCCGTGCCGTTGCCGTAGTGAAGGTCCAAGTCAAGGATGGCGACGGTTTCCAGTTCGTTTCTGGACTTCAGCACGTCAGCGGCTACCACCAGTCCGTTGAACGTGCAAAAGCCTTCGCCGTGATCGGCATGCGCGTGATGAAATCCACTGGCCAGCGCCGCTGCCAGGCCGTTGCGCATCGCCAGACGCGCGGCCGCGAGGCAGGCGCCGTTGGTCAGGCAAACGGATGGGAACAATGCCGGGCTCCATGGAAATTTCTGCGACTCGGCCAGACCCCGTGGAGTGCCCGTGCGCACGGCGGTGATGTACTCTGGCGTATGAACGAGACCAAGCTCCTCTTCGGTCACCGGCGCTGGTTCCGCGAGACGAACGTTGGCAAATGACTTCAGTCCTTCAGCCACGAGCGCAAATTTGTGCATGGGCATGATGTGATTGCCGATGGGCGTGGCGAAACCCGGATGGTAAAACGCTGTGATCATTGAGTCGGCGCGACCAGAGGAATCTCCGCTTCCGCGGCGGGATAGTCGTTCAAGCGTTGCCAGACCGCGGCCATATCCGTGGGCCGGAAGCCGGCGCCATACATCTGATAAAGGCATTCCACAATTTCGCGAACTTCCGCGCCTCGGATGACGGACTGCCGTTCACGCCCGACGCGCCGGAGGATCAAAGCGAAAGGCAACGGCTGAGGTCCGCCGCTGGCGTCGATTTCCTCCGGCGGCCGAAAGTCCGGCTGAAAATAATTCACCGCCACTGAATCGACTTTCTTGAATCCCGCCTTCTCATAAGCCTGGAGCCGAGGCGCGCGATTGGGAAACCTTGCATCGGCATGCTCCATCTCCGCCACCAGCGTGATTGGAGAGGTGGTCAAAAACCCTGCGGCGGCCAGGCAAGCCCGCGCCGTTTGAACCGGCCAGGCGCGGAGCCATCCCGCCAACCCGGTGCGACGCCATGCCGGGTCCACAAACACGTGCGACAAATGCACCACTGCATGAGGGACATCGTTCCGGCAGGTCACGATCGCCGAGTGATCCCGCACGGCCGCGAATCGGCCTTCCCGTCGGACCAGGATCATTTCGTAACGCAGCCAGTAGTTTCCCAGCGCGGTGGCCGGATTCCAGGCCAGGCGTTGGACGATGATCTCGCGCGGTTCAACCGTATGGTGATGGCCGAACTCCTCCCAAAGCCGTTCGTAGGCCACGGCGAACAGCGGATCGTGGCTCGCACAGATGCGGGCAATCTCCAAGTCGCGGCAATCCAGTTCCAACGCCTTGCCATCGCCAGGGGCCAGGTCTGCGGAAAGAAGTTCAATTGACGCATCGGCATGTGCCATCGCAGACCATGTCTGCTATTAAGGCCGGTTGCCATCAAGAACAATCCGACAAACGGTCGCATCGGTGGCAAAATGGGCTGGCAGTTAGGTTCTGTTCTTTGCCCAGCACCTCTCTCAAGCCGGAACGATTCAGTTGAACAGGAGTCAACGGAGGGAACAGAGGATTTCTGACGAGGGCAGGAGTCGTTTTGTGGGCTTTTGGTTGTTCTCCAAATGGTGCTCGGCGGCGAGGTTGTTAGGCGTAGCAGACTCAAATCCAGCCTCCGTTTTCTCTGTTTCCTCCTGTTCCTAACTGAATCGTTCCCGCTTAGCTTAGCCGGAGCGATTCCGTTGAAATGGGGAGCGCGCACGCCCTCGCCGAACATATCGCCACGTTCGCAAGCCACACCATTGGGTGCTTCGTTGAGCGTCCGGTCCGACCGGCGAGCGCGCCGGTCGCACACGCGAGGGCGTGTGTGCTCCCTCAAAAAGAACCGAATCGTTCCGCCAAGGGGTTTGGCAAACACGCCGTCGAATGCTTTACTGTCGTCATGACGGAAAAAGCGCTGAGGCAATTGCAGGAGGCGGACAAATCATTTCATCTCCATCCCTTCACCAATCACCAGGAGATGCATGCCCAGGGCACACATGTGATTGTTTCAGGTGATGGCTGCTACTTGACCGATGCGACCGGCCGCCGCCTCTTGGATGGTCTTGCGGGGCTATGGTGCGTCAATGTGGGTTACGGTCGCCGCGAGATCATCGACGCGGTCGGCGAGCAGATGCGCCGGCTCCCGTATTACTGTTCGTTTTTCAACACCACCAACGAGCCTGCCATCCGCCTGGCGGAACGGCTCGCCCGGTTGGCGCCGCCGCATCTGAAGCACACGCTCTTTTGCAACTCCGGCTCGGAGGCAAACGAGACGGCGCTGAAAGTCATTCGCGCCTGGCAAAAACTTCGCGGCAAACCGGCCAAGACCAAGATCCTTTCGCGCACGTTCTCCTACCATGGCGTGACGCTGGCAGCCACCAGCATGACGGGTTTGCCTGGCTGTTACCAACCCTTCGATCTGCCGTTGTCCGGCTTTATTCATGTGCCCGGACCGCATCCCTACGGCGAAAGCAGTCCGCTCGATCCGGTCGCGTATGGCCGGTGGTGCGTCGAGGAAACGGCGCGCCTCATCGAGCGCGAAGGAGCCGAAACGATCGCGGCGATGTTCGTGGAGCCGGTGCAGGGCGCGGGCGGGGTCATCGTTCCGCCCGAAGGTTATTTGACCGCGCTACGCCGGCTCTGCCGCGAGAACGATGTCCTTTTCGTCGCCGATGAAGTCATTACGGGATTCGGCCGCCTGGGTGAATGGTTTGGCAGTCATTTGTGGCAGCTCGATCCGGACTTGATCACTCTGGCTAAGGGAATCACCAGCGGCTACCTGCCGCTCGGAGCCACGATGGTGAGTGATGAAATTGCGCGGGACCTAATCAAGGCCGGCTACTTCGCGCACGGCTTCACCTACAGCAGCCATCCGACCACCGCGGCGGCGGCTCTGGCCAACCTGGACGTGTTGGAACGCGACCACCTCATTCCCCGCGTTCGCGATCTAGTTGGCCCTTACTTCCAGAAAAGACTGCGCCAGTTCGCCGGTCACCCGGCCGTAGGCGATGTGCGCGGTTTTGGTTTGATTGGCGCTTTGGAGTTATTGCCTCGCGCGGGCAAAGCCGGACTGAATCCGGCGAATCCTCTTGGAGCCAAAGCGGCCGGAATCGCGCGCGACGAAGGCGTGATTGTCCGAGGCATTCGCGATCTCATCGCCATGGCGCCCCCTTTCATCGTCACCGAGGCAGAGATCGACCTGCTCTTCGCCGCGGTCGGGCGTACGCTGGAACGGCTCTGGCAGCCATAGGCCACGCTGAAGCTGGACCCACTCGTGATTTGACGACTACAGCGGCACCCCGCGCTGAAGCGGAATAAATTCCGCGCTCCTCTCGAAAATGAGTGATTCCGTAACAGCGTGAACTCCGGCCCAAGTCAAAGCTTGAATGCCACACACGAACGCGATGGCCTTCCAAAGATTGTGTTCGTTCCTCTGGCGCGACTCCGTTACAACCTTTGCCGTGATGGAATTATCGGAAGTCTTCAAACAACTTGCCATCGCCCTCGGACTGGGATTGCTGGTCGGTTTGCAACGCGAGCGGACCGATAGTCATCTGGCCGGTTTTCGCACCTTCCCGCTCATCACGCTCCTGGGGGCCCTGTGCGCATTGCTGGCGCAAGAGTTCGGCGGCTGGATTCTGGGAGTGGGACTGGCTGCTTTGGCCATCCTCATTGTGGTCGGAAACCTGCCCACCATAAAATCCAGGGACGAACCGTCTGGCGTGACGACGGAGGCGGCCATGCTCGTGATGTTCGCGGTGGGCGGGTGTCTGATGGTTGAGCTCACCGCGGTCGCAGTTACCGTCGCGGGCACGGTGGCTGTCTTGCTGCACCTCAAGCCGGAAATGCACGCGCTGGCAGCGAAGATCGGCGAAACGGACTTCAAAGCCATCATGCAGTTCGTGCTGGTGTCGTTGGTTATCCTGCCGGTCTTGCCCAACCAGTTTTACGGTCCTTACCAGGTGCTGAACCCCTTCAAGATTTGGCTGATGGTCGTGCTCATCGTGGGGATCAGTCTGGGCGGTTATATCATTTACAAATTTGTCGGGCCGAAGGCCGGCGCCTGGGCTGCCGGTGTCCTGGGCGGTGTCATTTCCAGCACGGCCACTACGGTGAGCTACGCCCGTCGCGGACGAGAGACCCCCGCTGTCACATCCCTGGCCGCTTTTGTCGTGTTGGTCGCTTCGGCGATTGTTTTCGTGCGCGTGTGCATCCTCATCGCCGCCACCGCCCCAAACTTCCTGGCCGTCGCCGCAGGGCCGATGGGAGTTATGTTTGTCGCGCTGGCCGCAATGGCCGTCTGGAATTGGCTCAGCAATCGGGCGGAATCCGCGCCCATGCCCAAACAGGAAAACCCGTCTGAGCTGAAGGCGGCGTTCTTCTTCGCGGCGATGTATGCCCTCGTGCTGCTCGCCGTCGGTGCCGCGCGGGAATTCTTCGGCCAGGGCGGCCTTTACGTCGTGGCCATATTGTCCGGCCTGACGGACATGGACGCCATTACCCTTTCGATGACGCAACTGGTGAACTCGGACAAAACCTCGCCCGAGACCGCCTGGCGATGTGTCCTGGTCGCTTCGATGTCAAATTTGGTCTTTAAGGCCGCGATCGTGGCAGTGGTCGGCGGCCGAAGGATGTTCTGGCGAATTGCAATTTCATTTGGGGCTGCATTCGCAATCGGCGCATTGCTGCTGGCTTTTTGGAAGTGATTGCGAAAGTCATCTGCCAGCGGCAGCCCAGGTGCCGCGGGCAAAGCTGCGATCACTGTCGATCGACTGCTTCTTGTTTGGGGCCAGAACTCAAGATCGTCACACGCAACGGCCCTTCGTTGGTGTGCGAAGGCGCAGGCGGGTAGGGCGACAGCTCCCAATCGAGTTTCATCCCAGCCAGTTGTTGGCGGAGGACGGCCAGGTCCCAAAGGTGAATCGGGCCATGGGCGCCAGCAACCGCCAACCGTGTTCCGTCGGAGCTAAAGGTTATCCACTCGATGTCCTGGGGCTCAGGGGCTTCGAGCGTAGCCAACTCCCGGCCGGTGCCCGCTGCCAACAATTTGACCACATCTCGCGAGTGCGCTACGGCCAGAATGGAACTGTCCGTGGAAAACGTCAGCTTGCACCAGTAGTCGGTGAACTGCCGTGGTACCGTGTAGAGAAGTTTCCAGGTCTCTCGATCCCAGAGCGTGAATTCGGTGTTGTCTCCACCGGCAAGCCATCGTCCATTCGGACTAAACGTGGCCCAGGGGCCATTGCGGGTCGGCAGGCGCGCAACAGTTTGAGTACTGGCGAGGTCGATAACTTCGATGTGCCCGGGTCCGCCCCGCGGCCAATGCGCCACCAGTTTTCCATCCGGGCTTAACGCGGCGGCGCCATCGCTGGATAGTTTGATTCGATTCCTTAGTTTCCCGGTGGGCAGGTCGAGCAGTTCGAATAACCCCTGCACCGCGCCGCCAAGCAGTGTGCCATCCAGATTCAAAACCATTCTGCCGGGTTTGATGGTAAACAGGCGCATCGGCTGAAAGGTGATCGAGTTTTGGACGGCCGAAAAATGCCCTTGCCATTCTTGCAACCCGCTCCGCGTCCTCGTGAACAAGCGTTCGCCATCAGGATGGAAGACAGCGTCACGGTAATTACCGGACCAGGAAGCGATTTCCCTCCCCGTGGCAGTATCCCAGAATCGGATGTGCTCCTCGTAACTCGATGCTAACATTCGGCCGTCGCGGCTGAACGCACAAGTTCCTGTGCGGACATCATCAGCTTCCCTGGGACGCAAGACGCGGTAAGCGGCAGGAGAAACGACCTGCAGAATGCCGATCCGGCCGGGGGCTCCAACATAGCCGATACGATCGTCGGTGGATCCAAAACCGTACACAAGCCCCCCTGGGACTTGTCGCATTAACAATTCCCTTCGTGCCGCTGTGTCCCATAGGCGAAGCGATCCATCCCAGCCGCGGCTAACGAGCAAGCTGCCGTCTCGATTGCATCCTACGTGGACCACGGCGGCCGCGTGCCCCTTCAGCACAGCGATCTCCTTCCCGGTGGCGAAGTCCCATAAATGGACCCCATAGTCCGAGCACGCTGTCGCAAGCCAATTCCCTTCGGGATGCCAACAGATGGATTTTACGCCGCCTCGATGCTCAAAGGTTTGAACGACCGCGCCGCTGGTCCAATCCCAAACACGAACCACCGGGCCGTCGTCACTCGTTGCCAGTAAATTGGTTTGAATGGGATGAAAGTCCAGACCCCAGGGTCGAGTCTGTAGTTCCAGTGATTTGACAAGCTTGCCGGAACCGGTGTCATGAATCCGCAGTGGGAAAGCTGGTCTCGTGAATGTCGAGATCGCGAGCAGCAGGCTGTCCTGACTGAAAGTAGCCGTGTTCGGCACTTCATTGGTGAAGTCTAAGACGGTCCTGGATTCGTTGACGTTCCAAAGTCGGAGGCCATGGCGATCGGGCGTCAGTCCACCAAACTGCATCAGCAACTTTCCATCGGGACTGAATGACATACCGCTCCACGGCGGCCCAAATGCCGGGAAGCGGACGAGTTCCTTATCATCTTCCACGCGTCGGACGCTAATTGCGCCGTTTGTTTCGCCCCGGGCATACCGTTCGTAACCGGCATCGAACGCACCAAATTCCGAACCGTGGGGCAAGCCATCCCATTCTTTGAACACGATCAGGTCCGACAGCGCCAGGCAAGCGATTGCTTCGTTGCGCAATTCGAGTGAAGGTCGGATAGTTGCGGCGTTCTTTAGCGCATCCAAAGCGTTAATCCGCCGCCCGACACGTCCGCTCCAGCGCCGGGCCTGAGCTTCTGCAAGGTAGGATCTCCAGAGCTTTTGCTCTGCATCCTGCTCGGCAGCTTTGGCGCGTTGGGCTTCCTGCTCCGCCTTCTGCCGCTGTTCCGCCTCGGCTTTCGCCAGGCGATCGGCACGCGCGGCCTGGTTTCGCGACCCTAAGTAGGCCGCGATCAGAATGACCAACAGTCCTGCTGCCACCATCGCCGCTGTCCGCGCGCGCGCCAGTTGGCCCTCAAACTTGCGCAGCCGTTGTACGGACTTGCCGCTTTGCAGCAGCGCCAGTTCAGCGTGCAGTTCCGGTGCAGATTGGTAACGCCGCTTTGGGTCCGCTTCGCATGCTTTGAGAACGATGGCGTTGAGTTCCAGCAGCCCGGTCTGGTCCAGGAAATTCTCCCAGTCTTCCGGCAACTGCGGAAAGTGCTCGCGCCCGCGGCCCGAACTCATCTCGTAGAGCACTTTGCCCAGGCTATAGAGATCGGCTTCCGGTGTGCCGGGACCTTCAGGCGGCACGTAACCCACCGTGCCCACGAACGACATGGAGGCGTCGGCGCTCGCGATCAGGCCGATGTCGGCGAGCTTGGGAATGCCCTCGACGAAAATAATGTTGGACGGCTTCACGTCGCGATGAACCAACCCGTGGCGATGGAGATGGTCGAGTGCGGTGATCAACGCCAGGCCGATGCGCAGGCATTGATCCAACGGCAGCCGGCCCTGGTCATGAAGCACGTGCTTCAGCGTCTTGGGAATGTAGGATCCTGGATTCTGGATACTGGATGCAGACGAAGCATCGTCCGCCAATTCCATCACATAATAGAAAAACCCTGCTGCGTCGTTGCGTCCTACGTGCAGGATGTCCACCTGACTCTCGTGCGATCGGGAAATCGGTTCGAACTTTCTGATGCCTTCGAACTCGCGTTCGTAGGGCCGATCATGATCGAAGGAGCTGCGGTAAACGATTTTGATTGCGCGCCAGGTGCCGAGGACGTTTCGCGCCAGCCACACTTCTCCGTAACCTCCGCGCCCAATGCACTTCAGCAATTCATGATCGGGAATAGGCGGCGGATCGCGTTGCGGGGGGAGAGCGCCAGTGGAAGGAGTAGCCATGGCCGGAACAGCACGTTCCAGCCCTGCTGAACTCCCGATGGAAGCTCCTTCCTTTGGGTTCACATCTGACATCACCGTTGTGGAGAAACTCTGCTCCTTTCTACCGGAAATCCGCGGCGTCTCAAGCTCAAAAGCCCGTGCGTTCGACGCGCTCGACCTCACGTTTGAGCAGAGTAGCCACACGCTTCTGCGCAAAGTATACCCTCCAAAGCTTTAAATTGAGGCGTCGTGCGACCTCCTTTACTGGCACCTGCCTCGTCACACAGAGGTCAAACACCTGCACCTCGACCGGACTGGCCTTCTGCTTGACACGCTCCAGCGCCACGGTCAGCACGTGCTCTCGCCAGTCTGCCTCCCAGGCGGCATCCAGGTCAAAGGTCGCCGGATCGGGCAAACGCTCCATGAGGGCCGTATCCGTGGCTTCACGATTCCGCCCACGCTCTGCCGGCCTGCGCTTGCGGAACTGATCCATGATCTTCCACCGCGCTGTATTCAACAGCCACGACTTGAAGGGCCCCCGCTGCGCGTCGCGTTTTACCTCGGCTATGTTGCGCGCCACGGTCACGAGGGTCTCCTGCACGGCGTCCTGGGCCTCGGCCTCGGTAAGGCCCGCCTTCAACGCCACGCTGTAAATGAGTTCCCAGTAGGTATCGAAGAACTGCTGCCAACTCGCGTCATCCTGCCAGTTCTTCAACCGGCTCAACAAGCTCCAGCGGGTCTGCAACAAGTGTTTCGAGTCCATCGAGTCTGAATGTGCGCTCATCATGTCAGGTTCATTCGAAGAGAACACGGCAAATTTGCGGGGCGTTTTGAAGAATTTTGGAGCGGCAGAAGATTTCCCCAAAAAAGTTCCGAGAACTCTCGTGTTCCCTATGACGGCCAACAACCAATCCAGAACTCGTATGAATATCAATTCCCAAGCCCAATTCACGCTCGCTCTTTTGTTTTGTGTGGCGCCATTGACGTCGCACGCCCAAACGACAGCCTTCACCTATCAAGGCAGGCTCACCGATAACGGGGGATTGCCCAATGGCAACTATGACATGTACTTTTCAGTGTTTGCCACGAACAGCGGTGGGACGACACTTGGCGCTGTCACCAACCGGCCAGTCGCCGTAACCAATGGTCTGTTCGTCGTGACACTGGATTTTGGCAGCGGGGTGTTCACCGGACCGCCGCGCTGGCTGGAGATGGGCGTGCGCACCAACGGGAGCGCCGGCCTTTACACCGCCCTTCTGCCTCGGCAGCAGATTACCGCCACGCCCTATGCGATCTTTGCCGGGATAGCGGGCAACGTGAGTGGCGGGGCTATCTCCAATGCCCAGATTGCCAGCGGCCAGGTGGTCAAAAGTCTCAATGGATTGAAGGATAACGTCACCCTGGCTGCCGGCGCGAATGTCTCGCTGGTAACCAACGGCAATACACTCCATATAAACTCCAGCGGTAGCGGCGCCTTTTCGCTCAATGGCACCAATGCGTTTTACAAAGCCGGTAACGTCGGCATCGGCACAGCAAGTCCCACGGACATCCTTCAAATTGATCCTAACGGGTTCGGCGGCATTCTTGTTGGCGGCCCAGAACCTGGCCGAACTTATATGGATCTCCGCGTTACTGCTGCAAGCGGCGGATACGGCAGAATCCAATCGGTCAGAAGCTCAGGCACGGCATGGGGTGACATTTCCCTCAACCCGTTTGGAGGTTATGTGGGCATTGGGACGACAACCCCCCATGCCAAATTGGAACTGCAGTCCGGCTTTGGCACAGAAGTATTACGATTCGGATATTCGGATAACGAATATCACGCAATCTCAACCTGGTACAGTGGTGTGCCAAGACTCAATTCTCTCACCTTTAAACTGGGCAATGGTCCTGGTGCTACCCGAAATGTAATGACCTTGCGAGGAGACGGCAGCGTTGATATCCCATCCGGCTTTGGCACGGAGGTAATACGCTTCCCCTATTCAGATACTGAATATCACGCAATCTCGACGTGGTACAGTAGTGTGGCGGGACTCAATTCTTTGACGTTTAAGCTCGGCGATGGCACCGGCGCGACGACGCCCGCCATGAGCGTTCGGGGCGATGGGAGCGCGATCATCCAAGCCTCAAACAATGGCGACGGTGCAGTGCTGGAGCTGCGAAATAACGCCTCGGGCCTCAATGAGAATCTTGGGACTATCAACTTCACTACCTCGGACGGCAGCTCGAAGGGCAAAATTTCTTGTTTCGTGGACGGTGGCTTCACGTTTACGGGAGGCACTGTGAGCGTGCCCGTCCTGCAAATTAATGGCGCTGATGTGGCTGAACCATTCGAAATTTCAACGAAGGATCTCCCCAAAGGCTCGGTGGTGACCATTGATGAGGACCATCCCGGCCAGTTGAAGCGGAGTGACCAGGCTTACGACAAACGAGTTGCCGGGATTTTGAGCGGCGCCAACGGCGTCCGAACCGGCATTCGTCTCAAGCAGGAAGGATTCAATGATCATGGTGAAGAGGTCGCCTTAAGCGGTCGGGTGTATGCCTTTGCCGACGCGTCGGACACTCCCATCAAACCTGGCGATCTGCTCACCACCTCCGCCACGCCCGGCCACTGCATGAAAGCGAGAGACCACGCCCGCGCCCAAGGCGCCATCATTGGCAAGGCGATGAGTGCCCTCAAAGAAGGCAAAGGCATGGTGCTGGTACTGGTCAGCCTGCAATAGGGAGTTTTGTGAAACCCGGCGATTCACTTGAGATGATTATGCGCTCGAAACGGCCAAAAGCGTGCCTATCCCAACGGAATCCTCCTGGGAAGTGGTGGATTCTCGCTACCAGCATGCTCCTGCTAGCCTTAAGTCTCGCGTCGAATGTACACGCTGAAGACCCTGAAGGCCGTCGGAAGTATCGCTTGCTCCGGCTTCAGGATGAAAACGGAAACATTCCAACAAATGCCTGGCTAAGGGCAGCGGCCCAGAAAAAGAAAATGCGTTTCAATCCGAACGCATGGCCGAAACGCGAACAGTTGCCGTCGGCAGAACGCGCGGGGGTCGAATCATTGGGGTGGACGTGGCTTGGTCCAGGCAACATCGGCGGACGTGTGCGCTCTCTGCTGATTCATCCGACTTCTCCCAACATCATGTGGGTAGGAGGCGTCAGTGGCGGCGTTTGGAAAACAACGACCGGCGGCCAGAGTTGGTTTCCGCTGGATGATTTCATGGGCAATCTCGGTGTGGCATGCATGGCGATGGACCCAACAAATCCGAATATCATTTACGCTGGCACCGGTGAAGTTTTTCAAGGAGCCGGCATATTCAAGACGACTGATGGCGGCGTGACTTGGGCGCACCTTTCTTCCACTGCTTCACCTTCTTTCCACTACGTCGGGCGGTTGGCAATCCATCCAAGCAACAGCCAGATAATTCTCGCGGCGACGACCACCGGGATATATCGGAGCACCGACGGTGGCGGGAACTGGAGCTTGCGACAGGCAAAACCAGGACCATACGCCGCGGGATTCCGTGATATCGACTTTGATCCTGGCAACGGCAACAAGTGCATCGCTTCAGGATGGACGGAGGAGATGTTGATGTTTTCAACCGATGGTGGCGTAACCTGGTTGAACGCTTCCGGCATTTCAGGCGCGGGCCGCATTGAAGTGGCGTACGCGCCCAGTAATCCGAATGTTGTGTATGCGTCGGCTCAAAAGAACCACGGCGAATTGTACAGGTCGCTGGACGGTGGCCAGACGTACAGCCTGCGAAATACCGGAAACAATTACTTCTTGGGCGACCATGATCAGGGAGATTATGACAACGCTATCTGGGTTGACCCGACAAATCCCAACACCTTCGTGGTCGGCGGGATCAATTCGTTTCGCAGCGTGGATGGCGGGAGCACACTGACACAACTCACGCTGGCCTATACCATACATGTCGATCAACACGTGATCGTCAATCACCCCAGTTTTGACGGCGTCAATAACCAAACCGTTTTCTTTGGAAACGACGGCGGTGTCTGGCGCACCGCCAACATTTACACTGCCTCGCCGGAGGGCGGCTGGACTGAGCTCAATAACAACCTTGGGATTACGCAGTTTTATGGAGCCGCCGGGAACGCGACTAGTGGCACGATAATCGGTGGCACCCAGGATAACGGGACACTTCGCTATACGCCGGGCGGCGGGACGGAAGGGTGGACATGGATGAACGGGGGCGACGGAGGATTTTGCGCCGCGGATCCGATGGATACGAATTATCTTTATGGCGAATCCCAGTATCTCGCTATTGTCCGAAGCACCGATGGAGGCGTTTCCGCAAGTCCTATTGCCGCTGGTCTTACGGATGCGGGCAGCAGCGCCGACGCGCCATTCATTGCGCCATTACTGTTGGACCCTAACAATCCCAACACCTTGCTGGCAGGAGCGAAGAACCTTTGGCGCAGTTCCAATATCAAGGCCACCACGCCGACCTGGGGTGTAATTAAGCCGCCATTCAGTTCGACATTCGTTAGCGCTGTCGCCATCGCTCCCGGAAACTCCGATGTCATCTGGGCAGGCCACGAGGACGGTTCGGTGTATGCCACGCTGAACGGAACAGACCCAAGCCCTTTCTGGAGGCGAATGGATGAGGGCTCTCCCGGCTTGCCAAACCGTTGTTGCACCCGCATTACGATAAGCCCGGACAACGCGAATCGAGTCTATGTCACCTTTGGAGGATTCAGCAGCGGTAACGTGTGGCGCACTACTGACGGCGGGACGCGTTGGACGGACATATCCGGCAATTTACCGCAGGCCCCTGTCAGTTCCCTCATAATCCATCCGCACGTCGGCAACTATCTTTATCTTGGGACCGAAGTGGGAGTGTTTGCGAGCATGGATGATGGAACAAGTTGGTCGCCCAGCAATGATGGACCCGCGAATGTGGCGGTAGATGAACTCTTCTGGCTGGGCGAGAAGATCGTGGCCGCGACTCATGGGCGAGGTTGTTACGCCATCCGGCCCACGTTCTGGGTGCAGTACGGACTCGTTGACCCCGGAGATGGTACACGCGCGCGCCCTTACAACACACTGGCTCGCGCAACGAACGCTGTTCCACCGGGCGGGACCATCCTATTCAAGTACCCGGGATCAACCCCGGAAACGATGACGATCGCAAAACCCATGACTCGCTCTCGCTGTTCACATCTACGCTGAGGAACATGATGATGAATTTCCGCCTTCGACCGATTACAGTCTTCCCACCAGCGATGAAAGACGCATCTGGACCGTGAGGCTTCAGCCTTACCTCTCCAGCTATAACATTCTCACCTGTCCTACCGCGCGCAATGGCGAGGTCCCCACCAATTGGGCCTCCCGTGGCGTGGGTTCAATCGGCTATACGACAGCGACAGCTTACGATCCTGCAGATATCGAGGGATTCTCCAGCCTGACGCGCGTCGGCACCATGGCGAATCCTGCAGAAACTCCCCTCTTCGGTGACACATTAAACGGTCCCACGACCGACAAGTACCGAGGATACGTCTTCGATCCCTACAATGGTCAGGACAATGCCGTCGATCCCCAGCTTGGCACGCCCTTGGTCTCCGATCGCGATTTGGTAAAGGAGCTTTCCGCTCTTCCGCCCGCAGCGCTAAAACCTCTTTATGCCCGTCACTTCGCTAAAGGCGATGATTCAGGTCGCGCCATGCTGATTTTTGGTGACGGTCACGCCAGCTTTCACTCCGCAGCCTCAATCCTCGTTCAGGAAAACGGAGCGCGTCTTTTGTGGAGATTCCGTCCGCGTCCACGAGGAGGCAAATAACTCATGAAGCTCCGGGTTCTCAATCGTAAATTGCATTACTGGGGCGCTGCCGTAATCGCCCTGCCCGTCCTTATTATGATCGTGACCGGCCTTTTGCTGCAATTGAAGAAACAGATCTCCTGGATACAACCTTCCGAGCAGCGAGGAGTGGACAACGAGCCCGCCATATCGCTCGCACAGGTTTTAGAAGTCTGCCGTAATGTTTCCAAAGCCGAAGTGCGCTCATGGGCAGACATCCACCGAGTTGATGTCCGCCCTTCCCAAGGCATTCTCAAAGTCTCCGCCAAGAACAATTTCGAGATTCAGATTGATACGCAGACCGGGAAAGTGCTCCAGGTGGCTTATCGCCGCTTTGATATGATTGAAGCAATCCACGACGGTTCATGGTTTCACAAATGGGTGAAACTGGGGGGTTTTTTGCCTGCAGCCCTGATTCTCCTCCTCCTCTGGATGACAGGCATGTACCTCTTCTGCCTTCCCATGATCACCCGGCGTCACAGGAGTAATGAGCCACGGATCCTCTCACCTCCAAGTGGGAATCAAGTTCTGGCAGTAACCGAAAAATCCCTCTGGAGACAAAGCCAATGATCGGAGTAGCAGAGCTATCTCACGCGAAAATCACATGAAAACATTCATTCTTTTGTTCCTTGCCAGCCTCCCGTTGAACGCGAGCGCTCAGTTGGAGTGGCGACTGTCCATCAAGCTGGTAGCTGACACGAACAATAGTCCGCCTCCAAACGCATTCATAAACCTCTCCAACGAAGTGCTAACCGCCAATCAACTGCTCGCTACATACGGGCGCGGCTATCGCTTCCAACTCACCGAAATCCTCACCCTCACCGGCCTGTCGCAGTGGTACAACATTCAAGCCCGAAACAATTCGAACAAACTCGCCTTGCAAGCCGCCGCACGTGCCAATCCGCCCCTCTACGCGTACCGCACCAACGCCATTAACGTTTATGTCGTCAATGGTTCCTCCGGCATTTGCTCCTTCGCAAGCAATGGGGATGACATTATTCTGGTTGGGGCCAACGTCTACCGGACGATATTGATTCACGAATGCGGGCATTACTTCAATCTGTTCCACACGCACCAGGGCGAGCAGTCCTTGGACAGTACCGGGTCGGCTTGCACCAATGCCAACCCATGAACTTGCGCGCAATTCATCTCCGGGGAGACGGATGGCACACTGGAGACGGCTGCCGACCACGAATGCTGGACCACCCGCGACCAGGTGGCACAAGGCGCGTTTGGCGCAGTGTACGCGAGCCTTAACTCTGAGCAGCAATGGCGGGTGGACAACACCTGGAACAACATCATGTCCTATCATCCAGCGGCAACCTTGACGGTGCTGACCGCCGATCAACTTGACTTTGAGGCCGACGCCTCGAATGGTCCGCGATTCAACGTGGCCACAGGACGCACCCGATTCGTGGATCGCAATGGCAATGCCGGCAACCAACAGGGGACCAGCACACTGCCTTTCGTGACCGTGCTGAGCGGCGTCAATGCAGCGGCTGACAGAGACGTCGTACTGGTCCGCCCAGGCAACTACAATGAGCCCGGTGCTTATACCAGGCCGGTGACGCTGCGGGCCACACGCGGCGCGGCGACCATCGGCAGACCGTAGAACGAAAGTATATGCTATGAATAGGAAGCTTGAGCTTGTTCTAATCTTCATGATTTTGGGCGCAACGCGAAGCGTCGTCACTGCTCAGAATTACGGCATCGACTGGTTCAGCATTGACGGGGGCGGGGGCACAAGCACCGGCGGCGTTTATGCCGTCAGCGGCACCATCGGCCAGCCGGATGCGGGTGTGCTAAGCGGCGGCAACTACGCCATTGAGGGAGGCTTCTGGGGCATCATCGTCGCCGTGCAAACGCCCGGTGCGCCGACCCTTGCCATTGTTCGCGCCGGCATAGGCCAGGTGACCATTTCCTGGTCGCCAGCTACGCAGGGCTTTGTCTTGCAGGAGAGCGCCAGTTTGTCGCCCGCCAACTGGACGGATTCGCCAAGCGGTGCGGCCAATCCGATCACCGCCCCCGCCGGCCCAGGCAACAAGTTTTATCGGCTCATCAAGCCGTGTGGCCTGGAGACTCTTGATCGACAGCAGACAAGCGGAAGCAGCGTCGCCGGCTCTCTGGACCAATGGCAGTCTTTCACCGCCGGCGCATCCGGGTCCTTAACAAAGATTGAACTTTGGGTGAGTTCACCGACCAGCCCTTCGGCATCGCCGGGCACGATTCGAATTTATGGCGGCGAAGGGACCAGCGGCACATTGCTGGCCACCGAGTTGGTGACCTTCAGTGACCTCTCTCGATTTCAAACCTTTGCCTTGAGTTCGCCGCCCCGTGTCACCGCCGGAAGCCAGTACACGATCCGGTTTAGCGTTCCGTCAATCTCATCAGGCTGGGTCTGGTTTAGCACTGACAACCCCTATGCGGGTGGCCGCGGCAGTATGGACCCTTCCTGGGACTACGCATTCAAGACCTATGTTACGCCAGCGTGTGATTGACAAAGCGCGTGGCCCATTTGCCAACCAGAAAATAGAAAAGGACTACTGACATGCAAATTCAGCCAATCCGCTCCGTAGCCAAAATGGCGGCAGTTGGGGTGTTGCTCTCAACCTTCAACCCTCAACTCTCAAAGTGCTGCGCCCAAGGCACCGCCTTCAGTTACCAAGGATTCCTCACCGACAACGGAAGCCCGGCCAATGGCGTGTACGATTTGCAGTTCAACATCTTTGACGCCCCCACCGGCGGCAATCCCGCGGGCGGCAGCACCGCGGTGAGCGACTTGTCGATCACCAACGGCGTGTTCAGCATCGTATTCGATCCCGGGATCTACACGTTCCCTGGCGCGGACCGCTGGCTGCAGATTGCTGTGCGCCCGGGCGCCAGCACCGGCCCGCTCACGAACCTGGTTCCGCGCTCGGCGATCTTACCCACGCCGTACGCGATCACGGCCGGCAATGTCACTGGGCCGGTTCCCAGCGTGCAGTTGAGCGGTCCTATCCCCTCGGCCAATATCTCCGGCGCGTATGGGAATGCCGTCAACTTCAACAACGCTGGCAATAACTTCACTGGCAACGGCGCGGGCCTGTCCTACCTGAATGCCAGCCAATTGACCGCTGGCACAGTCGCCGATGCCCGGCTCTCTGCGAACGTGGCTCTGCTCAACAGCAGTCCCACGTTCACCGGCACTGTCACCGCTCAGAACTTCGTTGGATCCGGGGCGGGTTTGACTGGTATTGGACAACGCTTCGGCACAGGCATTTCGTCGGCGCCCTACACCATCACGCAGCCTGGCTCGTATTTTTTGACGACCAACCTCACCGTCTCTTCAGGCAACGCGATCACCATAGCCGCGAACAGTGTCACGCTGGACCTCAGCGGCTTTACGATCTCCTCTACGGCCCCTAGCGCCACTGGATCTGGGATTCTTCTGTCCAATGCCTCTCTCATCCACATCCATAACGGTCATATCAGAGGCGGTGTGACGAACCAAGGTGGAACTTACAGCGGCAGCGGCTTCAACAATGGCATCACTTATTCGGGTAACGCACCTGCGAACGTTCGCGTCGCTGGTGTTTCGGTTTCAGGCTGCCTGGATTCTGGAATTTATCTGCAAAACATTAATTCCGTGGTGGAATCGTGCACGGTCAAATCTGTCGGAGGCTATGGAATCGTTGCCAGTACCATCACACATTGCGCCGCATTGCTTTGTGGGATCACCGCCATATCCGGAATAACCGTCTCGGACTGCCATGCAGGTGCCTACAGTCATGCTATCCAGGCTCAAACTGCCCACAACTGTTATGGCGGAAGCAGCGTCGGAATTGGCATTAACGCCCAAATCGCCGACAATTGTTATGGCTCAAGCGGCAGCAGTGCCGGCCTGTATATTTATGGAACCGCCTCTAATTGCCGTGGTACCAGTAGCAGCTCTGTTGGTGTTTTTTCTTATCTCGCGATATCCTGCCATGGGACTTGCAGCGGCAGTTCGTATGGATTGCAGGCGATTGATGTTGCCAACGCGTGCTACGGCTTTAGTGCTTCAGGGACAGGTCTGTCTGCTTCCATTGCGAACTCGTGCCGCGGCCAAAGTACCAGCGGCACAGGTCTGAGTGCTTACATTGCCCACTCCTCTCAGGGGACGAGTGTCAGCGGCACTGCCCAAAGCATCAATTTCAAATACAATATGCCGTGACGAAATCTACGCTTAGCCCTTTGCGATTTGGGATTTGCAAGTTCCCCCACAGTCCACGACACGCATGGGAGGTCGTTGCCCTCGCGCCCGCAGCCAGCGTCGTCCTGCCGCTCGTTTCGTTCTTCCTCCTTGCGCCATTCCCGTTGCCCGCCTTCGAGGGCCATATCCGCGCCGCCATTGTGCAAGCTGACGAAACGACGCCGCTCCTTTACACGGTGGGGACGAATTTTATGCGGATTGAAGTCACCGCCACCAACTCTGATGACCCGCGAACGGGCCACCCGAACCCGGTGACATTCTGGATCGGAACTCCGGCCAGGTCATGCTGCTGTTTCCGCACAACGGCAGCTTTATTCGTCTGCCATTGCCAACAAACCGCGCCGCGGCGGGAGCAATGCTGTTGCCGCCCCAAATCGGCCCGCAAGCCGATCTTCCTGGCGCGCCGCCGATGCCTGCGTTCCCGGTCATGCCAATGCCAACTGAGAAACTCGAACTGAGCGACATGGGACAGAGAACGAACCTGCTCGGCTTTTTCTGCGCTCGATACGAAATCAAGCAGCGCGGCGAGGTGATGGAAATCTGGGCGACGGACCAGTTGATCGCCTATCAATCATACGCACGCCACCAACCTTCCCGGTTCGGCCCACGCCTGATTGAGGAGCAATGGCCAGAATTGTTAAAAGGCAAAAAATTATTCCCGCTCCTCGCTATGCTGCGCTTTGACAACGGTGCAGAACGGTTTCGTTTTGAAGTGAAATCCGTGATATCCGAAAGGATCAGCGACCCGAGCGGGAAACTCTTTCAGCCGCCTCCCGACTATCGTGAAATTGACCCACTGCCGTTCTGAATGACAGGCAGAACGTCTGCTCACACCTCCGAGCAGCGAAACCATGAAAACACAAAGGCACTTGCAACAGCATCGGTGCTTTTGAGCCTCAGCCTTCCACTTTCGACCTGCCTCGCGCAGGGCACTGCGTTTACTTATCAAGGCCGGCTCAATGACGGGACTGGTTCGGCGAGTGGCAGCTACGATCTGCGCTCACGCTTTACAACGCCTTCGCCGGCAGCAGCGGTGTGAGCGGGCCGCTCACCAATTCTCCTACGGCCAGCGTAAAGTGGAGCGGCGTGGCGGGAGTGCCGTTGAATTTGATGAGCAACATGCTGGCAAGCGTCGGTTCCAACGCGCTGGAATTAAAAGTGAATGGCGCCCGCGCCTTGCGCCTGGAACCGGCCGCCGTGCCCAACGTGATTGGCGGCTCGCTTAGCAACAGTGTCACTGCCGGAGTCATTGGCGCGTTCATCGGCGGCGGCGGCGCCAACAGCGCCGCGCAGGAACAACCGCGTCACCGACGATTACGGCACGGTGGCCGGCGGACTCAAAAATAAGGCCGGCGACGACACAGGCACGACAGGTGACCGGCGCTATGCCACCGTGGGTGGGGGTTTTGACAACACGGCCAACGGCGGCAATGCCATTGTAGCGGGAGGTTTCTCGAATAATTCGTTCGGCCAAAGTCCGCTGACGTTTTGTTTTGAAGCACGAACAGCCGGAGGAGAAATGAAAACGGGTTAACTCCACGCCAAGGGAGAGTTCAAACTGGAGTTTCAGTTCAGTTCGCCAGACAATGCATCGTTTTTTCGATTGGAGGCGCGGTAAGATAAGGCGTGGAATTCGTTTGTCTTTTGGCCAGCGACTCAGTAAACACCCGCTGCTTGTTGATCAAAACCAAACGCACGATTCCGGACCGTGACACCAGGCGTGTCCTTTCCCGGCAACGAATCATTAACGAATGAAGTTCAATCCCAATGGGCGTATTGCGGTTTTGGCCGCGGTCGTCTTTGCGCTCGACCAGTTGACGAAGTTTATCGTGCTTCGCTATATGGGCTTCGAGGAGCAGAAGGAAATCATTCCGGGTTTTTTCAAGCTGGTGCATTGGCGCAACACCGGCGCGGCCTGGAGTTTGTTCCGCGACAATAATGCCATCCTGGCCATTGTGGCGCTGGTTGCCCTGATCATCCTTTTTTTTACCCGGCACCACTTTGAGATTCATCGGCTGGGCGGGCAGATCTCCCTGGGACTGATCTTTGGCGGGATTCTGGGAAACCTGACGGACCGCATCGTCCACAATCATGTGATTGACTTCTTGCGTTTCTACGTGCAGCGGCGGGTGAGCGACGTGGTTCCCCGTGGGCCGGAAATAGGATTCCCTGCCTTCAATGTGGCCGATTGCGCGATTTGTGTCGGCGTCGGACTTCTTTTCGTCCTTTCGTGGAAAAGCGAAGCCGCTAAACCGGCTTCTTCCACTTCGAGAACCTGAATTGGCGTTCAGGCTGGCATGTTCGACCTGGCGCGCCGTCAGACGGCGAACTAAAACCTGGACGCCAGCATAAGCCAATGGCCGGGCGCACCGAAACCATCATCGTCGAGAAATCGCTGCCCAATGAGCGACTCGATACCTTCCTGCGCTCTCAATTCCCCGCGGTGTCGCGCGGGACCATTCAGCGTCTCATCGAGGAGGGGCACATCCAGGTCAACAGCCGGAAGGTTAAGCCCACGCATAGGCCTCGCGCGGGAGAGCGGGTTCAAGTGTATTGGCCGGAAGCACGACCCTCCGAGGCGCAACCGGAAGAGATTCCGCTCGAAATTCTTTATGAAGATGACGCCTTGCTGGTCTTGAACAAACCGCCGGGTCTGGTCGTGCATCCCGCCGCTGGACATGAAGAGCACACGCTCGTCAACGCGCTTCTTCACCATTGTCGGGGACAGTTGAGCGGCATCGGCGGCGTGGCCCGACCCGGCATCGTGCATCGGCTCGATAAAGACACCAGCGGCTGTCTGGTCGTGGCCAAGAACGATCGCACACATGTGGCCCTGGCCGAACAGTTCGCCGGACGCTCCGTCCACAAGACGTATCAGGCCATTGTGTGTGGGGAAATACCGCGCCAGGAAGGGAACATTCGAGCGGCCATTGCCCGCCATCCCAGCCACCGCAAGCGCATGGCGGTGACCGCGGGCGAAGGCCGCGAGGCATGGACGAGCTACCGTGTGCGGGAGCGCTTGCGCGGCGCGACCCTGGTGGAAGCGGTGTTGCACACCGGACGAACGCACCAGATTCGAGTGCATTTTCAACACATAGGCTATCCGTTGGCCGGCGACGAAACGTACGGGAAGCGACAAACCGCGCGTTTGACGGAGGTAACTGGCTACGCGCCGAAGCGGCTGATGCTGCACGCGCAGAAGCTGGTGTTCGTCCACCCCCGCACTCGCAAGAAGCAAAGGTTCGATGCGCCTTTACCCGATGATTTCAGGGAAGCATTGAGCGCCCTGCGCCTGAAGGAATAGGAGCGCGGGTAGTTCGCCCGCAGCAAGACTGACAGGCAACGATCGCGGGGATCCGGAAAACCCGTTTTGGTAACGGCTGCGGGCGAGGACGCCCGCGCTCCAATCGTGCCTTCGAAAATCGAGCACAATTTGTAAGTGTCGAACGGACTGAGTGAGTTACTTTAGGGGCGTGACGACGGAACAAATCATCGGGCTGTCCATAGCGCTTCTGGTGATGTGCGTCGGTCTGGCGGGAAGCATTCTGCCGGGTCTGCCCAGCACGCCATTGGTGTTGGTCGCTGCCATCGGCCACAAACTTTATTTTGGCGAAACGGGCGCGGCCTGGTGGGTGGTGGGCGTTCTGGCGGCCTTCACAGTGCTGTCACTGGTGATGGATTATCTGGCCAGTGTTTACGGCGCAAAGCGGCTCGGCGCAACCTGGCGCGGCGCCGTTGGCGCCATTGTGGGCGGGCTGATTGGTCTCTTCTTCAATCTTCCAGGAATCCTGTTCGGACCGTTCATCGGCGCGACTGCCTTTGAAATGATCGGTGGACGCAATTTCAAGGAGTCCAGCCGAGCGGGCCTCGGGGCCACGATTGGCCTTTTGGCCGGAACCATCGGAAAGCTCGCCTGTTGCGTCGCGATGATGGGCCTGTTCACCTTCAACGTGATTTACCGTTCACTGCAGTAAGCCGCGGCGCCGATGGTGGAAAATCCCCCATCGCCTTTCTGATTCGTAACTGAATTCCCTTTGACTCCGGTTGCGGCTTGGCTATCCTCTGCGCCCCTATTGGATATGGCAAAGCTGACGGTTAACGACATGGACGTGCGCGGAAAGCGTGTGTTCGTGCGCGTCGATTACAATGTCCCGCTGGAGGAAAAGGGTGGCCAGATGGTGATCACGGACCTCACTCGCATCAAGGAAACCATTCCGACTCTGGATTTGCTCACCAATAAGGGCGCCAAAATCATTCTCGTATCGCATCTCGGCCGGCCCAAAGGCCAGCGCGAGCCGTCGATGTCGCTTCGTCCGGTGGCCAACCAGTTGGCCGATTTGCTCTGCCGGCCCGTCGCCTTTGTCGATGATTGCATCGGCGAAAAGGTGGAGAAAACCGTGGCCGTGCTTCAGCCCGGCGATGTTCTGCTTCTGGAGAATGTCCGCTATTACAACGACGAGGAAGCGAATGACCCGGCCTTTGCAGAAAAACTGGCCCGACCGGCTGAGCTCTACGTGAACGATGCCTTTGGCGCGGCTCACCGAGCCCATGCTTCGACCGAAGGCGTGCCGCGAATCGTTGCCAGGCGCGGCGCTCAATGTGCGGCCGGATTGTTAATGGAGCGTGAACTGAAATTCCTTGGCGAGGAACTGGAAAATCCGGTCCGGCCTTTCGTCGTCATCCTGGGCGGCGCCAAGGTCTCGGATAAGATCAATGTCATCGACCGCCTGATCGAGAAGGCGGACGCGATTCTGATTGGCGGCGCCATGGTCTATACCTTCAAGCTGGCTCAAGGATTCAAGGTTGGAAAATCCCTCGTTGAACACGATAAGGCCAGCGTCGCCAAAGCGGCCTTGGATAAAGCCAAAACTCGGGGCGTGCAATTCCTGCTTCCCGCCGATGACGTCGTGGCGACGCCGGTCAAAACCGAGAAGCTGGATAAAAAAGGCAAGCCGATCGTCGAGTTTCAAAAACCCCGGGTCAACGATCAGCCCGACATCCCGGACGCAGAAGCAGGCGTGGATATTGGTCCGGCGACCGTGCGCGCCTACAGCGAGGTGATCCGCAACGCCCGAACGGTGGTTTGGAACGGCCCCATGGGAGTTTTCGAAGACCCGCGATTTGGGGAAGGGACCTTCGCGATCGCCCGGGCGGTCGTCGAGGCCACTCAGCGGAACGGCGCCAAGAGTATCATTGGCGGCGGCGACAGTGTGAAGGCACTCAACCAGGCTGGCCTGGGCAGCCAGGTTACTTTCATGAGCACCGGAGGCGGAGCCAGCCTGGAGTTCCTCGAAGGCAAGGTGCTGCCGGGAGTGGCGGCGCTTTCGGACAAATGAGGCCACTTCGCAAACCGGCAACTGAGAATTCTAAATTGAACAGCAAGCGAATGGAAAAAGAACGCAAGCTAATCATCGCCGGCAACTGGAAGATGAACAAAACCGCGGCCGAAGGGCTCGACCTGGTCAACGGCCTCAAGCGCGAATTGGCGAACGTCAAGGACGTGGACATCGTCGTGTGCCCGCCCTTCACGGCGCTAGGGGAAGTTTCCAAGGCGATCCTCCATTCGAATATTCGTCTGGGCGCGCAGAACATGAACGAAAACAATTACGGCGCTTACACCGGCGAAATTGCCGCCGGTATGTTAAAGGAATTCTCGGTGCGTTATGTCATCCTGGGCCACTCGGAGCGGCGGCAATATCAAAGGGAAACCAACGAACTCGTCGGCAAGAAGGCCCTGGCAGCGCACAAGGCCTCGCTGAAACCAATCGTATGTGTCGGCGAAACACTGGCCGAGCGTGAAGCCGGGCTGACGGAGCGCATCCTGGACACCCAGGTCAGAGGCAGCCTGGCGAGTTTGGACAAAGACCAAATGGTCGAGACGATTATCGCCTACGAGCCGGTCTGGGCCATTGGCACAGGCAAGACAGCCACGGCCGCGCAGGCACAGGAGGCCCACGCCTTCATCCGCCGGCTGCTCAATAAAATATTCGACGATACAGTTGCGCGGCGTGTGCGCATCCAATATGGTGGCAGCGTGAAACCGTCAAACGCTCGCGAATTAATGAGCTTGCCCGACGTGGATGGGGCGCTCGTGGGCGGCGCTTCACTGGAAGAACGGAGTTTTGCGGACATCGTCAAGAACTCCATCTAAGCAAAAAATTATGGCCTGGCTGATTGGATTTTTGACCTTTGTTCTGATTGTGAATTGTTTGCTGATGATTCTGCTGGTGCTGGTGCAGCTGCCCAAAAAGGAGGCCGGCATGGGCCAGGCCTTTGGCGGCGCGGCGACCGACGCGTTATTCGGCGCCGGCAGCGGGAACGCGCTCACGAAGATGACGAAGTATGCCACGGCGGTGTTCTTCGTCCTGACGCTTTCGCTTTCCATCCTCAATGCTCATCAGTTCAAGGCCAAGCGATCGCAATTTGAGAAAGAGCTCCAGAAGGCTGGCAAGCAAGCGGAGCTTCCGGTGTCCACAGCCGCTCCACTGGTTACAAACGTCAATACCAGCGTGGTTTCACAAGCCGTTTCAACGCAGGCTACCAGCGCCAACCTGCTTGCCAAACCGATGACAAATGCGGCGCCGCCGGAGAAAACGAACGCCTCAGTTCCGGCAACAACGGAGCCACCAAAATAATTGGTCCGAATGAGCTTCTGTGCGAGCGCCCTCCGCTGCGTAACGAGGGCGCTTCATTTTTGTGAAGAAGGAGCGGTCGCTCGTAATCCCAACCTAATTCTTAATCTTAATCCTAATCTTAATCTTAATCCCACCCGGACAGCATCGCGATTAAGATTAAGATTAGGATTAAGATTACGAGGGAGTGGTGCGGTTTTGTCCGCGTGCGTACTGGCTTTATGCGTATTTCTTGGCTGCACCCGCTCCGAGCGGCGCGCCGACATTGTCATCATCAACGGGCCCGAGCCTCAGAGCCTCGATCCTGCCCTGGCGACCATTCAACCGGACATGCGTATTGTGCGTTGCCTCTTCGAAGGTTTGACGCGCCTCGATCCAGTTCACGGCACCCCCGAGCCCGCTCTGGCCTGGCGCTGGGATATTTCGGAAGATCGCACCGTTTACACCTTCCATCTCCGCACCAACGCAGTCTGGTCCACTGGCCAGCCAATCACCGCGGAAGACGTTCCCTATTCGTGGCTGCGCCTATTGAAGCCCGAGCTAGGCTCCGATTACACAAGGCAACTTTACTTCATTCGCGGCGCGGAGGCGCTTAGCGCCGGGAAACTCAAAGAACCATCGCAACTTGGGTTGCGCACGCTGGGCCCGTACACCTTGCGTGTCGAACTGGTCAACCCCACACCTTTCTTCCTGGATCTTTGCGCTTCCACCACTTTTGCCGTCGTCCCGCGTTTTCATATCGAAAAATATGGCGACCGCTGGCTGCGCCGTTCGCCGGTTCCCACCAGCGGCACGTACACACTGGAAGCCTGGCGCATGCAGGATCGCATCCGCATTCGGAAGAATCCACTTCACTGGGACGCAAGCAACATCCGCAACAACGTCGCGGACCTGGTTTCCGTGGATTACGCCAACACGGCCATTAACTTGTACGAGACCAGACAAGCGGACATTATCTGGGACAAAGGGCTGATTCCCAGTGAACTCATGGATGTGATGAAGGAGAGGCCGGACTGTCATTTCTTCGATTACCTCGGCACTTACTTCTATCGCTACAACGTGACCAGAAAGCCGTTTAACGACTGGCGAGTGCGGCATGCCTTGGCGCTGGTCGTGGACCGGCAGCGTCTCGTGGATCGAATCACACGCAGCGGCGAAAAACCGGCGGCCCATTTCACACCTGGCAGCGTCGCCAACTACAGGCCCCCGGAGGGACTTGGCTACGACTCGATTCGCGCCAGGCAATTGCTGAATGAAGCTGGGTATCCCGGAGGCAAAGGCTTCCCACCTTTTCAGTACTTGACCAAGACGGGCAAGCTGGATCAACAGATTGCGGTCGAACTGCAAGCGATGTGGCTGAAGGAACTCGGCATCCGCATGGAACTGCGCCAAACTGAATCGCAAGTGTATTTCTCAGCCCAAAGCGCCCTCGACTACGACGTGAGCCGAAGCAGTTGGGTCGGCGACTACAACGATGCGAACACATTTCTGGACGTGTTCATGAGCGACAACGGCAACAATCGCACCGGCTGGAAGAACACGCGCTATGACGAATTGATTCGCGAGGCCAATCGCCAGCCCGACACCGCCCGCCGGGCGGCGATGCTGCAGGAAGCCGAGAAGCTGCTCGTCCAAAAGGACCTTCCCATCGTCCCTCTCTTCTTCTACGCCGGGGTCAATTTTTTCGATGCGGAACGGATTAGCGGCATTTACACCAACCTCATGGACGAGCATCCTGTTTATTCGATCTGGAAGAAGAAAGAGTAATCAGTAATCAGTAATCGGTAATCAGTAATCGGTAAGGTCAGTGGTCAGCAACCAGTCGGTAAACTGATTACTAATCACTAATTACTGATTACTGATTACTGATTACCGCCCGAACATGTATTTCCTGAAGCGATTTTTGTGGTTGTTTCCGACGCTCCTGGTCATCAGCTTCCTCACGTTCGTGCTGGTCCGCCTGGCGCCGGGGAATCCGTTTGTGCGGGAGCGGGCGCCGGCCACACCGGAGATCCAGCGCGCCATCGAAGCGAAATATCACATCGACGAGCCCTGGCTTACCCAATATCTCCGTTACCTTGGTCTGCTCTGGGAGAAGCAAAAGGATGGATCCTGGCGTCGCGTCGAGGGCGGAGTGATCGCCGGCGACTTTGGACCCTCTTTCAAATACCGCAACCATACCGTCAACGACATCATCGGGCAGGGTCTGCCCGTGTCACTGATACTCGGGTTGCTCGCTTTCTGCTTCGCTCAAGGGATTGGTATCCCTCTTGGTTTTTACACCGCCGCGCGCCGCGGCCAATGGGGGGACTATCTCGGAAGCTTTTTCGCGTTGTTGGCTTTCTGCATCCCGGCGTTTGTGGTCGGACCGCTGCTCATCATGGTGTTTGCCATCAAGTGGAAAGTATTCCCGGCCGGCCTTTGGGGATCGCCTTTGCATGCGGTGCTGCCCACCATCGCACTCGGTCTTTATTTTTCAGGACGCATCTCGCGTCTCATGCGCGAAGGCATGTCCACCACGCTGCAGGAACCGTTCATCATCACGGCGCGCTCCAAAGGCCTCAGCGAGACGGGGGTGCTGATCAAGCACGCCTTTCGTTTGGCGGTCCTGCCCGTGGTGTCCTACTCAGGCCCCCTGCTTGCCGATCTTCTGGTCGGGTCATTCGTGGTCGAGAACATCTTTCACATTCCCGGCATCGGAGTCTTCCTTGTGAACAGCTCGCTCAACCGCGATTATCCGATGGTGATCGGGCTGGTGTTGCTTTACGCCGCGCTGCTGCTGGTGCTCAATCTGCTGTCCGACTTTGGCTATGCTCTCCTCGACCGCAGGGTGAAATATGAGTAAGGCGAGCGGTCCAATCGCACCGGCGGCACCCAGCGCCGAAGGATTAGCCGCCGAACATCTAAGTCCCAATCAACGCGCGTGGCGGCGGTTCAAACGAAACCGTCCGGCGATGATAAGCCTGTGGTTTTTAGCCGGGGTCGTCGCGGTGGTGCTGGCCTGGCCGTTTATGGCGCCTTATCCCTACGAGGCTGTTTCGGACGCACAATTTCAGGCGCCCAGTGCGCGGCATTGGTTTGGCACGGACGTGCATGGCCGTGATTTACTAACGCGGGCTTTTTTCGGAGCACGAATCTCATTGCTGGTCGGGGCGGTGGGTGCCACGGTGGCGTTTGTCATTGGCGTGACCTGGGGCGCGATCGCCGGTTATGCCGGCGGGCGTTGGGACGGGTTGATGATGCGCTTTGTGGATGTCCTCTATTCGTTGCCGTCGATCATCTTTGTCATTGTGCTCATCACAACCCTGGATGACCTCGCCAGGAAATGGCTGGCCGATGTCTTCGGTTCGAAACTGGCCGCCTCGACCCGCATTCTGTTCTTGTTCGTCGGACTCGGAGCGGTCTCGTGGCTGACGATGGCGAGGATTGTCCGGGGGCAGGTGCTCTCCTTGCGGCACCGCAGCTTTGTGGAAGCCAGCCGAGCGCTTGGGGCCAGCCATGCGCGCATCCTTTGGCATCATATCCTGCCAAACGTCTATGGGGTCATCATCGTGTATCTGACGCTCACGGTGCCCGCGATCGTACTGTATGAATCGTTCCTGAGTTATCTCGGCCTGGGCATCCAGCCGCCGATGGCAAGCTGGGGTTCGCTGATTGCGGAAGGGGCGCAGCAATTGAACCCCATTCGCATTTATTGGTGGTTGATCGTTTTCCCGGCAGCCATGCTGGTCTCGACGTTGCTGGCCTTGAATTTTTTAGGGGACGGCTTGCGCGATGCGTGGGAGCCGAAGAGGAACGCATAGGGCGCAGAACCTTGTCGTCCTTGATTTCAGGATTTCTCGTTTGACGATCAGTTCGTCACGGATAACATGCACCGCCTGAGTTCAGGCTAATTAACGCGAAAGAAATCACTATGGCAGTCAAAATTGCAATTAACGGCTTTGGTCGCATTGGGCGTTTGGTCTTCCGCGCCATCGCCGAACAAGGGTTGCTGGGCAAGGAGGTGGAGGTCGTCGCGGTGGGTGATATTGTACCGGCAGACAATCTGGCTTACCTCCTCAAGTACGATTCAACCCAGGGCCGCTATCAGGGCGAAGTCAGCTCCAGGAAATCCACAGCCGACAAACCGGAGGACGATGTGTTGATCGTGGACGGACACGAGATTCTGGTGGTCAGTGCCAAAGATCCTTCGAACCTGCCCTGGAGGCAGCTCGGCGTGCAATTGGTCGTCGAGTCCACCGGCTTGTTCACCGAGGCGGAAAAGGCAAAGGGCCACCTCCTGGCGGGCGCCAGGAAAGTCATCATCTCCGCGCCCGCGAAGAATGACGACATCACGATCGTGATGGGCGTGAATGATGATAAATACGATCCGGCCAAACATCACATTATCTCGAACGCTTCCTGCACCACCAATTGCCTGGCGCCTCTGGTCCACGTGCTGCTCAAAGAAGGCTTTGGCGTCGAGGAAGGCTTGATGACGACCATCCATTCCTACACCGCCACACAGAAGACGGTGGATGGCCCGAGCAAGAAAGACTGGAAGGGCGGACGCACCGCAGCCGTCAATATCATTCCTTCCACCACCGGCGCGGCCAAAGCAGTGGGTTTGGTTTGCCCCGAGGTTAAGGGCAAACTGACGGGCATGGCTTTTCGCGTGCCCACTCCCACGGTGTCCTGCGTGGATCTGACTGTGAAGACGTCCAAGGACACCAGCTACGCCGAAATCTCCGCGGCCATGAAGAAGGCCAGCCAGACTTACCTCAAAGGAATTCTGGAGACCACCAGCGACGAGGTTGTCAGCACGGATTTCATCCACTCGAAGGCGTCCTCGATCTACGACGAAGGCTCCGGGATCGAACTGAATAGACGTTTCTTTAAGTTGATAGCCTGGTACGACAACGAATGGGGTTATAGCAACCGCGTGGCGGACCTGATTAAGTTCATGGTTCAAAAAGGACTGTAAGAGTTTCCAACGGGCCTTTTGATAACGGAGCGGGCTCTGTCAAAATTTCTCTGATCTCTTCGTGGGCTGAGTCATGCGCATCATTGGCGGAACGGCGGGCGGACTGCTTTTGAAAGTGCCTTCCGGTTACGACGTCCGGCCCACGCCTGACCTCGTCCGGCAGGCCATCTTCAACAGCCTGGGTGATCGTCTGACCGGCGCGCGAGTGCTGGATTTGTTCTCCGGGTCTGGCGCGATTGGCCTGGAGTGCCTCAGCCGTGGCGCGGCCGAAGTGCTGAGCGTCGAAAAGGCCCCTCGGCACGCGGCCATGATCCGGCAAAACCTCGCGGCCACCGGTCTTTCCACCGAAGACTTCGAACTGCGCGTCCAAGATGTCTTTACTGCCATCGGACAATTAGTTGCGGCCGGACGCAGCTTTGATTTGATCCTGGCCGATCCGCCCTTCGGCGAAAAGAACATTGGCCAACGTTCAACTTCTCTCTCCCAACGCTTGCTGGACGATCAAAGGTTGCCTGAACTGCTTTCGCTTGAAGGCTTGTTTGTCCTCGGCCACGCCAGGCGTGACACGCTGAGCATTCCTGCTCTCTGGCGGGAAGTGAACGTCCTCAAACACGGGGATTCGATGATGCGCTTTTTGAAACTTCGGAGGGCCGAACCGATTGATCGTTGAACCCAGTTTGCGTTCGTAAGTTGAGGAACGCAATCTTCAGTAATATTGATCCAGATCAAGATTTTGATGCCGCCTGCTGCGTCTTCCCACCTGCGCTGCACTGCAACCGCACTGCAAAAGGAGTCAAATTATGAAAACGAAATGCAGGGAGCATTTAGCGCGGACGGGCTTGCTGCTTATGTTGGGGGCGATCGGTGTGCTGCCAAGGAATTTGGCGATTGCCACAGCGCCGCCTCTGCCACCGCAGCCTACTGGACCGTTGCTGTGGGAAATAACAGAGCGTGCCGCCCATTCCTCGAAATGGGAAGCTTCGGTCACACGTCTGAATCGACTCACCGGCAAAACAATTGGAACATCAACGTGGTCTTGACCAACGGCGCAAGCCCATCAACCTTTACGGATACGACCGGCTCGCAGACTTCCTGGACTGGACCACCAAACGCATCACGATTACAAACCCCCTCCTATATGCTACAATGACAACATTCCGGAGCGACCTGTGAAACCAACGATTGCTTTGACGATCCTAACGGGCGCATTGCTTAGTGGCATGCCATGCCCTGTGGCCTATGGGCAGGCCGCTCCGGATATCGTCTGGAAGACCAATGCTCATTCCGGGATTGTCAATGCAGTTGCGATTTCTCCAGACAGCACGCTCGTGGCCTCTGCCAGCGATGATCGCACCGTCCAAGTGCGCCGCGTAACCGATGGCGTGCTCGTATATCGTCTCACGAACCATGTGTGGGTGGTGCACGGTGTC
>Ga0137429_1000148_pt1 | contig 37154 bp, 34 predicted proteins | sample EasRivERMZT736_2_FD_102304 | JGI IMG/M metagenome (GOLD analysis project Ga0137429, IMG submission 102304) | Soil microbial communities from meander-bound floodplain in the East River, Colorado, USA - East River MetaG ERMZT736_2 | ecosystem: Environmental > Terrestrial > Soil > Floodplain ...
CCAGGTTCCCGCTCAGGGAGAGCACCTCGAGGCTCTCGCGGAAGTCACGCGTCTCGTAGCGCCTCTCCTCGGGCAGGAAGAAGCCTAGTCGCGCGTGCCCGACCGCCCCGATGGCGCGCAGCGCCGCCCCCTTCAACCCCTGACCGCGGGCAACGGTGAGGAGGGATCCGACCACCGGCTCGCCGGGCTCGAGTTTGACGATCAGGACCCGCTTGTCCTCGAGGAGTTCCATGCCTTTGCTCCGAGCCGGGGGTGAGGATGCCGCAACTCGTCTTCCGACGCGCGGCTCCGATATCCTAGCTCAGGCTGCGAGTGGCGCGACAGCGTCCGTCCCGGGCGCCGGGGCCGGCCACCCGCGCCGCGCAGGAGGCCAGCATGCCCGGTGGGAAGCGATCGGCCGCCGCCCCGCATCTGGCGACGCGAGAGGGGAAAGGGGCTCTCCCCGGACTCGACCCGCTGTTCCGGCCGCGGTCCGTCGCGGTGATCGGCGCCTCCCGGAGAGCGACCTCGATCGGGCGCGAGATTCTCGTCAATCTCGTGAACTATGGCTTCCAGGGTCCGGTCTACCCGGTGAACCCGGCGACGCCGGTGGTCCACTCGATGCACTGCTTCGCGCGTGTCTCGGATATCCCCGGACCAGTGGATCTGGCGATTCTCGTCGTCCCCGCCGAGCGGGTGCTGCAGGCGGTGCGCGACTGCGGCCGGAAGCGCGTCCGGGCCCTCATCGTGATCACGGCGGGATTCAAGGAGATCGGGGGAGTGGGCGCCGCGCGCGAAGCCGCCCTCCTGCGCCTGGTGCGTCGCTACCGCATGAGGATGGTGGGGCCGAACTGCATGGGGCTGGTCAACACCGCCCCGGATGTGCGCCTCAATGCGTCCTTCGCGCTCGCCACGCCGGAACCCGGGCCGGCGGCCTTCCTGACCCAGTCGGGGGCGCTCGGCGAGGTGATCCTGGCGAACGCCCGGGAGATCAACCTCGGCATCTCCCGCTTCGTGAGCATCGGCAACAAGGCCGACGTGTCCGGCAACGATCTGCTCCTCCACTGGGAGAATGACCCGGACGTCCGCCTGATCCTGATGTACCTCGAGTCGTTCGGCAACCCGCGCCGCTTCGTCGAGATCGCCCGGCGTGTCTCCCGCAAGAAGCCGATCCTGGCGGTCAAGGCGGGCCGGACCGCCGCGGGGGCGCGCGCTGCCTTCTCCCATACGGGCGCGCTCGGCGGCGCCGACCTCGCAGTCGACACCCTGTTCGAGCAGTGCGGGGTGATCCGCGCCAACTCCATGGAGGAGCTGTTCACGCTGGCTCCGGCGTTCGCGAGCCAGCCAATACCGCGCGGCGATCGGGTCGCGATCCTGTCGAACGCCGGCGGGCCGGCAATCCTGGCGACCGACGCGTGCATCGGCTCCGGCCTGCGCCTGGCGACGCTCGCGGCGCCAACGCTGAGGCGGCTGCGTCAGGCTCTGCCGCCGGAATGCTCGGTGCAGAACCCGGTGGATCTGATCGCCTCGGCCGACGCGCAGCGTTACCGCGCGGCGCTCGCGGCCCTCACCAGGGACCGGGGGGTCGATGCGTTCCTGGTCATCTTCGTATCGCCGGTGATGATCGACGCGCTGGCGGTGGCGCGCGAGATCGTCGCGGCCGCGAAGCGGATCGACCGGCCGCTCCTCACCTGCTTCATGGGGAAGCATGCCGCCCAGGAATCGGTCGCTTTCCTGCGCCGCAGCGGGGTTCCCGTCTATCCCTTCCCGGAGTCGGCGGCGCAGGCGCTTGCCGCGATGGCGCACTACCGTCGCCTGCTCGAGCGTCCCGAGCCGACCTCCGAGCTGCTGCCGGTCGACCGGGCCGCCGCGGGACGCGTCCTGCGGCGCGCGGCGGCCGCGCGGCGCGAGACGCTCGAGCCGGCCGAGGCGGAGGGGTTGTTGCGCGCCTACGGCATCCACTTCGCGCCGTCGCGATTCGTCGGCAGCCGCGCCGAGGCCATCGACGCAGCGCACCTCCTCGGTTATCCCGTGGTGCTCAAGGCCGTCGCCCCGAGCCTGGTGCACAAGTCGGATATCGGGGGAGTGCGCACCGACCTGCGCAATGCGGATGACGTGGCCGCCGCGTACGACGAGATCCAATCAGCGTTGCGCCGCGTCCGCGGTGCGCGAGTGCAGGTCCAGGCGATGGTGCGCGGGGGCCGGGAAGTGATCCTCGGTTCGTTCAAAGACCCGGCGTTCGGCGCGATCCTGATGTTCGGCCTCGGCGGCGTCTTCGTGGAGTATCTCAAGGATGTCTCCTTCGGCCTGCATCCCCTCCATCGCGCCGCGGCGGAGCGGATGATCCGCTCGCTGCGCGCCTATCCGTTGTTGTGCGGGGCTCGCGGTCAGGAACCCGTGGCGTTCGAGGTATTGGTCGAGGCGCTGCTGCGGCTGAGCCAGCTGGTCGGCGACTTTCCGCAGATCGAGCAGGTGGACGTGAATCCCTTCATGGCGTGTCCGGTTCCGGACCGGAGCCTCGCGGTCGACGTGCGGGTGCGAGCGACGTTCGCTCCGCTGCCGTCCTGAGGCGGAGCCGGGGTGGCGAGGTGCGTGTAGGATGGCGGTACTCCGCGATCTGGCGCTCAAGGACCGCCTCTACATGGAGGCGTACCGGCACGCTCGGTTCGCGCCGGGGCAGGTCCCCTGTACCCCCCTGCGGCGGGCGGTTGCCGGGGCGCGGATCGCGGTGGTCACCACCGCGGGGCTGCGACTGCCGGACCAGCCGCCATTCGACCTCACCGACCGGATGGGGGACCCGTCCTTCCGGATGATCCCCGCGGAGGTCGATCTTGCCGGGTTGGTCGTGGATCACCGCAGCGGCGCCTGGGATCGATCGGGAGTGCTGGCCGATCCCGACCTGGCGCTCCCCCTCACGCGGCTACGAGAGCTCGGGGCGGCGGGGGAGGTCGGCCCGGTGGCTTCGCACCACCTGTCGTTCATGGGGTCGATCGTCGGTCCGCGCCGCCTGATCGACGAGACGGCGCCGGCCGCGGCGCGCTGCCTCGCCGAGGCCGGCGCCGAGATCGCGCTCCTGACCCCGGTCTGACCGATGTGCGTGCAGACCGTGGGTCTGCTTGCCCATGCCCTCGAACGGAATGGAATCGCGACCGTCGTCGTGTCGCTGGTGGCGTCGATCACCCGCGTGATCCGTCCCCCGCGAGCGCTGGAGGTTCCGTTCCCCTTCGGCCATCCACTCGGCCGCCCCGGGGACGCCGCGGGTCAGCGCGCGGTCCTGCGGCAGGCGCTGGGTCTCCTGCCGCGAACCGATGTCCCGGTGACCGCGACGCTGGTCATGGGCGCGGCCTGGCCGCCGCCGGCGGGCAGATCCGGCTGCTGAGGCGTCATGAAACCTCCATCCGGGAGGTTCCGGGGGCGAGACGGGAGCGCCTGTTGCTGCACCTCCGCGGGCGGCCAGGTCGGGCTCTGCCCGGCCTTTCCACCGCGCACCCGGAAAGGAGTCGGTGGCCGTTCGGACCCCGGGGGGGCCTGACCGCCCGCGGAGGGAGGAGCGTCAGTCGAGCTCGACCTTCATCTCCTTGCGGCTCCCCTTCCGCACTATCTCCACGGTGACGGACGCGCCCGCCTTGTCGCGGAGGCCGGAGCCGATGTCGCCGGCCGCCGAGACGCGGCGCCCTTCCACCCGCGTCACCACGTCACCCGCCAGCAGCCCGCCGCGCTCCGCGGCGGAGTTGGTCGCCACGCGGGTGATCAGCACTCCCTCCCCCTCGGCGACGCCGAAGTAGGTCGCGAGCTGGGAGTTCAGATCCATGATGTTGATCCCGAGCTTGGGGTGGTCACCGTCCTCGCCGAACAGGTGCTCGATCACTCGCGCCCAGCTCGGCTGCTCCCGGTCCTCGAACTCCTCCGGGCGGCCCAAGGTGGCGCTCAACGTCTTGCGCTCCTTGCCGCGGAGCACGACGATCGCCACCTTGTCGCCGGGATGGTGGGAGTGGATCATCTCGGTCAGATCGCTGTCGTCCAGCACCTTCTTCCCGCCGAACTCCACGATCAGGTCGTCCTCCTTCAGCCCGGCGGCCTCCGCGGCGGTCCCGGCGTAGACCTCGTCGACCAGGGCGCCATCACGCGATGACAGATCGAGGCGGCGGGCCTCGTCGCCGTCCAGTCCGTGTGACGAGATCCCGAGGAAGGCGGGACCTGCCTCGGCGGCGCGGGCGGCGGGGAGTGCCAGAGCGGCGGCGATGAGCAACGCGGGTGCGAACCTGCGATACGAGTGACGGGTGGGGCCTGCCGGCTGGGCGATCATCGGGGGAGATCCTCCATGGCGCGCCATGGCCGGCGCATCGGGCGAGGTGCGCCGATCCGGCCCAGAGCCGGGGGCGCAGCGTCGCGGGGGTCGAGTGTGCGGTCCTCCAGAACGACCGTCATCCGTTCTATACGTTCGGCTCGGGGTTTTCGTTGCGCCGGAATTGACATCCGGGTGTCGCCCCGATAGCGTCGCGCGTCGCATGGGGTGACGTCCCCGTCTCCCCGGAACGAGGCCCCGTGACGGAGCGATCCTCGACGCCTGATCCCGGCCCTGCCGGGCCAATCCGCCTGTCGGTCGTCATTCCCGCGTACAACGAGGAGGGCCGGGTCGCGCCGACCCTCCGGAGCGTGGCTGGCTTCCTCGCCGCCCGGGAGGGGGGGTTCGAGATTCTGGTGGTGGACGACGGCAGCCGCGACGGCACGGCGCGGGCGGCGCGCGAGGCGGGAGTGCCGCTGCGGATCCTCGTCCTGGCCGCGAACCGTGGGAAAGGGGCCGCCGTCAGGGAGGGGATCCTGGCGGCGCGCGGCGAGCGGATTCTGTTCAGCGATGCCGACCTTTCCACGCCGATCGAAGATCTGCCGCGCCTCGAGCGGGCGCTCGACCAGGGTGCGGCCGTCGCCTTCGGCTCGCGCTCCGTACCCGGATCCGAGGTCCTGCTCCGCCAACCGCTGTACCGGCAGACGATGGGGAAGGTGTTCAACCTGTTCGTGCGGGCCTTGGTACTCCCCGGCGTGATTGACTCCCAGTGCGGTTTCAAGCTGTTCGAGGGGCGCGCGGCGCGCGAGATCTTCGCGAAGCAGCGCCTGCGAGGGTTCTCGTTCGACGTGGAGGTGCTGTTCCTGGCGCGGCGGCTTGGATTCGGTCTGGCGGAGGTGCCCGTCCGCTGGACCAACTCACCCGCCAGCCGGGTCCACCCGGTGCGCGACTCGGTGCGGATGCTCCGGGACCTGCTGCGCGTGCGCTGGTACGCGTGGCGCGGGGAATACGACTAGCAGCTAGTACTAGGGGAGGAGCGGGAACTCCTGCAGGGTCGTCAGCAGCAGGTCCGGCGACTCCGCGGCGAGGCTCTCGCGGTCGGTCCATCCCGTGAGGACGGCAATCGTCCGGAACCCATGGGCGCGCCCGGCGCGGACGTCCATGATCGAGTCGCCGATGACGTGCACCTGCTCCGGCGTGAACTGCCGCCCCCCGTGCGCCTCGAGGCGTTCTCGCGCCAGGGCGGCCAGCACCACTCGATCCTCGTGGTCGGAGCCGAACGCCCCGGTGGGGAAGAACCGGTTGAGGTCGAAGGGGGCGAGCTTGGCGCGGGCGCCGACCTCCGAGTTTCCGGTGAGGAGCCCCACCGAATCGCCTGCCTCGGTGAGCTTGGCGAGGAGCGTCTCCACCCCGGGCAGGACGCACTGGCGGCCGAGACGCTGAACGATCCCTGCGAGCGTCCGCACGTACTCGGCCTCGAACCTGGATCGCTCCGCGTCCAGCCGCTCGAGCGGGACCGCGGCCCGGGTTGCCGCCTCCTGCAGGATCGCGCGGTCGGTGTTGCCGTCGAACCGGATCGGGGCGAACACCTCCTGCGGCGACGGGATGGAGAAGACCGCGCCGAACGCCGCCTCGACCGCGCGGCGCCCGGCCCCCTCGAGCCGCACCAGCGTGCCGTCGACGTCGAACAGGAACAGCCGGGGGGGGCGCATCAGTAGTAGAACTTCAGGCCGAGCGTGCCGGTGGCGATCGTCTGTGGGCTGTCCCCCGTGAGGGCGTGGATCATCCCTTCCAGGCGGAGGGTGACGGCTGCGTGGACCCGGAACTCGAGCCCAGCGCCGCCATTCACTCCCAGCTCGACCTTGTCGTCGTCGGACCGCGGGCCGGTGCGCTCCTCGATGGCGTAGAGACCGACGCCCCCGGTCACGTACGGAAACACCGCGCCGCGCCACCAGTTGTGCGAGACGTTGCCGGCCAGGAAAACCGCGGATCGTTGCCCGCGCCCGGATTCACGCTCGGCCGGAAGATCGAAGAACCCCAGCGAGCCGCGCAGCGAGTTGGCGCTGCTCCAGTGGATCTCCTGGGAGCCCGCCGCGAGCCCTCCTCCGCTGTAATCGGCGTCGCCGACCGCGGCGCCCAGGCCGAAGCCGAGGGTGAAGGCGAGATCTCCGGTGCGCGGCGGGGCGGCGTGGGCCGACGCGAGAACGCCGAACCCGGCGAGGGCGGCGAGCACGAGAACGCGGGCCGGCTGCGGCACGGGGCTCGATCAGCGCACGTCGACGGCCACGCGGTAGGCCACCGAAGCCGAGCCACCCGGCGGAACCGGCACGTCGAACTCGAGCGTCTGCGCATCCGCCTTGCGCCCGGCGGGAGTGGATTCCAGCAGTTTCCAGTCCCCCGGGATCGCCTCGCGCAGCGTCACGGTGGCGGCGCGGGCGCCGCCGTTGCGGACCTCGATGCGGAACCCGACCTCCAGGTCGTAGCGGCCGCTCGCAACGGCCCTGAAGTCAGTCTGCGTACGATCGGCCTCCACGTCGAAGGCGCGGCCGAGCGTCAGCCGTAGCGTCCCCCCGGGCGGCGTGTGCGGCAGGTTGTCCTCGCCGACCAGTTGCGGCGATCCCGAGGCGTCCTCGAGGTAGACGCGCACGCGGCCAGCGGGCAGCGGGATCCCCATCCGGTTCTTGCTGTCGTTGGCGATCTCGAGGCGCACCTCGGGTTTCAGCCCCAGGTCGGCGGCGTTCATCGCCGCGTAATACCCTTGCGGGTTCCCCTCCAGGATCAGCCGCTTGCGGACGGTCGCGCCCGACGCGGAGAGCAGCGCGAGCTGCACGGTTTCGTGGGACGCAATCGTCGCCGGTCGCTCCAGTGTGTAGAGGTGGTACTCTCCCAGCGCTTCCGAAGCGAAGGCGGGCATCGCCTCGACGGATGCCAACACCCGCATCGTCTCCGGGCGCGGCGCGGGAGATGCGCGGTGCATGTCGCCGGCGACCAGGTTCAGTCGGGCATCACGGTATCCCGCGCCGGACTCGTTGCGGATGGTCGCCCAGGCCGCCAGATTCCCCGTCGTCTCCTCCCGGTCGAGGTGCAGGACGTAATCCGCGCTCCAGCCGATGCCGCCGGTGAGATAGGAGGTCTGGACCCGTTGCTTCCCGCCGCGGCCCGCCTCCAGGCTCCAGAGCAGCGCCGGGTGTTCACGCATGCCGTCGGGGAGTGCGGGCAGCACCACCTGGCCGGGGTGCCCGAGCCAGGTCTCCGTCCCGATCCGGTAGATCGGCTCTCCCGTGGCGGCAAGGAGCGTCGCCTCCGTGGAGTGCTCGCCGCGCTCGTCGATCGTCACCAGCCGGAGCGTGCGCCCCACGAAGCGATTCAGGAGCGCCTGCCGGGTGAGCGGGTCGTGGTCGAACCGCTGTTCCAGGAGCCGTATCCCCTCGGAGGCGAGGATGACCGAACTCGGGTCGATCTGTTCCGCGACGTCGACGAATTCGACCTCCTGCACCCCGGTGGCCAGCTCCAGCTCGCGGGTCTCCTGCACGAGGCCGAGATCCTGCGAGTAGACCGTCAAGGCGAGGGCCTGGCGGTCGGCGGAGGTCGAGCGGCGCGGGGTCGTGGCGGCGTGGACGACCGAGGTGAGGGCGAGACAGGAGAGAACCACACGGAGCAGGTGCGGTGCGCGAGCGGGCACGTTCATCGGCGAGCCCTCCACCCGGCGATCCGGCGCGGCGCGCGGGTGCCGCGGATGATAGCCGAGTCGGGACGGAACCGTGAACGTGCCGTCCATCCTCCCCTCAGTCGTCGCGGCGATGCCACCACTCGAGCAGGCTGGCGCAGCGCCCGTCGCGCGCGAAGGTGAGCAGGAAGACGGCGAGGGGGGATGACTATAATCCTCTGGCGACGGGAGGGATGATGCCGATTCTCAGCGACGAGGGGTGGCGTGACGTGATCCTTCCGGCCCTGATCCGGCTGCTGCTGGCCGGCGGGTACGGAGGGTTGATCGGGGTCGAGAGAGAGCTGCGAGGGAAGGCCGCGGGATTCCGGACCAACGTCCTGATCAGCCTTGGCGCCGCGGTGTTCATGATCGTCTCGGAGCGGGTGGCGGGGCCGGCGGGCGAGCACGCCGCGGGGGACCCGGCGCGCATCGCGGCGCAGGTGGTCACCGGCGTGGGTTTCCTCGGGGCGGGTGCGATCATCCAGTCCGGGGGACATGTTCGTGGCATGACCTCCGCCGCCATGATCTGGGTCGTCGCCGCCGTCGGCATGGCGGCGGGCGCCGGGTACGCATGGCTGGCCGGGATCGCGACGGTGCTGACCCTGCTGACCAACAGCTTGCTCCGCGAGTTCGAGCGGCGCGTGCTGGAGCGGTGCGATGCGGTCACCTGCCGCCTGCGCTTCTCGGTCCTCACCGACGCCACGCGGCGGGCGCTCGACGAGGTGTTCCGGGAGCATGACGTGCGCGTCGAGCGGGCGTCGCTGGAGCCGGGGTCGGAAGGCACGGTCGTGACGTTCGAGTACTGCCAGGCGCACGATCGACACCGTCGCGTGCTGGGGGAGCTCTGGCGGCTGCCCGGGGTCGCGGAGGTCCGCCACATGGGGCCGCGCCGGCCCAGCCGCGTTTGACGCCCCCGCAGGCGGCTGCTATCGTTTTTCACAGCGCCTAATCGTTCGCGGGGATCGAAGCCTCCCATGCCGTCTCGCTTTATCGGCACCACCATACTCTGTGTGCGACATTCCGGCCGGGTCGCCATGGCCGGCGATGGGCAGGTGAGCCTCGATCGCACGATCATGAAGCAGGGCGCCCGCAAGGTCCGGCGCCTCCAGAAGGGGACCGTGCTCGCGGGGTTTGCCGGCTCCGCCGCCGACGCGTTCGCGCTGTTCACGCGCTTCGAGGCGAAGCTCGAGGAGCACCGTGGCGGGCTGGAACGGGCCGCGGTGGAACTGGTGCAGGAATGGCGGACGGACCGGGCCCTGCGGCGGCTCGAGGCTCTCCTGGTGGTTGCCGACCTGCGGCGCTCCTTCCTGCTCTCCGGCACGGGGGATCTGATCGAGCCCGACGACGGGTTGCTCGCCGCCGGCTCGGGTGGCTCGATCGCGCTCGCGGCCGCCCGCGCGCTGGCCCGGCATACGGCGCTCCCGGCGGCGACCATCGCGGAGGAGGCGCTGCGCCTGACCGCGGAGATCGACCTCTACACCAACGACCAGATCATCGTGGAGACTCTTGACGGCTTCGCGGATCCCGGCGAGCGCGGCTAGCGATGGTCTTCTACATGCCGGCTCGTATCGAGGAATCCCCCGCCACCGAGTTCGACCGCATGTCGCCGCGTCAGATCGTCGCCGAGCTGGATCGCCACGTCGTGGGACAGCATCGTGCCAAGCGTGCCGTCGCGATCGCGCTGCGCAACCGGATCCGCCGGCAGCGGTTGCCGAGCGAGATGGCCGACGAGGTGGCGCCCAAGAACATCATCATGATCGGCCCCACCGGGGTGGGCAAGACGGAGATCGCCCGCCGCCTCGCCCGCATGACCGGATCCCCGTTCCTGAAGGTCGAGGCCTCGAAGTACACGGAGGTCGGGTACGTCGGTAGGGACGTGGAGTCGATGATCCGGGATCTCGCGGAGGTGGCGGTGGAGCTGGTTCGCCGCGAGCGGGCGCAGCAGGTGCGGCCGCGCGCCGAGCAGCAGGCCGAGGAACGGCTGCTGGCCCTGCTGCTCCCGGCGCCGCGCCCGCCCGTCCCCGGAGAACCGGTTGCCGACGAGCGCAGCGCGCAGTTGCGCACCCGCGAGAAGCTGCGCGAACGGCTGCGGGCCGGCGAGCTGGAGGAGAGCGCGGTAGAGCTCGAGGTCAGCGACTCGGGAGGACAACCGCTCTTCAAGCTCTGGACCGGGCAGGGGATGGAGGAGATGAACGTCAACCTGCGCGACGCGATGCCCGGCGTGTTCGGACGCGGCGGCACTCGCAGACGGAGGATGACGGTGGCCGAGGCGCGCGACCAGATCCTGAAGGAGGAAGAGGAGAAGATGATCGACCCCGACCAGGTGGCGCGGCAGGCCATCGAACGGGTCGAGAGCCACGGCATCGTCTTCCTCGACGAGATCGACAAGATCGCCGGGCGGGAAGCGGGTGGGCGGGGGCCCGAGGTGTCGCGCGAGGGGGTGCAGCGCGACCTCCTGCCGATCGTCGAGGGGACGATCGTCAATACGAAGTACGGGCGAGTCCGCACCGACTACATCCTGTTCATCGCCTCCGGCGCGTTCCACGTCTCCAAGCCCTCCGACCTGATCCCGGAGCTGCAGGGGCGATTCCCGATCCGCGTCGAGCTCGAGGCGCTGGGGAAGGAGGACTTCGTGCGCATCCTCACGGAGCCGGACGGCGCGCTGACCAAGCAGTACATGGCGCTGCTGGCGACAGAGGGGGTGGCACTCCGCTTCACGGCGGACGCCATCGACGCGATTGCCGAGTTCGCCGCGCGCGTCAACGAGGCGAGCGAGAACATCGGCGCCCGCCGCCTGCACACGATCATGGAGCGCCTGCTCGACGAGCCGCTGTTCCAGGGATCGGAGCTTGCCGATCGCAGCCCCTGCATCGATCGCGCGCAGGTGGAGAGCGCGCTGGCGGACCTGGTGACCGATCGCGACCTGAGTCGGTACATCCTCTAGTCGTGGTTTACCCCGAGGAGGCCGCGAGGGACAGGCCGGCCCGGCCCCCAGGCGGCCTCCGCCTGGCCGGGGTGGTGCTGCTGGTCATGGTCAGCGCCGGCTGCGGCAAGAAAGGTCCGCCGCTCGCACCGCTGGGGCATCGGCCGGAACCGCTCGCCACGGTGGACACGAGGCAGGTTGGCAGCGACCTGGTGTTCGCGTTCGCTCTCCCGACCAGCTACACCGACGGCGATCCGCTCGCCGGTCCTCCCACGGTCCGCCTGCTGCGCGAGTCGCTGGGGGGGGAGCCAGTCGTGGTCCAGAGCTTCGCTCCCGAGGTCGTCCGGGCCGCTCCCGGAACGCGCGTCACCCTGCAGCTTCCGATCGCGGCCGCCTTCGAGGGCGTCACGGCCCCCACCGCCACCTTCCACCTGGACACGAGGGGGCCGAAGGGGAAGACCTCCGCGTGGTCGGCGCCGCTGGCGGTGACGCGCTCGGAGCCGCTGCCGGTCCCGGTCGGGCTCCGGTCGCAGCAGCTGTCGGAAGGGATTCAGCTGGAGTGGAGCGCCGCGGCGGACTCGCCGACGGACCTGGGGTACAATGTCTACCGCCGCGCCGCGAGCGACGCGGAGTGGGGAAAACCGCTGAACGCGGCGCCGCTCGGGGGCGTTCTCTTCATGGATCGTGATGCCGCCGTCGGCATCCTCTTCGAGTACCGCGTCGAGGCCGTCATCCCCGCGAGCAAACCGCCGCGAGCGAGCGCCCCGTCGGAGGTCGTTCGGCTGCAGCGCCGAGACGAGACGCCACCCGAGCCGCCGACCGAGGTGCGGGCCGTCGCCGGGCAGGACGGGATCCGGATCTTCTGGTTCCCGCCGGTGAGTGCCGATCTGGCCAGGTTCCGGCTCTACCGCGCCGCCGGCGATTCGCCCAGCACGCTGATCGCGGAGCTCTCGCGGGACGCCACGATCCACCTGGACACGGAGGTCTCCGCGGGGGTCACCTACACCTACCGCGTCACGGCGCTCGACGCCGCCGACCCCCCGAACGAGAGCGCACCGAGCACGGCGGTAAGTGAGACGGTGCCCGCGGAACGAACCGGCGCCGCGCCTCCAGGGGTGTGAGACATGCAGCTCGCGGGAACACCGGTGGCTGCGGAGTTGCCGTTCGTGAAGATGAGCGGCGGCGGCAATGACTTCGTCGTCATCGCCGCGGAGGTCGCGGCAGCCATCCCGGACCTGCGGACCTGGATACGGTCGATCTGCCGTCGCGGCCTGTCGGTCGGCGCCGATGGGGTGCTCGTGGTTGGTGGGTCGTCCGGTGAAGAAGTCTCGCTCACGCACTACAACGCGGACGGCGGTCGCAGCGAGCTGTGCGGGAATGGCGCGCGGTGCGCCGCCCGTTTCGCGCACGACCAGGGTTGGGGCGGGGAGCCGCTGCGGATCCGGACCGACGCCGGGACGGTCGAGGCCTCGTTCGCGGCGAATGGCGAGGTCACCGTCAGGCTCGGAGTAGCGTGTGGCCGGCCGCAGCGGGTCGATCTCGACCTGGCGGCGGCCGGTGCGGTGAGCGGTTTTTTCGTCAGGATCGGCATCCCGCATTTCGTCACCCGAGTCGGTGCCATTGCCACGGCGCCGGTCAGCGTCGCGGGGCCGGCAATCCGTCGCCACGCCGCTTTCGGCGGCGATGGCACGAACGTATCGTTCATCGCACCGCGCGCGGACGGCAGCCTCGACATCCGCACCTACGAGCGCGGGGTCGAGGGAGAGACGCTGGCCTGCGGCACCGGCTGCATGGCGGCCGCGGCCGTGGCGGTGGACCGGGGGTGGTCGTCGAGCCCCGTCACCTGCCACACCGCCTCGGGTGTCGACCTGACCGTCGCGCTCGTCGGAACGGAGAGCGGCTTCGAGGGGTTGAGCCTGGCGGGGGATGCGCGCCTCATCTACGCTGGGCGCCTCCACCCGGAGGCGCTGGTGTGGGGCCGGGTGGGCGGCTCGGGATGACCGGAGGACCCTCCCCCGATCTGCGCAGGCGGTTCTGGCGCGTGGTCCGAATTGGCTCCGGCTGTTTGCTGGTGGCGGTCGGTGTGGTCGGGCTCTTCCTCCCCGTCCTGCAGGGGATTGCGTTCATCTTCGCCGGGCTGACCGTGCTGGCGGCCGACCTCCCGTGGGCCAGGCGCCTGCTGCTCACCTTGCGTCAGCGGCTGCGTTGGGGTCGAGCCCCGGGCGGCTCGGCGCCGGAGGCTCAACCCGCTCCCAAAGGAGACGCTCACGATGCGCAGCATCGCGATCAAGCAGGTTGACGCGTTCACGACGCAGCCCTTCGCCGGGAACCCCGCCGCGGTGGTGACGCGGGCTGAAGGGTGCACGGCCGCCGAGATGCAGGTGATCGCGCGGGAGATGAATCTCTCGGAGACGGTGTTCGTGCTCCCGCCGACGGACGCGGAGGCGGACCTCCAGATCCGCTGGTTCACCCCGACCACCGAGGTCGCACTCTGCGGCCACGCCACGATCGCCTGCTTCCACGCCCTTGCCGAGGAGGGGAGGCTCGGGTCTGGTCGCGCCGCGAGGACGTTCAGGGTGCAGACGCGCTCCGGGACGCTGCCGGTTCGCGTCGAGCCCGGGGCGGAAGGTGCCAGCCGGGTCTGGTTCGGCCTCCCGCGTCCCGAGCTGCGCCCCTGCCGGCTTGACCGGGAGGCGCTTGCCGAGTTGCTGGGTACCCGCCCGGCGCAATTCGACCCGCAGCTCCCGTTCACCGAGTTCTATTCCTACGTCGTCGTGCCGATACGCAGCCTCGCCGCCCTGCAGGCCCTCTCCCCGGATCCGCACGGCCTCGCGCGCCTCTCGCGCACCACCGGCGTCTGGGGGTACTGTGCCGTCACGCTGGAGACCATCGACCCTGGCTCGAAGATCCACATTCGTTTCTTCGCTCCGTCGGAGGGGATCCTCGAGGACCCGGTGACCGGCTCCGCGCACGGCCCGCTCGGCCTGTACCTCTGGCGCAATGGGGTCGTGGCGCCGGTGGACGGGGTGAGCGAGCACCTGGGGGAGCAGGGGGATGGGATCGGCCGGCCGGGTCGGGTGCACGTCCGCCTGCAGACGGTGGACGACGAGCTCGATTGCGTCGAAGTGGGTGGCGCTGCGGTGACCATTCTCGAGGGTGTGATGCAGCTGCCGGACTGACCTCGCCCGCCCTCGCGAATCAGTCCCCGCTTTCGGAGGCGGGTCCACCGGAGAGTGCCGCCGGTCTACGGATCTCCGCAACCACCACCCCCGCGAGTATCAGCGCGGCCCCCACCCAGCCGCGCCCGGTCAAACCTGACTCCCCGCGCACCAGCGCGGTGGTGAGCGCCGCGAAGACCGGTTCGGAGGCGAACAGGATCGCCGCCCGGTTCGGCGTCGTCTGCGGCTGGAAACGGCTCTGCAGGTAGAAGGCGCCCACCGTGGCGGGGCCGGCGGTGAGGATAATCGCCATGGCGAGGTGCGCGCTCCACTCGAAACGCACGGTCTCGAGCGCCAGGCCGGGGGTGAGGAACAGCGCCGCAGCGGCGATCTGGACCACGAAGAGCCGCCGGAAATCCCCCCGACGCGTGGCGCGATCGAGCAGGATGATCTGGAGCGCGAAGGCGACGGCGCACGCCAGGGTGAGCCAGTCCCCGCGGCGGGTCGCGAATCCACCGCCATCCCAGCTCATCATCGCGAGGCCGGCGAGGGAGCAGGCGACCCCGGCCATCGTCGGCAGGCTCGGCGCACGCCCCAGCAGGGGCAGCGCCAGAAGCGGGGTGAAGACGACGTACATCGACGTCAGGAATGCGGATCGGGACGGGGAGATCTCCACCAGCCCAACCGTCTGGAGACCGAAACCGAGCGCCAGCAGGGCGCCGAGCAGGAGCCCGTCCGAGGCTTCGCACCGCCGCACTCCGTGGCGGAAGGCCGGGAGGAAGGGGAGGCAGAGGAGCGTGGCGACACCGAAGCGCAGCGACAGAAAGGCAAACGGCGAGGTGGTTCCCAGCGTATCGCTGATCACCACGAAGGTGGCGCCCCAGACGAAGGTCACGCCGAGCAGCACACCGTCGGCCGCGAGGGTCGGGTTGCGTCGCGGCGTCAGCATCTGGGCAGCGCGCCCTGCCCAGGACGCGTGGCGGTGGCGAAGCCTGCCTCGCAGCCCTGCAAGGCGTTCGACCCGCTGGCGGTGCGGTGGGGCGCGGTGGCCGCGGTCACAGTGCCTCTCCTCGCCCGCCCCGGCTCGCACCGCGGCCGCTCCCACGGCGGGTTCCAGGGCGGTCGCCGACCATACCACGACGGGCGTGGGGATGGGGGCTAGCGGCGGTAGTCTTGGGAGGGGGTGTCGGGAACGGTGCTGGGGGCGACGCCGGCGAACGCCGCGGCCAATCGCCTGACCCTCGTGTCGGGGTCGTAAGCGCTGGCGCGGGCCGCCTGCGCGCGCCCGAAACTGCTGCCGGTCTCCTGCAGGAGGAGCAAGGTACACTCGCGCATGCGCGGGTCCGGAGATTCAAGGCCTCCGAGCACGAGCGGTCCGAGATCGGCCGGCGCCAGCTGCGCGAGCGCTCGTGCCGTGGCCCTCAGGACCGCCTCCGGGCTGCGCGGATCGGTGAAGGTGGATACCAGCAGCGGAACCGCAGCGCGATCCCCGATCTGGCCGAGGCCGCGGGCTGCCGCGGCCTGAGCGGCGCCGCGAGCATGGGGGCTCTCCAGCGCCTCTCGCAGCAGCGGCGCGGAGGCGTCGTCCTGCAACCAACCGAGGACCTCGATCAGGGTCGCATCGTACGAGACCCGCTCCACGCCGTTGGGTCCGAACGACGAGCGCCGGGCGCGCCGGCGAATCTCCCCCAGGTGGGTGCGAACGCCGGCGTTCGCGAGCGCGATGGCCGCGGGCTGGTACTCGCTCATCCGGTCGGACTCCAGCAGCGCCCGGATGGCGGCTTCTGGGGGTGCGATGCCGAGCAAGGCCGCGTCGAAGATCTCTGCGGTCGAGGAGGCGGGGCCGAGCGCCGGCGGGGGTTCGAGGACGGGGGTTGCGGGGGCGAGCGCCTCGAGGAGGGGCGTCGCGGGTGGCTTCCCCTCGTCGGCCAAGGACGCGAGCGCCTGCGCCTCGCGCAGCGCGCCGGCTGCCCAACCCCCCTCCGCTTCCCGTGCGGCCGTGCGCGCGAGCAGGTCGCCAGCCTCGGGCAGGCGGCGGCGAGCGATCTGCGCGGCCGCGAGCGTCCGCACCAGCGGATCGCGGTCGTCGAGGTGGGCGACCAGGGCTCGCTCGACGCGGTCGCCGCGGTAGGCGCGCAGCGCCTGCACCGCGTGCGCACGGCGCGCCGGCGAGGGGTCGTCCGTGGAGCGCACCACCGCATCGAGGCCGCGGGGATCCCCGATGCGGCCGATGGCGTCGAGGGCGAGCAGGCGCACGCGCTCCGCCTCGAAGCGATCGTCGAGCCGATCGACGAGGAACGCGGTTCCCCAGTAGCGGAACGCGTACGGCTCGTCGCTGAAGGCCGCCCCGTCCATCCCTTCGGTGCCGGCGCTCGGGTAGGTGAGGCCGGTCAAACGGCGCAGCGCGTCGCGTGCCGTCTCTCTCGCCCCGGCGTCGGGGGAGCGGAGAGTCTCGTGCAGTCTCGAGTTCAGGTTGTCCACCGGCAGCGCGGTCAGCGCGGCGATCGCGGCCTGGCGGCTCTTCGGATCGTTACCGGCCTGAATCAGTCGGTCATACGCGCCGACGGTGTCGGTGATGTGCCACATCGCCGAGAGGCCGGCCTGCCGAAGCACCGGGTCGTCAGACAGCGTGGCCTCCAGGATGACGTCGTCGGTTGTCCCGAGCGGCGCGTCGAGCCGTTCCAGCCCCTCGAGCGCGGCTTTCCGGTCGCGCGTTCCCTCGAAGCCGTGCGCCGCCGCGCGGAAGAACGCGATCGCCCGACCCCGATCGCCGGCACGCTCGTAGGCCCGCGCGAGATCCACGTAGGCCCTTGCCGGAGAGCCTCCATCGCGTATCCCGGCGCCCACGGTGAGGCGGCGTCGCATCTCGATCTCCCCCTCCCGGTTCCCGAGCGAGCCGTAGAGACCCACCAGCTTGTCACACGAGTTCCAGTACGACTGGGCGTAGGAGACGAAGCAGCCTCCGGAGGGAGTCAGCCGTTCGAGCACGCGGGCCGCCTGAAGCGGGTTGCCGCCGACCTGGTGGCGCTCCGCGACGACCATCTCCGGGAGGGCCAGGAACATCGCCCCGAACTCGGGGCGGCCCGAAAGACGGGCCGCAATCTCTCCGGCACGATCGAACTCGCCGCGCTGGAGGTAGTCACGGAAGCGGAGGTAGTCCTCGATGGGCTGGTCCGCGGCGCGCGCCGGGGTCAGCGAGAGGAGGGCTAGACAGGTCCCCAGAGCGACCTGTGCGCGGCGGGCGGATGCCCTTCCACCATACCCCATGTGCCACTCCCTGTTCCCGGACGGACGCCGAAACCTCCCGCGGCGTGAGGGGGGACTCGAGCCCCGTCCTGCAGCCTATGGGATTATAGCATCAATCATGTACATCCAAACCGCCTTTGTTGCAAGTTTCTTGTGCGGTCCAAGGGGGGGGTCGGGGGGTCTTCGATGCTCAGCGCTCTCCGAGCAGGGCGGCATCCCCCCCCGCGAGGGTCCGGACCAGCTCCTCGTGGAAGTAGTTGCTCGACGCCAGCACCTCCGGGGCGACTCGCTGGCGGTACATCTGCTCGCTCCGGTCGAGGTCCTCGCGCAGCCGCCGGTACAGGTCCCGCTGCCGCCTTCCCTCCTCGGCCTGCGGGCCGTTGTACAGGAGGATCTCGCTTACCAGGAGCCGCGCGAAACGCTGCGCTTCCTCGTGGGGACCGGGTCCGGAGTCAGGCGGGGGAGCGTGCGGAGAAGGGGACTGGGCTGCCGTGGCCGGGGAGTCGGGTAGAACGGTGGCCGCCGGGGTGGCGGTGAATCCGCGCCGGTCCGGCTCCGGTGGGATCGGCGGGCCTGCGGGTTCCCAGCTCTCGGAAGGTCGCCGTTCGACCCCCGAGGCTACCTTCGGAGCCTGAGCTCGGCCGCGCAGCGCGATGATCTCGAGGGTGCCTTCGGCAACCCGCGTCAGGGTGGCGAGCGCACCGACCCGGATGGGCGCCCGTGTCTCCCCCGCCCCCGAATCCGCCCACAGCACCGCCACCACGCGGCCTCGCACCGAGACGGGAAACGCTGCGTAGGCGTCCGAGGGGGCGGCGTCGAAGGCGCCCCACACGCCGTCCGCCGCTTCCGGGTCGGTGTCCTCGCGGTGGGTTCCGGAGGCGATGGCGCGGGCCAGCGCCGGGGCAGCGTTGATGGCGACGGAGATCGCGCGGATCGAGGCGACCTCTCCCGGTGGCGCCGGGAGGAACCCCGCCGCCTTCCAGCCCACCGCGGACTCCTGCCGGACGACGAACACGGCCGCGCGTGCCGAGAAGCGGACGGCGCCCTCGGTCAGCCGATCGAGAATCGCAGTCTGATCCGCCGCCCCGCTCAGCCGCTCAACCGAGGTATGGAGGTCGAGGAGAAGGTCGTCGAGGAGATGGGCTCCGACCGCGGAGGGGGCGAGGTTCTCATCCGCCAGATCGAGCGGCTCGGACAGACGCGCGAGCGCCTCGTCGGGCGCCGTGCGCAGCGCGGCTGCCAGGACCTCGCGGACCTCGCGTTCGCGTCTCTGGAGCGACGCGGCAATGGCCTCGCGAATCTGCCGGGCGCGTTCGGGATCAACCGCAGGGCTCATAAGCTCAAGGCTCCAGGGGCGAGGGGCACCTCGCGCGAGCGGGCGGCACACGCAGGGGTGACAAGATGGCGTGCCGTATCCCCTTTCTCGCACACGTCGCTGGACGTGTCAAGGAAACGCCGGCAGCCGGGTATCGAGGCAGCCGGCACGGGAGAGGTGTCGCCGTCGTCAACTCCGCCGCCGCGGCACGCCGGACGCCAGCCCGAGGAGCCGGCGGAATCGTGGCAGCCGCCGCAATGAGCGAAACGCGTCTACCTCGGTAGCGGCTTCGGCCAGGAGCGGGTTGGTCGCGACCGCCGCCTCCAGGTCGTCGAGCGCGTCGGCCTGCCGGCCGAGCCGCGCGCGCACCAGCGCGCGATTGAGCAGGTAGATCGGGTGCCCCGGCTCGAGCGTCAGGGCGCGCAGGTAGCAGGTGTGCGCGGCTCGCAGCCGCCCGGCTTGTTCATGCACGTTTCCAAGGTTGTTCCAGGCGGGATGAAAGGAGGGGTCAAGTCGGATCGCGCGGCGGTAGGCGAGATCCGCCTCGAAGGCGCTGCGACAGGCAAGGGCGGCGTTCCCCAGGTTATTCCAGATCTCCGGATCGGATCTCGAGATCGCCGCGGCCCGCCGCAAGGCGCGCCGGGCTCCCTCCGGATCCCGATGCCGCATGAGGACATCCCCGAGGTTGTACCAGGTGCGCGCTTCCAGCGGCCGCAGCCGAAGCGCTGCCTGGTACGAGGCGATCGCCGCCTCGTACGCGCCGAGTTGAGCCTGGACCCAGCCGCGGTTGTAGTGGAGGGAGAAGTCGTCGGCGCGCAGCCGGACCGCTTCGCCGTAGGCGGCGAGTGCTCCTCCCAGGTCATTGGCGCTCACGCGAGAGTCGCCGAATCGCATCCACGCCGCGCCGAGGTCCGCTCCCTCGTCAAGCGCGACGCGACACCTCTCGATCCCCTCCCGGGCGAACCCGAGTCCCTCCAGCGCAGCGGCCAGCTCAGCCCAGATCTCGGGGTCCCCCGGGGCCAGCCGGAGGGCCGTCTCGAGAGCGGCGACCGCGCCGCGAAGATCCCCGTTGCGCTGGAGTGCCTGCGCTTGTCCGCGCCACGGTGCCGCAGCTTTGGGCGCCAGCTCGGCGGCGCGCCGAAACGCCGCGAGCGCCTGCCGCTCGGAGCCCTCCCGTTGCAAGCAGGCCCAGCCAAGATCGACCCAGACCTCCGCATTCCCTTCGGTCGCTTGAGCGGCGGCGGTCAGCGTCGCGATGGCGGAGTCCACGTCTCCACGCTGCAGGGATGCGCGCGCCCGGCGCAGCTGAAACGGCACCGCCGGGGCGCGGCGTGTCCGTCGGCGACGTGGCGCCGGTTCGGTCGGATCCGTCATCCTTGACGCGGCCTCCCCAGATCCGGCCCCGCAGCCACCGAGCAACGTGAAGCGAGGGTCTCGCGAGGGGTCCCGAGCGGATCGAGCACTGCGTGAGGGGGCCACAGATGACCCCTCTATCGAACGACCGTAGCAGCCTAGGGTACGGTCAGCGTCGAGTCGGGGTCGGATGATAAGGACGGATGTCAGCAAAGTCAACGAGTTATCGCGACGCTCCGCAAGCACCCCGCCCGACCTCGACAGGAGCCGGGAGAGAAACCGCCTCGATTGGTCCCTCTCGGCGACTGCTTGCACCTGGATCGAGGTGTGTGCCGGCGGCGCATCAGTTGTGGCGCGGATCGCACTCCCAAGTGGTAAGATGCGACATCAAAGTCACTTCCGTGAGCCCCCTTGCCGCGCCGGGGGCCTCTGGAGCGAACGGTGGTTCGTCAGACGACGCTGCGACGAGAGGTCGAAATCTCCGGGATCGGCCTCCACAGCGGGCGCCGCGTCGCCCTCAAGCTGGCCCCGGCGACCGGCGGGTCGGGGGTTCGCTTCCGGCGCACCGACCTCGGGGGCGCCGAGATTCCGGCGTCGACGGCTGCGCTCGATCGCTGCGCCTATGCCACCAACCTGCGCCAGGGGGAGGCGACGGTCGCCACCGTCGAGCACCTGCTCTCGGCGCTCTACTGCCGGGGCGTTGACAACGCGGAGGTATCCGTCGACGGGCCCGAGCTTCCGATTCTCGACGGCTCCGCGGTCCCCTTCCTGGAGCTCATTCGCGATGCCGGGATCCGTGACCTCCCGGACCCCCGCCGCGCGCTCGAGGTGCTGCGACCCATCGCAATCGTCGAACCGGGCAAGGAGATCGTCGTCTATCCGGCGCCGCGGTTGGAGGTCAGCTATCTCATCGACTTCGATCATCCCGCCATCGGCATGCAGGAGCGTACGATCGTCATCGATGCGGAGTCGTATGCCCAGGAGGTCGCCCCTGCCCGCACCTTCACGTTTGTCCGGGATGTCGAAGCGCTCCGTCATCTCGGGCTTGCGCTCGGCGGCTCGCTGACCAATGCGGTGGTGCTGGACGATCACCGTCTCCTGAACTCGACCCTGCGGTTTACGGACGAGTTCGTCCGTCACAAGATCCTCGATCTGCTGGGCGATCTGGCCCTGCTCTCGGCTCCGCTGCTTGGCCACGTCATGGCCTTCAAGGCTGGGCACGACCTGCACGGGCGCCTCGTGGCCGAGATCCTCGCTCGGCCCGGTGCCTGGCGCTGGGTCGACGCGCCGCCTGCGCGCCGGATCGGCGCACGGCCCGCTGGGGCGGGGAGCGCCGTCTGACACGCGCGTTCGCCTCCCTGTTCTTGCTCCTCCTCGCCTCCGTTGCACGCGCCGAAGAGCCTGCCCGCCTGACCGACCTGCGCGCGGTCCTCACCGACTCGGGGTGGGAGGCGCAGGTCCGCCTGGAAGGCGCGTTCGAGGACGAGATCGTCGAGAAGATCGAGAGTGGGCTGGCGGTCACCTTCCGCTACAAGATCGAGGTGCTGCGCGCGCGGGGCCTGGTCGGATCGATGCTCTCCCGGCGTGAGATCGAGGTGACAGTGGAGCACGACACCTTGACCCATCAGTACCGACTTACCCGCACGCTCGACGGCGAGAACCCCCAGAGCACCGCCACCGACAAGGAAGAGGAGATGCGCCGCTGGATGACGGAGTTGCAGCGCGTCCGGTTGCCGCTGCCCCAGGACGGTCTTCCCTTTCCGCCCGACGCCGTGATCCGGGCGCGGTGCCGCCTGAGCTCCGGCTTCGTGCTCGTCTTCTTCCCGTACGCGAAGGAAACACCCTGGCTGAAACTGAACTTGCACGCACCGGAGCCTCCCGATGGCAACTGAACGACGGGCCCGAACGGAACGGAACCTGGTGTTTGCCCTGGGGGGGATCCTGGTGTTCCTGGCGGGCCTCTACCTCCTGCTGCAGCGCGCCCATCGCCTGTCGCCTCAGCTGCTCGCCAGTTCGCTCTTCCTGTTCGCGCTGGCGATGGTCAACGTCGTCCTCATCCTCGTGTTGCTCTTCGTGCTGTTCCGCAATCTCATCAAGCTGCTGGTCGAACGCCGCCGCGGCGTGCTCGGTTCACGTTTCCGGACGAAGATGGTGTTCACCTTCGCCGCGATGACCCTGCTTCCCTCGATGGTGCTGTTCGCCGCCGCGCTCTACCTGATTCAGCTGAGCGTGGAACGCTGGTTCTCGACCCCGGTCGACGAGATCACGCGCTTGTCACAGGAGATCGTCGATGCGTTCCATTCCTCCGTGAAGGAGGGGGTGCGCGCGGACGCCGAAGATCTCGCGGCCGCCATCCGCGCCGGCCGTCTGCTCGACCTTGACCGAGCTCCCGCCCTGCGGGCCGAGATGCTCGCTGCGATCCCCGTCCGCCACCTGGATCGGATCGAGGTGCGCACCCGGACCGACCCTCCCCTCGTCATCGGCGCTGAGCCGGAAGCCCCCACGCACGCCGGCGCGATCCCGGAGGGCTTGCTGCAAGGGGCGTTCGCAGGCACCTCGTTCGAGTGGATGGAGCGAATGGACCGCGGGTTCCTGGTGCGAGCCGGGGCGCCGATCCGTTCGACCTTCAATCAGGATGTGGTCGGTGTCGTGATCGTCGGCGTGCGGATCGCCGAGGACCTGACCGCCAAGACCGCCCGCGTGGTGATGGCGAACGAGAACTACCGCCAGCTCAAGGCCGGCAAGATCGACGTGAAGCGGGTCTACGAGTTCACCTTCACCCTGGTCGGCCTGTTGATCGTGTTCGCCGCGACCTGGGTGGGGCTGTTTCTCGCCCGGGGCTTCACCGCGCCGGTGCAGGCGCTCGCCGAGGGGACGCGGGCGATCGCCGCCGGCAACCTCGACCACCGGATCGTGGTCGAGGCCCACGATGAGATGGGAATCCTGGTGGCGTCGTTCAACCGCATGACCGAGGAGCTGAAACACGGGCACGACGAGATCGAGCGCTCGAACCTGGAGCTGCAGCGCACCAACCTGGAGATCGAGGAACGCCGCGGCTACATCGTCACCCTGCTCGAGAACCTCACGACGGGAGTCGCTTCCCTCGACCCCAAGGGGCGGATCAGCACCATGAACCGGGCCGCCTACCGGATCCTGCGCCTGGAATCGGCGCAGGATGTGACCGGGATGCCCTACTCGGAGTTGCTGGGGCGCGAGGGGTTCGAGCCGCTCAGGGAATTCCTGGATCGAGCGCGCGAGGAGGCGGGAGTTCGGGTCACGCGCGAGTTCCACTTCGGGACCGGCGGCCGCAACTTCTCCCTCGCCGTGACCGTCTCGTCGCTCGCGGACCCGCGGCGCGGAACGGTGGGGCTCCTGGTGGTGCTCGAGGATCTCACCCACCTCATCCGTGCGCAGAAGATCGCCGCCTGGCGCGAAGTCGCGCGGCGCATGGCGCACGAGATCAAGAACCCGCTCACCCCCATCCAGCTGTCGGCGCAGCGCATCGCCAAGAAGGTCGCCGATCGGAGCCCGGATCTCGACGAGGTCGTGCGCACCGGCACGGCGACGATCATCGCGGAGGTGAACGCGCTCAAGGCGCTGGTGAACGAGTTCTCGCGATATGCGCGGATGCCCGAGGTGCAGGCGGTCGCCGCGGACGTGCACGGCGTGCTCGATTCGGCGCTCGCCCTCTACGAGGGGGTGCACGGCGAGGTCAAGTTCACCCGCCACTACGGGAGCTCGGTCCCCTGGCTGCCGCTCGACCGGGAGCAGATGAAACGAGTGTTCATCAACCTGCTCGACAACGCGATCGAGGCCATGGGGCGTCGGGGGGAGGTGAGTCTCCGCACCGAGCACCTGCCGCACCTCGGGCTGGTGCGCGTCGAGGTGGCGGACGACGGGCCAGGGATCCCGACCGACGACCGCGAGAAGCTGTTCCTGCCTTATTTCTCGACGAAGAAGCGCGGGACCGGGCTTGGACTTGCGATCGTCAACCGGATCGTCGCCGATCATCATGGCGGGATCCGGGTGGAGGACAACACGCCTCGTGGCGCGCGGTTCGTGATCGACCTGCCAGCCGAGGCGGCGTAGCCGTGCGCCGGCTGAGGGGAGGGGAGTGACCATGGAGCGGGTCCTGATCGTCGACGACGAGCGCGGCGTGCGCGATAGCCTCTGTGCCGTCCTCGAGGACGAGGGGCTGGAGGCGGAGGCGGTCGCCTCCGGGGAGGAATGCCTCGCGCAGGTCGCGCGCCAGGAGTACGGTGCGATCCTCCTCGATGCCTGGCTGCCGCGGATCGACGGGCTGGAGGTGCTCAAGGCCATCGGCGCCGGACCGGGCCGCCCCGCCGTGATCATGATCTCGGGTCACGGTTCGATCGACACCGCGGTGCGCGCCACCCGCATGGGGGCGTTCGATTTCCTCGAGAAGCCGCTGTCGCTCGAGAAGCTCCTGCTCGTGGTCCGGAACGCGCTGCGCCAGCGGAAGCTCGAGGAGCGCAACCGGCGGCTCGTCCAGGAGGTGCTGGGGGAGCCGCGCCTGATCGGTTCCAGCGCCACCGCGCGGCGCCTGCAGGACACGGTCGAGCGGCTGGCCTCCGGAAAGGAGCCCGTGCTGCTGGTTGGGGAGGATGGTTGCGGCAAGGCTACCTTCGCGCGGGCGGTGCATGCGGCGGGACCGCGGGCGCTGGAGCCGTTCGTCGAAGTCCATGCCGCGGGGATCCCGCCCGACCGGTTCGGGATCGAGCTGTTCGGCTGCGACGCGGTGCCGAACGGGGGAGAGGCCAGCCGCGGCCGTCTGTCGCTCGCGGATGGCGGCACGCTGCTGGTGCGCGACCTGGAGGCCATGCCCGACGCGATCCAGATGGAACTCGAACGGTTCCTGACCACCGGGAGCTTCGCGACGTCCGGAGGCGGCGAGCGGCGCGCGGATATCCGCGTGCTCGGATCGTCCACGGTGGACCTGGAGGGAAAGCCGGGCGGTTCAGGCGTGCGAGCCGGCCTGCTCGGCCTGCTTGCCGCGAGCCGGGTGGACATCCCGCCCTTGCGCGAGCGAGGGGAGGACCTGCCGCTGCTGGCGGCACACTTCCTGGAGGAGTTCTCGCGCGTCTACGGGCGCGGTCCGCTGGGGCTCGAGCCGGACGCGATCTCGGCGCTCCGGGAGCATACGTGGCCGTCCAACGTGCGGGAGCTCCGCAACGTGATGGAGCAGCTGGCGATCAGCGCTCCGGCCGAACGCATCCATCGCAGCGATCTGCCGATGCCGCTCGGGAGGGCGGAGCTGCAGGATGATCCATTCCAGACGGGGCGAACGCTTCGCGAGGGACGGGAGATGTTCGAGCGGCAGTTCATCCTGCGGCGGCTGGCGGAGAACGACTACAACGTGACACGCACGGCTCGGGCGCTCGGACTCGAGCGGAGCCACCTGCACCGCAAGATCAAGACGCTGGGGCTGGAGTAGCCGCGCGCTTCCCTCCGGGGCCGGGCTGGAAGAGCTTGCCGAGCACTTTCGTGATTCCCATACGGATCTGAACGTCGGGCGCATCGTCGGAGATGCCGAGATTCAGGCCGGCGTCGAGAACCAGCGACGGGTTGAGCGCGTAGATGACGCCCCACTGCGTCGAGATGTTCTCGTCGCTGGCCGCGGGGAGGAACTGCACGAAGAGCTCGCCATACATCCCGAGACGCGACTCGAAGGTGCGGGCCCACATCAGGCTCACGGTCCAGCGGGCATCGTTCGAGGTGGCATCGGGGACGCCGGCGAAGTCACCCCCCAGATTGAAATGGAACTGGTTCTTGCCCCAGGCGCGGCTGGCGATGAAGCGAAAGCCGGCGTCGGTGTCACCGGTCCCGAGCCCCTTGTCCTCGTCGGCGGTCGGGAGCTTCACGAACGCCTCGACCGCCGCGTCCCCGTCGGGGCTCTCGAAGAAGCGGATCTTGCCTCCCAGCACCGTGTCGCCGAAGCCGGTCTCCGTGGAACCGTCCTGATCGACTCCGACGATGGGGCTGAACCCGACGTACGCCTCGGCAATCCGACCGAGCCCGAACCGAAAGCGGACCGGCGTGGAGAATCCGTCGTTGGCGAATACCCCGCCCGCCTCTAGCTCCACGTATCCAGGCTCCGTGGTGGCGGCGGTCGACCCGAGCGACGGACGCTGCGGGTGGGCGGGCACCTGGGAGGTCGGGACCGGCGCGGGCGGCGGCTCGGCGGCGGACAGCCACGGTGCGACCAGCAACGCGGCCAGCAGCACGGCCCCCCTCATGCGAAGGCCGCGACGAGGCGGTCGCAGGCCTCGTCGAGGTCCTCCTCGCGCTTGGCAAAGCAGAAGCGAACCTGCCGACGGCCGCCTTCCGGCTCGGCGTAGAAGGAGGCGCCGGGAACCACCGCGACCCTTGCCTTCTGGAGCAACAACGCCGCCGCCTCCTGCCCGTCGGCGGCGGGGAAGTCTCCAAGGTCGGCGAGAAGGTAGTACGCCCCCTGCGGCGTGTGCGGTCGCATGCCGATGGCGCGGCACGCGGCGGACATTCTCTCGCGCTTGGCGGCGTAGGAGCGTCGCAGGGCCGTGTAGTACTCCGCGGGGAGGTCGAAAGCGGCGAGCACGCCGTGCTGGAGCGGGGTGGGTGCGCAGATGTACAGGAGGTCGTTGACGATCCCGACGCGGGCCGCAATTTCCTTGCGACAGACCGCGTACCCGAGCCGCCAGCCGGTCATGCTGTAGGTCTTCGAGAACCCCGAGATGGTCACCGTGCGATCCGCCAGCCCGGGGAGCGCAGCCGGGCTGAGGTGCGCGGCCTCTCCGTACACCAGGTACTCGTAGATCTCGTCGGTGATTGCATAGGCGTCGTGCCGCTCACACAGCTCCGCTAGCAGCTCGAGTTCGTCGCGCCGGAACACCTTGCCGCTGGGGTTCGAGGGAGTGTTGATGACGACTGCCCGGGTGCGGGGAGAGAACGCCGCTCGCACCTCAGAGGGATCCAGCCGCCAGTCGGGCGCGCGGGTGTCCACGAAACGCAGGCGCGCCCCGCACAGGTCGAGGATGTTCCGGTGATAGCCGTAGAACGGGGTGAAGAGGATCACCTCGTCCCCGGGATCGATCAGCGACAGCGCGGCGACCACGAACGCGCCGGTCGAGCCGACCGTCACCAGGACCTCCGTCTCCGGATCGCAGCGGACCCCATTGTGCGCCAGCATCTTCTCCGCGATCCGGACGCGCAGCTCCTCGATTCCCTCGAACGGCGAGTAGGTGGAGCGATCGGCGTGGATCGCCTGGGTAGTAGCCTCCTTGATCCGGTCCTCGACCGGTTGGTCGCAGATCCCCTGCCCGAGGTTGATGCCGGCGACGCGCGCGCACTCGCGCGACATGCGACGGATGTCCGACTGGACCAGCCCGTCGATCCGTGCGGCAAACCGGGGCGTCATCGCATCGACCTCGGGGAGAGCGCCGGGGAGTTCCCGCGGAACATACCGGCGAGTGGGCGGTAGCGGCGGATTATAGTGGGCGCTTCCGAGAGGGGTCAAGCAAGGGGCGGTGCCGCGGAGCACGGCGGACGGATCTGGCTCACGTGCTCGACCAGCTGCGCACGCGAGCGGCGCCAGGCCCCGTCCCAACCGCTGAGGATCTGTGCGGCGGGGCGGGCGCCGGGATCCGCGATCAGGCTCCGCAGGGGATCGAGCGCGAGGGTATCGTCAGACCCGCCTTCGACTGCCCGGGTCTCACCCAGCCCCGCGGCGGCGATCTCCACGAGATCCCAGGCGACGTCGGCGGCGCTGCGGCCCTCGACCACGGCGGCGAGCCCGCGGGTACAGATATCGCGGTGCAGTTGCTGGCGCTCCGCCCAGCTCCAGCTGCCGACCAGTCGCCAGGCATCCTCGCGTGCCCGGTCGCCATACAGCAGCCCCTTCCAGAGCGCCATGAGCGCCACCGCCAGGTCGCAGGGGACGGAATCGGCCCCCCGCACCTCGAGGTAGGTCTTCAAGCGGACCTCGGGGAAGAGCGTGGTCAGGTGCAGCCGCCAGTCGGCGAGGGTCGCCCGCCACTCCTCCCGACCCTCGTCGAGAAAGCGCCGAAAGGTGAACCCCTCCATGTCGATCCAGCGCCCCTCCCGGACGATGAACAGCACCGGGATCGCCAGTGCGTAATCGAGGTAGGCGCGAAAGCCCGCCTCCGGCCGGAACGCCTCCTGCAGCAGGCCGCAGCGATCGGGGTCGGTGTCGAGCCAGATGAACGCGCGCATGGACTGGAAGGAGTTCGGCGCCCCGGCGTAGAGGGGGGAGTTCGCCACCATGGCGGTGACCAGCGAGGTCACCGCCATCGCCAGGCGCAGCTTCTCGACGGCATCCTCCTCCGAGGAGTAGTCGAAATTCCCCTGGATCCCGGCGGTGGCCTTCATCATGTGGTGCGCCAGACGACCGCGCTGCGCGAGGCGGCGCGCCATCACCTTGTAGCGCTCCTTCGGGATCCACCCGATGCGCTCGACCGGGGTGAACGGGTTCAGGCCGATCGCCGCCCAGCGGATTCCCAGGGGTGCCGCGGCCTCCTCGGCGTCGGCCATGAAACCGCACAGCTCGGCGCCGAGCGACGCCAGGTCGCGATGCACCGAGCCCGCGAACTCGAGCTGGGACCCCGGCTCGAGCGACACGGCGGCCCCGGCCCGGTGCAGCTCGACGAGGTTCGCTCCCTCGTGGATAGGCGTCCAGCCAAGTTGCGCCGCCATCGTCGCGAGGACGGCCGAGACCGACGGGTGACCGGCGTACGGGACCGTCTCGCCGGTTTCCGTGAACAGCCCGATCCGCTCGTACTCGATGCCGGTGCCCCAGGCCGAGCGCGGCTTGGCGCCGCCGCGGAAGCTCGCCAGCAGCTGCTCGACGTTCTCGATCGGCGTGGCGTCCGCCGCCACCTGCCTGGACATGGTCCCCTCCGCGGAAGAGGAGCGGCGAGGGTACCACATCGACAACGCCGGAGGGAGTGCCCCTGACCCTGCGCGCTGTCCGGCTAGGCCGGGCCAGGGACCGGGGCGCTCTCGGAGAATGCGCTGCCGTCGAAGCCCAGCGCTTTCGGCGAGCCGTCGACGACGGTCTCGATGTGGACGGGACGCTTCCACAGGAGGCTGAGGTTGCGGAGCGTCTCGGCCGCGTAGTCCTGCTTCAGGTCGATCCCCTCGTGGGCGTGCCGCAGGTACAGCTCGCCGCGATTCTGGTAGTTGCCGTCGTCCACGTAGATGAACGGCTGGCCGAGGTTGGTGATCTGGAACAGCAGCTTCCGCTTGACCTCCTGGAACTCACGATCGGCGATGTGAAACGCGCCCGTCTTCTGGTTGAAGGCGTAGGTGAACAGCCGCTGGCGGCGGCAGAACTCGGGGGTGAGAAACGTGTCGATGAAGGTGACGTCGTTGTGCACCCTGCGAACCTCGAAGATCTTCTGGCGTCCCTCGTGCAGCTTCAGGTCCCAGTGCTGCCGCTCGCGGACATCGGTGCAATCGTCGTACTCCTTGCCGAAGCGCCCCTTGTCCCAGCGTTCCTCGATGTCGCGGAACAGCTCGATCCCGAGCTTGTAGGGGTTGAGCCGGCGCGATCCCCCCCCCAGGGTGCCGGAGTGGTGATCGGCGTAGTCGATCAGCTCGGAATCGTCGAGCGCCCGCTGCGTCATGATCCGGGAGTGCCAGTAGGCCGCCCATCCCTCGTTCATGATCTTCGTCTGGGCCTGCGGGGCGAAGTAGTAGGACTCATCGCGAATGATCGACAGGACCTCGGCCTCCCAGACCTCGAGCGGGGCGTGATCCAGCAGGAACTTGAGGACGTCGCGCTGGGGCTCGGGAGGAAAGCGCTTCTGCTTTTCCTGCGCGGCGAGGAGCTTGCGCTCTTCCGCCGCCAGGAACTCCGGCGGATTGATGTAGTCCCGCATGTACTCCTTCGAGCTCAAGCGCCGCACGACCGGCCGATCGTCGTCCGCGGGCGGGGGTTCGGCCCGGGTGCGCAGCACGTGCACCAGGTGCGGATCGATCAGATGCTCGACCGAGAGACAGGCGTCGATGAAGTTCTCGACGCGCTCCAGGCCGTGACGGTCGATGAGCCGCCTGACCTTGGTCGAGTGATTGGCCATCTGATCCATCATCTTGCGGTTGGTGTGGGCAAACCAGTAGCTGTTCTTGAAGAAGTCCGAGTGGCCGTAGACATGCGCCATCACGAGTTTCTGGTCGACGAGCGGATTGGCCTCCAGCAGGTAGGCGTAGGAGGGGTTGTTGTTGATCACCATCTCGTAGATCTTGTGCAGCCCGAACGAGTACGACTTCGAGAGGTGCTCGTACTCCATCCCCCAGCGCCAGTGCGGGTAGCGCACGGGGAAGCCGCCGTAGGCGGCGATGGCGTTCATCTGCTCGTACGAGAGGACCTCGAAGATCACCTCGAAGAAATCGAGGCCGAACTCCTCGGCGTACCCCCGCACCCGGCGGCGAGTCGCTTCCAGCTCGGCGGGGAGATTCATCAGCGGCCCCGTCCAAGGAACTCCTTGATCGAACGGTAGATTGCGTCCTTGTTCTCGATCTGCGACAGCGCGACCTTCTCCTCCGCGGCGAACGCCTCGCGGAGGTCCACCAGGAACTGGCCGGTTCCATAGGGGCTCTCGACCTGGCCGTAGCAGAACAGGTTGGCCTGCGGTACCAGCGACGTCCTCAGGATCTGGACGCACTCCTCCGTGTCCCCCTGCGACCAGTTGTCGCCGTCGGAGAAGTGGAACAGGTAGAGGTTCCAGTCGGCTGCCGGGTAGTGCCGCTCGATCAGGGCGGCACAGAGCTTGTAGGCGGAGGAGATCACCGTGCCGCCGCTCTCGCGCGTGTGGTAGAAGGTCTCCTGATCGACCAGCCGGGCGTCCGCATCGTGAACGATGTAGCGCACGTCGAGCCCCTGGTACTGGCGGCGCAGCCAGGTGTCGATCCAGAATGACTCGATGCGCACGATCTCCTTCTGCTCGTCACCCATCGAACCGCTGACATCCATCATGTAGACGATCACGGCATTGGCGGCGGGCAGGCTGACCGGCTTCCAGGAACGGTAGCGGATGTCGCGGCGGATGGGTGAGATCACCGGCCGGGCCGGGTCGTACTCCCCGGCGGAGATCTGGCGCTTCAACGCCTCGCGGTAGGAACGGCGGAAATGACGCATGCCCTCGGGACCGCTCGTGGAGATCCCGGAGTAGCGCGTGGTCGCGGACGCGACGTTCTTCTTCCCCTTCTCGCGGATGTCCGGCAGTTCCAGCTCCTCGCCGAGAATCGCGGCGAGCTCATCCAGGGTGACGTCGACCTCGAGCAGGTGCTCTCCCGGCGAGTTGCCGGCGCTTCCCTGCCCTTCCCCCTCGTCGTCCCCCATCCCCACGACCTCGCCCACGTCCCCCTCTCCCTGTCCGACCCCCGGCTGCTGGTTCGGGTCGTGGACGAAGTGAGGGAGGTCAATCTGGGGGATCGGGATGCTGACCAGGTCCTTCCCCTTGCGGCCGATCAGTTCTCCCTGCTGCATGAACTTGCGGAGGTGGGCCTTGATGCGGCCGCGCACGATCTGCTTGAAGCGGCTGGCATCCTGCTCGATTCGCTGCGGCATCGGAGGGGTCAGCCGCGCCCGCAGGCGCAGGCGGGAACGGCGAGAGCGGCGGGGGGTGGCTCGCTCGAGAGGAACGCGGTGCGCATCGGGCCCTAGTGCTTCGAGTCGCCGCGGGCGAAGATGCTGGCGATGTAGTTCAGGACGTCCGTGGCGCACACGTCGCAGTAGCCGTAGTCCTTGATCAGGCGCGACTTCACGACGTCGATCTTCTCCTGGGTCTCCTTGTCGACCATGCTCGAGACCAGGCTCGTCAGCTTGATCGAGTCCTTCTGATCCTCGAAGATCTTGAGCTCCAGCGCCTTGTGCAGCCGTTCGTTGGTGCGATAGTTGAACTGCTTCCCCTCCACCGCGAGGGCGCCGATGTAGTTCATGATCTCCCGGCGGAAGTCGTCCTTCCGGTTTTCTGGAATGTCGATCTTCTCCTCGATCGACCGCATCAGGCGCTCATCGGGCTCCTCATCCTGGCCCGTGTACTTGTTGCGCACGCGTTCCCGCTGGGTGTAGGCCTTGATGTTGTCGATGTAGTTGGAGCAGAGCCGGCTGATCAGCTCCTCGTCGGCGCAGATGGCCCGCTGCACCTCGTTCTTGGTGGCGTCCTCGTACTCCTGCTTCACCACGGTCAGCAGATCGCGGTAGCGCTTGCGCGTCTCCTCGCTGTTGATGAGGGAGTGGTGCCGCAACCCCGACTCGAGCTCGTTGAGGACCATGAAGGGATTGATGCACCCCTCGCCCTTGTCGGTGACGAGGGCATTGCTGATCTTGTCCTGGATGTAGCGGGGGGAGATCCCTTCCATCCCCTCGCGCGGGGCCTCCTTGCGTAGCTCGCGGACGTTGTCCTCGGTGAACCCGGGCAGGCTCTTGCCGTTGTAGAGCTTCAGCTTCTGCAGCAGCGTCAGGTCGTGCTTCTTGGGCTCGTCGAGGCGGGTGAGGATCGCCCAGACGGCCGCCATCTCGATCGTGTGAGGCGCGATGTGCTTGCCGCGGATCCGATCGGGGTTGTAGTCCTTCTCGTAGATCCGGATCTCCTCGCGGAGCTTGGTGATGTACGGGATGTCGATCTTGACGGTACGGTCGCGCAGCGCCTCCATGAACTCATTGCTCGCCAGCTTGCGGTACTCCGGCTCGTTGGTGTGACCGATGATCACCTCGTCGATGTCGGTCTGCGCGAACTTCTTCGGCTTGATCTTGTGCTCCTGGCTCGCGCCGAGCAGGTCGTAGAGGAAGGCCACGTCGAGCTTCAGTACCTCGATGAACTCGATCACGCCGCGGTTGGCGACGTTGAATTCCCCGTCGAAGTTGAACGCCCGCGGGTCGGAGTCCGAACCGTAGTAGGCGATCTTGCGGTAGTTGATGTCCCCCGTGAGCTCGGTGGAGTCCTGGTTCTTCTCGTCCTTCGGCTGGAACGTGCCGATGCCGATGCGGTCCTTCTCGCTGAGGATGAGGCGGAAGACGACGACGTGCTCGATGATCTTCGTCCAGTCGCCGTTGTAGCGGAGGTTGAGCTCCCGGTAGTACTGCCGGCAGGCTGGGCAGAGGTCCCCCTCGAGGTTCACCGTCGCGGCCTCGGCTCCGGCTCCGCCGAGGAGCGTCGCCATCACGGTGCTGCGGAGATCCGGCGGCAGCAGATGCAGCGGTTCCTCGTGCATCGGGCAGGGGAACTCCTCGACCTCTCCCGCGGTCCCCTTGCGTCCGGCAGCATCCGCATCGACCCGCCACGCGAAGCTGTAGACGGCGCCTTCGGGGGTGCGCGAGTACGCCTCGATCCCGCGCTTGAGCAGCCGCACGATGGTGCTCTTGGCGGAGCCGACCGGGCCATGCAGCAGGAGCACCCGCTTCTCGGTGCCGTACCGGTGCGCCGCCGATTTGAAGATGTTGACGAGCTTCATCAACGGGATGTCGAGGCCGTAGACCGCGTCGCGCCCGCCGTTGTCGGGGTCGTCGAAGAAGTTGTAATGGACCACCTTCTTCTTGTTGTCCTGGTACTCCCGGGTGCCCTTGGCCAGGATCATCTCGTACATCCGCTCGAACGCCGAGCGCAGGGTGTGGGGGTTCTGGCGGACGATCTGCAGGTAGTCCGCAAAGCTCCCGCGCCAGTGGGTCTCGCGAAATCCTTCCAGGTCCTGTCGCTGGGAGACGAGCGCGATGATCTCGGATCCGATCGCCATCTTGGGGAACCCTCCTGAACGACCCGGGGCGGGTGGGGCTGGCTGTTACGTCCTCGCGAGCGCTGTGGCGGGTACGCCGGCTGGGCTGGAGGTGAAATACGCCGTCGCCGCCGGCCGGCCCAGGAGGCGATCACGGGGATCGTCGCCACTCCCCGCGCTCGCCCCCGAATATAGTGAACAGAAATTGGTTTGTCAAAAAGGGCGTGAGGCCAACAACTTACGCCATGGAGGCGTGAAAAGTGCGCAGGGCGTCGGCGGTGGGAAGCTCAGCCGCTGCGAGCACAGAGGCGGCGCAGCGTAAGCCAGAGCGTTGCCGCGGCGAGCGTCGCCGCCAGGGCGGCGACCGCCGCGACCGGGAGGATCCACGGCAGCGATCCGAGCGCCGGGACGCGAGCGACGGGAGCCAGCAGGCCGTCCATGGCGCGCCCCAATCCGCCGCGCGTGATTGCCGCCACCCACACCAGGAGCTCGGACATCTCCGCCGTGGGGAGCGCCGGCGGCTGAACCCAGCGGCCGATCCCTTGCAGCGCCCGCGTCGCCGCCGGCAGCGCCGAAGCCGCGAGCCCGGCCGCCACCGCCACCAGGACGGGGGCGACGATGCGTAGGTGCCGCTGCGGCCTGGGAAGCTCCGCGATACGCGCCAGGACGCGGGTGACCAGATGATCGGGAGAGGTCGGAGCCGCGAGCGCCTCGAGGTCCGCGGCGCACTGGTGGACGGAGTCGACGATGGCGGCGCACGGGGCGCAGCGGCACAGGTGCCGCGTGATCTGCAGATGGCGTGCGGGGGATTGCTCGCGGTCGGCGAAGGCGTGCAGCTCAGCCCGGCTCGGATGGGTGGGCGCGGCGCGATCGTGCGTGCCGGCGCGCATCAGCTCTCCTGCTGCATGAGTGCCCTGAGGGTCTCGCGAGCCCGGAACAGCCGGTTCTTGACCGTTCCCAGGGGCCGGCCCGTCACCTTGGCCATCTCATCGTAGCTGAGGTGCGCGGAGTGCCGCAGCAGCACCAGCTCCCGGTACTCGACCGGCAACCGGCGGATGGAACGCTCCAGCCTCCCGAGCTCCTCCTTGGCTTCGAAGCAGCGCTCGGGATCGGGTGCTTCTCCCGCGGGCTGGGCCAGCCATTCGCCGTCCTCCCCGCGCCGCGGGGCGTCGAGCGACGTGGTCGGGAGCCGCCGCCGCCGCAGGTGATCGATGGCACAGTTTGCCGCGATCCGATACAACCACGTGGTGAAGCGGAAGCGGGCGTCGTAGCGATCGAGCGAGGCGTACACACGCACGAAGACGTCCTGCGACAGATCCCGTGCAAGATCGAGGTCCGCGACCATACGATACAGGAACCCTACGATGGGCCGCTGGTACCGCCGGACCAGGGTCTCGAACTGACCGACGTCGCCTGCGAGCACCGCACGCACGGCGGCTTCATCGGATGCCTGCTCAGGCGGAGCCGTCGGCTCCGTGAGAGGGAGTATACGGCCGGAGCGACGCGGGGTTTTCAGCCGTCCGCTGGCTGGCAACACGGGGAGTCTCCTTGGCGCGACAGCTCGGCGCAGCAGGGTTGGGTCCGGTGCGGAAGATCCTACATCATTAAGAGAGGTGCCTGGGCTCGGTCACCCGGTTCGGAAGGACGCAACCGGCGCCTGCCGTCCTAACGTCGGGAGGTTGCCCCAGGTTCCGGTCGCCGCACTTGGTCACGGCCCCGGGGGGAGAGTGGATGCGACTACTGGGAATGGACACCTCCACCCGCGCGGGGAGTCTGGCGGCGGTGGAGGGTGGGCGTGTCGTCGGTTCGGTGGAGGTCCTGTCGGCGCTTGATCACTCGTTGCGGCTGGTGCCGGCCGCAGACTTTCTGCTGTCTCGCCTGGGGTGGCGGGTGACCGATTTGGATGCCATCGCCGTGACCCATGGTCCCGGCTCTTTCACCGGGCTGAGGGTCGGGATCGCCACGGCGCTCGGCCTGGCTCGGGCCGCCCGGCGAACCGTGGTGGGAGTCGGTACGCTTGCGACGCTCGCCCGTGCCGCCGGGCCGCAGCCTCCCGGGACCTCGGTGTGCGCCTGCCTGGATGCCGGGCGCGGGGAGGTCTATGCCGCCGCGTTCGCCGCGGAGCCTGGGAGTACGGACCCTGGGGCGGCGCCTTGGGTGACCTGCCCCGAGCGCCTTCGCGAGTTACTGGGCACCCGCCGGGTCCGCTTCGTGGGGGACGGTGCAGAGCGCTACGCCGCGCTCCTACGCGCGGAGTTCGGCCCCGACGCGCTCGTCGGCGCGGGCCCCTGGTTCCTGGCGCGGCACGCCGCCCTGATCGGAGAGGAACTTCTCACCTCGGGGCAGCCGCTGGCCCCGGTGGAGCCGCTCTACCTGAGGCCGTCTGACGCCAAGCCTGCCCGAGCCCCATCGCCATGAGCCCCCCCGCTGTCGGCCTCGAACCGATGCAGGAGGCCGATCTCGACACGGTGGTGGCGCTCGAGCGCGCGATCTTCCGCCACCCCTGGAATCGACGCGCCTTCGAGAGGGAGGTGGGCGGTCAGCCGCTATCGCACTCGTGGGTGATTCGCGATTCGGTGGCGGGCGTGGTGGCGTATGCGTGCGCCTGGCACGTCGAGGGGGAGCTGCTCATCAACAACCTCGCGGTGGCGGCAACGCACCGGCGGCGCGGGCTCGGTCGGGCGCTCCTCGTCCGCCTCCTCGACGACGCGCGGGAGGCGGGCCTCGAGCGGGCGATCCTCGAGGCGCGCGTGACGAATGCGCCGGCGCTCGCCCTGTACGCCGCGCACGGCTTCCGCTCGATCGGCCGGCGGCCGCGCTACTACAGCGACGGGGAGGATGCCTGGGTGCTGGCGCTCGTGCTCTCGCCGCCGGCCGGCGGACCCGGGAAGCGCGGCGGGGAGGAGACCGCTTCTTGAATTTCGCGGTGCGGACCCGATATCCTGCGGGGGACCGGGGCTGCGGCCCTGGGGCGCCGCCGGGCCGGGACACCCGGAGGTGGCGCGCGGTCGCGCGACTCGGGTGGGAGCAGAAGGTGGGGTCGGTTCAGCGGTCCGCAGCACGCGGCGGGCCGGAGAAGAGGAGGGTGCCGATGGACCTGCATGATCCGGAGTCGATGGCGCGCCTGGAGCGCGAGAACGACGAGTATCGCCGCCTCAAGGCGCAGCACCAGGACTTCGACGACAGGCTCCGCACCTTGTCCGGCAAACGTCTCCTGACCGAGCCGGAGAAGCTGGAAGAGGTGCGAATGAAAAAGGAGAAGCTGTTCCTGAAGGACCGGATGGCCGCCATCGAGCGGGACTTCGCGACCTCGACCCGGGCCTGACCCGCTCCGGGGCCCCGCACCGGGACCCGGGCGAGAGCCTCTCGCGCATGCGTGTCGCCCCGGACGCCTATCTGCCAGCCGCACTCCCGGCCGGGCTCGCCGTACTCGCGTTCGGGCTCGGATCGATCTGGGGGGG
>Ga0137429_1000149_pt1 | contig 37120 bp, 23 predicted proteins | sample EasRivERMZT736_2_FD_102304 | JGI IMG/M metagenome (GOLD analysis project Ga0137429, IMG submission 102304) | Soil microbial communities from meander-bound floodplain in the East River, Colorado, USA - East River MetaG ERMZT736_2 | ecosystem: Environmental > Terrestrial > Soil > Floodplain ...
CCTGGGGAAATCTAGAACGTTGAAGTCCTCGGCGGCCGGTGCTCTCGCCCGACGTCAGGCACCCCGCATCCGAGGCGTCGCCACTGCAGACGTAGATATCGAATCGCCTCCCGACAGCGGCCTCCGCGAGCTCTAGCGGGAGCGAGTGCGCCTTGATGCGCGGAGTGCATGCAGGGCTAACGGAAGAAGGCGCCGCCGGCGGACGCCTACGCGAGCGGATAGAAGATTCAGGCTGCGTCTCGGGCTATTCTGGGTCCGGTAAGGCGTGTTCAGTCAACCGGGACGGGCGCGGCGGCCCGGACGGCGATGGATTCAAGCTGCGGTGCGGCGGCCGGCGCGTGGAGTTGGGGTGGTGGCCGGACAGACCAATCCCCGCGGGGTGCGGTCCGCAATCCGCGCCGACGGACCGGGGCGGGGCGTAGCGCCGGGGCACCGGGCCTGAGCTAGAGATCCGCGCGGGTCCTGGTGGCCCGTGTGGGGGCGACTGGCGGGGAGCGCGACGGCAGACCGAGGCATTCGAGGATGGCTCGGGTCGTGTCGGGGGGGTGGATTGCCGCGAGAATCCGCAGGCGCGCCCCGCACTGTGAACACTCCAGGACGTCCAGCGCGAACACCCGGCGTAGCAGGTCGGCCCGGTGTAACGGCGCGGCCGGACGGAACCCAGCGGCTCGATCGCGCGTGCCTCGACTGTGGGGTGCTGGCCCGCGGCTGCTGGCCGCGGCGCCGCAGGAGGCGTCCGACCCGGCGGGCGCCGCGTTGCACGACGCGCGCGACCTCGGCGTCCTCCGGAGGCGGGAGGGCCCGGAAGCGCATGCCCGGCTGGCCGTAGCGCTCGTAGACGCCGTCCATCACGAGAGTGTGGAAGTGCACGTTGAGCGAGGGGTGGCATTCTCTCCTGAATCTCTGAATACTTACTTCCTCGCCCTGCCCTGGCCCCGAGGTCGAACCGCAGGGAAGGCGCTCCGGGGAGGAGCCCCGGAGCGATAGGAGTTCGACGGCACCCATGACCCCACCGAAGCCAGCCAACAGTTTCGCCGCCCGCCGCACCCTCGCCTGGAGCGGGCGCAAGCTCACCATCTTCAGCCCGAAGGCTCTCCAGGAAGCCGGCATCTGCGACCTCGATTGCCTGCCATTCTCGATGCGGGTGATGCTCGAGAACCTGTTGCGGCACGAGGACGGAATCTCGGTCCACCGCGGCGACGTCGAGGCGGTGGCGCTCTGGGAACCGAAGGCGGCGCCGGAGCGAGAGATCGCGTTCAGGCCGGCGCGCGTGCTGCTGCAGGATTTCACCGGCGTGCCGGTGGTCGCGGATCTGGCGGCGATGCGCGAGGCGGTGGCGCGCATGGGAGGCGACCCCGCGCGGGTGAACCCGCTGCAGCCGGTCGATCTGGTGATCGACCACTCGGTGCAGGTGGACGCCTTCGGCACCGCCGACGCCTTCCGGATCAACGCGACGCTCGAGCACGAGCGCAACCGCGAGCGCTACGCCTTCCTGCGCTGGGGGCAGCAGGCGCTGCGCGGTTTCCGCGTCGTCCCGCCCGACACCGGGATCGTCCACCAGGTAAACCTCGAGCATCTGGCGACGGTCGTGTTCCTGGCGGAAGGGGCCGACCCGGTGGCCTACCCCGATACGCTGGTCGGCACCGACTCGCACACCACCATGATCAACGGGCTCGGGGTAGTCGGCTGGGGAGTCGGCGGCATCGAGGCGGAGGCGGCGATGCTGGGTCAGCCGATCTCGATGCTCCTGCCGGAGGTGATCGGCTTCCGCCTCTCCGGGGAGCTGCCCGAGGGGGCGACCGCGACCGACCTGGTGCTGACGGTCACCGAGATGCTGCGCAAGCGCGGGGTGGTCGGGAAGTTCGTCGAGTACTACGGTCCGGGGCTCGACCAGCTCCCGGTCGCCGACCGGGCGACGCTCGCGAACATGGCGCCCGAGTACGGCGCGACGATCGGCTTCTTCCCCGTCGATCGCGAGACGATCGACTACCTGCGATTCACGGGCCGCGATGCAGCGCGCTGCGCTCTCGTCGAGGCGTACTGCCGCGAGGTCGGGCTGTGGCGGGACGCCCAGACCCCCGATCCGCTCTTCTCCGACACGCTGTCGCTCGATCTCGGGAGCGTCGTGCCGAGCCTCGCCGGGCCACGGCGGCCGCAGGATCGCGTGCCGCTGACGGAGTCGAAGCGGTCGTTCCGGCGCAGCCTCGCGACGATGCTCGAGCCGCAGACCAAGGACCTGGATCCGGAACTGCTGCGCCGCTGGACGGGGGAGGGGGGGGAGCCCGCGGATGGTGAGACGAATGGCACGCTCGGCGCCCTCGCGGCGAGCGTCCCGGTGGCGAACAACGGCTCGTCCTTCGACCTCCGGCATGGCTCGGTCGTCATCGCCGCGATCACGTCGTGCACGAACACCAGCAACCCGTCGGTCATGGTTGGTGCCGGGCTGCTGGCGAAGAAGGCGGCCGAGCGCGGGCTCAAGACTCCGCCGTGGGTCAAGACCAGCCTCGCACCCGGGTCGAAGGTTGTTGCGGACTACCTGCGCGAGGCCGGTCTCACGCCGTACCTCGATCGGCTCGGCTTTCATCTCGTCGGCTACGGCTGCACCACCTGCATCGGCAACTCGGGGCCGCTGCCGGCAGCGATAGCGGCGGCGGTGGAGAAGGGGAAGCTGGTCGCGGCCGCCGTCCTCTCCGGCAACCGGAACTTCGAGGGGCGGATCAACCCGCACGTCCGCGCGAACTACCTCGCCTCGCCGCCGCTGGTGGTCGCCTACGCGCTGGCCGGGACGATGGACATCGATCTGGCGCGGGAGCCGCTCGGGATCGGCGATGGGGGGCGCCCGGTCTTCCTCAAGGAGATCTGGCCGACGCTTGCCGAGATCCGCGCGGCGCTCACCTCCTCGCTCAAGCCCGAGATGTTCCGCAAGCAGTACGCGGCCGCCTTCGACGGCGACGAGGCGTGGCGCGCGCTCCCCGTTCCGGCGGGGGACGTCTTCGCCTGGGAGGACGACTCCACCTACGTCCGGCGGCCGCCCTTCTTCGACGGGATGCCGGCCAACCCCGACGCGGTCACCGACATCACCGGGGCCCGCGTCCTCGCGATGCTGGGGGACTCGGTCACGACCGACCACATCTCGCCCGCGGGATCGATCCACGCCGACGGCCCCGCGGGGCAGTACCTCCTCGCCTGCGGCGTGGCGAAGCAGGACTTCAACTCGTTCGGGGCGCGGCGCGGCAACCACGAGGTGATGATCCGCGGCACCTTCGGGAACATCCGGCTGCGCAATCTGCTCGCCCCCGGGACCGAAGGGGGGTGGACGCGGCACCTGCCCGATGGCGTGAAGCTCCCGATCTTCGAGGCGGCCGCGCGCTACCAGAAGGAAGGGGTCCCGCTCCTCATCCTGGCGGGGAAGGAGTACGGCTCCGGCTCGTCGCGCGACTGGGCGGCGAAGGGAACGATGCTGCTCGGGGTGAAGGCCGTCCTTGCCGAGTCGTTCGAGCGGATCCATCGCTCGAATCTGGTCGGCATGGGTGTGTTGCCTCTGCAGTACCGCGCCGGCGAGAGCCGCGAGAGCCTCGCCCTTACTGGTGAGGAGACCTTCGAGTTCCCCGGCCTCGCCGCGCGGCTCAAGCCCGGCGTCGAGCTGGCGGTGCGGGTCGCGGGCGTCTCCGGCACCCGGGAGATCCGCGCGATCTGCCGAATCGACACCCCGGTGGAGTTGGAGTACTACCGCCACGGCGGGATCCTGCCGTTCGTCCTGCGGCAGATCCTGCAAGCGGGGTGACTCACTTCTCGCCTGGCGGTGCGCCGTGCCGCCCAGGCGTGCGCGCCGGATGCCGCCGCCGCCCTGCGCGGCCACGGTCGGCGAGGTCTGACGCCCGCCGACGCCGTGCTCGCTCAGCGCTTTGCAACGGCGAGCGGCGGCTCTCTGCCCTGGCCTCGTGTTTGCTTCTCACGAAGTGGGGGGGGTGTCGAAATCCGGGGGCGCGAACGGAGGAGCACCCATGCCAGTTCCAAAGTTGAAGCGGTTCCTCGAGTCCCAGAAGGTCCCGTACCACACGATCCACCACTCCACCTGCGCCACGACCCAGCAGCTCGCGGCCAGCATGCACGTCCGCGGCTGGGAGGTCGCGAAGGCGACCATCCTGAGGGCGGACGGCCGCTACGTGATGGCGGTACTCCCCGCCCCTTACCAGGTCGATCTCGAGAAGCTGCGCGCCGCGGTGCGGGCCGAGTCGCTCGCTGTGGTGCCAGAGACCGAGGTTCGTCCGCTGTTCCCGGACTGCGAGGCCGGGGCGATGCCGCCGTTCGGCAACCTCTACGGGATGCCGGTCTACCTGGACGAGCGGCTGGTCGACGACGACTCGATCGTGTTCAACGCCGGCACGCACACCGAGGCGCTGCGGATGGCGTTCGGCGACTACGAGAAGTGCGTCCATCCGGAGCACGCCCGCTTCGGCGTGCTGCCGGGACCGGGCGGGCGGGCGGAGGTCGCCAAGTGAGGGATCAACCGCGGCCGGAGGGGGCCGGGGGATGATCGAACGGATGAAGTTCGGGATCCTGGTGGCGGGCGGCCCGGCCCCGGGGATCAACAGCGTCATCGGCGCGGCGACGATCCGCGCCGCGCTCGAGGGGTTCGAGGTCCTGGGGATTCGGGATGGCTTCGAGTGGGTGATGCAAGGGGACGTCGAGCACGTCTCGCCGCTCACCATCGAAGCGGTCAGCCGCATCCACTTCCGCGGCGGCTCCCATCTGGGCATCTCACGAGCGAACCCCACCGTCGACCCGGCGCTCCTCGAGGCCACGATCACCTCGCTCCTGCGCCTTGATATCTCGCACCTGATCACGATCGGCGGCGACGACACGGCGCTTTCCGCGATGCGGTTGCAGGAGCACGGCGCCGGCCGCATCGCGGTCGTGCACGTGCCGAAGACGATCGACGACGATCTCGACCTTCCCGCCGGCGTGGACACGTTCGGGTACCAGACGGCGCGGCACTTCGGGGTCGACATCGTCAAGAACATCATGGTCGACGCTGCCACCACTTCCCGCTGGTACTTCGTCGTGACGATGGGGAGGACGGCCGGCCATCTCGCCCTCGGGATCGGGAAGGCCGCAGGGGCGACCCTCACCCTCATCCCCGAGGAGTTCGGCTCGGGGAAGATCCCGCTGCGGACGCTGGTGGACACGCTGGTCGGCGCGATCCTGAAGCGCGTGGCGCACGGGCGGCGGGATGGTGTTGCGGTCATCGCCGAGGGAGTCGTGATGAACATCGACCCCCAGGACCTGCGCGAAGTGGACGACGTCGGGCGGGACACCTACGGGAACGTCAAGATCTCGGAGGTGAACCTCGGCGAGATCCTGAAGCGCGCCGTGCAGCAGCGGCTGCGGGAGTTCGGCATCAAGAACGCGATCGTGGCGAAGAACATCGGCTACGAGCTGCGCTGCGCCGACCCGATCCCGTACGACATGGAGTACGCACGTGACCTGGGGACCTGCGCCGCGCAGTTCCTCCTCGAGGGCGGCGCCGGGGTGATGATCTCGATGCCGCAGGGCAGCTTCGCCCCGATCCCGTTCGCCGACATGCTCGACCCCGCCACCGGCCGGATGCGCGTCCGCCGCGTCGACCTCCTCGCCGCCCGCTACCGGATCGCCCGTCGCTACATGATCCGTTTGCGGCGTGATGACTTCGACGATCCACACGAACTCGCCCGCATCGCGGCGATCGCCGGGGTATCGCTGGAGGAGTTCAGGCACCAGTTCGCCTACCTGGTAGAGACCGAGCCCCCCCCGCTTCGCCTTCGCGCGTAGGCGGCGCGGGCGCGGCGGCCGTCAACCTCCTCCCTCACCCCCCCCCCCCGCGGGGGTCCGGAACGGCGCTGGATGCGATCGCCGATCTGGATTCCGGCTTGCGCCGGAATGACGGAGGTGGGTGGGGTGGTACCGCTCATTGCGAGCGTCACCCCGGCGGAAGCCGGGGTCCAGAACGGCGCCGGATGCGATCTTGGCTGTCTATTCCGGCTTGCGCCGAAATGACGGTGGAGGGGGCAGTCTCCCTGCCCCTCCCATCCGCACCAGGCCCCTCCCCGCGGTCGCGCTACTGCACCGCGACCGCGCGCGGGCGCCGCGCGTGGATCCACTCGCGCACCGCCTCGGCCTGGCTGGCGCCGTCGAGACCCGCCTCGAGCAGGACCGCCTCGCCGGGGCCGCTGCCGAGGAAATGCCCGTGGCGGAACGGATGCAGGATGCGCGCGCGCGCCTCGGCTGACGTCACCCAGCGGTACATCGTTGGCAGGGTGAAGCCGGTAATCCCGAACGCCTCCGTCGCGCGAGCCGAGGGGTAGATCTGCTCGCGCTCGGCGGCCGGCAGCCGATCGAACAGCTCCGCGCTCGCCACGTAGAACAGGTCGAGATCGAACCCCTCCTTCGTCAGCGCCGGGAGCGCTTGCTCGACGAAGGCGTAGGTGACGGCGCTCTCCTGAAGCACCACCGTCGCATCGGCGCGGCCGTGGGCCCGGCGCAGCTGGTAGACGCCGGTCGCGGCGGCCGCGGCTGGAGCGAGCCCCAGCCCAACGCGGTCGAGGACGCGCTCGCCTGGGCGCGTGACGAACGGCGCGAGCACGGCCGGGCGCGCGGCGAGGCCCGCAGCGAGCAGCGTCCAGATCTCCTGGGGCTCCCACGGCGTCAGGGTGATCATCGTCCCGGCAGGGAAGTTCTCCTGCAGGAGCTGCAGCGCCTGCGGGTCGGCGTGGGTCGGTCCATCCTCGCCGGTCTTGAGCCCGGCATGCGCGCACACCAGGACGAACGGCCGCAGCGGATCGCCAAACGTCGCCTGGCGCGCCTGCGCGCCGATCGCATGCAGGCGCGCCGGGACATGCCCGAGCGCGGCGAGGAAGGCGCCGTACGATGCCCCCACTCCCAGATGCCGGCCGAACGTCGAGATGCCGGAGAGGATCCCGGCCATCGCGTCCTCGCAGATCCCCCCGACCGCGAGCGCGCGCGACCCCGGGTTCTCCCGCGCGTTGAAATAGCCGGGCGGGAACCCCTCGGCCGCGACGTTCAAGCTGGTCGAGCCGAGCAGGTCGGCTGCCGCGACGAGCAGCGCCCCGCCGCTGACGCGATTCCAGTGGCCAAGCGCGCGCGCCAGCTCCCCGCGCAGCGTGGTGACGGATCCCTTCGTCAGCGCCAGCTCGGCGGGCGGCTCGGCGGCCGCCGCCGCCGCGGCCGAGAAGATCGCCTCGACCCGCGGCACGCCGGGGCGCGGCGTGCGCCCGCGCTGATCCAGCCGCCCGCGCGCCTCGCGCAGTCGGCGCGCCAGGAGCTGCAGCTCCGTCTCGTGCATTTCGAGCGCGTGGCGAACCCCGGTCAGCGCCTCCCAGAAGCACGCCTCCACGACTGCCGGCCGCGAGCCTACGCCGCAGGCCGTCTCCGACTGCGTGCAGTGCGGAAGCTCGAGGCCGACCGCCTGGAACAACGGCTCGGCGGTGCGATAGAACCCCTCGGAGCAGAGCTTGTGGCCGGCGCCGTGCGACGCCCTCCCCTCGATCCCGTAGCGCCACCCCTTGGTCGTCCGGTAGACGATCCCGGTCGGCTGCCCGTTGGCGAGTCCCGCGGCCGCGCGCTGCGCGGCGAGCACCTGCTGGAAATCGAGCCCATCGGCGACGCGCACGACGTTCCAGTCGTGCAGGTAGAGCAGCTCCGCCGGGTCCCACTGCACGTAGTCGCCGGGCCGGGCCCCGTCGCGGCAGACTCGATCGGAGTCGATCGACGACTGGTTCCAGTCAACGTGCAGGACGGCATTCGCGAGCGGCGCGGTTCCCCCCGCGGCCAGCGCCTCGGCGACGCGGCCGGGCGTCAATCCCCCCTCTCCCTCGACGATGTGCACGCGCGGCGCGTGGGCGGCGTAGGTGTCGAGCGCCCCCCAGGCCAGGCCGAGAGATGCCGCCAGCCCCACTCCCGAGGCGCCGGTGGCGAGACGCAGGAACGGAGTGGCCGGCGTCGGATGGCCGTCGAGCGGCTTGGCGTGGAACCGCTGGAAGAGCGGCGCCTCGGCGGCGGGGCTGCGGCGGAAGCCGAGCAGGTCCTCCAGCCGCAGCCGGTGCCGCGGGTCGGCGGGGAGCAGGTCGGGAGCGGCAATCCGCAGCACCTCGTCGCGTAGCGCCCAGGCGGCATAGAGCCCCAGCGCCTTGTGCCCCGCCGCGAAGGAGATCAGATCGGCATCCTCGCGGTCCGGGCGCGACACGTCGTAGTCGAGCCCGTCGTAGAGGAGCGCGGCCACCAGACGGCCGCTCGAGATCGAGCCGCCGGGATGACCCGACAGCGGCACGTAGTTGAACATCAGCGCGCACAGCGACCGGTAGATCAGGTCGAGCTGCTCGAAGGCGGCAAGGTCGGCGGGGGAGAGCGGCGCCGAGCCTGCCACGGTTCCCGGGTTGACCTCGATGGTGGTCGAACGGCGCGGCCCGAACGCTAGAGGCATGGCGATCTCCTCGAACGGGGCACCCGGTCGTGGCCGGGCGCCCCGGAGTCGACTAGAACAGGCGATTTCCTTCCTTCAGGAACGCGGCGAAGCCGGCGCGATCCGCCGCCGCCGCCGCGATCCGGCGCACCGCTTCGTCGAGATCGGCGAGGCTGGTCGCGATCGACAACCGCAGGAAGTGCCTCCCCTCGGAACCGAGGCGCCCGAACGAGCGGCGATCCATGGCCGCAACGTGGTGACGGAACAGCAGGAACATCTGGAACAGCGTCGCCGGACTGGTCCGCTCGCGCAGGTGCGGGGGGAGCGCCGCATGCGCCTGGAGCGCGCCGAGCGCTTCGCACACGCCGCCGATGTTCGGGAAGAGATAGAACGCCCCCGCGGGCGTCTGGCAGGTCACCCCGGGGATGGCCCGCAGTCCCGTGAGCACCCGATCCCGCCGGCGCTGGAACTCCGCCACCATCCGCTGGATCACGGGGAGGCTGGCGCGGGACTCGATCCCCACCTTGGCCCCCATCTGGTTGAAGGGGGGCACGCACGAAAAGTAGTTGATGTTCAGGTTCTTGAAGATCGCAGCCTCTTCCGGGGTCGGGAAGATCGCCCAGCCGATCCTGCCGCCGGTCCAGGAGTACGTCTTCGAGACGCCGGAGACGATGACGGTCCGGGCCTCCATCCCCGGCACCGACGCGATCGAGCGGTGCGCGGCGCCGTCGAACAGGATGTGCTCGTACACCTCGTCCGAGTAGACGCGCGCGTCCGCGGGCGCCCGGCGCTTGATCACCGCCGCGATCCCCTCGAGCTGCTCGCGGGTCGCGACCCCCCCGGTCGGGTTCGAGGGGAAGTTCAGGAAGATGAGCTTCGTCTTCTCCGTCAGCAGCGGCTCGAGGTCGTCCCCCGTGAACGAGAAGCCGCGGCGCTCCTCGAGATGGAGCGGCACCGGGACGGCCCCGACGTAGCGCGTGAACGACTCGTAGATCGGGAAGCCGGGGCTCGGGTAGATCACCTCGTCGCCGGGGTCGCAGTAGACCTGCTGGCAGAAGCCGATCGGCGGCTTGGCCCCGGGAAACACCACCACGCGATCGGGGGTGATGCCGAGGCTGCGCCTCGCCCCCATGTCGCGCGCGATCGCCTCGCGCAGCGGCAGGATCCCCTGCGGGTCGCTGTAGTGGGTCAGGTCGGCATCGAGCGCTCGTTTCACCTCCTCCCGCAGGTGGTCCGGGAGGGGGAAGTCGGGCTCGCCGAGGTTGCAGCGGATGACGCGGTTCCCCGCGTCCTCGACCTCCTTGATGTAGGGGCCGATCTTGAAGGCATTCTCGGTCCCGAGGAGCTGGTTGCGCTGGGCGTAGAGCGGCATGGGGGGTCCCCTCCGGACGGCCGGCGCGTGCGCCAGGGGGTGAGGACGCGCACCGCGGATTCGTCCGTAGTGGTTTCTGCAAGCGCCGGGCCACGCGATTCTCCCGGGTTCGGCGGTCGCGCCGCCGCATCCGCGGGGCCCCGGCCCGGGGATTGCCCCATACCGCGGCGCCTTCGGGGGCTGGGCCGGCGGGCGGCCCCTCGGCCTGCGGCAGGGCGCGCACCCGGGGCCGCACCCGCCACCCGTTCCTTGCGGCGGGCGCCCCTCTCGTGGTACCAACGGGGACTGGCGCGAGACGGAGGGGTTGAGGATGAGCGGCCGGGGGACGCTGTACATCGTCGCAACGCCGATCGGCAACCTCAAGGACATCACCCTGCGCGCCCTCGAGGTGCTCGGGCGGGTCGATGTCGTGGCCTGCGAGGACACCCGCCACACCCGCAAGCTGCTCGATCGCCACGGCATCGAGGTGCGCACCGTCTCCTACCACAAGTTCAACGAGCGCAAGCGCGCCGCCGAGATCCTGGAAATCCTGGCGGAAGGAAGGAGCGTCGCGCTGGTCACGGACGCGGGCACGCCCGGCATCTCCGACCCCGGGAACGAGGTGGTGGCGCGGGCCGCGGAGGCAGGGTTCACCGTCGTGCCGATCCCGGGGGCGGCCGCCCCGTCGGTGTTGCTGTCCGCCGCCGGACTGCCCGGACGTGGGCACACGTTCGTGGGGTTTGCGCCCCATCGAGCCGGGGAGAGGCGGCGGTTCCTGGCGAGGCTGGCCGAGCGCGAGGAGGTGGTGGTCCTCTTCGAGGCGCCGACCCGGATCGCGGCAACGCTGCGCGACCTGGTGGAGCTGCTGGGGGGTGAGCGGCCAGCAGTCTTGGGGCGCGAGCTCACGAAGATGCACGAGGAGATCGTCCGCGGCACGCTTGCGTCGCTGGCCGACCAGGTCGGCGCGGCGGAGCCGCGGGGGGAGTTTACCGTGGCGATCGGCGGCAAGACCGGCCCGCCGCGCACGCTCCCGGAGGGCACCGTCGCCGAACAAGTGCGCTTCGCCCGCGAGGAGATGGGGCTCGAGAGGATGGAGGCGATGCGCTATGTCGCCCGGCAGCGCGGCGTCTCGAAGGGGAAGATCTACGCGGAGGTGGTCGGCGAGGAGTGATCCGCGGGGAGCTCCGGCGCGGCGAGCCCTGGCTCCGGCGTGCCCGCGGGGCGCTCACCCGGCGGCGCCCCTCCCTTCTTTTTCTTCACCTTCTCGCCCGGCACGTATTCATAGCGCAGACAGCACTTCAGGCGTCCGCACATTCCGGAGATGCGGGCCGGGTTGAGCGACAGGTTCTGCGCCTTCGCCATCTGGATGGTGATCGGGTCGAAGTGCTTGAGCCAGGTCGAGCAGCAGAGCGGCCGGCCGCAATCGCCGTAGCCGCCCAGCATCTTGGCCGCATCGCGCACGCCGATCTGCCGCATCTCCACGCGGACGCGGAAGTGCGAGGCGACGTCGCGCACCAGGGAGCGGAAGTCGACCCTCCCCTCGGCGGTGAAGAAGAAGATTCCCTTCTCGTCCTCGAGCGAGAACTGCGCGTTGACGAGCTTCATCGGCAGGCGTAGTTCCTCGATCCGCTTGCGGCAATGGTCGAACGCCTCGCGCTCGCGCGCGGCGGCCTGGCTGTACCGCTCCCGGTCCTCGAAGTTGGCGCGCCGCAACACCAGACGCAGGGCCTGGCCGAGGCGCGCGTAAGCGGGGGAGGCGCTCGTCGCCTGGGTGACGATCCCATAGGCGGGGCCGCGCTCGGTGTCCACGATGCAGTGCTCATCGAGATCGAGCCGCAGCGTGCCGGACTGATAGTGGTTGGTCCTTACGGTCGGGGGGAGACGGACGCCGACGATCTCGATCGGTCCGGAGGCTGCACCGCTGCCGCAGCCGCCTGAGGCGCCACCTCCCGCACCGATGCCGCACCCACCGCTGGCGCAGGACATCGTCGGGCCTTCTATATGCAGCCGCCGGAGGCGGGGACGCCTGAGCGTTCCCCACGCCGGGGCGGGAAGAAACGGGCGGCTCGCACGAGCCCACACCCGAGAATTGCCACGATTATCAGGGCTGAAGGGAGGTGGGTCAAGCGGCGCACCGTGGGATCGGCGCGCGACGGTCGTCTCGAACCGGTGGCGAACCGGTGCCGCACGGAGCGACCGCAGAGCTTGCGCGGCTTGACTTTGGCTGTGGCGCTCTCTACACTGACGCTACTAATCGTCTTATTTTCAGTAAGTTAACTATCAGGACCCGGGCCTTTGCCAATGATCGGTTTCGAGAAGATCGTCGCCAGCAATCGCAAGGCGACCCACGACTATCACATTCTGGCGCGCTACGAGGCGGGGATCGCGCTGACCGGGACCGAGGTGAAGTCGATGCGCGACGGTCAGGTCCAGCTCAAGGACGGGTACGCCCAGGTCCGCGACGAGGAGATCTGGCTGCTCGGGATCCACATCGCTCCGTACAAGCACGGGAACATCCACAATCATCCGCCCGAACGCGAGCGCAAGCTGCTCATGCGGCGCCGCGAGATCCAGAAGCTGATGGGGGAGACGACGCGCGGCGGCCGCACGATCATCCCGCTCAAGGTTTACTTCAAGGGGAGCGTGGTGAAGGTCGAGATCGGGCTGGCCATCGGCAAGAAGCAGCACGACAAGCGCGAGGCGAAGCGCACCCGTGAGGCGGAGCGGGAGAAGGCCGCGGCGATGTCGATGCGGCGCGACCGCGGCTGAGGCGCTAACGCTTCCTGCGGGTGACCGGGGGCGTGTCGTTCGCGAGGAGCGCGAAGCCGATCATCTTGTAGAGCAGGCGCGCCGCGACGTTGGCGTCCCACTCGTCACCCGAGGAAGACGGGGCGACCTCCGAGAGGTCCATTCCCACCACGCGGCGACCGGACCCGGCCAGCGCGGCGAGCAGCAGCGTCGCCTGGTGCCAGGAGAGGCCGCCCGGCACGGGGGTGCCGGTCGAGGGACATAGTGCCGGGTCGAGCCCGTCGATGTCCCAGGAGATGTAGACCGCCTCGGGCAGCTCGCGGACGATGGCAGCCGCGAGCGCGGCGAACGACTTTCCTCCTGCCAGGTCGAGCGCCAGATCGGCGTCGTGAAAGGCGACGATCCGTCCGCCTGAACCCGCGATCCGCTGCTCCTCCCTCCTGCCGACGTCGCGCAGCCCCACCTGCACGAGCCGCGCCACGGCAGGCAGCTGGGTAATCACGTTGAACATGATCGACGCGTGCGACCAGGTGAATCCCTCGTACGCCTCGCGGAGATCGGCGTGAGCGTCCACGTGCAGGATGCCGAGCCCCGGATGGCGCTCGGCGCAGGCCTGGATCGACCCGAACGCGACGGAATGATCCCCGCCGAGGATGACCGGGAGCTTCCCCGCGCGGAGCAGCGCGGCGGTCTTCTCATGCACCCAGGCGTTCGTCTCCTCGCCGCAGCGATTCACCCGCGCGAGGGCCTCCCGCTGCCGCGCCGACTTGATCACGCCGCCGGCGGCCAGGATCGGCAGCGCGAGTCGCCGCGCCTCGCGATCACGGCGGGCGAGGGGTGCCGGGATCGGCTCCATCGCGATCCCCTGGGTGTAGGGGGAGCCGGTCTGGCGATCGTGAAGGTCCACCTGCCGGCTTGCGGCGAGCACGGCGGCGGGCCCCTTCCCGGTGCCGGCCCGGTACGAGGTCGTCGCCTCGCAGGGGACGGGGACCACCACGACCCGGCTCTCCTCGACCGTGAACGGCAGGCCGAAGATCCCCGATCCGGGGGAGGCGGCTGCGTCCGGGTCGAACGTGGCGGGGCGGGAGCCTGCGCTCTTGGGCATCGGAGTCCTCGGCGATCTCGAGCTTGCACCCGGAGCTGCGGGGTACGGAGTCGGAGTCCCAAGGGTAGCAAAGCAGCGATCTCCTGTGGTGCCTCGGCGCGCCTCGCCATCCTGCTCCCCTGGGACGAACTCCCCCGATCGTGGGATGGTGGAGGCGATCGCCTCCTCGTAGGCTGGCCTCGAAGCGCCGAGTGGTCCGCGCCCCGCATGCCGAAAGGGGAGAAGCGTCCGCGCGTTCGCCCCGCGGCCACTCGCTCAGCCTAGTGCCGGAGGATTCACCGATGAGGCGTCCTGGTGCCGTCGCCGTCCGTAGCTGCCTGTGGCTTTTCCTCTCATCGCTCCTTCCAGCCCTGGCGGCCGCAGGCGCCGCGCCGGCGGCGGGCGGACCTCCCGCGGACTCGTTCTCGGCCGTCGAGCAGCGGATCGCCGCGGAGGAGTACCAAGTGACATGGCAGCCACGGACGCATCTTGCCGGCGTGGAGGCGGCCTGGCACGCGCCGAACCGGGCCCACGGCTTCCGGACCTACTTCACCGAGGCGGGCCCGCGCCTGATCCCCAGGGAGGAGACGGAGCCTTCGTGGGAGTGGGGGCTGGCGCTGGTCGGGTACGGGCGCGGTGGACGATCGCGCGCCGTGCCCGGGGCCTCGCTCGAGCCCGCGGGGAGCCGGATCGACTACGAGCGGGGGGGCGTCACCGAATGGTACGAGAACGCGCGGCGCGGCCTGAAGCAGGGCTTCGTGCTGCGGGCCCGGCCGGAGGAGATCGACGGAGAGGTCTCGCCGGGTGAGCCGCCGCGGGGGCCGCGCGCGGCGCCGGTGGAGGCGTCCCTACGGGGGGAGCTGGCGCATCTGGACCTGCGCCTTCTGGGGACGCTGGAGTCGGCGATCAGCGCGGACGGCCGCGCGGTCGACTTCCGGACCGGCCGGGGCCTGAACACGGTCCACTACGCGGAGCTGAAGGTGACGGATGCGGGAGGCCGGGAGCTTCCGGCGTGGATCGAGGGTTTCGTTGGGGAGGGTCTCGGCGGCCTGCGGATCGTCTTCGAGGACGAGGACGCGGCCTACCCGGTGACGGTGGACCCGCTGGCGATGAGCCCCGCCTGGACAGCGGAGAGCGACCAGGCGGGCGCCGCATTCGGCCTCGAAGTGGCGACGGCGGGGGATGTGAACGGGGACGGGTACGCGGACGTGGTCGTGGGCGCGCCACTGTACGACAACGGCCAAGACCGCGAGGGGCGGGCGTTCGTCTACCACGGCTCGGCGGCGGGTCTGGCGGCAACGCCGGCCTGGACAGCGGAGAGCGACCAGGCGGTCACCTTCTTCGGCACCTCGGCGGCGACGGCGGGCGACGTGAACGGGGACGGGTACTCCGACGTCATCGTCGGTGCTTGGCAGTACGACAATGGGCAGGAGGACGAGGGACGGGCCTTCGTCTATTACGGCGGCGCCTCCGGCCTCGCGACTTCTCCAGCCTGGACGGCGGAGTGCGACCAGACGGGGGCCTTCTTCGGAGAATCGGTGGCGACGGCGGGTGACGTGAACGGAGACGGGTACGCGGACGTGGTCGTGGGGGCGTCTTTCTTCCCCTCCCTCGTGGGGGCGCGGGCGTTCGTCTACCACGGCTCGGCGTCGGGCCTCGCGACGGCGGCAGCCTGGACGGCGGGGCCCGGCTTAAGGGTGGCGACGGCGGGGGACGTGAACGGTGACGGGTACGCGGACGTGGTCGTGGGAGTGCACCCGGTCGACAGGGCGTTCGTCTACCACGGCTCCGCGGCGGGTCTGGCGGCGACCCCGGCCTGGACGGCGGAGAGCGACGAGGCGGGCGCCAGCTTCGGCAGTTCGGTGGCGACGGCGGGGGACGTGAACGGGGACGGTTACGCGGACGTGGTCGTGGGAGCGCATAACTACCACAACGGCGAGATGTACGAGGGGCGGGCGTTCGTCTACCACGGCTCGGCGTCCGGCCTGGCGACGACGGCGGCCTGGACGGCGGAGGGCGGCCAGGTGGGCGCCGAATTCGGCTATTCGGTCGCGACGGCGGGGGACGTGAACGGGGACGGGTACGCGGACGTGGTCGTGGGGGCGGGTATCTACGACAACGACGAGGAGGACGAGGGGCGGGCGTTCCTCTACCAGGGCTCGGCGTCGGGCCTCGCGACGGTGGCAGCGTGGACGGCGGAGGGCGGCCAGGTGGGCGCTGAATTCGGCTATTCGGTTGCGACGGCCGGGGACGTGAACGGGGACGACTACGCGGACGTGGTCGTGGGGGCGCCCTACTACAACAACGGCGAGATGTACGAGGGGCGGGCGTTCGTCTACCACGGTGGGCCGGCGGCGGACGACGACGGCGACGGAATCCTCGACGATGACGACAACTGCCCGGTCGTCTTCAATCCCGACCAGGCGGACGCCGACGGCGACGGCGTGGGCAATGCATGCGATAACTGCGTGGGCGTCGTCAATCCCGACCAGGCGGATGACGACGGCGACGGCGTCGGCGATGTCTGCGACAACTGCCCGTACAAGCACTGGACCTCGACGGAGGACAGTGACCTCGATGGGCTGGGCGACGGTTGCGATCCGTTCCCGGTCTGCCCCGCGGAGTGCGAGATCCCCGCGTCAGCCGGAGGGCCGCCCGCGGGATTGTGCGCAGGCTGCCCCGGCGCTCCGAGCCCGCCGGGCAGCGGCAGGCCGCGCGACTGCTCCCGGTTCACGCCAGGTGCCTTCGGCGCGCCCGGCTTCTGTCTCGCGGGCTTCCCGCGGCCCGAAGGGTCGTTCGGCTTCTGTCCTCCGATCCTGATGTATGTCGATCAGTGCTGTCCGGGGGGTGGCTGCCCGGGAGCCGGCATCCGCACCCTCGGGCCGGACGGCGCGAGCCCCCTGGTGCTGCCCGCGGTCAGCATCGGGCTCAAGGAGACGGACTCCTTCGGCTTCGACGGCGCCATCCTGCAGGACCTCGACGGGGACCTCGCGCTCGACCTGGCCGTCTCGGCGCCGACCGTCGACGGGACGAACCTCGTCGATGCCGGGGCGGTGCTGCTGATCTCGAGCGCGAGCGGCCAGGTGCTCGACCGGCTCGACGGCCCCGCGGCGGGCGGACAGTTCGGCTACGCGCTCGACGCACATCCAGAAGGGATCGCGATCGGCGCGCCCCAGTTCGACCCGGGTCAACAGTCGGCGCTCGGCCCGGGGGCCGGCACGGGGCTGGTCGAGCTGCGCTCGCTCGCGGGCCAGCCGCTCCTCTTCCTCCCCGGCAGCGTTCCGGGCGGCGAGTTCGGCGCCGCGGTCGCCACCTTCGACGATCTGGACGGCGATGGGCGGCGTGACCTGATCGTCGGCTCCCCGGGCTCCGGAGCCCAGGCCGACAAGCCCGGGTCGGTATCGCTGGTCGAGTGCGACGGTTCGGTGCGACTGGTGCTCTCGGGGCTGCAGCCGGGCGAGCGCTTCGGGGAGCAGGTCGCGGTCCTCGGGGACTTCAACGGCGACGGCCTCGACGACTTCGCCGTCGGCGCGCCGCTGGCGACGACGAACGCCGGGGCGCAGGCGGGACGCGTCGACGTCTTCGATCGGCAGGGGGGGTTGCTGGGCCGGTTCGAGGGGACGTTCGCAGGCGGGCGGTTCGGGAGCTCGCTGGCCGGAGCGGACGCCGACGCTGACGGTCGCGCCGATCTCCTGGCCGGAGCGCCGCTCGCGGACACGGGGTCCGGGCCGGACGCGGGCTCCGTGCTCCTCATTTCCTCGCACGCGCAGGTCCTCGCGCGGTTCAGCGGGATGGCGGGGGACCGCGCCGGCCGCGCGGTCGCCTTCTCGAAGGACCTCGAGGGGGACGGGCTCGTCGATCTCGTGATCGGCTCGCCGTTCGGCGACGGCGGGGCCGGGACGGTGACGATCTTCACAAGTTCGGCCGACGGGGACGGCGACGGCCTGCCGAACCAGCAGGACAACTGCTACGCCGCGTTCAACCCGCAGCAGGAGAACCAGGACACCGACACGCCCGGTGATGCCTGCGACAACTGCCCGGGCGGCTTCAACCCGACCCAGTCCGACGTGGACATGGACCATCGCGGCGACATCTGCGACTGCTCGCCGGTCGAGCCGGGGACCTGGGCGACCCCGGCCGCGGTGCAGGGCGTCAGCGCGCAGGCGAGCGCATTCGGCACCGACTATCTCGAGCTCGCCTGGCAGGGGCTGGACGGACAGGCGGGTCCGAACGTCCGCTACGACGTGGACTCGGGCGATCTCGCGCTGCTCACCTCGCCCGCGGCCTTCACCGACGCGCGCTGCGTCCACATCCAGGCCGTGGGGACACAGGTGACGGTGTGGCGGCCGGACTCGCCGCCGCGACAAGGATTCTGGTACCTGGTGCGTGGCACGAATAGCTGCGCCGACGGCCCGTACGACTCCGGGGAACCCGGGCAGATCGGCGCTCGCGATCCCTTGATCGCGGCGTCGGCCCAGTCCTGTCCCTGAGGCAGGACAACGTCGGTATCCTCGGCGACGGGGATGGCTCGGGCACGATTGGCGTCACTCCGTGCACCGGGGCCGAGACAGTCGACTGCGACCACAGCTGAGGCCCGTGCGAGGCGCCCGACGCCAAGGGGGGATTCCATGACGGTCAGTCGTCGTCCGAAGAGACTCCTTCATCCCGTGCTCATCCTCATCGCGGCATGGGCCGTCGGGGGCGTGGCGCCTTCACCCGCCCGGGGCGCTCACAACGCGACGCACCCGATCGCGACGGGCAGTCCCCGCTCGATCGAGCTGAGGGACCGCGTCGTCTACTGGAGCGAGTGGCCCGACGAGTTCTGCACTCGTACCGGCACCATCGAGAGGGTGGCGGGCGGTGGCGGGGGCGTTACGGAGCTCCATGAGTTCCCTTCGTGCGCCGATCGCCCCAATCGGTTGCGGATCGACGACGCGCATCTCTACATCGAGAATCAGCAGTCGATCCAGCGGATGTGGATCGGTGGCGGTGTCGTCTACGTGCGGGTCACAGCGAGCAGCGAGCTGCGGGATTTCCAGCTCGACGCGAGCCGGATCTGGTACGCCACCAGCGGCGAGATCCATCGCGTGCCGAAGGACGGGGGAGCGTCCGCGCTGCATCTCGGCGGCCTTTCGGTCAACCTCGACGGGCTCGCGGTGAGCCCTGGGGACGGAGGCTACGTCTACTGGGGTCAGGGCACGACGGTCCGACGGGCCTTCAAGACATCGCCGCCCTTCGCCGGGACGATCGCGACGGGCGGGGTTCTCCCGAGGTACCTCGCGGAGGGGAACGGGACCCACGTCTACTGGGCCGACGATGGCGGGGAGATCAGCCGCGTCCCCGTCGGGGGTGGAACGAGGCAGGTCCTCCATCCGGCGGGCGCGGGGTACAACCCCAGCGGGCTGGCGGTGGATGTCGATGCGGGCGGCTCCGTCCGCGTCTTCTGGTCGGAATACGCTGGAGCCGGCGCGACCGGTCGCATCGGCCGCGCCACGATCAACGCGGCGGGAACCGTGATCGGAGATGCGTACATCGCGACGGGACTGACCTCGCCGGCATCCGTGCGGGTGGACGATACGCACGTCTACTTCCTGCAGCCGGGGGGGGTCTACCGGGTGCGCAAGGACGCCACGGCGCCGCTTCCGGATCTTGCCTGGTCCGGCATCGAGGTGACGCAAGGGATCCAGGACCTCGCCAACTCGGTCGGGCTGATCCAGGCGAAGCCCACGGTCGTGCGCGCCTATCCCCTGTCCTCGCCCTTCGATGTGCCGGGCGTGACGGCGGTGCTCCATGGGGAACGGAGCGGCGCTCCGCTTCCGGGATCGCCGCTCGCGGCGCTGCGCCCCAGCGCCTACGTCGGCACCGGTGGCGTGAACCGCCTCGCGGCCAGCTTCGACTTCGTGCTGCCCGAGTCCTGGCGTTCGGGAAGCGTGACACTCCGGGCGGAGATCAACCCGGCAGGCACCATCCCCGAATCCGTTTCGACCAACAACTCCCTCTCGGTGATCAGGACCTTCTCGGCCCGGGGCCCGCTGTGCGCGGAGATGATCCCGATCCGAGGACACGCTCCGATCTACTCGATCCTGACCTCCGACTTCTGGGGCATCGTGGACCGGCTCGAGACGCTGATGCCGGTGCCCCAGGTGCGCATCTACTCGATCCATGCGCTCCTCGAGGAGCCGGAGTGCTGCGATCCGCTTCCGGTGCCTCCGTTCATTCGAACGTATCCCGGCCCCTGGGAGGTCAGCGAGGACAGGGACCGCATCATGCTGAAGCTCATGGCTCGGGCCGCCCTGACGGACAGTCCCGGCGAATGCGACGACGCGGGAGGGCGGAGCCACCTGGTCGGCATGGTGCACCCCGCGGAGGACACGGGCAGCCTGCGCGGCTACGCGAACTTCGTCTTTCAGACCTCCTTCGTCAAGATGCAGAGCGATCCGGCCCTCTCGAGCTTCATCCCCTATTTCACTCCCGTCGGTTCGTCGACCTTCGCTCAGGAGGTCTCGCACAACTTCAACGGCTTCGGCAACCGCTGGCAGCACGTCGATTGCGGAGGCCCCGATGGCATCAACCCTGCCTATCCCTATCCGCCGTGCCAGATCGCTCCGAGCTTCTCGCAGACGACCTTCTGGGGGTACGACGTCCTGACGGGACGGGCCATCCCTCCGGCGAGCTCCCCGAGCACTCCGACGTGGGCAAAGGACTACATGTCCTACGGGAGCCCCACGTGGGTCTCCGACTACACGTGGACGGGACTCGGCGGGTTCTACGCCCCGGATTCGCTGGTGCTCGCCGCCGAGGCCGCCCCCGCGAGGGATGGCACCCGCGCCGGCGCACGGCTCGCGAGCGCTGGTGCATCCGCCGACCTCGACTCCGCGGCCATCGAGAGCGCCTTCCCGACCTGCGGCCCCGGCTCGGGTGCCTGCTGCGCCGTGGGCGGGAACGGCGCACCGGGCTGCCAGGGCGAGAGCTGCTGCGAGACGGTCTGCGCCTGCGATCCGTACTGCTGCGAGACCGAGTGGGACGAGTTCTGTGCCGGGACGGGCTTCGGCGGGAGCGGCTGTGGCGCCGCCCTCCTGTGCTCGGAGTGCAGCGGCGTCGACCGGCTCCTCGTCCTTGCTGCCATCGACGTCACGGGCGACGCGGGAGTGATCGAGCAGAGCTTCCTGCTCCCCGACGGCGTCCTTGGGGAGGCAGGTCTGTCAATGCTCTACGATGCCCAGGCGAAGATGACCGCGGCCGGCGGGAGCTTCGTGCTGGAACAGCTCGACGCCTCGGGCGTCGCCCTGCACGCACTGGCTTTCGAACCTGCCGACTCCGAGGGCGAGTGGCATCCGCAAAGGCACACCGTGGCGCTCCTGGTGCCGTGGCAATCGGCGACGGCTCGCGTGCGACTCCGCAACACGGCCTCCGAGATCGCTTCGCGTCCCGTCTCGCCCGGCGCGCCGGCGGTCACGATCGTCTCTCCGTCGCTGGGCCAGGTCGTGACGAACGTGCTGACCGTCGAGTGGCAGGGGCTCGATCCCGACGCCGACCCGCTGATCTACGCCGTCCAGTACAGCCACGACGACGGCCAGACCTGGACCGCGCTGACCACGGATCATCCCGATGACGGGGGATCGACGACCACGCTGACGGTCGATGCGACGACGCTGCCGGGGAGCGACGCAGTCGTCTCCCCCGGGACATCCCGGATCCGAGTCATCGCGACGGACGGCGTTCGCACGGGCCTGGCGCTGTCGAACCCCTTCATCGTCGAGAGGCGCTCTCCCGTTGCGCACATCAGCGCTCCAGCCGACGGCGCGATCTACTACCACGGCGACGGCATCGTGCTCCGGGGACGCGGCTTCGATGCCGAGGACGCGTCACCGGCGACTGCGTCGTGGTTCATCGACGGAAAGTTCAGCGCCACCGGCTATGATGCGGTCATTCCCGGCCTGGCCCCGGGCACCCACGTCATCGAGCTGCTCGTCCCCGACTCCGATCTGCAGGCCGGACTCGACTCGGTGACGATCGAGGTCTCGGCGAGCCCCGTGCCGCCCGACACCGACGGGGACGGTCTCCCCGACGGGAGCGACGCCTGTCCGTTCGTCAGCAACCCCACGCAGTCCGACGGCGACGGGGACGGAGTCCCCGACGCCTGCGACAACTGCCCGGCCATCGCCAACCCCCTGCAGGAGAACGAGGACGGCGACGCCTTCGGCGACGCGTGCGACCCGTGCCCGGGCACGGCCTTCAACGATCCGGACGGCGACGGCGTCTGCGACGCAGCCGATACGTGTCCGGCCGTCCCGGACCCGGGACAGCAGGACCTCGATGGCGACGGGCTCGGCGACGCCTGCGACAACTGTCCCCAGCTTGCCAATCCGGTCCAGGAGGACTGCAACGCGAACGGCATCGGCGACCGCTGCGACATCGAGCGTTTCGGGGAGGCGGACTGCAACGCGAATCTCCGGCCGGACGAGTGCGATCTGGCCTTTCGCAGCTCCGCCGATCTCGACAGCAACGCGGTGCCCGACGAGTGCGCCCAGCCCTCCGAGCCGACGCTCATCACGTTCGACCCGCTCGGAACCTCGATCTCCTGGGCGGCCGTGCCCGGAGCCGCCCAGTACCATCTCCACCGCGGCTCCCGGCCCACGCTGCCGTTCCTCGCGTCGCCTGACCCCGATTCCTGCCTTCGCCTGAGCACGCCCGGCACGACCACGGGTCCTGTCCTCGACGAGGCGCCTGCCGCGAAGGGGCTGTACTGGTATCTCCTTACAGCCGCCAACAGCCTCGCGGAGAGCGGCGCCGGGAGCGGGACCGCCGGTCCGCGCCAGCTCGACAGCACGGGGCCGTGCCCGCCAAGCGAGTGTCCTCACGACAAGTGCACGGTGGGGGCTCCGCTTGCCCCGACCTGCGACGCGTGCGTCTCCCAGATCTGCGCGGTGGACGTCTACTGCTGCAACACGGAATGGGACGCCATCTGCGTGGAGGAGGTTCGGACCGTCTGCGACGGCCTGACCTGCCCGGAGAGCGCCGGGACCTGCTCGCACACGCTCTGCGCGCAGGGGGCAGCGCTTGCGCCGGGGTGTGACGAGCCGCCGATCATACCGAGCTGCGTGAGCATGCTCTGCGCCGCCGATCCCTACTGCTGCGACACCGCGTGGGACGATGTCTGCGTCGGGGAGGTATCCACCGTGTGCACGCACAGCTGCGACTGAGCACCTGGCGACTCAGAGCCGGCCAACCATCCGATCGGAGGAGTAGCGGGGAGGAGCGTCGGCCTCAGGTCAGGCGTTCGCGGATGGCGCGGGAGACCGCCTCGGCGACGTTGTGGACCTGGAGCTTGCGGTAGACGCTCTTCACGTGCGAGCGCACGGTCTCGGCGCCGATGGCGAGGTCCGCGGCCACCTGCTTGTACGAAAGCCCGGCGACGAGGCACCGGAGGACGTCGCGCTCGCGCCCGGTCAGCTCGAGCGCGGGGATGGGGGCACGCTCGCCCTCCTCGGGCGTTTCGGAGCGCAGCAGGTCGAGAACCGTGCGCGCGACCCGCGCGGTCAGGGGCGCCCCTCCTCGCGCGACGGAGCGGAGCTGCTCCAGGATCTCCGGGGCGCGCGTGCGCTTCAGCAGGTAGCCGTCGGCCCCGGCGCAGATGGCGTCCAGGATCGTCGACGGGTCCTCGAACACGGTCAGAACCACGACGGGGATGGCGGGATGGAGCCGCTTCAACCGGCGCGTCGCCTCGGCGCCGTCCATGCCGGGGAGCTGCAGGTCCATCACGACCAGGTCCCATCCCGGCGCGGCGCCCGATCGGGCGGCCCCCTCCGCCTCGCCGAGCAGGCCGAGCGGCGTGCCGAAGCTCGCCGCCAGCCCGAACCCGTCGGCGTTTCCGAGGAGCGTCTCGAGCGACGCGCGGTAGCGCGCGTCGTCCTCGACCACGGCGACCCTAAGCGCCCGCTCGCGCCCCGACGAGATCGTCATCCCCTCATCTTGGATCGGCGGGCACGTCGGGCGCCCTCCCACGAACGGGGGAAGGGCCCGTATCCCTTTCTCCCACGGGAGGCGGGATCGAAGTCGAGCACCACGAGCGTCCCACCGCCGGGCGGAGACTCCCACGCGATCGCCGCGTCGATCTCCGCGGCGCGCTCGCGCATGCCGACGAGCCCCAGGCCGTCGTCGCCCTCGCCCGCGCCGCGCGGGAGGCCGCCGCCGTCGTCCCGCACGCTGAGGCGCCAGCGCCGGCCGCGCGGCTCGAGGCCGAGGACCACCGACCGGGCCCCGGCGTGGCGGGCCGCGTTGTGCATCGCCTCGGCCGCGATCCGCTGCACGCCGCGGCGGACCCCCGGGGAGAGAGCCACCTCGGGCCACTGTCCAGGGAAGTCGGTGCGGAAGGCCGCCTTGCCGTCCGGGAACAGCCGCTGCCCTCGCGCGGCCAGCTCGTCGGCGAGCGCATCGAGCCGCGGGTTGGCACGGCGGAGCGACCAGACGATGTCATCGAGCGTCGCGCCCAGCTCGCCGACCGTCTCCGCGATCTGGGCGGAGAGCGCCCGCCGGCGGCCTTCCTCGAGGCGATCGTCGGACGCCAGCTCGGCGAGGATGCCGATGCTCCCCAGCCCGGAGCCGAGCTCGTCGTGCAGATCGCGCGCGATTCCGGCTCGCTGGCGCTCGAGCCGGAGCACCGACGCGACGCGAGCGCGATGCACCACGTAGACGGCGGCAGCCGCGAGCAGCGTCACGAGCCCCAGGAACCACATCTGCAGGAACCAGGGTCGCCCGATGGAGAGGTCGAGAACGGCCGGCGCGGGCGACCAGCGCCTCGCATCGAGCGACGCGGCCACCTCGACCCGATGCGGGCCCGGGGAGAGGTCGGCGAACCGGATGAACGAGCTCCCGACCGGATCGGACCAGGCCCGATCGCCCCCGGTCCGGATCCGGTAGCGGAGCGATCCCGGATCGCGATAAGAGAGCGCCGAGAAGTGCAGCTCGAGGCGGTTGCGGTGGAACGGCAGGGTCAGGGCGCTCGCCGGCGCCAGGTGGCTTCCGTCGACCAGCATCTCCGCCAGCGCGACCCGCGGCGGGACGTCGGGGGGTCGGCGGGCCCAGGGAGGCACTCGCACCATGCCCCTGGACGTGCTCAGCCAGAGGGTGCCGTCGTCCAGCTCGAGGACGTCCTGCGCCCCGCCGAGAGGCACGCCGTGCCAGCCGGTGATCTCCTCGAGCAGCGCCCACCCCTCCGGAAGGTCTGGCCGGTCCTCGACGCGCCCGATCATCCCGTACGCAGCCACCCAGATCCCGCCGGACGGCGACGGGCGCACGCTCAAGATGTCGGCGTCGGTCAGGACGGTCGACGCGGGAATCGTCCGCCAGGCGCCATCGGCGCCGCGGAGGAGCCCCCCACCCGCGGTCGCCATCCACAGGACGCCCGGCGACGGCTCGAGGAACGCTTTGGCGTGACGCATCGACTCGATCGGGCGGCAGGCCCACGCTGCCTCGTCGACGACGCTCGCCCGCGCGGCGGTGTGGCAGAGCGAGCGGCCCCGGGCGAGCCACACCTGGCCGGACGAGTCCTCGAAGACGCGCCGGTTCGAGGCGTAACCCTCCGCTCGGCCGCCGTGCGGCGGCTCCCGCACGCGGATGGGCGCTCCTCCTGCCGGGGGCGAGCGCAGGAGGCCGACGTTCGTGGCGATCCAGAGCCCGCCGTCGAACGCCGCCGCACAGTTCTCGATCCACCGGAACCCGTCCAGCCTATGCTCGAGGTCGCCCGCTCCGCGGCGCTCGAGGATCGCGAAGTCCCCGGCACTCCAGTCGGTCCTGCTGGACCACAGGACGCCGCGCGCATCCACGCAGTCGCGGCCGATGCTGCGCGTCCCGTGCGCCTCGATCGCGATCCCCCTTGGGCCCGCGTCGACCAGAGCGCTGCCCTGCCAGGTGGAGAGCCAGATCCCTTCGTCGGTCGGCGTCAGGGAGAGCGTGTGCGACGACGGCAGCCCGTCGTCATCGTTCAGGACGATCGTGTCCGGCTCGGGGAAGTGCATCAGGCCGGCGCCGGTGCCGAGCCACAGACTCCCCTCGCGATCGACGAGCAACGGCCCGCCGGAGATGAGGCCGTCCCTCGGCCCCATCACCTCGGGCGGCTGCCCCGGCCGGAACGCGGCCAGGTAGCGGTCGGTCGCGACCCAGAACGTCTCCCCCCTTCGCATCAGGTCGATTGGCCGGCCCGGGACCTCGCCGTGTACGCGGCTCTCCCCGCCGGTGATCTCGACCAGGCTCGCCGCGGTCACGTTCCATAGCAGGAGGGCGCAGCCGCCGTCGTCGAGGGGGAGGATGTCGACGGCGCGGGGTGATGGATAGAGGAGCGTCGCGGTGCCGTCCGGCGCGAGGCGATGGACCCCGGAGTTCGCGGCGACGAGCGCGTCGCCCGAGTCGAGGGGTGCGATGAGGTGGACGCGCATGCCGGCGGGTGTGGCGTGCACCGACCAGGCGCCCGAGCGCCGCACCAGGAGCGACCCGGCCCGCGAGATCCACAGGGCGCCGTCGGGGGCGAGCGCGGCCGCGTCGACCTCCTCGAGCGCCGAACCATCCGCGCCCACGACGCGCTCGAGCGCGGCGCCGGCGACCCGCCACAGCGCGCCGCCCTGATCGAGCGCGAGCACCTCGCCGTCGGCGCCGGTGAGGATCGACGACGGCCGGTCGCGTGGGGCGCGCTCCGACCAGCTTCGAAATCGGACGCCGTCGTAGCGCCCGACGCCGGTCGTGGTGGCGAGCCAGAGGTAGCCGGCGGTGTCCTGGCCGAGGGCGAAGATCGGCAGGGACGGGGCGCCGTCGCGCGCCTCCAGCAGCCGGTATGTGCGCTGTACCGCGGCGGCCTGCCCCGTGCTCGCTATGGCGAGGAGCGCGAGGATCGACCAGCGTGGGGCACGCATGCGCTCATCTATACCACGGATGCAGCCACGAGGCGCCTGGCCAAGCGTCTAGCTCCGAGCGACCAGGGGGGACCGCCGCACGAGCAGGAGCCGGTCGCGCCGGGTCGCAAAAGGTGAACGCCGTGCGGCGCCAGCGGGCGAGGTGACGCTGCCCAGCGTCTCGATCTAGCGGCTGACCCCCTCGATCGGGCTCGAGGCGGAGGCGTAGGGGCGGCGCGGCATCCGGCCCGCCTCGTAGGCGAGGCGTCCCGCCTCGATCGCGAGGCGCATGGCGCGCGCCATCTTCACGGGATCCTGCGCGCCTGCGACCCCGGTGTTCATCAACACTCCGTCGACGCCCATCTCCATGGCGATGGCCGCGTCCGAGGCCGTCCCCACCCCGGCGTCCACGATCACCGGGAGATCGGTGATCTCCTCGAGGATCAGGCGCAGGTTCAGGGGGTTCTGGATCCCCAGCCCCGATCCGATCGGCGCCGCGAGCGGCATCACCGCGGCGGCGCCTGCGTCGCGCAGCTTCTTCGCCATGATCAGGTCATCGCTCATGTACGGCAGGACGGTGAACCCTTCCTTCACGCACACGCGCGTGGCCTCGAGGGTCGCCTCGTTGTCGGGGAACAGCGTCTTCGCATCCCCGATCACCTCGATCTTCACCAGGCTGCCCACGCCCGCCTCGCGCGCCAGCATCGCGGTGCGCACGGCCTCGCTCGCGGTCGAGCAGCCGGCGGTATTCGGCAGGATGGTGAACCGCTTCGGATCGATGTAGTCGAGAAGGTTCTCCTTGGCGGGGTCGGTGATGTTCACGCGCCGCACCGCGACCGTCACCATCCGGGCGCCGGCCGCCTCGACCGCCGCGCGCGTCTGCGCGAAGGAGGCGTACTTGCCGGTCCCGAGGATCAGGCGCGAGTCGTAGGACACTCCTCCGATGGTCAGCTGGTCCGTCCGCATGGCGCCTCCGTCATCCTCCGCCCACGAGCTGCACGACCTCGACCCGGTCCCCTTCCGCCAGGATCTCGTCCGCGAAGCGGGCGCGTGGCACGATCTCCTGGTTGCGCTCGACCGCGACGCGCGGTCCCGGCAGCGCCAGGAGGTCGAGCAGCTCGGCGACGCTGGTCGCGGCGGGAACCTGGCGACCCTCGCCATTCAGGGTGATCCGGATCGGGTCCGTGGCCCGGGCTCTCGTGGTCATGGGCAGGTTGGCGATGATAGCACTGCCATCCGGTCGTTCCACCGGCTCACCACGAGGGGGATCAGCGCCGCAGCGGCAGCCGTATCTCGACCTCGCCGCGCTCGTCGAGCGCGACGACCCGCAGCTCTCCCAGGCCGGGCACATCCGGCGGGGTGATCTCGGCCAGCAGCGTCCCCTTGGCGTCGGTCTTTCCCTGGAACAGGCGCACCGCCTTGCCACCCCCTTCCGGCGGCTCGTGCAGGATGACGACGCTGCAGCCGGCCACCGGGCGGCCGAGGAGATCGGTGCGCAGCGTCACGCGCAGCGCGCCGGTCCATCCGGGGGTGATGTCGCTGAGCGGCTCCGCCTGGATCTCGACCTTCTCTTTTTCCGCCTGCGCCTGCACGAACTCGAGCACCACGTCGCCGAGATGGCGACCGGTGATGATACCGTGCCCGAACGGCTTCACGCCGTCCGCGTCGTAGCGCCCGTTCTTGATGCTGCGGATGACACGCTTGTGCTGGGCCTCCAGCATCCCGGCGAGCCGGCGCTCGTCCACCCCGGCCGCGAGGAAGTCGGCGTACGAGGTTCGCAGCGCGTCGAGGATCTGCCCTCTCACGTAGACGAGCGTCTCGAGCAGCGGATTGTCGCGGCCGCGGTCCTCCGTCTGCACGTGGTAGACCTTGCCGTTGAACTGGATGTCGGTGTTGTACCCGGTGATCATCCGCCGCGCCGCCCCCGCGTGACTCTGGATCCCCCCTCTGAAGGGGGCGCCATCACGCGACCTGTATACTACACGCCTTGCGCGCCGGGGGGCGCGTCGCAACCCGCGCCTCCCGGCGACGTAGAACCTGTCGGCCGTCCCCGAGTCCAGGCCCACCGGAGAGCCTAGAGATGATCGCGGTCAAGGTCCAAGGAATCAGCAAGAGCTACGGCAAGGTCCAGGCGGTCAAGAGGCTCGACCTCGAGATCCAGGCGGGGACCGTCTACGGGCTGCTGGGCCGCAACGGCGCCGGGAAGAGCACGACCATCCGGATGATCATGGACATCCTGGCCCCCGACGAGGGGTCGATCCGGGTCTACGACCGGCCGATGGGGGCGGATGTCCGCGACCGCATCGGCTACCTCCCGGAGGAGCGCGGGCTCTACCCGAAGATGACGCTGAACGACGTCCTGCTGTTCCTGGCAGCGATTCATGGCGTGCCGCGCAAGACCTCCCAGCCGCGGATCGACCGCTGGCTGGAGCGCATGGAGCTTGGGGCGTGGAAGCTGAAGAAGGTCCAGGAGCTGTCGAAGGGAATGCAGCAGAAGGCGCAGTTCATCGGGACGATCGTCCACGATCCGGATCTGATCGTCCTCGACGAGCCGTTCTCGGGGCTCGACCCGGTCAACGTGAACCTGCTCAAGGACATCCTGCTCGAGCTGACCCGCGCGGGGAAGACGCTCATCTTCTCCACCCACATCATGGAACAGGCGGAAAAGCTGTGTCAGAACATCTGCCTGATCCACCGGGGGGAGAAGGTCCTCGATGGCCGGCTCAGCGACATCAAGGCCACGCACGGCAAGAACAGCATCATCCTGGCCTACGAGGGGGACGGCCGCTTCCTCGACGACCCGTCCGTGGCGCGCAAGGATGACTACGGCCAGTACGTGGAGGTGAAGCTGGCCGACGGCGCCGACCCGCAGGAGCTCCTGCGCAGGGCGATGGCGACGGCCAAGGTCAGCCGCTTCGAGGTCGTCACCCCCTCGCTGAACGACATCTTCATCCAGCAGGTGGGACTGGGAGAGGCGTCATGAGAAAGGCCTTCGAGATCTTCCGCCGCGAGTACGTCGAGCGCGTGCGCAAGAAGAGCTTCCTGATTGGAACGCTGGTCGGCCCGTTCCTGATCGCGGCCATGGCGGTGATCCCGAACATGCTCCTGCTGATGAACCCGGACGCGGCGCGTCCGGTTGCCGTCATCGATCTCTCCGGCAAGGTGGCGGGCGAGATGAGCCCGCTGCTCAACACCGACGACAACCGCCTCAAGGACGGCAGCCCCAGGTTCCCGGTCACCACGATCGGCCTCGAGGGACGCGAGCTGGCCGCGGTGCAGGCCGAGCTGGGCGGCCGGATCGCCTCGGGAGCGCTGTTCGGGTACCTGATCGTGCCGGCCGACCTGAACGGGGAGGAGCACGCCAAGTTCTACACCCGCAACGCCTCGAACCTGCGCGACATCGACTCCTTGGGGGACGCCCTGCGCGACGTGGTGGTGCCGCTGCGCTTTCAGGCGGTAGGCGTGCAGATGGAGATGAAGGGGATCCGGACCCTCACCCGCGGCATCGAGGTCGAGCCGGTGCAGGTGGGGAAGGACGGCGAGGCACAGGCGAGCGGCGCGGGCGCCCAGCTCGGCAAGCTGGCCGCCGCGTACGGGATGGTGATCATCCTCTACATGACGTTTCTCATGTGGGGAATGAGCATCATGCGGGGCGTGGTCGAGGAGAAGTCGTCGCGCGTCATCGAGGTGCTGTTGTCGTCGGTCACCTCGCGGCAGCTCATGGCCGGCAAGGTGCTCGGCATCGGCGCCGTGGCGCTGACGCAGTACCTGGCCTGGGGGTTGACCGGCGTGGGCGGCTACTTCCTGATGACGAACCGCCTGGGGATGGGGGAGTGGGTCTCGACGCTCTCCGCGTGGACGCTGGTGTCGTTCGTCGGATTCTTCGTCCTGGGGTACCTGATGTTCGCGTCGTACTTCGCGGCGCTCGGAGCCTGCTGCAGCACCGATCAGGAGGCGCAGCAGATGCAGCAGTTCGGCGCCCTGCCGCTGATGATGGGGTTCTTCCTCGGCTTCGCGGTGTTCTTCAACCCGGACAGCACGCTGGCGACGGTGCTCTCGATGATCCCGTTCTTCGCCCCGTTCATCATGATGATCCGGGTGAGCATCCTCGCCCCGCCGCTGTGGGAGATCGCCGCCTCGGTCGGGCTGATGATCCTGGCGATCTTCCTGATGACCGTCCTGGCGGCGAAGGTGTTCCGCGTCGGCATCCTGATGACCGGCAAGAAGCCGACGCTGCCGGAGATCATCCGGTGGATCCGCTACGCCTGAGCATGGTGCGGAGCGCGTGACTCCGCCCGCCTCGCGCTGGCGCGGCGTCGCCTGGATCGGCTGCGGCGTGCTGGGAGTGATCGGCCTGGCGGGGCTCGGCGTCGGGACGTACTACTTCGGCGGTCTGTTCGCGAGGGCCGGCGAGGCCGAGAGGACCGCGGCGACGCTCGCCGAGCAGTTCGGGGTGCCTGACGACTACACACCGTCCCCGGAGGGGGTGGCGGCCGAGCGGCTGGACGCGTTCCTGGCGGTGCGCCGGGAGGTGCAGTTGCACTGCCCGGCGCTCGTTGCGCTCGGGGAGCAGCTCAGGCCGCTGCGCGACGCCGAGTCCAGCGAGAAGCAACCCTCGGGGGGCGGGATCCTCTCCATTCTCGGGGGTTCGATGCGCCTCGGTCCGGTGACCGTGGACCTCCTGACCGCCCGCAACCAGGCGCTGCTCGCCAACCGCATGGGACTGGGGGAGTACACCTACCTCTACGCCCTGGCCTACCAGAGCGGTCCCGACGCGCCGGAGCCTGCCTGGCTCTTCCCCCATGAGGCGGAGAACACCACCGACGGCCGTGAGCGCCTGCTCGGGATGCTCGGGCGGCTCGCGCAGGCGGCGCGCGGCGCGCCGGGCGCGGTCATTCCGGCGGCGGCGGTGGACGCCGAGGTCTCGCTGCTCGAGGCCGACCCGGCCCGGCGCCTCTGGGCGGAGGGGCTGCCGGCCGGGCTGCGCGAGCCGCTGGAGGCCCGGGCGGCGGATCTCGCCGCGCTCTACTGCCCGGTGGCGGCGCAGTTCGACCTGGCGGAGATCGAGCGCCACGCCGCGAGCATCCGGATCGACTCCCACTGAGCGCATCGCCGGGAGCGGCGACCCGGGGGCGGCGCGGGCGGCTGCCGCGAGCGCACTCCAAACCCTTGAGCGGCCGAATATTGTGTTGACACCCACCCGACCCGATGCAAAAATGCGCTCCCACCAGACGCCGGTGCGGCGCGCGGCATTCCAATCAGGCTCCACGAATCGAGCGGCCGAGGCCACCGGAATGCGGAACTACTCCATTGAAGACTCGAAGCAGCTCTACGGGATCGACAACTGGGGTGCGCCGTACTTCGACGTCAACGACGCCGGGAACCTGATCGTCCGTCCCACGCTCGGCGAGACGCAATCGGTCGACCTGAAGGAGGTCGTCGACGAGCTGATCGGCAAGAAGGTCTCCCTGCCGATCCTGATCCGCTTCCCGCAGCTCCTGGCCAGCCAGGTGCGCTCGATCTCGGAGTCGTTCGCGCGCGCCATCGCGGAGTACGGCTACCAGAACGTCTACACGCCGGTCTTCCCGGTCAAGGTCAACCAGCGCAAGGAGGTCGTGCACGAGCTGGTGCGGGCGGGACGCAAATTCAATCTGGGGCTCGAGGCCGGGAGCAAGTCGGAGATCCTGATTGCCACGGCCCAGGACCTGCCGCCCGGCGCGCTCGTGGTCTGCAACGGCTTCAAGGACGCGGCGTATCTCCAGGCGGCGGCTCTCGCGACCCGCGCCGGACGCAACGTGGTGGTGGTGCTCGAGAAGCCGTTCGAGGTGGCGAACGTCGTCCGGCTGGCGCCGAAGCTCGCGGCCGTTCCGATGCTCGGCTTCCGCGTGCGGCTCTACTCGCGCGGCTCCGGGCGCTGGGAGAAGTCCGGCGGCGCCACCTCGAAGTTCGGGCTGACGACCGGCGAGATCCTGCAGGGGATCGATCTCCTCTCGAAGGCGGGGCTGCTCGACAAGCTCAAGCTGCTGCACTTCCACATCGGCAGCCAGATCACCGAGATCCGCCGCATCAAGAACGCCATCAAGGAGGCGGCCCGCGTCTACGCGAAGGTCCGCAAGATGAACGTCGCGATCGAGATCCTCGACGTCGGCGGCGGCCTCGGGATCGACTACGACGGCAGCAAGACGTCCTCCGACGCCAGCGTGAACTACACCGTGCAGGAGTTCGCGAACGACGTCGTCTACAGCATCAAGGACGTGTGCGAGAACGAGGACGTGCCGGTGCCGCGCATCGTCTCCGAGTCGGGACGGGCGCTCACCGCCTATCACTCGATGCTGATCACCGACGTGGTGGCGGCGGCGGAGCCCGGGTCGGGGCCGGAGCTGCCGGTCAACGGCGAGGAGCCGCGCGTCATCCAGGATCTCTCCTACATCCGCACCCAGATGACCGCCAAGAACCACCGCGAGTTCTGGCACGACGGCTTGCAGCAGCGCGACGAGCTGTTCACGATGTTCAGCCTCGGCTACCTGTCGCTCGAGGATCGCGCCAAGGGGGAGATGCTGTTCTGGGACATCGCGCAGAAGGCCGTGAAGTTCGGCAAGCTGCAGAAGTACGTCTCGGAGGAGCTGGAGGACGTGGAGAAGCAACTCTCCTACAAGTACATCTGCAACTTCTCCGTCTTCCAGTCGATCCCCGACTCCTGGGCCCTCGAGCAGCTGTTCCCGATCGTCCCGATCCACCGCCTGAACGAGCGCCCGAGCCGGATGGCGACGCTCGCCGACATCACCTGCGACTCGGACGGCGAGGTGGACAAGTTCGTCGACCTCAAGGACGTGAAGGAATCGCTCGAGGTGCACCCGCTCGAGCCGAACAAGCCGTACTACCTCGGCATCCTCCTGATCGGCGCCTACCAGGACGTGATGGGGGACTACCACAACCTGTTCGGGGCGGTGAACGAGGCGCACGTCTTCGTCGAGCCGGACGGCAAGCGCTACATCCGCAACGTGATACGCGGCAACACCGCCGGCGAGGTGATGAAGATCTTCGGCCACGACGCCGAGCAACTCGCCCAGAGCGTGGCGGCGGTCCTCGAGGGGCAGGTGCGCGAGGGAAAGCTCGAGGAGAAGGCCGCGGCCAAGATCCTGGCCGAGTACCGCAACGAGCTGGCGCGTTATCCGTACTTGACCGGATAAGCCTCCGAAGCGCCGCCAGCTTCAGGTCACCAACCTCCCGCTCGATGACCGTGGCGGCGCGTAGGAGGCCCGCCCCCGCTCACTGCGCCGGGCCCTTCGGAGCCTCGTCGGTCCCGCGCGACCGCGCCGCGCGCGCCGGCAGATCCGCCAGACCCGCCAGCAGCCGGTCGAGCGCCCCGGGCACGTCCTTGATCCTGAAGTCGATCCGGATCCAGTCCGCATCCGCTGCTCCGGTCGCGCTCAGCGTGATCGACTCGTACCCCAGCCCGGTGAGGAACGCCTGCGCCGCGGGGGCGGCGTGCGCCGCGGCCCACTCGGAGCTGGGCGCCTGCAGGCGGATTTGCCCTGCGAAGTCTCCTCCCTTCGCGAAGCCCCCTTCGAGCGTGGCGCCGCGCAGGTCGCGGGCGAGCGCCTCGATCTCCGCAGCCGCCGTCAGGTCGACGGCGGCGAGCCGCCACAGTCGGAAGATCTCCCCCCGCGCGTTCGTCAGCCCCCCGCGCAGCGTGGACGCCGCGCTCGTCCCCGCGAACAGCGTGTCGAGCGGGGTCGCTTCGCGCGGGGCCGTCTGCGCGGCGAGCAGGCGGTCGATCGCCTGGCGCGAGGTGTCTACATCCTGGGTCACGAACAGGTCATTGCCGCGGATGAAGAAGGCGGCGCGAACCCCCTTCGGGAACTGGTAGATCGCCTCGTCCTGATGGAGGAACTTCCGGAATCCCTCCGTATCCTCCGCTGTCCTGGCGGTGAGCCCGAGGATGAAGTCGGCCAGGACCATGTTGTTGCCGAAGTTCTGGATGCTGACGGAGGCGAGGTGCAGGTCGCGGTCCGGCTCCGTGCCAGGCCGCAGGGTCCAGGCCGCGACGAGCGGGAACAGGCGACGGAACTGCTCGCGGTCGCGTTTCCCCTGCCAGGTCATCAGGTATTTCTGCATCTCGGGCGGCAGCGGGGTCTTGATCTCGTTCTTCAGCTGCGGGTGATCCAGGAAGGCCTCGACCGCCTGCGCCGTGGCGGGGTCCTCGAGGGTCAGCGACCACTCGACGTAGCCGGTGGTGTCGCTGCCCAGCAGCCGCTCGGGCTCGATCAGCGTCCCGGGGCGCTGGAGCCAGTTGAAGAAGAGGACAACCCCGATCACGGCGATCAGGATCATCCCACCGCAGCCCAGCGCGCAGCCGAGGAGGAGCTTGTTCGTGCGGGTCGCCATGGGTTGGTCTCCGAGTCTCAGGGCGCCCGACGCTTGCGGTCGGGACGCAGGTCATGCTGAGGGTGGTGCTCGGATAGCTCACGCAGGAGGCGACGCGATGTTTCGTCGAGGTCGCCGGGCGGGACGATCTGGACGTCGACGAACAGGTCGCCGCGGCTGGCACGGCGAGGGTGCGGGGCCCCTTTCCCCTTGAGCCGGAAACGCTGACCGCTGTGCGTTCCAGGGGGAACCCGGATCGTGGCGGCGCCATCCATGGTCGGTACCTCCACGCTGCCGCCGACCGCCGCCTCCTCGAACGTGATCGGCACCTCGCAGATCAGATCGTCCCCCTGCCGCCGGAACACCGGGTGCGGGCGGATGTGCACGCGCACGTAGAGGCTGCCGGCGGGACCGCCGCCGCGCCCCCGCTCGCCGCGACCGGGGACCCGGATCCTGGCGCCATCCTCGACGCCGGCGGGGATCCGGATCGACAGCGAGTCCGCGGTCTCGATCGTGCCGGCACCGTGGCACTCGGGGCAGGCGCCGCCACCGGCGCGCCGCCCGGAACCGTGGCACGCCTGGCACGGCTGCTGGCGCCGCACCGCGACCGGCAACGTCGCTCCCCGGAACGCGGCCTCGAAGTCGATGGTCAGGTCCGCCTCGGTGTCGGGGCCGGAGGGGGCAGCGCGCCCGCCACCGCCGCCGCGCAGGCCGCCGAAGATCTCCTCCAGGATCGAACCCAGCCCGCCGTGTCCCATCCCTTCCGGGTCAATCGTCTGCCACCCACCGCCGCGCGCCTGGCGGAACAGGTCGGAGATGTCGAAATCCGGGGTGAACCCCTCGGGACCGCGGCGGTCGTAATCGGCGCGCTTCTCGGCGTTGCCGAGCACCGCATATGCCTCGGCGATCTCCTTGAACCGGTCCTCGGCTTTCTTGTCCCCGGGGTTGACGTCGGGGTGGTGCTTGCGGGCGAGCTTCCGGTAGGCGGAGCGGATCTGCTCCTCGCTCGCCTCGCGCTTGACCCCCAGGACCTCGTAATAGTCCCTGCGTGGCATCGGATCGGGGTTCTCCACGCCGGCGACGGTCGCGGCGGCTGCGTCGCCGCGCGGGAGGTTCGGCCGGAGGTGCGTGGGCGGGTATCTTAGCGTCGCCGCGCCCCGGATGGGAAGCGCTGATTCCAGCGCGGGGGACCAACGAGCACCCGATCGTGTTCTAATGGCGGCCTGCCGGGAGGGAGCAGCCGATGCGAACCGGAAGCGCGCATTCGATCTCAGAGCGTGCCGCGCCGCGGCCAGGCGCGCGGGTCTGGCTCGCGGTGAGCGCGATCGCCGCCCTGTCGCTCGCGACCGTGGCCGGTGAAGCGCCACCCGTGACGTCCCCCGCGGCGACGCAGCCGCACGGAGGTTCAGGCCAGGTGCTCCGCATCTATCTCGCGCGCCACGGACAGACCGATTGGAACGCCGTACGGCGGTTGCAGGGGGGGACCGACGTGCCACTGAACGACACCGGGCGGCAGCAGGCCCGGGACCTGGCGGCAAAGCTCGCGGGGGTCCCCCTCGACGCGGTGTACTCGAGCGGGCTTCAGCGCAGCGTCGAGACCGCGCGGATCGCCGCGGGGGATCGCCCGGTGGAGAGCCTGCCGCTGCTCAACGAGCAGTCGCTCGGGAGCTTCGAGGGGAAGCGGCTCGACGGCAGCGACCCGGAGGGAGCGGCCGAGTGGAAGCGCCGCAGCGCCAACCCCGACGACTCGCTTGACGGCGGGGAGTCGGTCAACCAGCACTTCGCGCGCGTGCAGCAGGCGCTGGCGCTGCTGCGCTCCCGCCATCCCTCCGGGAGCATCCTGGTGGTCGGGCATGGGGGGACGAACGCGCTCCTGCTGCGCGCGCTCCTGGGGCTGAGCGCGGAGGAGACGGAGCAGATCCACCAGGACAACTCCGAGGTGTACCTGATCGAGGTCCCGCGGGCGGACCGGCCCGTCGTCTGGAAGCAGATCCCGCGCGACCGTCTGGGGGATTTCTAGCGAGCTGCCGTCGCCGGTGCGGGAGCGCACCCCCCGCGGAATCCGCCTGCGGCGTCACCTCGAACTCGAAGCGGGGATCGTCAACCGGGCCCCCCGTCCGGGCGGGCGCTGGGGGCGGCTGGTAGAATGCCGGGCTGAATGCCCCGAGACTCTCGAGCGCCCCGGTCGATGCCCGCGAGCGTGCCGCACCGCTCGCTGCGGGCCCTGC
>Ga0137429_1000152_pt1 | contig 36847 bp, 28 predicted proteins | sample EasRivERMZT736_2_FD_102304 | JGI IMG/M metagenome (GOLD analysis project Ga0137429, IMG submission 102304) | Soil microbial communities from meander-bound floodplain in the East River, Colorado, USA - East River MetaG ERMZT736_2 | ecosystem: Environmental > Terrestrial > Soil > Floodplain ...
ACCTCGTACTCGACGGCCACGACGCAGCCGACACCCACGTCCTTGAGCCTCAGAACAACGGAGCGCGAGTCGTTGAACTCGGCGTAGGGGCTCACCGCGACGTCGACGACCCAGGTCCTGTCGAACTCCCGCAGCGCCCCGTCGGGGCGGATCGTCCAGGCGTGAAACGACACCAGCCTGCGATCCTTCGAATAGTAGAGTGCCTCCCAATCCGTCGCCGCCTCCGAACCGAGAATTCGTACGACCTTGCGCCGATGGTAGCGGGACACCTCGTCCGCTCCGGCCGAGGCTTTGACGGTCGCCTCGTCGAGGAGCACGACAGCGCTCGCGCCAGCCGGCGGCGCGGCGCTGCCGGCGGCGATCGCGTCGTAGGCCCAGGCAAGCTGCTTTGGCGGCGCCGCCAGGCTCGTCCCGCCCGCCATCAGCGCGATCAGCACGCCGGCCGCCGACCTCATCGTGACCCCTCCGCGGCGGCCGCTCCCTCGCCGCCGAGCCGCAGCACGAGCTCGGACCCGTCAAGGCGCGCCTTCTCCTCGAACAGGTTGCGGACGACCGAGTAGCGGCTGACCTCGACCAGGACCGCATCCACCAGGAGCTCGCGCTCCATCTTCACGTCCTCCCCCTCCTGCGAAGCGCGCAGCAGGTAGCGGATCGCTTGCAGGTCGATGCGCCGATTCGACGGCAACGACTCGACGGTGTACCCGGTGGGCATGTGGATCGTCACCTCGTCCAGGTTCCGGTACGGTCGTTCGAAGTAGATCGGGTGCTGGCGGGTCGCGGCGGGGAAGGGATTCCCTTCACCCTGGAGAAACGGAAACATCGGGATCAGCAGGCGCGAGCCGGCCACGCCGGCGTATCCCGGGATACGCACCCGGAGATGTCCGCGCAACGGCTCCGCCCACTGCCACAGGTTGTCGAAGGTCGCCTCGACGACCTCGGCGTCGGTGAACCTCGCCTTGAGGTCGTCCTCGATCTGCTTGCGACGCTCCTCGGGAGTCCGGTGATCGAGCTCGTTCCGCTTCTCCGCTCCCGCGAGACCCTGGTATTCCAGATCGACCTCTGCGGTCAGCGTCCCGTCCGGATCGATGTCCATGCGGACGCTGCGGCGGCGGAGATTCGCCACCGCCTTGCTGGAGGGAACTCGGACCAGGATTCCCCCCAGCCCCTGAGGCTGGATGCCGTTGTTCCCGATCGCGCCATCCTTCTCCCATGTCACCATTCCGAATGGGCAGTACGGGGTCCCGGGGTCGTAGTACGCCCAGGTGCCGTCGATCTTGACGGCTGCAAGCTCCTCCGAGACGTCCCCGGGGCGGAAGGTGTTAAGGTTCAGGAACGCCTGGTCGCGGCTCACGACCCAGGCGATCTCGGCCTCGAGCCCCACCTCCCGCGCCATGCCCACAAAGACCCGCGCCAGGTCGCTCGGGGTGCCACCTCCCGCGGCCAGCACCTCGTCGGCAAACCGGACGGGGGCGTCGGTAGTGGTAGTCCCCTCCGCACTCTGCTGGTACGAGTCGTTGCGGAGGTTGTCCTGGATGTACCGATAGATCCTCTCCGCCTTGTCGACCGGTGCCGTCGCCTCCCCCACCGCGCTCTTCGCCTGCTTCTTGGTCTTCGATGACCGACCCAGGAACTGCTCGACGTCGCGCCGGAAGCTCACGGCGACGGTGTGGTGGTTCCACCACGGTTGCAGTGGGTAGAGGATGATGGCCCCGCGGGTCACGCTCTCGGGCGGCATCAGCGGCTCTTCCTTGAACGAGGGGACGTTATGCAGGCTCGTCTGCCCGCGACCCTTCGCGTCCTGGCCGGAGGCCACCTGCACGCCCGGGAGATTCGGCGGGTACGACCGGAACCCGACCGGGCCGGGGGCCACGGTCATCGTCGCGTTGAGGAGCGGATAATCGGCTTGCACATCCCACCGGAAGTAGCCAATCTGGCTCGAGTACACTCGTTTGAAGCGGTACTCGAGGATCGCCCCGACCTCGGCCCCCGGCATCTCGAACGAGCGGAGCTTGTGGCGGTAGAGCAGGCCGACCTTCGCGACCGTCTCGTCGATCGCCTTGCTCGGATCGAGCCGGACCGTCGATCCGTCGGCGCGCAGGGTCCTCCCCTCGATCTCCGTGATGCCGGAATCCCCGACGTAGTACTCCAGCTTGACCGAGGCCACCGCGAGCCCCTCCGGCTTGAAGATCTTGATGATCCGATGCGTCCGCACCTGCGCATGGCCGTACTCGTTGTCGAGGAACACATCCTCCTGGAGGATCGCGGCGGGGCAGCCGGGCTCCTTAGCGCAGTCGGTGATCCCCTTCAGATCAGCCGGGATCGGCTCCCACGCCTCCGCGGCAGCGTGCGAGGGAATCAGGAGGACTGCGGACGCCAGCGACAACGCGAGATGGCGCAGCGTGATATAGCGCACGGGACCTCCTTCGGCGCAACATTCATGATCAGGGCAGGTGGACTCCAGAGTAGCCGGTCTCGGCCAGAAGGGCAATCGTCCGTGTCACTTGACAGCTTCACGGACGGGCGGCCCCCCCCCCGCCCCATCGTCCAGGTCGGCACTCCACACCAGAGGTGCGACTACGAATGGCAACATTCATGCCGGACATGGGAGCCAGGAGTGCCGTCCCGGATTGACATGCGCACCAGGGGGCCTAGATTCCATCTCCGCAGCATGGGGGCGGTAGGGGCGTTGCCGAAAGCCGAGCCACGTATGCAAGGGACGATGCAGCCCGACCCGATGCACCCCTCCGACCTGACGAGAGGGTATCCGGGATCCGCCACCCCCGTCGACGTGATGCGCGAGCGGCATGCCGCCAATACACGGCCGGTGGCGCAGATCGGCAAGTCAATACAGGTCAAGGGGGACATCACCGGCGACGAGGACCTGATCATCGAGGGGCGCGTCGAGGGGATGATCCGTCTCGAGAAACATCGCGTCACGATCGGCGCCTCGGGGGATGTCCAGGCCGACATCGTGGCGCGGTCGATCCTCCTTGCCGGTACTGTCCGCGGCAACCTGATCGCGGGGGAACGGGTGGAGATCGCCGCGAGCGGGCGCCTAACGGGCGACGTGCAGGCGCCACGGCTGCTCATGGGCGAGGGGGCATTCGTCCGCGGGAGCATCGAGACGGGTCCGCAGCCGCCAGCTCAATCGGTGAGCGCCGGGCGGCCCGGCGCGGCACGGGAGGGGATCGAGGCGGAGCTTGCCTCGGCTGGCCGCGCTCGCCGGTAGGCCGCGCTCAGGGCGCCGGTGGCAGGTAGGTCAGCGTCCCCGCGAGGAGCCACGCCAGGAGCAGCACGACCGGGACGTGGAATAGCAACTGCAGCACCGAGTACCCGGCGAGGTCTTTCGCCTTCACGTTCAGGATCCCCATCAGCGGCAGCATCCAGAACGGGTTGATCAGGTTCGGCAGCGCTTCCGCGGCGTTGTAGATCTGGACCGTCCATCCGAGATGGACCTGCCACTGGTTCGCGGCCTGCATGACGTACGGAGCCTCGATCACCCACTTCCCTCCGCCAGAGGGGACGAACATCCCGAGCACCCCCGAGTAGATCGCCACAACGACCGGGAACGACCCCGGCGTCGTCAGCGCCACGAACCACTCGGCGAGCCGCTCCGAGATCGCCGTCTTCGAGATCATCCCGAGGATCCCGGCGTAGAACGGGAACTGGATCAGCACCCCAGAGGTCGCGGGGACCGAGCGCGACACGGCGGCCAGGAACGAGCGTGGGCGCGAGTGCAGCAGCAGGCCGAGCGCCAGGAAGGCGAGAGTGAAGGTGTTGAGGTCGAGCGCGGCCATCCCCCCCTTCGCGCCGAACTCGAGGATCAGATAGGCGATCAGCAGCAGCGCGACGAGCAGGCTCAGCACCGGCGAGTTGTCGAACCGCTCGGCCGGGGTCGCGGGTGTCCCCCGCGCGACCTCGAACGGCTCGTAGACGATGCCGGCATCCGCGGCGGTGCGGGCGTTCTCGGCACGCGGACAGGAGAACCAGGCGACGGCGACCGAGAGCGCGATCAGGATCGCGGCCATCACCAGGCTCTGCCAGAGGAAGATCGTCTGCGACAGAGGGATCACCCCGGTGATCGGCTGCAGTGCCGCCGGGATCGACGAGGGAGTTGCCTGCAATAGCGCCGCCGAGGAGGACAGGCCCAGTGCCCAGACGCTCCCGAGGCCCAGATACGCGGCGGCGCCGATGGCACGGTAGTCGACCCCCTTGACCCGCCGGCTCACCTCCCGGACCAGAAGCCCGGTGAAGATGAGCGACAGCCCCCAGGACAGAAGCGACGTCATCATGCCGAGGAAGGCGACGTAGGCGACCGCCCCGCGTGGTGTCTTGGGGACGGAGGCGAGCTTGCGCACGAGCCAGGCCGCGGGCGGGCTCGACGCGACCACGAACCCCCCCACGATCACCATCACCATCTGCATCGTGAACGGGACGAGCCCCCAGAAGCCACCGCCGAACGCCTGCACCAGGCGCGCGGGCGGCTCCCCCATCGCGAGCCCCGTGCCGAAGACCACGACGACGGCGCCGAGCGCGAAGACGAAGGCGTCGGGGAAGTAGCGGTCGCAGAAGCCAGCGAGCCAGGCGCCGGTGCGGGCGAGGGGCGGTTCCTGGCTCGGTTTCACGCGCGGCTGCGCCTCGCCTGAGACCGGTGCCGCAGCACCTCGAAGACCGCCGGGAGGATCGACACGACGATGATCGCCAGGATCACCAGCGTGAAGTTTTCCTTGACCACCGGGATGTTCCCGAACCAGTACCCGGCCAGCACGCAGATCCCTACCCAGGCGACGCCGCCGCTGACGTTGTAGAGGAGGAAGCGGCTGTAGGTCATGCTGCCGACGCCGGCGACGAACGGGGCGAAGGTCCGGACGATCGGCACGAAGCGGGCGATCACGATCGTCTTGCCGCCGTATCTCTCGAAGAACTCGTGGGTGCGCTCGAGGTGCTTCGGGTTCAGGAACCGCACCTTCTCGCCGCGGAACAGGCGCGGCCCGATCAGGTGGCCGGCCCAGTAGTTCACGGTGTCACCGGCGATAGCGGCAACGGTGAGCAGCAAGAGCGTCAGCCAGAGGTCGAGGGCCCCCAGCCCGGCGAACGCCCCGGCCGCGAACAGCAGCGAGTCGCCTGGAAGAAACGGCGTCACCACGAGCCCGGTCTCGCAGAACACGATCAGGAACAGGAGGAGGTACGTCCAGGTGCCGTAGTCCCGGATGATCTCGCTGAGGTGCCGATCGAGGTGGAGGATGAAGTCGACCAGCTGATGGAGGAGATCCACGTGCGGCCCTTGCGCCCGGCGCGGTGCGCTCCATGGCGAGCGGGAGAAGTTGAACGCCGATCGAGGCCGGCCATTCTCGCACAGAAACAAAAAAAGGCGCCGATGGGGGGTTCCCACCGGCGCCCGGGTCATCGGTGCCCGCTGGTTAGACGGCGCGGACCTTCTCGGCCGCAGGGCCCTTGGCGCCCTGCACGATCTCGAATTCGACCTTCTGTCCCTCGGACAAGGTCTTGAACCCGTCCATCATGATGGCGGAGTGATGGACGAACACGTCCTTCGAGCCGTCATCGAGCTGAATGAAACCGAACCCCTTCGCGTCGTTGAACCACTTCACTGTTCCTTGTGCCATGAGCTTACTACCCTTCCTTTTCAGAGCTGCGGGGCACCATTGCCCAGGCTGCTCACACCCACTGCGGGCGGAACGAGCCCTTTCAGCACCCGACTCATCTCGGGCCTGCATCAGAGATTCTGGCTGTAGGCCGGGATTGAGGTGAGCGAGTCAAGGTTGAAATTACACCCGCCGCGGGGGAACGTCAAGAAAAAAGGCGGGCGACCCCCGGTCCGGCCGGGCTGCCGGTCTCCCCCGGATCGAGGAGGTTCCGGCACCCGCTGCACGACCGGAGGCCCGTCCTTCCAGCCGCGCCGGGCTCAGCAGCAGCGCGACCGGCCCCCGACCGCGGGGACCTCGGGAGGGGAAATCCCGCCCCGGGCGGGCGGATTCCCGTCCGGCTCGATCGGGGTCTGGCCGGAAAGGACCCGCTGGCACTGCCGCGCGGCGGAGAGGACCACGGTCGTTACCAGGACGAGGAAGATCCCCGCGACCACCGCATCCAGCCGCGCATTCCACGCCTCGGCCGGCTTGGTCCCGGCCGCCCCGGCAAGTGCGAGGAAGCCGATCCAGGGGTCGGGATGGAAGATCTTCTGGAGCCCCGCCGTGAAGGTCACGACCAGCAGCCAGACGAGCGGCAGGCCGGTGACCCAGGCGTAGCGGGCGCGCCCCGTCCGGACGAGGAGCGTCGTCGCGATGGTGAGCGCGGTTCCGGCGAGCAGCTGATTCGCTATCCCGAAGAGCGGCCAGAGAGCGCGAATCCCGCCGCTTGGATCGATCACCCCCATGTACAGGAAGTACCCCCAGGCGGCGACGAACAGCACGCTGGTCGTGAGGTTCGCCCCCCAGCCCCCGCCTCCCAGCCGGGGCACGACCCGCGACAGGGCGTCCTGCAACATGTAGCGGCCCACGCGGGTCCCGGCGTCGAGCGTGGTCAGGATGAACAGCGCCTCGAACATCAGCGCGAAGTGGTACCAGAGCGCCGCCAGCTCCGGCCCGCCGAGAAAGCGCTGGAAGATCCCCGCCATCCCGACCGCCAGGCACGGCGCGCCCCCCACCCGTCCCTGGACGGTCTTCTCCCCCACCAGATCCGCGAGCCCCTGCATCTCGGCCGGCGTGACCGGGAACCCCTGCTGCTGGATCCACTCGAGCGGGCGGGTCGAGTTGATCGCGAAGTACTGGCCCGGGGGGAGGGAGGCCGCCGCGATCATCGCCATGATCGCCACGAACGACTCGAGGAGCATGCTGCCGTACCCGATCATCCGGGCATCGGTCTCGCGGGAGAGGAGCTTTGGCGTGGTGCCGCTGGCGACGAGGGCGTGGAAGCCGGAGATCGCCCCGCAGGCGATGGTGATGAAGCAGAACGGGAAGATCTTGCCGCCGAAGAGCGGTCCCATCCCATTCGCGAATACGGTAACCGGCGGCATCTGCAGCATGGGGCGGACCCACAGGATCCCGGCCGCGAGGAGGAAGATCGTCCCGATCTTGACGAACGCCGAGAGGTAGTCGCGCGGCGCCAGCAGCAGCCAGACCGGCAGGATCGAGGCGGCCAGTCCGTAGAGGATGACCGCCCACGCGAGCGGCACCTTTCCGAGAGTGAAGGCCGGCCCGAGCGCCGGATCGACCGACACCGAGTGCCCGCCCACGAGGGCAGCCCCCAGAAGCGCGAGCCCGATGGCGGTCGCAATCCCGACCCGCCTGCCATGGCCCCCCTTCATGATCCCGCCCATCAGGAAGGCGATCGGGATCGTCGCGGCGACCGTGAACACGCCCCAGGGGCTCTCCGCGAGCGCGTTGACGACGACGAGCCCCAGGACCGCCATCAGGATCACCATGATGAGCAGGATCCCGAACGTCCCGGCCGCCGCTCCCAGGCGGCCCAGCGTGTCGTAGGCGAGCTTCGCGAGCGAACGGCCGTCTCGCCTGAGGCTCGCCACCAGGATCACGAAGTCCTGCACCGCGCCTCCCAGGACCACGCCCGCCAGGATCCAGAGAGTCCCCGGGAGGTAGCCGAACTGGGCGGCGAGGATGGGACCTACGAGCGGTCCGGGGCCGGCGATGGCGGCGAAGTGGTGGCCGAAGACGACCCAGCGGTTCGTGGGGATGAAGTCACGTCCGTCGGCGAGACGGGTCGCAGGCGTGGGACGCTCGCCGTCGATCGCGAGCACCCGGACCGCGATCCACCTCGAGTAGAAGCGGTACCCGAGCGCGTAGGTGCAGATCGCCGCGACCACGATGTGCGCGGCCGAGACCGGCTCGCCGCGGCTGAGCGCGATCGCCGCGAAGGAGGCGGCGCCGCAAAGCGCGACCCCGATCCAGAGGACGAAGCGCAGGTAGGTCACAGGCGCCACATTGTAGCCGCAACCCCAGGTCGCGTGGAATGCGTGGAGCGGACCGTTGCACCGGGCCACCCCGTGGGCTCAACCTCCGGGCCGGCGCTGCGGTAGGCTTGAGCCAGTTGACCGGGCGGCTCCCGTCGCGTGCACCCCGGTCGGAACAGCGGAGGTACACGCGTGAGATTCCATTTCGAGATGACCATCGACCGTCCCCGGGAAGAGGTCTGGGCGAGCTTCGACAACGTTGAGAACCTGAAGAAGTGGCAGCCGACGCTCGTGTCGTTCGACCAGCAGAGCGGGACTCCGGGCCAGGTGGGGGCGGAGTCGCGCCTGATCTACAACGAGAACGGCCGCAAGATCGTGATGCTCGAGACGATCACCGGGCGGCGCGAGCCGGAGTCGTTCTCCGGGACTTATGACACCTCGATGGGGAAGAACAGCATGTGGATCGGCTTCGAGCCGATCGACGGCGGCAAGACGCGCTGGGTCGTCGACGCCGAGTTCCGCTTCAAGGGGCCGATGATGCTGGCCGGCCCGCTCATGAAGGGGGCCATTGGGCGTCGCATCCGAGCCGATCTCGACCGGTTCAAGTCGCTCCTCGAGGCGGGGCAGCTCGAGGCCAAGCGCACCCCCGTCGAGGTCCCCGCCGACGGCGCGTGACGCTGGGCGCTCAGCGCGGGTGTCCGCCGCGCGAGTCGAAGCGCCGACTACCCTCTGAGAGCTACGGCGCGCAGGGGATCGCGCGCGACGTCCCCGAGGAGGTCGCCCCGAAACTCCCCGTGAACGGCGCGAATGGACGCACGAGGTAGTAGAACGCCCCCTTGCTCGCCGGCGTCGCCGGGTCGAGCAGGAAGGCCGAGGGAGTCGTGAAGCTCGTGCACCCCACGCCGAAACCGGGGAGGCCCGCGCGCGCGACCTGGTACGACGTCGCGCCTCCCTGCGCCGGCCACGAGTAGCGGGTCGAATCGGCCGGATCCGCGAACGTCGCGATCCCGCTGATCTCGTCCACCAGCCCGAACCCGGCGCCCTGCGGGCACTGGTTGTCGATGCCGTCGTTCACCTCGGGCGCCCCGGGATGGGTGTCGGCGGAGAAGTCGTCGCAGTCGCCGTCGCAGTTGCGCACGCCGTCCCCGTCACCATCGGCCGATCCCGCCCCGGCGCAGTTCCCGCAGACGCGGACATTGTCGACGTACCACCCCTCGACGCCGTTGCACCCGTCCACCCCCAGCTCGAAGCGCAGCGCGATCGTCTCGAGCGACGCGGCGTAGGTGGTGAGGTCGACCTGCGACTGACCCCAGGCGCTCGAGTTCGAGCCGCCGTCGGAGCCGGAGAAAGCCGGCTGACCCGCCATCGGATTGGTGTTCCCGGGCGCGATCTGCAGTGTGGTGTTGTAGGGGTTGAACGAGAAGACGCCGCCCGGCACCAGCGTGAACGGTCCGCCGTTGACGCTGATGCTGAGGTTCCCGCCGTCGTACCCCGGCTCCGTGGCGACGCTGTGGTCGAACGTCAGGAGCGGGTAGTCGTTGTCGAGCACGATCACGGGGCTGTCGAGCCGCATCACGCCGGACTGGTCATCGCTGCCGGGCAAGCAGTTGCCGACGATCGGGCTGTCGAGCGCAAAGAACGCCGACCCGGTCCCACCCGTCGGGACGTCGGCGGTCCAGACCCAATCGCGCGCCTGGTACTCGGCGTAGACGCCGAAGTTGCTGCGCGTCCAGGAGGCCTGCGGGTCGGACTCGAAGTCCGCGAGAAATGGCGTCGAGCCGCAGGAGGCAGGAGGCGCGTTCGGGGCCAGGAGCGGCTGGAAGTTGCAGAACGACGGCGGTGTCCGCATCTCGACCGCCAGCATCGCCTGCTGGACCTCGATGCAGTCCGCGGCTGACAGGCTCACCCCGGAGGGGAGACCGGTCAGCGGATCGGCCAGGGGGACGCCGACGAGGTCGGTGCAGCTCTGCTCCAGCGCGTCGGCGTGATCGACGAAATCGGTGTCGGGGACCTGATAGACCGACATGGCGCGCCAGTACAGGTGCGCCACCCGCGTCGGGCCCAGCGGGGAGATCGTCTGGCCGTTGTAGGTGCCTCCGTCGAGGAGAAGCGCGAAGGCGTGGTTGGGGATGCCCGAGTTGGTATGCACCCCGCCGCCGTCCATGGTGTCGCAGACGTAGAAGGCGGAGTCGCTCACCTTCCCCGGATCGCCGTAACAGGTCGGGTTCCACATGTCGCGGATCGCACCGCCGAAGCCGGGGTCGTCCTCGCCGGACAGGAAGCGCAGCGACCCGTCGGTGGACGGGGTGACCGAGACGCTCGCGGTAACCCCGACGCCGAGCTGGGCCTTGATCTCGTTTCCCTTCCCGTGGCCGATCATGATCGACGGGATCGTGATCCCCACGGCGCCGCCGCTCATGTTGAAGGTGTAGTTGTTGCTCACGTTCACCACGATCATCCCGATGGCGCCGGCGTTCTGCACGTTCTGGGCTTTCGTGGGATACGGACAGTCGCCCCGGTCCACCAGCGCGATACGTCCGGCGACGAAGCCCACGAGCGCGCTGCAGGCGTCGGTCGGGGTCCCCACGCCGTCGTTGACCAGCAGCACCGACCCGGTGGCGGTCAGCGGCCCCGCCGGGTTGAACGCGCCGCCGCCGCCTGACTGCGTCCCGGCGATCTCCGCAGGCGCGGAGATCGTCAGCGTCGGCGCCGGGCGGCCTCCCAGCGTCGAGCAGCTGCCCGTGGTGCGCGCCCCTGCCGGCGCATCCAATCCGGTCCCGTTGATCAGGTCGATCAGCTCGCCGAAGATGTCCGACCACCCCTCGTTGAGCGCTCCCGACTGCCACTGGTAGATGAGGCCGTGCGTGGCCTCGGTATAGGCATGCGTCCACTCGTGCGCCACCGTGTCGTCGCCGGCGATGCCATAGCAGTAATTCGTGCTGACCCCATCCCAGTAGGCGTTGGGGCAAATCCCGGCCGGGGGGATGTTCCAGACCGACTCCATGACGCCGTCGACGCCGTTCCAGGAGAGGTGCGCGCCTCCCGACAGGTTGGCGTAGACGTTGTAGACGTTCGCCGCGACGTCGATCACCGTGTTCACCTGGCCATCCCCGGCCGGGTCTCCGGTGGCGTAGGGGAGCGGATCCCCCTCGTCCCAGATCAGGAACTGATTGAGCTGCGGCTCGTGGACCCGCCGCGTCATCGCCGTGTGGATGCCCGAGATCCGATCGAGCACCTTGCCGGTCGCGGCATCCACGTAGACGAACTCGCGAACCGCACGGCCGTCCGCGACCTCGACCTCCCAGGCCAGATGGTCGGTCCCCGGGAGGCGCCGCAGCAGGCCGGTCCGGAAGATGAGCAGCCGCGAACGCTGCGCCACGATCGCCGACCCCGAGGCGCCGGGGACCTCCGCCCGGACGTGCGCCACCGCGGTGGTGCCCGCCTCCTCTGCGGTCCGCGACGGGACCGGGTCAACCGTCAGGTCGGGGATGACCGTCCCGTGCACCAGGCGGATCTGTCCGGCGCGGTCGAAATGGACGCGTAGCTCCGCGCCGAAGACCGGCAACCCGCGATAGGTCTGCAGGTAGCGGAGCTGCGAGGTTCCGAGCGAATCGCGCCGCTCCTCCGGGTCGCCGAACTCCGAGCGGGCGTCACGCACCCCGACGATCTCCCCATACCGCCGGAAGAAGTCGAGCGCTCGCTCCTCCGGCGTCCGCCCGGAGAGACGCGGCCGCCCGGGGGCCAGCTCCAGGTGACGCACGCGCCCGGTCGCGGGGGAAAGCCGTGCCCGTGCCGAGCCGCCGCTCTCCGCCAGGAGGGTCTGAAGCCCCGGGACCGCGTCGAGCGCGGGAGCAGCCGCACCTCCCGTCGTCCGCGCGGGGCCGGTGGCGAGGGCCAGGGAGCAGGAGAGGGCGAGGAGGCAAGCTGCCGCCTTCGGGCCGGTTCGGAGCATGGACGATCCTCGGAAGGCCGCTCCGGAGCCGGCCTTTCGGCGCCACCCTGCGGAGCGAGGTGAAGGGTCACCGCCCCTCTTGGACGGCGGCCCCGACGTGAGATGTGTGGAGTATACGGCGTCGCGCCGTCCCAGGCATCCACGGGGGCCTGGTATCTGCCCACCGTCCCCGGTCAGGGCTCGGTTTCCAGCCCGTAATCGAGCTCGGCGGGGGGAGGCGCTCCCCCGGGCCCCTTCAGGTAATGGTCCATCCACTGCATCAGGCGCAGGCTGTAGTCGTAGCGGGAAGCGGCGCGCCGGTTCCCGTGCTTCTCGCCGGGGTAGAGCACCAGCCGCACCGGGGCCTTCCCGCGCAGCTTCAGGTAGCGATACAGCTCGAGCGACTGTCCCGGGAAGACCCGCGGGTCGTCCTTGCCGTGCAGGATCAGGATCGGGGTGCGGCCGCGATCGGAGTGGTAGATCGGGCTGCGCTCCAGGACGAGCTTCCAGTCGTCCCAGGGGTGATTGCGCGCGTGGACCAGGAACTCCTCGTTGGCGATGTCGGTCGTGCCGAGCTTCGAGACCAGATCGCTGATGCCGACCATCATCACCGCCGCCGCGAATCGGTCCGAGTAGTACGTCGCTCCCCAGGCGGTCGCGTACCCGCCGTACGAGCCACCGGTGATCCCGACCTTCGCCTTGTCGGCGACACCGATCGCGACCAGGTGGTCGACCCCATCGACCAGATCGTCGAACTCCTTCCCCGCCGGGTCCCCCTGGCCGAGCTTGGCGAAGGCGACGCCTCGTCCGGTGCTGCCCCGGTAGTTCGGATAGAAGACCGCGTACCCCCTGCCCGCGGCGACGTGTCCGGGGTCGGCGTAGCCGGTGAGCCAGCCGTTGCTGAAGTGCGACTCGGGCCCGCCGTGCACGACCACGATGAGCGGGGCGCGCCCGCCCGGTGGCGCCACCAGCGGACGGATCAACACCCCTTCGAGAGCGAGGCCGTCGCGCGCCTTGAACGAGACGACCTCCTGCGACCCGAGCGCATGGTTCGCGAGCCAGGGGTTGCTGTCGGTGAGGCGCACCGGCTCCGCATCGGCGGCCCCCTGCAGGAACACCTCGGCAGGGTGGCCGGGGCTCCCTCCCGCGAGGGCGATGGCGCGCCCATCTCGCGAGGCGCTCAGCCGGGTGAAGACCGCCCGCCCAGGCGCAACGACGGTCCGTGTGCTTGCCTCGCCCGGGCGCACCTCCAGGAGCCGGCTCCACACTCCCTCATGGACGAGGAGCAGGAGGCTCTTCTGCTCCCGCCAGGAGATCGCGCGCGCCCCCCACGCGGAGCCCGGCGAGATCTCCCGCGGATTCCCGCCGGTCGCCGGGACGACCATCAGGCTGCCGACGTCAGGGTCGTTCAGGTCCGCCCCCGAGAGAAAGGCCAGCGTCGAACCGTCTGGGCTCCACTCGATCGAGCCGAGCTTGCCGGCATTCCCCACGCGGGCGGCGACTTTCCCCGTCGTCGCGTCGATCACGACGATCTGTCTGGCCATGTAGTCGTCGTCGATGAGCGGGGTGGGGGCGAGCGCGAGCGCCAGGCGATCGCTGGCCGGGCTCCAGTGGAGCTCCGAAGCGGAGCCCGTGAGGTCGAGCGCCTTCGGGGCGGCCGCCCCCTCGCCCAGGGCCGCGGTCCACACCTTCACCGGCCGCGCCTCCTCTTCGTAGATCTCCTGGCTGAACCCCTTCTCCTTGAGCGTCTTCTTCTTCTCCGGCGTCGGCTCGGTCGCCAGGAAGGCGACCTGCTTGCCGTCGGGGCTGAAGGAGTAGGAGGAGATGTCGTCCGCGGCCTTGAGCAGGCGGCTGGCCTCCCCCCCATCCGCCGGGATTGCCCACAGCGCCTTCGGGTCGTCCTTCTTGCCACGCTTCATGAGAAACGCGATGGAGCGGCCGTCCGGGAGCCAGGCGATCCGCTCGACGTTCACCTCACCGCTGACGAAAGGCCGGTCGTTTCCCTTCCCGTCGACGACGTGCAGCTCCGCCCAGGCCGGCCCGTCTTCGCCTGCCAGCAGGGTCCGCGGGACCGAGAGGACGTAGGCGACGCGAGTGCCGTCGGGGGAGGCGGCGACCTCGGTCACGGAACGCAGGCGCGCCACCTCGCGCATCGTGAGCGGAGCGAGCGCCTGGGCCTCTCGTTCGGCGCCCGGTACAGTCGCCGGACGTGGAGACGCCACGCCGATCGTCCCGGAAGCTCCAAACGACACGGCAGCAACGACGAAGGGAACGAACGCACGGGAAAACGGGGTGATTCGCATGCGGACTCCATCCTCGAGCAGGCGGTGTTCGAGCGAGCGGCTAAAGCGGCTCAGGGCTCGGCCGCGGCGGGGTCTCCATCCGGGCTCACGGCGAAGCGCATCAGCCCCTCCCCCACTTGTTCGGTCCCGATCCAGACCGTGCCGCGCAGCGACCCGAAGCGGGTGCGCATCCGCACCGTCTCCGCCTCGATCCGGATCGTCTCCCCAGGGTGGATCGGCCGCCGCACCTCGAAGCGGTCGATCGCCATGAAGTAGATCGGCTTGCCTTCGAGCCCCGGCCGCAGCAGCACGAGCAGCGCCCCGGACTGCGCCACCACTTCCGCGAGGATCGTGACCGGAAACGTCGGGGGGGCATCGGAAGGGCGATGCAGATAGTACTCGTCGTGGCGCACCTCCTTCACGCAGACGATGCGCTTCTCCGGGATCAGCTCCTCGACCCGATCCACGAGCAGGAGCGGCGGGCGATGCGGCAGGATGGTCTTGATCACCTCCTGGCCGAACGGGGCGGTGAGGCTCACCGAGCCTCTCCTGATCGCCGCGGCCGGGCGGCACGCCGGGCGGTCATCAATCGTCTCCGCCGCTCGACCCCACGAAGCGGTCGCCCGGGTCCCGGAAGAGCAGGTTGAAGGTCGTCAACGTTCCGTAGCAGCGGGTGATGTACTGCTGCATCGCCACCTTGTCCTCGCTCGTCAGCCCCGGGTGTGCGTTGATCTTCTGCTCCAGCACCCGTAGCTGGTCGCGCAGGCGGATGATCTTCTGGAGGAGTTTCTCGAGCGGCAGCTCCTTCTGCAGGGTGTCGGACTTGCCGGGCTTCAGGATTAGCGTCCCTCCCTTCCAGCGGTCCGCAACCTCGGCCTCCGCCGGCCCGCAGACCTCCTCGAGCGCCTCCACCAGCATCTGCCGCAGCGTCTCCCGGTCCACATCAACCTCCACGCCGCGCGCCCGGGCGGGCGGCTCCATTGCAGGCGCCTCGCTCTCGGGAGCGGTGGGTTGGCTCGGCGCCCGCGGCGCCTCGCCGATCTTCTCGAGGTGGAGCGCCTTCGGATCCCGGAGGGTGTACTCCTCCCCGGACTCGAAGCGGATCACGACCTTTCGGTACGTGTCGATCTGTTCGCTCTGGATCACTTCGCCGCGCCCGAAGCGAGGGTTGTAGACGCGGTCCCCCACATGCAGATCGTCGCTCATCGAGCCGGCGATGATACCACAGGGTGGCCCCCAAGCAGCGTGGATGCTATGATTTCCGCATGCCTCCCCTGCGTCAGAGCGTGGTTCAACTCGAGGGGATCTCCGGTCACACCCGCTTCATCTTGACCGACCGGGAGGTCACCGTCGAGACGCATCGGCCGTTCGTCGTCCGGCGCGCCTCGTACCCGTTCGACACCATCGACCGGAACCTGGGATCGGACGAGCGTCCCCACTGGGGGTACATTTTCCTCGCCGCGGCGGTGCTCCTCGCGACGGGGCTCGCCTCCACCCAGGAGGGGGCGGGATCGTCCCCCGGGTTCCTCCTAGGTGGGACGGCGCTGTCGGCGGCGGCGATCGCCTGCTTCTTCCTGCATCGCCGGCGGCGTACCGTGTTTCGCAACTACTTCACCTCCGCCCGCCTGTTCGAGATGTCGGCCTCGGTCGCAGCGACCCCCGTCGGCCGCCAGATCGTCCACCGCGTCCTGTACGCGGAGTCGGGCGGGTTGCCGCTGGTGTTCAACTACGTCGACTACGACGGCGGCAGGAAGATGGTGTGCGCCGCGGAGCCGGCCGCGCTCGAGAAGCTGTTCCTGGGTCTCCTCCAGGCGATTCCCGATGAGGTCGGCGTCGCCCTCGTCGTCGTGCGCGGCGATCGCGACGAGGTGGAGTACGGCAACACGCGGGTGCGGCGCGACCGGATCCGGGGGGCGTTCGAGGAGTACCGGGACATCCTGACACTCGATGGGATGGCCGACTTCTGCATCTACAAGGAAGGGGACTTCGAGCTCGTCTTCGACAACCATCACGTGGTCGAGGTGTATGGACGGTACGAGCCGTTCGTGCCGATCGCGGAAGCGCAAGGGTTCGTCTTCAACCGCGCCTACAGCCCCCGCTATCTCCACTATCACGTCCACAGCGTGAACCCGCCGGAGAACTTCGACGAGCGCCTCGAGCAATTGAAATGGAATCTGCAGCTAAGGTGAGCAGAGAGGGCGGGACCGCCCCACGAACGTGGGGCCGCCGGAGTGGGGGCTCTAGCGCCGGGTGACGCGCTTCAACACCTTCGCGAACATCTCTTCCCGGTTTTCGGGGGTGAGATCCAGCGCCTCGACGCCGGGGCGCTTGCGCAGCTCGGCGGGGTAGCCACGATCGCCGGCGCCCGAGGTCGCGACCACCAGCTTCGACGAGGCGAGCGCGAAATCGACCGCCGCGGTGAACCTCGCCGAGAGGCACTCCATCGCGCCGATCTCGTCGATCACCAGGATCGGCGTCTCCGCCTTCTTCGGGTCGAGCAGGTGGAGCACCATCTTCTCGAAGGCAGGCAGGTCGACGCCGTATCGCCCGACCCGGTGTTCGCTCGACAGCTTGACGTGAGCCAGCAGCCCTTCGCGGCCGTCGGTGGTCACGATCCGGAATCCCACTCTCTGGACTCCGTCGCGAATCTCCTCGGTGAGAAACCCCGACGCCGCGCCATGGGGAATGTGCTCGAGCAGCCGCTTCATGAGGCTGCTCTTCCCGGCTCCGGGCGGCCCAAATATGATGGTGTTCTCCTTCATCATGCGTCGATCTGCCTTTGGCCTTTCATTCTAGGCCAGCCGGTAGGGCGGATCAATTCTTTCTTTCCGCATCCTGGCACTGGTAGATAAGGCATTTATTCAGTTTGTTTTAAGCAAGCCGGAACGATTGCGAGTCGGGGCGAAAATGGACGGAAGTCAGACGAAAATTTGGATGCTGACCCGAGTGAAAACGACTCGACCGTCAACGATGAAATGGCGGGTAGATGGGGTCAGGCTTCCGCGCGCAGGCGAGCGAGCGCCTGCCCCAGATCCGCGGGAACGGGCGCCACACAGACGACCGCGGCGCCCGTCTCCGGATGCTTGAACTCCAGCCGGGCCGCGTGCAGCGCCACACGCGTGAGCAGCGGGCTTGGCGTCCCGTAGGACACGTCGCCAACGAGTGGACAGCCGATCTGCGCGAACTGCACGCGGATCTGGTTGCGGCGGCCGGTCTCGAGCCGCACCTCGAGCACCGTGGCGCGGCCCAGACGCTCGACGACGCGATAGCGCAGCACGGCGCGATCCCCCTCACCCGGACGCGCCGGCATCATCTTCAGGCTCTTCGGATTCTCCTTCACGTAGGAGACGAGCTCCCCTTCCGCGGCGCGCGGGCTCCCCTCGCAGATCGCGACGTACTGGCGGAGAACCGAGCGCGTCGCGAACTGCAGGCGCAGGTTGGCGAGCGCCGCGGGCGAGCGGGCGAAGACCACGAGTCCGGAGACATGCTTGTCGATCCGGTGAACCACCCAGAGCGCGCGGGTTCTGCGGTCGGGCTTCTCCTCGACCAGCAACCGCTCCACCAGGCTGTCCCCATCCGGCTCCCCCGCCGGCACCGTGAGCACCCCGGCCGGTTTGTCGACCACGAGGAACGCCGGATCGTCCAGCACCAGGCGATACCACGGCGTCTCGCGCCTGGCGCGATGAGCGGGCTGGTAACGGCGGCCCGGATCGAACCGGGCCAGAAGCGTGGCGCCGACTCGCGGGCGCGTCGCCGGGTCGGTCGCGGGGGTGCCGTCAACCTCGACGCTCCCCGCGTCGATCATCCCCTTCGCGGTCCGGTGGCTCACGCCGGCGTGCGCGTGCAGCAGGGCTGCGACCGTGCGCCCCGCCTCGTCGCGGGTGACGACGTGGCGAATCTCCCTCATCCGCCACCGGCCGGGTCGGTCTCCAGCGACCGCCGTCCCGCGGCCCAGCGCATCTGACTGAGGATCCCCCGCAGGATGCGCACCTCGCGCGGCTCGAGCGCGGCGCGCCCGTAAAGCCGGCGGAGCGCGTGCATCACCTCCTCCGGGTTCTGGGGGTTCAGGAAGCCGATCTCCTCGAGCACCTCGGCGAGCTGCCCGAAGAACGCCTCGACCTCGTTCGCCGGCGCCAGACCCCGCGGCTCCGGGCTCTGTTCCACCCCCGCGGCGCGCCGCACCTCGTACGCCGCGACCAGGACGGCCTGCGCCAGGTTCAGCGACGGGTAGGAAGCATCCGCAGGGATCGTCGCGAGCAACCCACAGGCGTCGAGCTCCTCGGTCGTCAACCCCGAGTCCTCGCGTCCGAACACCAGCGCCACCTCGTTCCCCTCCCGGGCCGCATCGACCGCACGCGCCGCCGCGGCCTCGATGCCGAGCAGCGGGCCGCGGTTCTTTCCCGTCCGGCGAGTGGTGCCGATCACCAGCCCCGCCTCGGCGAGCGCCTGCGGCAGCGACCTGGTGACGCGGGCCTGCTCGAGCACGGCCGACCCTCCCATCGCCATCCGGCGGGCGTCCCCTCCCCGATGGTCGGGAGGGGACACGAGGACGAGTCGCGACAGCCCCATGTTGGCGAGCGCGCGCGCGCAGGAGCCGATGTTCCCTGGCTGCTGCGGCTCCACCAGGACGAACGAGATGCGGTCAAGCATGGGCGCGGTGCTCTCCCCCGGCAGGCGGCGCCAGACACTACTCCTGCGGCAGTGTCCCCGCCGCGGCCATCACCTGGTCGCCCGGGACGAAGTACTTGCGGGCGGCGCGGTTCACCTCGTCGAGCGTCAACGCCGCGAGGATGCTCGGGTAGCGCTGGATGAAATCGAGCCCCAAACCGTACAGCTCCGCCTCGAGCAGCGCCCCGGCGACCGCGCCGTTCGTCTCGAGGCGCACCGGGTAGGAGCCGGTCAGGTACGTCTTCGCTTCGTCGAGCTCGGTTGCGGTCACGCCACCAGCCACGACGTTCGCCAGCATCTCCCGCACGCCGTCCTTCGCCTTCCGCGTGTTCGCCGGGTTCACCCCGATGCTCGCGGTCCAGGCTCCACGTCCCATCCCGGCGCTGAACGACGAGTAGGTGCCGTAGGTCAGCCCGCGATTGTCGCGCAGCTCCTTGTTGAGCCGGCTGGTGAAGTCCCCCCCGAAGATGAAGTTCGCCATCGTCGCGGCGTAGTAGTCCGGGTCGGTCCTGCTGATCCCGCGGCGCGCGAAAACCAGTTCGACCTGCTCCTTGTCGGCCATGGTGACCGGGATCTCGCTGCCGCGCGAGTCCGTGCCGTCGGACAGCTTGCGCAGCCCGGCCGGGTCGAATGCCGCCTTCTCCTTCCGCCCCGGAAACTTCTCCGCGAAGAGGCGGACGACCGCCTTCGGGTCCACGTCGCCGACGATCGAGATCACGACCCCGGCCGGGATGAACGCCTTGCGGTAGTGGGACGCGAGGTCCTCGCGCGTGATCGCGGCGACCGTCTGCGCCGTCCCCTCGAGCGGGCGTCCGTACGGATTCTCCGGTCCGTAGATCTTCGCCAGCGCCGCGAGCTCGGCCCGCGACCCGGTGTCCTCGTCACGCTCCTCGATCTGATGCAGCACCTGGTCGCGTGCGAGGACCAGCTCCTCCTCCGGGAAGGTGCTGTTGCGCAGCATGTCCGCGAGGAGGTCGACGACCAGCGGAAAGTCGTCCGTGATCGAACGGGTGGAGAAGGTGATCCGCTCCCTGCCGGCGCCGAAGCGGACGTATGCGCCGTTCGACTCGAGTTCGTCGGCGATCCGATCGGCGCTGCGCGTCTGCGTGCCGCGGTCGAGCATCTCGGTGAGCAGGTTGGCAACCCCGGCCTTCGCTGCCGGCTCGAAAGCGGCGCCGGCCCAGGCGCCGCCCCGCACCTCGACCGTCGCGTTGCCGTGGTTCTCCCGGATGAGCAGGGTCATCCCGTTCGGGAGGGTCTCGCGCACGACCGCCGCGGCCGCCGCGACGGCGCCGGCCGCCTTCGCCGACGCGCTCCGCGCGAGCGTCGCGGTCCCCGCGCCGAACAGCGGGCGGGAGTCGGGCGCGTCCTCCTCCCGCACGGCGTGCGGGCCACCGGGCCGCCGGGACGGCTTCGCATCCTTCCCCGCGCGGCTCGCCTCGAGGTAGGCCGGCGGCGCCTCCCCCTCCGCGTACGGCAGGTAGAGCCCGACGCTGCGATTATCGCGCACCAGATAGGTGCGGGCGACGCGCTGCAGATCGGCGGGCGTCACGGCCTGCACCCGCTCGAGGTACGAGTCCAGGAAGCGGTACCCCGGTCCGATCTCCGCCTCGCCCAGCCTGAAGGCCTGCGAGATCACCCGATCGCGGCTGAAGATGAACTGGACCTTGTTCTGCTTCACCGCGCGCGCCAGCTCCGCCGCGGTCACGGGCTCGGACTTCACCCGTTCCAGCTCGCTGTCGATCGCCGCCTCGACCGCCGCCGGCGTCTCCCCCTCCTTGATCGCGACGCCCAGGGTGAACAGGAACGGATCGGCCATCGGTCCTTCGTTGTCGGCATCCACCGACACCGCGAGCCCCGGCTCGACCAGCGACTGGTACAGGCGCGAGGTGCGGCCGCTCCCGAGGATCTGACCCAGCAGGTCGAGAGCGTAGGAGTCGGGCTCCCCGGCGCGCGGGACGTGGTACGCGAACATCAGATGCTCCGTCCGCCCCGTTTCCCTCAGCGTGAAGCGCCGCTCCCCCTTCTGCGGCGGCTCCACCGTGACGACGGCAGGCGCCGCGCCGCCGCTCGGAATCGGACCGAAGTGCTTGCGCACCTTGGCCAGCATCTGCTGCGGCTCGAAGTCGCCGGCGACGACGAGGAACGAGTGGTTGGGCCAGTAGAAGCGGTCGTAGAAGCTGTGGATCTGCGCGGCCGTGATCGACTCGACATCCGAACGCCAGCCGATCGTCGGATGATGGTACGGATGCTCGCGGAAGGCAGTCGCGGTCATCACGTCGTAGAGCTCCGACTCCGGGCTGTCCTCGCTGCGCTCGAGCTCGTTGCGGACCACCGGCATCTCGTCCGCGAGGTCCTTCTCGGTGAACAGCGCGTTGCGCATCCGGTCGGCCTCCAGCTCGAGGGCGATCTCGGCGCGGTCGGCGGCGATCACGGCGTGGTAGTTCGTGCGGTCGAACCAGGTGCTGGCGTTGTTGTCGCCGCCGTTGATCTTGAGGACGCGATCGTACTCTCCCTTCCCGTACTTCGCCGTCCCCTTGAACATCATGTGCTCGAGCAGGTGGGCGAGCCCCGTCGTCCCGTACGACTCGTGCTTCGAACCGGCCCGGTACCAGGCGGACACCACGACGATCGGCGCGTGGTGCGCCTCGATCAGCAGGACCTTCAGGCCGTTGTCGAGGGTCGCCTCGGTGATCGGAGACGCCGCGGCGGGGGGGGCACTGCCAGCGCGGGCGGCAGGGGGGCGAGCAGGACGGACGCCAGGAGGAACGGTCGCAGAGGCAGGCGCATGGGAGCTCCATTGAAGGCGGGCGGCGGCTCGCCGCAGCGCGGGAAGTCTAGCACTTGCCCCCGCCCGGGGACGCAGAAAGACAGGCCGGGCAGCTTGATCTGGGCGCGCTGGCGGCGTAGGTTCGTCTCATGATTCCGCGCGTCACCAGGGGATTCTCGGCGAAGCGCACCGCTCTCGTCGCAATCCTCGTCGCCGGCGTGGCCGCCGTCCCCGCGGCGGCCCCGGAGGCCCCGCGTGCGGCCCGGCGTGCGGGGGGACCCGCGCCGATCGCTTCCCTCCTCCGCGACACGATTGCCCGGGAGGGGGCGGCCGACGCGATCGTGCTCTTCGCCGAGCACGCCGACCTGCGGGGGGCGCGCGGGCTGGGGACGAAGCAGGCGCGCGGCCGGTTCGTGCACGAGGCGCTCACCGGCGCTGCCCGGCACGCCCAGGCGGGGTTGCGCGGCCGGCTCGAGGCGCGGGGGATCCCGTACCACTCCCATCACCTTGGCAACCTGCTCCGCGTCCGCGTCGACGCCGCCCTGCTGGAGGAGATCGCGGCGCGGCCGGAGGTCGAGCGCATCGACGCCGATCCGAGGGTCGCGCTCGAGGTCGAGGATGTGGCCGAGGGAATCGAGGCGACGGAGGGGATCGAATGGGGCGTTGACCGCGTCGCCGCGCCCCTGCTCTGGGGGATGGGGATCAGCGGCCAGGGGGTAGTGGTCGCGTCGGCCGACACCGGCGTCGAGTGGACCCACCCCGCGCTCAAGCCGCATTATCGCGGCTGGAACGGCGTGACCGCCTCGCACGACCGCAACTGGCACGACGCGATTGCGCCGAACGACGTGCCGATCGACGACCACAATCACGGCAGCCACACGACGGGCACCATGGTCGGTGACGACGGCGGCACGAACCGGATCGGCGTCGCACCGGGGGCGCAGTGGATCGCCTGCCGGAACATGGACCATGGCGTGGGGACGCCTGGCCGCTACATCGAGTGCTTCGAGTTCTTCCTCGCTCCCTACCCGTTCGGAGGGGACCCCGCGATCGACGGCGATCCCGATCTCGCGCCGGACATCATCAACAACTCCTGGGCGTGCCCGCAGTCGGAGGGGTGCAACCCCGACACGCTCGCCGGGATCGTCGAGACCGTGCGTGCCGCAGGGATCCTCGTCGTGGCGTCCGCGGGGAACAGCGGCCCCGCGTGCGGGTCAGTGGCGTACCCCCCGGCGATCTACGATGCCGCGCTCTCGGTCGGCGCCACCGACGTGAACGACGCGATCGCCGTGTTCAGCAGCCGCGGTCCGGTCACGGTGGACGGATCGCTCCGCCCGAAGCCCGACCTCGCGGCGCCCGGCGTCGCGGTGCGCTCGGCGGTCCGGGGAGGCGGCTACGCCAGCTACCAGGGGACGTCGATGGCGGGGCCGCACGTCGCCGGCGCAGCGGCGCTGCTCCTCTCCGCGGTGCCGGCCCTCGCCGGGAATCCCGATCGGCTGGAGGCGCTGCTCCTCGCGGGGTCCCGCCCTAAGATCGCTCCCGTGGCGTGCGGCCCCGAGGGGGTCGGTGCGGTGCCGAACGGGACGTTCGGGGCAGGGATCGTGGAGGCGGCGAATTCCCTGGCGGCTGACGGCGATCTCGACGGCGTCGCGACGCCAAGCGACAACTGCGCGCTGATCCCCAACCCCTCTCAGGCCGACCAGGATGCGGACGGCCTCGGGGACGCCTGCGATTGCGCTCCCGCGGATGGATCGATCTTCGGCATTCCGGGCGAAGTGGCGGCGACGCTCGCCTTCAGCGATGGCGCCGGGCAGGCGCTCACCTGGACAGGGGCGACCGCCGCGACGTCGCACGAGATCTACCGCGGCGAGCGGCCGGCCGGCGGGGAGTTTCCGGCGAGCCTGTCCTGCTGGCAGTCGGCGCTCCCCGCGCCGTCGGCCAGCGTACCTGAGGTGCCCGAACCCGGCCAGTTGTTCGCCTACCTCGCGGCGGGACGCAACTGCTTCGGCCCTGGACCTGCCGGCAGCGACAGCTCCGGCGCGCCTCGCGCGATCCTCCCCACCTGCCCCTGAGCTTCCGGGCCTCGCGGCGCGCCCCCAGGTCCTCTGCCCGTCCCCCCAGCCTCCGCGCTTAGTGCTAGACTCCGCTGCTACTTAGAGTTAGAGCTGGTTTCATCACTCCGAGTCGTGCCGATCGTCCTGCCCTGTTCCAGGGTGCGACCAGTTCCTTCTCCGCTCGCGGACGTCGCGCTTGGTCGTCCGCAAGGGGTTGACCCATGACCCAGGCTCCCTCGCCCGCCTCCAATCCGTGGCATGACTCCGCCTTCCTGAAGGCGTGCCGCCGGGAAGCGGTTCCATACACCCCGGTGTGGCTCATGCGCCAGGCCGGCCGCTACATGAAGGAATATCGCGAGCTGCGGGAGAAGACCCCCTTCCTGAGGCTCTGCAAGAGCCCCCAGCTCGTCAGCGAGATCACGGTGTTCGCCGCCGAGCGCATCGGCGCCGATGCCGCCATCCTCTTCTCCGATCTGCTGCTGCCGGCGCAGCCGATGGGGCTCAAGCTCGAGTACACGAAGGAGGAAGGTCCCACGCTCACCCCCGCGGTGCGCAGCGCGGAGTCGATCGACGCCCTGAAGGAGGTCGATCCCGACAGCCTCAACTATGTCTACGAGGCGGTGCGTCTGACGCGCCGGGAGATGCCCTCCAACTTGCCGCTCATCGGTTTTGGCGGGGCGCCGTTCACGCTGGCGTCGTACTTGATCGAGGGGGGGCACTCCCGCAACTACGAGCACACCAAGACGCTGATGTACGGAGATCCGGGGGCCTGGAATGCGCTGCTCGCGAAGCTGGTCCGCTGCCAGACCCAGTTCCTGAACCGGCAACTCCGCGCCGGCGCCTCGGCGGTGCAGGTTTTCGACTCCTGGGTGGGGACGCTCTCGCCGTCGGACTACCGGACGTTCGTGCAGCCACACACCCGCGCCCTGATCGAGGGGCTCGACGGCGGCCACCCGGTCATCCACTTCGGCACCGGGAACGCCGGGCTGCTGGCGGAGATGCGCGCCGCCGGCGGCACCGTCATCGGCCTCGACTGGCGCGTGGACCTCGACCGCACCTGGGACCAGCTTGGACCCGACGTCGCGGTGATGGGAAACCTCGACCCGTGCGCGCTGCTCGCGGACGAGGCGCACCTGGAGAAGGAGGTGAAGCGGGTGCTTGCCCAGGCCGGTAATCGCCCCGGGCATGTCTTCAACCTCGGCCACGGAGTGCTTCCCCAGACCCAGGTCGATCGGGTGCGACGACTCGTCGATCTGGTGCACGAGTCGAGCCGCCGCTAGTCACCACCCCGAGCCCGCGAATGCACGAGACACCGGTCGATTCGATCCTGCTGCTCGGGTTTGGCGGGCCGACGCGCCCCGACGAGATCATGCCGTTCCTCCGACGGGTGGTGGAGGGTCGCGGGATCCCGGACGAGCGCCTGGCCGAGGTGGAGCAACACTACCTCGAGGTGGGTGGCCGCTCCCCCTACAACGAACAGACGGAGGATCTGCGCGCCGCGCTCGAGGCCCGGCTCCGCGCGGGCGGTCCGGGGCTGCCGGTATACACCGGCATGCGGAACTGGCACCCGTTCCTCTCCGACACCTTTCGCGCCATGCATGCCGACGCGCGGCGACGCTGCGTCGGCGTGATCCTGGCGACCCACCGATCGGAGGCGAGCCACCCGCGCTACCTCGCCGACGTGGCGCGGTCGGCCGCGGAGGCGGGCACCCCCGCGCCGGAGCTCGACCTCCTGCCTCCCTGGTTCGACCATCCGCGCTTCCACGCCGCGGTGGCCGCGAGGATCGAAGAGGGCTCGCCCTACCGCCGCGGCGCCTGGCCCGCGGCGGTGCCGCTCGTCTTCACCGCCCACTCGATCCCCGTGCGCATGGCGGAGAGTTCGACCTACGTCTCCGAGGTGCGGCGCTCGTGCGAGGGGACGGCGCGCCTGCTGGGCGTCTCCGATTGGCGGATCGCCTACCAGAGCCGGAGCGGTGATCCCCGCTCCCCGTGGCTGGAGCCGGACATCAACGAGGCCCTCCGGGGGCTCGCCGGCGGCGGGGCGCGCGAGGTGGTGGTGCAGGCGATCGGCTTCCTGAGCGACCATGTCGAGGTCCTCTACGACCTCGACGTCGAGGCGCGGGCCACGGCCGCGGCGCACGGCCTCACCTTGCACCGGACCCCGTGCGTCGGGGCTCACCCCGAGTTCGTGACCCTGCTCGCAGAGTCGATCCTCGAGGCGACCGGGATCGCCGCATGAGCGCCGCGGCCCCGGCGCGACGGGTGGTCGTCGTCGGCGGCGGCATCAGCGGGCTGGCGGCCGCACATCGCGTCACCGAGATCGCCAAGGAGAAAGGCCTGCGGTTGCACGTCACCGTGCTGGAGGGGGCCGAGCGTCTCGGCGGCGCGATCGCAACCCACAAACGCGACGGGTTCCTGCTCGAGGAGGGACCGGACGCGATCCTCACCGAGAAGCCGTGGGCCGTCGACCTCTCGCGCCGGCTCGGGATCGAGAGGCGGATCGTCGGCACCATCCCCGACTACCGCCGCTCCTTCGTGGTGCGGGCGGGGCGCCTGCATGCCACCCCCGAGGGGTTCTACCTCCTCGCGCCGTCGAAGTTCGGGCCGATGGTGCGGACGCCGATCTTCTCGCTGCTCGGCAAGGCCCGCATGGCGTGCGATCTATTCCTGCCGCGCCGGCGCAAGCAGACCGACGAGAGCCTCGCCGGCTTCGTGCGGCGGCGGCTGGGGCGCGAGGCTCTCGAGCGGATGGCGCAGCCGATGATCGCCGGGATCTACGGCGCCGATCCGGAGAAGCTGTCGCTCCTTGCGACCTTCCCGCGCTTCCACAAGCTCGAGGCAGAGCATGGCAGCGTCATCCGCGGGCTGCTCGCCTCCGCGCGGCGGCAGCAGCGCACGGCCGGCGGCGGCGAGACCGGGGCGTCCGGTCCGCGCTACTCCCTCTTCGTCTCGTTCGACGGCGGACTGCAGGTCCTCATCGACGCGCTCGTCGCAAGTCTGCCGGCGGATACGTGTCGCACCGGGACGGAGGTGGACGCGATCTACCCCGCGGTCGGTGGCGGTTGGCGGCTGCGCTCGCAGGGACGCGACGAGCAGGCCGACGCGATAATCCTGGCAGTGCCCACCCACCGTGCCGCGGAGCTGATCGGTCCGTTCGACGCCCGGCTCGGCAAGCGAGTCGAGGAGATCCGGTACGGCTACGCGGCCACCGTCTGCCTCGCCTATCGAGCCGAACAGGTCGAGCATGCGATGGACGGAGCCGGCTTCGTGCTGCCGGCGATCGAGAAGTTCCAGGTCCTCGGCTGCACCTTCGGGCACCGCAAGTTTCCCGGACGAGTTCCCGCCGGACATGTGATGCTGCGCGCGTTCCATGGCGAATCGGCGCGCCCGATGAGCGATGACGACCTGGCCGCCTCCACCCACCGGGAGCTGGACCGGCTGCTGACCATCCGCGGAGCGCCGCTCTTCTCGCGGATCGCTCGCTGGCCGCACTCGATGCCGCACTACGAGGTGGGGCATCTGGAGCGGGTGGACGCGATCTGGGAAGCGCTGTCGGCCCACCGCGCGATCGGGCTGGCGGGGAACGGCTACCGCGGCATCGGGATCCCCGATTGCGTCCGATCAGGCGAGCAGGCGGCGGAAGCGGTCCTTGCCCGGCTCGGGGCCGCCTGAGCGAGACCAAGGCCGGGCGCACGACGTTCCTCGACTTGCCCGGCTCCCACGACCGGGAGTAGACTCCCCCCCGGCTCTCACTCTGCCCCCCTGGAGCCCAAGCCAGACCAATGAGAGACGACACTCCCAGCGACGCTCCCCGGCCGGGAACGACCGAACACCAGCTCAATGAGACGATCTCGCTGCTCCGGGCGACGCTCGATTCCACCGCGGACGGGATCCTGGTCGTGGACCGCGAGGGGAAGATCGTCAGCTTCAACCTCCGGTTCCTCGAGATGTGGCGGATCCCCGAGCCGATCATCGCGTCCCGCGACGACAGCCAGGCGCTCGGTTTCGTCCTCGATCAGGTCCGCGATCCCGAGGCCTTCCTGGCGAAGGTGCGCGAGCTCTACAACCAGCCGGACGCGGAGAGTTTCGACGTCCTGGAGTTCAAGGACGGCAGGACCTTCGAGCGCTACTCGCGCCCGCAGCGGGTGGCTGAGGTCAGCGTGGGCCGGGTCTGGAGCTTCCGGGACGTCAGCGCGCGCCGGCAGGCGGAGGAGGCGCTGCGGCGCAACGAGGAGCACCTCCGGCAGATCAGCAAGCTCGAGGCAATCGGCCAGCTCGCCGGCGGCATCGCGCACGACTTCAACAACCTGCTCATGGTCATCAAGGGGTACACGCAACTCATCCTGAGCGACCTGACCCCGGCCGACCCGCTGCGCCGGAACGTGGAGGAGATCCAGAAGGCGTCGGATCGCGCCGCGACCTTGACCCAGCAACTCCTCGCCTTCAGCAGGCGCCAGGTGCTGCAACCGCGGGTGCTCGACCTGAACGTGATCGTCGCGGACGTCGAACGGATCCTGCAGAGGCTCATCGGCGAGGACGTGAACCTCGCGTGCTTCCCGGGCCAGGCGCTGGGGCGCGTCCTCGCCGACCCGAACCAGATCGAGCAGGTCCTGATGAACCTGGCCGTAAACGCGCGCGACGCCATGCCGCGCGGCGGCAGGCTGACGATCGAGACCCAGAACGTGGACCTCGACGACGCCGCGGCAGCCAGGCACGTGGGGATGAAGCCCGGCCCGTTCGTCATGCTTGCCGTATCGGACAACGGGCTCGGCATGGACGCCAAGACCCAGACGCACATCTTCGATCCGTTTTTCACGACCAAGGAGCAAGGGAAGGGAACGGGGCTGGGGCTGTCGACCGCTTACGGCATTGTGAAGCAGAGCGGCGGGTACATCTTCGTGCAGAGCGAGGTCGGGCGAGGCTCGGCGTTCAAGATCTACCTGCCGCGCGTCGAGCGGGCGACCGACGAGCCGCTTCACGCCGTTCCCCCGCCTCCGGCCGCGCGACCGGCGGAGGAGACGATCCTGCTCGTGGAGGACGAGGAGATGGTGCGCGAGCTGGTGCGCCAGCTCCTGGTGCAGCAGGGGTACACCGTGCTCACGGCGTCAGGCGGGGCGGAAGCGCTCACCCTCTGCCAGCGGCACCCCGGCCCGATCCACCTGCTGCTGACCGACGTGGTGATGCCGCAGATGAGCGGGCGGGAGCTGTCGATCTTCCTGGCGTCGATCCGGCCCGAGGCGCGCGTCCTCTACATGTCGGGATACACCGATGACGCCATCGTCCACCACGGGGTGCTCGAGCCCGGGACGGCGTTCATCCAGAAGCCGTTCACCCCCGAGGCGCTCGAGGCCATGATCCGGAAGGTGCTCGGGTCGCCGCGCAAGCCCGCCGCCTGAGATCCGACGCATCCTCCGGGCGCCGCGCTCCGTTCCATCGGCAGGGACGACAGTTTCCCGAGGGCCCGCGATGACCACCTTCCTGCTGTGGTGCCTGCTCTTCGTCCTCTGCTGGCCGGTGGCGCTGCTGGCGCTGTTGCTCTACCCCATCGTCTGGCTGCTGCTGCTCCCGTTCCGGCTCATCGGCATCGCGGTGGGAGGGGCGCTCCAGCTCCTGTGGGCGGTGGTGACGCTTCCGGCGCGACTGCTCCGGCGGATCGAGGCGGGGTAGGAACCAGGCGCCACACAGGAAGCCGTAGCCGGGTAGAGGATCCCGAAGGGGGATGCCTTCCGGGAATTGTCCGCGCTCGCTGCCATGAAGTGTGACCCTCGCGGGTCCAGGCAGAGACTTCGGCGAGCCAAGGTGGACATGAACAACCCCAACCCTTGGGTGGTTTGCGGTCCGCTGCGACCGTCACCGACGCCCACGTCGCCGCGGCACTCCTCGCGTCGGTGAGGCGCTGCCTGTCGACTGCTTCGCTCGCAAGGTTTCCGGGTCGTACTCCTTTCCGTCTTTCCACACCCGCAGGACGACCGCGGCGATCCGACGGGCCAGCGTCAGCTTGGCCAGGTTCGGCTTCGTGCCGGCTGCGGTGAATTGCCGGTAGTGCTCGTGAAGGGGTCGGTCGGGTAGCTGGTGAGGACGGTCGTCGCCGCCCCCTTGAAGATGCTCTTCAAGCGCGAGTTGTGATTCCGGTTGAGGCCGCGCGTTGGCTGGACTCGAGCCCGTGCCCAGCCCCCGTGCTCGGTCCGCACCCAGTCCGAGGAGGACCGCATCACGATGGCCAGGCCACAGTAGGCCCAGAACTGCTTGCGGGTGCGGAACCGGTGTGGCGTGACGACCACTGGCAGGAGCTGAGCGGTTCGGATCGGACCCAGACCCGGCGCGGTGGCCAGGACCTTCGCGATGGGTTGCTTGGCGGCCTCGCTCAGCCTCTCCTTCTCGGCGGCCTGCTTCAGGTCCACCAGGGCGTCGTACTCCTCGTAGAGCCGGGCCGTGGCGGCCCGCCCGGAAGCGGGAAGCTCTGCCAGCCAGCTCTCGCGCCCGCTCGGGCCGAGCACTCCGAAGGTGCAGCTCTGGCCCTGCGCATCCAGTCCGAGGTATCGTTCCATGGGCGTCCTCCTGCGTGGGAGCCGTGGGCTCCACGGACCCGTCCACGATCCCAGGAACTCGCAGAGGGCGCCACTGCCGCCACGACGGACCGCCCGCTAGGCCGCCGCGGGACGTCCGCGCTGCATCGGCACCGAGGGCTTGCTCATCGACGCCACCCTCTTATGATGCTTATCCTCCTGGCAGTCCGGGTCGTCGCAGAAGTGATCGGCGCAGCTCGACTCGGGCTGCTCGCACACGCGGCCGCAGGTATCGGCGACCCCGCCCGTGATAGAATCCGAGACACGATCATAACGGGCCGGAGCGTGTGCGCGCGTCTCAGCGGAAGCGCCTTGACCCTTCGACCGGCGAGCAGGCTGCTCGGCCAGGAAGTCTCGGGGGTGAACATCAGATGACGACCAAGCGTGCAGGTGCAGGGTTGGCGTTGATCGCCGCGCTCCTCGCCCCTCCGGCCCTTGCGAAAGAGCGGAAGGTCGAGAACTACTCCTCGACGATCGCGGATTTCAAGAAGATCCCGGAGGTCGCCAAGTTCTTCGGCAACGCGCACGCGTACGCAGTCTTCCCCAAGGTCGGGAAGGGGGGTCTGGGGATCGGCGCCTCCCATGGCAAGGGGCAGGTGTACGTCGGGGGAAAGGTGATCGGCTTCACGTCCACGAGCGACATTTCGATCGGGCTTCAGGCGGGCGGCCAGGCGTACAGCCAGATCATCTTCTTCCAGAACTCCGAGGCTCTCGACAAGTTCACCAGCGGCAAGTTCGAGTTCGCCGCTTCGGCCTCGGCCATCGCCGTACAGTCCACGGCCGGGGCGACCACCGGCACGGAGGGGAGCGGCGCCAGCGCCAGCGGCTCCAAGACCGGCGAGAAGCACACCGCTAACGCGGAGCACCAGGACGGCATCCTGGTCTTCACGATGGCCAAGGGCGGGCTGATGTACGCCGCGACCATCGCCGGACAGAAGTACTCCTACGAGCCGGTCAACGCGCCGGCCAAGAAGTAACCCGGTTCCGTCCGGCGACGCTCGGGGGACGGGAGGAGTACCGCGGTCCAGCAATCGCGGTGGACTTCGCGAGCAGGTCTGGCGCTTCAGTCCTTCCCGAAGTTGAAGCGCACGAAGGCGTTGTACTGACTCACGTCGGTGTTGTAGGTGTACGCCGCGCCGAGCCCCAGCCGCCAGACGTCGAGGATGGCGCGGACCTCGTAGCTGTCCTGCGAGCCCGCGTCGCTGTAGTCCGTCCAGTGGACGAACCCATCGAGTTCGAACATCTTGACGAGGCGCCAGCGAACTCCGGCGGTGAGCCCGACGCCGTCATCGCTCTGGTTGTTGATCTCCCGATCGCTCCAGGTGACCTGGGCGACGACGTCCGCCTTCTCGCCGAGCAAGCCATGCCACCCGGCGGCGAACTGCCAGTACGACAGGTCGACGTTCTCCGCAAAGTCCCCGTTGACGTACCGTCCGGACAGCTGGAAGTTCTTGAAGAGACCCATGGAGGCCTCGCCATACCAGTTGTCCCCCGAAGTGTCGAAGTCGTCCGGGTTGACGTTGAGGTATCCACCCTCGATGTAGCCATAACCCGGAGCCTGGGCGAGCGCCATGGAGCCGGCGAACGCCATCAATGCGGTCGTCCCCACTGCACGGAACCAGTGCCTTATCATTCTGACCTCCTCGGGTTTCGCGGCGACTCGCCGCAGCCGGCAAGCTATTCTATTGGCCGAAAACAAATCAACAGGCGTGGAACCGCCCTTGGGGTCTGGGAATTGACGGCGTACCCGACATGGTCATCTCGACCAGCTACGACGCCCCCTGACGTGCCGCGCGCGCCATCAACCTCCGCCGCCCGGCTGGACCGCCTCGCGTGCCTTCTTCTGGATCTCCTGAGCGTCGAGCAACAGGCGATAGGAGACGTAGTACTTGTAGATGTTGCGCACGTAGGTCGTGGTTTCGCGGCCGATCTTCTCGGCGGTTACCACCTCGACGTTATTGAACCACTGGTTCGCGTCGAGGCCGCGCCTCTCGGCCTCCCTCCTCATCCGCGCCATGTTTCCCGGGCCCGCGTTGTAGGAGGCGAAGGCGAAGAGGGAGCGGTCGAGCTCGCTGAACTTCGCGTCGCCGAAGTACGTCTCCATGAGCTTGTCCATGTACTTCGCTCCGGCGTGGACGTTGTTCGCGGCGACCGTGATGTCGCCGACCCGCAGCTCGGCTCCGGTGGCGGGCATCACCTGCATGATGCCGATCGCCCCGACGTGGCTGCGCGCCTCCTGGTCGAGCTTCGATTCCTGGAACCCCTGCGCGGCGAGGAGCAGGGGGTCGAAGCCGTACCTCGACCCGTACTTCTCGAACAGGGCCAGCGTGTCCTGGAAGCGCTTCCACGAGGCCGACCGCGTCGGATCCTGAATCTGCTTGACCCGCTTGTGGTACCGCGCGACGCGGGCGGCCATGGCGTTGCCGTTCGCGATCTGGCGCTGCTGGAAGCCGGCGATCATCGCGTGGAGCTGCGGGCTCCCCTTGCGGATGGCCCACCCGATCCTCCCCGCGGAGCTCACCACCGCTCCCGCGTTCACCTTGATCGCGGGGAGGACCTGTGCCCACATGCGCGCCTTCCAGTCATCGACCACGATCGCCTCGAAGAGGCCCTGGTTGAGCATCTCCATCATGTCCTCGTCCTCGAGCGCGTCGGGCACGAAGACGAGCTTGACGGCGGGCTGGCCCGCCTTCTGGAGGCGGTCGTTCAGCGCCACGAGGCTCTCGTGGTAGCTCGACGACTTGCGCACGTGGACGGTCTTGCCGGCGAGGTCGTCGGCCGTGTTGATCGCGGGCGACTTCGGTCCGGTGAGGACGTACTCGGACACCTCGGGCTGACCCATCGGGAGCGCGAAGTCGAGGATCTTCTGCCGCTCAGCGGTGGCGGTGAGGTTGCCCACCGCAATGTCCCCCAGCCCGTCCGCGACCTGCTGCAGGAGCTGGTCGCGGGTCGTGGGGATGATGACGACCGTGATCGGGCGCCGCTTGAGCTCCTTGTGGAGCTTCTGGTTGATGTAGACCTCGAAGTCGCGCACCGCCTCCGCGGAGATCCCCCGCTCGCGCCCCTTGTCGTTGAAGTAGAGGGAACGGCTGTAGGGGACGAGGACTCGGATCCCGCGGCGCTCGATCATGACGTCGAAGTCGCCGGTCCGGCGATTGCGCTCGGTCGGAAGCGCGCGGCCCTCCTCCTTCGCAGGTTGTGGCGCCGGCGGTTGCTGGGCCGCGGGTCCGGAAAGTGCCGTCGAGAGGAGGGTGGCGGCACAGGCGAGACTGGCGACCGTTCTCACGATGGGGCTCCCTTCTCGTCCGGGCGGCCCACCGGCTCTTCCCGCACAGGTGAAAGATAGCCGGTTCAAGCTGGGTCCCCAGCGATTATGGAGCCGATAAGCGTCGATCTGTCAACTTCGCCAGGGTGTCCGGACCGGCGAAAGGCGGGAATTTGAGGCAATCGACCTAGACGTGAAATAATGGCGCCAGGTTGTGGGGCGGCTCCGTCTACTCCGGACTGAGTCACTTCCCAGATCATCCAGGGGAGGAACAATGCGATATAACCGGGTGTGGTGCGCTGCGCGCCTGATCGCGCTCCTCGTCGGGTTCGTTTGTTCGACCACAGGTCTCATCGGGGAGACGGCGGCCAGCACGGAAAACGACACCGAACTCGACAAACTAAAGCACGAACATGCCAAGGCGCTAGAGAACGCCAACTACGAGAAGAAGCTGCAGCGGCTCGAACGAAAGATCGCAGGCGCCGATGTAGCGGTCGTGCTCGACAACAAGAACGGCTGGCAGTCGAGCTACCGAATTCAAGTGAAAGAGGGTGACGTCCTCAGGTTCCGCATCGTCAACACCAACCCCACCTGTTACAGCTTCAACCTCGAGGAAACAAAGTCAACGGGTCCTGCACCCAACGCGGCATTAGCAACTGAGCGGCCACACACGGAGCAGGTCGTCCTCTCCACGATCCATCTCGAGTCGACGGCGGGTTACGAGATCAAGGTCACCCGTCGTGCCGCAGTCAGCGAGAAACAGTGCCCGTACGAGAAGACGTGGCGCATCGAAATCCAAACCGTTGGCTGGGAGCTAGGCTTCGCCGGTGCCTACGTCGTCGATCGGTTGACGAACCCTGCATTCGCTCTGCGACCTGGCACCGGTACCAATGCCGGGACGAACGAGATCATCGTCGAGAACGACAAGGAGGATTCGTGGAACAGGCGCGCTGCTGCGATGGTGCACCTGTTCAACAGCGGCAGTTTCGACTGGGGCAAAGGCGTCAGCTGGGCGCCGTTGTCATTCGGGATTGGGATCGCGTCGAACGAGGACGCTGCCTACTATCTCGGAACTGGGCTGAAGTTCGGGAAGCAGGCCTTTCTAACCGGCGGCGTTTCGATCGGATCTCGTGATGAACTCGGGCCCGGCCTTAGCGTAGGCAGCTTCATCTCTGAGCCTAACCTGCCGCTCAAATCCCGGACGGATACCGCGGTGTTCATCGGGATCTCCTTCAGCTTCCTCAATGCCAACATCAGTCAGAAACTCCAGCAGCCGTTCAACACGGTGGCTCCGAAGCCCGAACCCGACACAGGCAACCGTGAGGAGCCGGACAAGTCGAAGATGCTCATGGGTAGCGCCACGCTGCCCAACGACCTCAACGATTTACTGTCGACTCTCGATCTCGGCGATGAGTACACCATCACCGAAGTAGTGCACGACGAACGCGACGGCGACAAGGTCAAGAGCCTCGAGTTCCGATGCAAGCACTCGAAGAACAACGAAAGGCTGACGGAGGAGGAGAACAAGGCGATTGTGGCTGCACTCCACAACAAGTTTATGGGTACGACATTCAAGATCGTGGAGTAGGCATCCGAGAAAAAGGAATCGCACCGAATGAAGAGAAGGAAGCCGCCAAAGACCGCGCAAGACCTTCGCGTGAAAAGGTCTCGCAAGTTGGTGTTAGGAAGAAGCACGCCGACCGGGCTTCGCAACTGGGAGGCGCTTAGTAGCGAAGATCGTGCAGTCGCGGTTGCGTGGGTCGCCCGGAAGCTTCGAAACGCGGGAGCGACCGGCTTACTCGGAGCTGGTGCGTTTCAAGTCGGTCACGGCAAGCGAGAGCGTCGATTGGGCGCGGACGACGGTGCAAGAGAATTTGTGGCAACGCCGGTTCTCGTGGTGTTCGTTCGCAAGAAGTGGCCTCGGAGCCGGAGCGCGACGTCCACGGGATCGGTGCACTCCCAGGTTCAGCTCCGCGTACCCCTCCACGGCCGACGTCTGACCCTGGCCATCCCCACCGACGTTTGTACACCGGGACGACCGACGCCAAACGCCGATGCGCGCGCCTGCCTCGCGGTTTCGATGGTCGGTGGAGAGATTGACTTGCCGGGCAGCGTGGCGGCGCTCGTCCGCGAGACTGGTCAGCAGAATGGCGCGGTGTACTTGTTGGGCTGCCACCACGTGTTCTTCCGTTCCCTCGTCACACCAAACGCGAGCGCGGATGCGACGGCGCGTTTACGCTCCGAGGGCCAGAACGACCAGGTTCTGGGTCCGGCGACCCGGGCGGCACCGTTCGGGCCTGGCTTGAGGAGCATTGACGCCGCGCTCGTCGAGCTGCGCGCGAGCGCGATGGCGACAGTTACAGGCGGCGGCTTTTGGCGTCGCGTCGCGACCGGGATCGTTCGGGATGACCATCACGTGGCCGTCGTCTCCCAGGTCACCTGGGAGCTTCAGTCGCGCTACGACCCGATGCCCCTCGACTACGTGCGAACGATCTTCGATCAGGAGATCCCATACGGCAGCAATCACATTCCAATTCGCATCGCGGAGGTCGTCGTTGCCACCTCACTCGGCCGCGTGCCGATGGGAGGCGACAGTGGCGGCGCCGTGATGGCGGGACCGATTCTCGTGGGGCTGCACATCGCAAGCGACGGACCGCTTAGCTACTCCATTCCGGCGCACCTCTTGTTTTCCGCACAAGCCTTCACGCCGAAGATCGAATTGGCTTCCGATCTTATCGATGCCAAGTGAATCGACCGCGCCGCCGTAGTGGTAGGACTGCGATCTCGACTCATAACCAAACGCGCGAGGGCCACAGCGGGACGGCCTCGCGATCGTGTTGCGGCTACGGACAGTCCTATGGGTGTTGATCGCATATTTACATGATCCTAAAGGCCTCATCGGTACGGCGCCCTGGTGACAAAGTGTAACCGGGCTGGAAGGATGGGGGGGGATAGGCAGTCCAGTGCGACCAGGCACGGCTGGTCGAAGGGGAGTGGAGGATGCGATGCCTCCGTGAAACTTCGTTTGTCGTCCTGCGGGTGGGAACCCCGCCCGGCCACTGGTGAGCCCGCCCAGGCCGGTAGCGAGTCTTGGGACGGCGCCGGCAACGGGGCCGGCGATGCGGAGGCGCGCGAGCGTGTGGGCCGTGGGTAGGTAGCCACGAAAACTATGCCATTCCGGGTGCCCAGGGCGTTGAATTGCCTGAAGGCGACGGAGGTCCCTCCGGGAAAGCTGGGCGAGGAGGGGTCGCACCCGGCGGGGTCTGGAGTTACCCCGGTTTCGTGGACGGTTTGGAGTTTGGGACCCAAGCGTTCCTTTCGCTTCGCGTTAGCTCCTTGGGCGGCGTCGTCTGACCGCGGCGTGGCGCACCGCCCGGGCAAGCCGCC
>Ga0137429_1000154_pt1 | contig 36616 bp, 28 predicted proteins | sample EasRivERMZT736_2_FD_102304 | JGI IMG/M metagenome (GOLD analysis project Ga0137429, IMG submission 102304) | Soil microbial communities from meander-bound floodplain in the East River, Colorado, USA - East River MetaG ERMZT736_2 | ecosystem: Environmental > Terrestrial > Soil > Floodplain ...
CTCACAGGGTCTTGCTTCGCGATGAGATCTGTGTACGGAGGATCCCCGGGCTGAGGCGGGAGCGCGTCCGGGTCGAGCTTGGGAGCGATCTTGCCGAACACCTCCTCCAGAATCGCAAGCATCGACCGGAGGCGTACCCAGCGGTGGTTCTCCCAGTTGAGTTTCCGACCGCTGCCGGGCGTAAATCGAGCCGCTAGTTCCTTGCCTGCCATCGCCCCTCGTTTCGAGAGGGCGAGGATGAGATCTCGCTGCATCGCGAGGTTCAGGCCGCCTTCCTTTGGTCCGAGGGCGATGTGCGCGATTCGGTCCCGATAGCCCGGGAGCCTCATTTGCGTGTTGTCAGCCCAGTTCTGCATCGCCTCAATGATCGCCCAGACGAAGCCCATAACGCCCTTTGACTCGAACCGGTTCCAGGATTCCTCCCGCCCCTTGGAGTTGTCGTCAGGCATCCAGACCTCCTCGTCGAGCGTCGGCGGCGCCTCAAGTGAGCGGAGGTTGATCGCGAAGGTGGGCCATCCCGGTAGCGGGGAATCGAAGAAGTGCACCGGAAAGTCTGACGAGATGCCCCCGTCGGAGAACCAGCAGGCCTCGAACGTCCGCTTCTCCTTGGGAACGTTGTAGTCAATTGCCCACAAGGGCACCGCGCTGAGAAGTAACGGGAAGGAGAGGCTCATTCGCGTTCCGACGATCACGGGAAGGTTGTCAGCGTCAGGCAGCGGGATGAAGACGTCCGACGTGTGCTCTGCCGACTCCTGTCGGGCCGTCGCCTTCATCCACGCAACGACATCTCTCGGAAACAGCTTGAGGAAGTCCTGCTCCCGGAAGAAGAAGACCTTCTCGTGGAAGGGAAGTCGGTAGGGACGACCGTGCGTGAGGCTGGTCGTCATCATCTGCAGATCGATGCCGTCCGGCTTGAGGTCGCCGAACGTCAGCGGGCCATCTGTCTTGCCAGAGAGACGCTGGAGGAGTTCGTGGAGCCACGGAGTAAGCGCGCCGTCGCGGTTCCCAGTGCATAGGCCGAAGAGATTGGCCGGGATCCGTTCTTGGATATCGCGCTTCACCGCCAAACCTATCCCCAGCAGGGTGCTCACACCAGCCAGGAGGACCCAGGGGACCGCACCGACGACTGCGGAGAGAGGATCCAGGAATAGAAACAGGGGCACCAGCACGGTGAGTACCGGCAGCGCCCACAGGAACGCGGAACTGCGATAGCGGTAGAGTGCCCCACGGAAGGCGGACGCGATACCACCGAACCCGGCGAGCAAGGTGTGGAAGAGCGCCTCGGTCCTGCTCTCGGGCCTGAACAGCGACAGTAGGCGGGGGATGCCAGCAGGGGTCATCTCACCCAGCACTTCCGGAAGCCTCTCAAGCTCCTGGAAGGCATCGGGCTTCCGGTGCCGACGACCATACTCCGCCGCGGCAGTTGCGGCTGCGGCGATAGCGCCTGCTGACGTCCCGCCGATCGACTTGAATGAGAATGTCGCGGCGAGCTCGGAAATGGCCTTCGGGTACACGATGCCACTGGTGACGCCGCCCTTCATGACAACATCACAGTTTAGCTTGGGAACGGCCATCAGCGCTCCTTCCTTTTCAGCGCAGGTTTCACGCCACGTCCATTTCGATAACACCAGTCACTCCCGGTCTACAACCCCTTTGGCCCCAACCTGCGAGACACGCCGCTCGAATCGCGAGCTCGATCGGCGGCCGAGTCAAGGTGTTGAGTCGTCACCGCGCGATCCGACTCACCCGAAACGTGGTGAACGCGAACTCCTTCTCGGGGTCATCGTACGCACCTCGGTGAACCGTGAAATCGAAGGTTCCCACTCGGTCGACTCGAAACTCATCCGCCAGCTCTGCCATCCCGTTGGCGACGATTGTGAGGATGGATTCCCCTTTAGCGTTCGAGCCCGACGCGGAGAACTCCGCCCCGAGCTTGTCCAGATACTGCGCGTCCTTGGGGAATCCGTCGGCGATCAGGATCAGGTTGAATTCGTCCGGCCATGCGCAGCTTCGGATCTGCTTTGGGGCCAATTTCGCGGCGACATTAAGAGACTCAGCGTCGTACTCGAATACCAGCTCCAGTCCGCCGTTCCGTCGATTCGCAACGGCTTTGAATCCGAAGCTCTGCGAATCCGCCACGTCGTTCCAGAAGTGGTCGTAGCTGCTTCTGACCTCCCTCCGCTCTACTCCCCTGACATCGTCCGTCTTCCGCCCAAGAGCGATGACACCATCGTGGGTCTTGTTGAGTGGAAGCAGGAGGATCGGATCCATGGGCCCGCAATACGAGACGTGAAACCAGACCTCATCCGGGTTCGTTACCCCCGGGTAGCCATGGCGAAACGCAGCGTCCGCCTCCGCCACGTCCCCCTTGTAGAGACTCCTGGCATCCATCGAACCATCCGCTAATGCCGCGAGAATTGGGACGACTGCATGGTCGATGTGCCAGGAGCGTACGATGCTCTGAATGCCATCCGAGGGCATCCGATCGAACTCGTCGTCAGAAAGCCTCAAGCTGTGCTCCATCGCATCCGCCAAAGCAACGGCAGCCAGCAACGATTCCGGCGCATCCGGGAAGAACCATCGCACTTCCAGGCGGTTCAGAACAGACACGCCTTGAAGCGCCCGGAACTGCTGCCTGATCTCCTTCTCGCGTTTCGAGGCGTGCTCGTATTGCTGTCGGAGTTGGGAGACAATCTGATCGTGCCGCATCGCTACTTCCCGCGTTGATTGATGGGAGGCTCTTCGCTGAAGGAGCGCCGAAACAGTGCCTACGGCCAGGCCGAGTCCGGTCAATCCGGTCGCTACGATCGCGTTGCCCACCACGAGGTCCTTTGCCGTCCAGATCCCGAACACGGCAGAGACGCCGGCGATGATCAGCCCTGCGATTCCTAGCCAAAGCATGTGTTGGCGCCTCCTTCGATGGCCTTCTCTCTCGGGCCTGCGCATCGGTCCCTATGGTCGTGATCGCTCATGGTCGTGCACTCCGAGCGCGATGAACCGTCATCGTACCCGTCGACCTCCTGATTGGTCTGCAGTCTCAACATCCTATCCACCTTTCATAGAATGCCCACGGCCCAGGAAGGTGTTACGCGGCTGGGAGGCGGATAGGCGCTTCAGGCTGAGGGTCAATCTGTCAACTTCTCCGGGGGTCACCTTGAACTCGGGACACCACCCCAGGCTGCGCTCCCCGACATTCTGCGCCCGACAAGCCTCGAGCTGTCAACCTGGGGGCGCAGTCCGGACCGGTGAGGGTCATTGGCAGCAGCTTGGCAGAGTCTGCTGAAGTCGATGCCTTCCGTGCCCTCGCGAATCACACTCGGGCGCCCCGGTTCATTCCTCGCTGCTAGTCAGCTTTCGCGCCTGATCGATCCAGTCGTCCTGGACCAGCCGGCTCGCATGCCGGCCGAGGCGTCGGTTGATGCGCTCGATGTCCTCCTGGTCGAGCGAGGCGATCTGGCCATAGGTGCGATAGCCGAGGTCCTTGAGCACGCGCTGGAAGGTCTGCCCGATGCCGTAGATCTGGGTGAGGTCGTCGGCGGGCTCGGCGCTGGTGTCGGCGACGTTGAGGCTCGCCAGCCGGCGCTCGACGATCCTGACCGGCACGCCGACCTGGCTGGCCAGGTGCTTCACGTCGAGGCTCCGCTGGGTTCGTTGGGTGCGCCGCACCGCATCGCCGAGGTACGAGCTCAGCCAGTCGACCTCGACCGGTGTCGCCTCCCCGGTGCCACCCGGCGCCGACCGCGAGACCGCGTAGGTCTCCTGACTCGACGGTGCCGGGGGCTCGGCGGCCACCTCGAACAGCGGCTCCCACGAAGTCCACGGTGAGTCGACCAGAGCGCGGGTGGCGGCGCGCTCGAGAAGGCCGTCATCCGGCACCAGTTCCGGTTGCCGCGCGCTCGCTCGTAGCACCGCCTCGAACCCCACGCGGAGCATCGGCGGACGCTCGAACGGCTGCGGCGGCGGCACCTGCCCGCGCCGCTCGGCGATCAGCAAGCGCAGCGCCTGCACGTCCGGCGACTTCGGCAGCAGCGAGTTGAGGTTACCGACGATGACGTCGAGTTGGGAGTCGGTCCGCGACCCGCTCGGAGACTCCGTCTGCGCTTCGCGTTGCTTGAGTAGCAGGTGAGCGCCCAGCAGGCCGAGCATCGGGTTCTCGAACTTCCCCTCGAGCAACGTGCGCATCGCGCCACGGGGCATGAAGTTGCTCCCTAGCTGCAGCCCGGCGAGAGCCGAATCGACGGCCTGGGCGATGCGGTCGTCGGGGTTAAAGCTCTCGTCAGCGCGCGGCATCAGAATGGCCGCGGTGTCGAGGCGCAGGCGCCCGGCGCCGGACTTCGACCGCGAGCCCACGTAGCTCGCGAACAGCTGCGTGCTGAAGTGGGGGTAGGTGTAGAGCGGCATCTCCCGCGCCGGCTCGCCATCGAAGCGGAGCACGTACGAGCCCGGCTCGGCCCGCGCCGAGAGCGCCAGCCAGCCTTCATCCGACCTCCGGACCTCGCTCTCGGTGAAGGCACTGACCAGCGCTCCCTGCGAGTCCAGCAGCCGCAGCCCCGCCGCCAGGTTCTCGCCGCGGTAGCTCTGCATGTCGAGCGTGCGCAGGAAGACGAACACACGGCCGGTGGGGGCGTGGCCAGCCGCCGCGAACGGGGAGCGGGTGTCCTTGCCGCTCCACTCGGCGCTGGTGTAGGCGTAGTACTCGTGCGTGGTGGCGGTATCGAAAACCGGCGTCGCCGACACCCGCAGCGGCTCGTCGATGACCAGGTCGGTCGACGTCTCGTGGCGATACACCTTCTCGACGGTCGAGCCAGCGCGCTCGACACGCACGGTGTAGAGGCCGCGCGGCAGCTCGAGCTTCACCTCGCCCACCTCCTCGGCAAGCACCTCATCGCGCCCATCGTAGACGGTGAGGCGCGCGTCCTCCGAGGTGGCCCCGCGCCGATCCTTGACGCGGACGTGGAAAGGCAACTTCGACGCCGTCGCTGCCGCTGCCACTGACTCAGAACTGGACATCGACGACCCCTTCGGCCGGCACCAGGTGCACTCCCTGGGTCTCGCCCGTCGGAAGGTGGGTGAGCAGGTAGGTCCCCAGCGGCAAGGTTTCGTCCCAGGGGCCGGTGCTCTGGTCGGCCTCGCGGATCACCTGCAGCTCCGGACCCTCGAGCCGGATCACCCCAGTCCGCCCCGCCTTGAAGCTGATGCGCACGTCCGTGCTGGCGACCGGCGGCGCGGTGCCGAAGATCGGCTCGGCAGGGTCGCCCGGCGCGATGCCGAACGGCTCTACCTTCGGCCCCTGCTCGTGGCCATAGCGCAGCGCGATGCGCGGCACGACCTTCTTGAGATACGCGTGCAGCCGCCAAGCGGGCACGCCTCCCTCCGGCCGTGACGCCCCGCCGCGCAATCCCGCCAGCAGCGCCTCGGTCAGGTGGCCGCGCACCAACGGCTCCTCCCCGTCCTCCCCGTCAGCACCTGCCTCGAACGACAGCGCCTGGAACTCCGTAGCATGAACGACGAAGGTCTCGGTCTTGCCGGCGTCCTCGTGTGGCTTGGCACAGCTGAGCTCGGGGTCGAGGCCCTTGGCGCCGATCCTCCGCGCCCGGCAGCAGTCCATGATGACCACCACCTCGCGGAACGCGATGCAGTTGACGACGAAGCTCAGGTATTGGCGGAAGCTCAGCGCCGCCTGCTGCCGGTCCTTCGCCCAGTTCGGCAGGCACAGGGCGACGTCCTCATTGAGCTGCGCCTGGCCGTGGCCGCTGAAGTACAGGTAGAAGCGCCGCGGCGGGTTGCCACCAGCGACACGCGCCCGCACGGCGTCCCAGAGCTCGCCGAGCACGTCGTCGACGCGCGTCTTGCGCGGCTGCGGCGGATCGACCGTCAGCATTGACGAGACTATCAGCTTGCAGTTGTCGTCGGGCAGGCCACCGCCGATTTTCTTGTCGACTAGCCAGTCGCGGAACGACTGCGCGTCGCTGATGGCGCCGCGCAGGGGCCGCCCCTCCTTGCCGTACTTCGGGTAGTCGTTGATTCCGACTACCAGCGCGTAATCGTCACGCTCAACAGGCATCTCGAGGTTACCGAGAAACGATCGACAGCAGGCTCGCCCGCGTCACAGGATCGTCATCGAATCCGCCATGGGAGTGCGACGAGCAATTGAGGCCATCGCCCGACCCCTCGGTCTCGGACAGCACTAGACGGTTCGCCCCTGGCGCCCGCAGGTACTGCTGAACGGCGACCAGCGCCGGCGCCGTGTGCGGCGCCTGCCCGCGGGTGTGCAGCTCCAGCCCGGCAATCGGAGCATCGACCTCCGCTTCGAGAATACCGGAGATGAGGTACAGCAGCGACCGGGTGTAGACCGCCGGCACCAGCCGGTCTTCCGTCTCGAGCTCGTCCTTCATGGTGAACATGCGGAATGACTTGAACAGGTTCGTGTGCCCGAGGACCGCCTGCGCGAATAGCTCGCAGGTGCACGCCGGGGCGAGGAACAGCACGGCGCGAAAGGTGAGCCCCGGATGGCGCACCGGCGCCTGCTCCAGCAAGTGGCAGATTGCGATCGACCCGGCGCTGTGCCCGACGAGGTCGACGACCAGCGCCGGCCGCGCCGTCTTCAGCGCCGCTAGCCGGTCGAGGAAGTAGCTGCCCGCATGGCTCGCATCCGTGATCGGCTCCGCGTTCGGCGCCCACATCCCCTCCGCCGCTGCCTTCATGCCGCCCCAGAGCCAGGCGCCGAAGTCGGCGAGGTACAGCTCGCGCACCGTCTCCTCGACGACACTGGGATAGAAGCCATGGTCGCGCTTCCGGATGAAGCGCTTCACCACCCGGATGACGATCGAGGCGACGTGCCTAGCGAGCACGATCGTGGTGCCGATCCCCTTCGCCTGCTCCGTCTGAATCTCCTCGGCGACCGCCGCGTCGAGCAGCGGACTCTCCTCGGCCTCGTCCTCGAGGATCTCCTCGACGAGCGGATCCGCGTCGAGGTCGACCTCGATGTCCGCCTCGATGTCGGCACGGTCCCCCTCGAGATCCTCCTCGTCGAGCCCCGCCGCCACCCCCCGTGCCCCGGCATCGAAGCCACCGAATCGGCTCGCCGCCGCGAGCTCTGCCTCGATCTCGGCGTCGGTGAGCGTCTCGCCCGGCCCCTTGCCCCCGATCGCTCCGCCCAGGCGAGCCGCGGCGTGGCGGATGGCGAACTTGACGACCTTCATGAACAGCGCGCTCTTGTGCAGAGTGTCCAGGTTGCTCTTGATCGTCTCGCCCGGCCCCGTCTCCCAGACGAACGTCACCACATGGCTCTGCTTGTCGAACAGCTCCCACATCTTCTTGGCCACGGCAAGCCCGGCGGCCTCGTTGACGAGGCCGCCATGGAAGTACAGGGTAAGCTTCTTGCGGGCGGGGTCGGCGTTCAGGTGGGCGAAGAGCGCGTCTACATCGACCGGGCTGGTCGACAGGGCGCCGCTGGCTTTGAAGGTGCCGTTGGGGCCGATGTTCAGGTAGTGGAGCTTGCCGAAGTCTGGCATAGGGGGTCTCCTTGCACTGAGATCTCGCAGGACGCAGGGCACGCTCGCTTCGGGGGATAGGAACTGCAAGGTGCCAGCCTGCCCCAGCTGCGGCCGATAGCTCTACTGTGTCACGAATTCGCGCAGAAGCCCCGAAGGACGGGCACTTCGGGTCCTAGAACGCCGCAGCAAGGGCACGACGAGAAGCCCGTCCCACCAGGATTCTCCGGTTTTGTGACACCGTAGGAATAATACTCGATCTGTCAACCTTGCCGGGGGCGTCCGGACCGGCGGGACGGCGTTGAAGCCGAGGCGCCGTGCCAACTCTCCCGATCCACGAGAATGAGTTCCTCATAAACATATCCGCCGACCGTCCGACGAGCCTCGGATGCAAACGGGTTCGTTGTCGGTAACAACTCTGGAGTGATGAGGTAGCGGGCGTCCCAGCCCGGGTATTTGTGTTCCGCGATCCGCTTGATACGGTCGCGATAGCGCAGCGGCGCACCAGTGGCCGCGAGCGCGCCCGGACTGACGACTGCGATGTCCACCAAACCGCTGGTGACCCGGTCGAGCACCTCCTCGGCCGTTCCGCCTGCAAAGCGCAGGGTCCCGATCTCGGAGAAGCAACGCTCCATGGCCTTCTTGCAGCCCGTGATGTCATCGTAGGTCACGATCCCGACCCGGTAGTTTGGACGATCATTGGCGAATGCTGCGGAGCCTCCGCCGATTACGAGGATGATGGCGCGGAGGACTCGCAGCCAACGATGACTGCCGTCGTGGCGAGAAGGGTGGAGGGATGAGTCAAAGGCGAAGTGGTGTGTCTCATTCATCGAGTATGACCCTACACCTGGTTTCTATCGATCAGAATGTTTCCAGCAGGAGCCACAACAGCAGCGCGTAGCCTCCACGCGACAGCCAGACCACCCGCCCCTCCGAGAGAGCCCGGTGCGGCCCGAATTTGCGGAAAGCTCCTCTCGCGAGACGCGGCACTTGCCGCCAGCCCTGGACGATCGCCGCTGCGAGGAGCAGCCACAGGACCCAGCACAGGTTGGACGAGTAGGCCGCCCAGGTCGGGTGCGCTTCCGTGAGCAGGTCTTCGTGCTCGGTCTTCTTCCCCTCGATGATGAAATCGACGATCGACTGGATGTTCTCCTTGGCCAGAGCGGCGGAGTGACCGCCTCGAACGAACTGGGTCTCCATGTCCTTGACGAAGCCGTCCTCGAACCCGTTAAACCCCGCGCTGCCAATGTCGCGGTTGAAGCGGTCGAACACGGGAAGTTCGAACACTCGCGGGAACAGGCCCACCACCAGGTCAGCGGAACCGACGTAGTTGCGCACCTGTGCGACCCGACCCGTGAAGCTGCTCCACGGGTAGTCCCGGCGCACGACGCTGCCTGCGAACACGACTCGATCGACCTTCAAGGTGCTGTACTTCGCCAAGGCGCTCGCCAGCACGTACGTGCCGTTGCTGTGACCGATGAAATGCAGGTCGCGCATCTTCGGGAACCGGGCCTTGAGCTCCGTGACCTGATCCATGAACCAGCGGACGTTCTCCTGCCGGTCCGACCAGAGGAGAAACGGCCCCATCGCGAAGTACCCGTACGTCGCGCGGTGGACGTAGAGCTTTGACCGCCCGTCGCGGTTCGCGGTCGCGAACGCGTCCTGGAGGGCCGAGTCGAACTGTGACGTCCATTCCCCCATGTCCCGGATTCCGTGCAGCACGAAGACGACCGTCGTCACGGCTTTGTCCTCGGCGAGCGCCAGCGACGGGCTCATCCGTCGCAACTGTCGGAGATCATCCTCATCGCCCATGGCGAGTTGGAGCTTGTTCCGGCGTTCCATCGCCGCCTCGGAGCCAGTAAGCTTCGTGATGTCCGCGTGACCGGTGTTGTTCACTCCGACCCAGATGAAGTCACGGGCGACCTCCACGTCGCGGCTGTCCTCCTTGCTGACCTGGTCGTCGACATCGCCCAGCAGCTGGATCACCGCCGGCCGCCGCAAGCCGCTCGCCTCGGCGCCGCGCTGGATGTCGAGCCACTGGAGCCGAAGGTTCGCCACGAACGGCTCGCCGCGCTGCATCTGCCGGATGAGCCGGCCCGTCCCGGTGAGGCGCGCAATTTGGAGCCCCAGAATCCGCAGCGCTCTGGAGACGGTCCCCGCGTGCTCGGGCCTGAAGTCGAGAGACCAGCCGCGGTTCATGCCTGCGAGCAGAACGAAGCGGTCTACGTGCCGGACCCATTCCGCCGCGGGTCGCGAGACGAGGCGGGGACCCGCGACCATAGGAGCGTCGGCGATGCTGCCTGCTCCGTAGACGTACGCCTTCCGCAACAGCAGGGCGCCCATGCTGAAGCCGACCAGCACGATGTCCTCGTAGCCCCGCTCGGCCTGGATCGATTCGAGGTGCTCGTTGATCTGCTCGGCGATTCGGAATGGATCCGCGTTCGACAATGCCTGCCAAGGGAAGCGGAACGACATCACGTCCGCGTTGGGTCGGACTTCCTGCAGCGCCTGACGGACCTCCGAGAGGGCCTCGGGGCCCCGCGTGTAGCCGTGCAGCAGGACGATGAGTGTCTTGTTTCCAGCGTGCCCGCGGTGGGGTTCCTTCTCGACGAGGTGATCGAGTCCACGCGATGCCTCGATCCGGGCGCCGATCACCCCCGCCGCGAGGAGACCGAGCGCTCCAAGCGCGACCCAATGGCCCCGCCGCAGCGGTGGAAGCCGCAGCCACTTCGCGTTCCGGCTCAGATCGACTCTCCGGGTGAGCGGCGCACATTCCATGTGCAGGCCGAGAAACCTCGTTCGCCGTTCGCCTCACCGATGATGCTACTGCCGCCGTTCCTCGACGATCCGCGCCCGCACCTCCGGGCGTCATTCTCGCGACGGGCCCTGCGGGCCTCGAGGCTCGATGCCACGGTTCCGCCCACGGGCGGCACGTATGCGCGCTTTCCCGGGTGGGTCCAGTTCGGGATCACCCGAGGACCTCGGGCTCCCAGTTGGCCTTGAATCGGAACGCCTTGAAAAGCGGCTTGTGTGCGATCGTCCGGATGATCTCCAGCGTCCGCTTCGTGTTTGAGACGTACTCGAAGTTTCCCGACCCTAGGTCTGCGAGCTTGGTCACCGGCTCACCGAGGGTGTGCTTCAACACGATCTCGTTGTTCCTATCCTCCGAGTAGATAAAGGTCCCCGAGGCCGCGGTAACTACTTCGAATACGAGGAAGTACTCCCGGCGGTAGTTCACGTAGCCCTGGTCGACCCAGAGCTTTCGAAGCTGCTCCAGAATTGCGTCGTACCGCAATGACGCGACGAATGCGTCGTTGAATGCTCCCGCGGCGGTGCGCGCCCTCTTGAACTTGAGGGCGACCGCGGATTCCCCTAGGGTCGTCGTGGCGGACGCACCGAAGGTGATCGAAACGCTCGCCTGCTCCGAGAACTTCAGCGTCCCCCTTGACCCGGTACTCGTGTACCTCGCGAGGTCGACGGACGGAAACGAGTCGCTGAACTCACGCGCCAGGATCGACTGCTTGTCATCCATCCGGAAAATGGAACCGATTCCAAGAGGCTGATCAAGAAAGTTGGCAATGTATTGCTGTCCCTGGAGTACCTTGTTCATCGCCTGCATATGCGCTCCCTTCCTCGAGTGGACACTCGTCCGGACTTCCCTGCTCGTCAGTCAGGTGTTGTGCGGGCATCTGGCCCGTAGGCGCTTAGCCTGGAGTAGGCCGTCGGGGGACTCTGCTTCGGTCGTCCCGGCATGACTCCATTACTTGAGAGGATGAAGTCATGGCAAGACCACGCAAGTACTCCCCAGAGGTTCGGGTTCAGGCGGTACGGACGGGTCACGGCCCTCGATTGCGAAAGCTTTCCGTCGAAACCGATGGGATTACTGGCCGATCGGGCACGAACTGTTCCCTGGCAGGGACGACGAGTGAGCATATTAGAATCACGACTGCCGGATAGTGTCAAGAGGAATCTGCGGCGACCGCGCGCCCTCATGCTGGGCGAGTGCGCGCTCCCGGGGACTCCCGGAGCTTCGAAGCGACAGCACAGCGGGGTACAGATGCCGACCAAGCGAGACGCTCGCCACACCGAGAATGCGCCCCACGGGGCCCCGGCTGCGATTCGGCACGCCATGGGCGGATCGGAGCGATCTGGCCAGGAGGCCGATTTCTCCATTCGGTCAAGCAGGAAACAGGGGAGAAAAACGCGAGGCGTAGGGTTGGCTCCCCTGATGGGACGCTCACCACGGAGGTTGAGTCGAACACACAAGCTCCGCGTCGTCCCGAAGGACGCTAGGCGCTGCCCGAGGGGCGACGGGTGGAGGTCACGAGGGGGGCTTCGCCGGTTGACGAAGCACCTCCGCGGCGACCGCGCTGCACTGCTCCTCCACCGCGCGCCAGTCGTCCCATGGTGCGATGATCCCCTTGTACTCGGTGAGGTCGACGTCGGTGAGGTCGTACGGCGCCGGATTGGAGAGGGTGACCACGACGGTGGTCAGCATGTCGCCACCCTCGCCGGCGAACTCCGCATAGAGGCGGTTCATGCGCTCGAGCGCACCCGCGCTGCGGCGAAGCCCGAGATGCTGCGACAGCGCCGCGACGTCGAGGTAGTCGCGCGTGGCGTTGCGTTCGACCGCGAGGAACGCCTTAATGCGGAGCATTTCCTCGACCGTCGGGACTCGAATGCTGCGGCCCCCAGGGACCGAGATCTCCGTCGTCTCCAAGGGAGCCGACCGCCTCTGATTGCGAAGGCCGGCCGCGATGCCGCCCACGCTCCCAAGCACCATCCTGCCGTTCACACGCCGGCTCGTGCGCCATCCGACGATCGATTCCAGTGCGGCGATGGCGGAGTCGTAGTTCTTCGCCAGGTCTGTCACGACGTGATCGTGATCAACGGAGTACCGGTGGCCGGCGTGCAGCGCTGCGGCGCTACCGCCGACCAGAATCGCGCCCGGTACCTTGGTCTGCAGTCCCGCGGCGTGCGCGAGGAGTGTCTCCCAGTCCGGGACCTGTCGGCGCCGAGTCATCCGGGATTCCGTCGTCGCCCCTTGCCTAACAGCTTCGGCAGGAGCGTCGCGAAGGCACGCGCCTTCGGCTCGTGTGCGCTCAACGCCGCCGCCACCTCGCGAATCCTGCGGGCTGCGCGGCCGGTCTTATCGGCCTTGACGGCTCGAACCAGCCCTCGCCATGCGTCTATATCACCACGCGTGATCACATCGTCGATCGCCGCCTTGGTGAGCTCCCGGCCCGCGGTCCTGGTAAGGTGTCGATGCTCGATGAGCGGTGCGTCAAGTCCAGGTGGCCGCACATCCAGCACGAGGTCGAGCGCGGCACAAATGCGCGCGACCTTGTTGAGCCCAAGTTCGGCCAGCTTGCCGGCTTCGAGCGCCGCGAGCGTGGAACGGCCGACGCGAGCCTGGGCGGCAAGCTCGTGGAGCGTGAGCCCCCTCCCACGGCGCCCTTCCGCGATGAGCCGCCCGATCGATCGAAGATCCATGCGTCCAATATATGGGACTCCTTCGGAAAAGTCCAATATATGGGACTGTTGTTGTACTGGTGCCTCCCGAAAACCCCATCGGCCGCACCAGGCTCGTGTTTTCGGGGCCTGCCCATCATGCTCCCGCCACCCTTCTTCGACTGGATCCAGCACCTGGAGACGATCACGAGGAACCGCGGAAAAACGATCGCGGACCAGCGCGATCGAGCGACCGCCGAGCGCGGTAGGGACCGGTATGAGGTCATGCGTTTCCGCGTCCGCTCCGGCCGCACTGCTCATGATCGCTTGCCGGCCCATTCGGGCGATCGTTCCCACTCCTGACTTCGTCCGCTTCGTTGCCTCCGTGGACGCAGGGACGATTCGCCGGCCGAAACGACCTTTACCGGAACAGGACTTCCACCCGCGGGAGCAACGTACCCTTATACGGCGCACGTGGCCCAGTACAGGCCTCAGAACCCGCACGTACTCATGCGGTCGGGGCCGATCTGGATCGTCAGCACCCACTGCCCCAACCCGCAACCGAAGAACGCGTCCCGCGCCTCGCAGGTCAGCTCGTCCGCTGGGTTGACCGTCGGGGCGCGGCCACCGAGACCCACCTCGGAACACCATGAGTTCATCCCGAAACAGGAGCTCCCGTAGTAGTTGACGTAGTTGTCCGCGAGAGGCCCCGTCCATTCGCCCGCGCCGGAGCGGTACCAGATCGGCCACCCTCCAGAGGCGACCTGGCCACCGGTCGGTGCGAGTGCGAGATACTGTTCCTTGTAGGCGTCGGCGCGCTGAGCACACCATTCGAACATCGAGGGGACGGAGTCCGTGATGGAGACGTGGATATAGGACGACGGCACTGCAGACGAGGCCCGGAAGAAGGCCGCCACGGCGTCTGTGGCGACCGAATCTCCCGGTGTATCTACGAGAGTAAAGACCTCGACGTCGCAGGCGGGGTCGGCGAGGCAGTCCTCGTCCGCACAGTCGACGGCTCCGTCCCCGTCGTTGTCCTGCCCGTCCGAGCAGGCTTCGGCGCCACAGAGGCCGACGCGCTCGTCCCGGGAGGAGGCCGCGCCCCAGCTTCCGGTGCTGGGAGCCACGGCACGGACGAGGAGGTAGTAGACCCCCTTAGAGCGAGGGACGCTCGTGATCCTCGCGCATCGCTGGTTGCGGGTGCCATCCCTGCAGTTTGCCGAGAAGTCCGGATGCGTCGAACCGACGATCTGGTAGGAAGTCGCCCCCGCCTGGGCCGGCCAACAGAATAGCGTCGGATCGACCGGATTGGGGAAACCGGCGGTCCCGGAGATCTCGTCGATCAACCCAGACCCCGTGTCACCCGGGCACTGATTGTCCCTTCCGTCGTTTGTCTCTGGGGCGGCCGGGAACGTCGCCGCGTTCAGGTCGTCACAGTCCGGCCCGCAACCGAGGAAGCCGTCGCCGTCAGCGTCGTATTCGAAGGCGGCCACGCTGCCATCACAGTCGTTGTCCAAGGCATCGCAAACCTCGGCGTTTCCGGGAAACCGTACCGCGCTGGAGTCGTCGCAGTCGCCGCCGCACGCAGGGAATCCGTCGCCATCGCCGTCGACGTCCCCCGGGGGCAGTTCGCCATCGCAGTCGTCGTCGACGCCGTTGCAGATCTCGACGGCACCAGGATGGCGCGACGGGTTGGCGTCATCGCAATCTCCGTCGCAGGCTCGTACGCCATCCGCGTCGCCATCGCCCTCGGATGCCTGAACCGATCCATTGCAGTCGTTATCGAGTCCGTCACAAACCTCGACGGAGGGGGCACCCGGCGTACACGAATCGACCGCTGCGAGGCAGAATCCCGTCGCGAGACACTCACCGGCTCCACAAGAGGTTGGAAACCCATCCACATGTTCATCACAGTCGTTGTCGACGCCGTCGCAGCTCTCGAGGTTTCCTGGGAACCTGGCGGCGTCTTGATCGTCGCAGTCGCCCGCGCAGGCGAGCGTCCCGTCGGCATCTACGTCTACTTCGCTCACGAGCGGCAATCCGTCGCAGTTGTTGTCGAGGCCATCGCACAGCTCCGCGTTCCCGGGGTAGCGTTGCCCGCTTGAGTCATCGCAATCCCCCTGGCACGGTGCTAACCCGTCGCCGTCTGCATCATGCTCCGTAGGCGGGATTTCATCGTTACAGTCGTTGTCCCGTTGGTCGCAAGCCTCGGCCGCACCCGGGTGGCGCGCCGGATCTGCGTCATCGCAGTCACCGGTGCAGATGGAAAAACCATCCTGGTCGACGTCGGCCGCATTGTCCACGGCGTAGCGACCGCCGGAACGAAGGTCGCTCCCGTTATACCCGCCCCACACCAACATCCACCCGTCGGCCCAAACGGCGCTGTGATTGGAGCGCCCGTCGGGAGCTCCCACGAGCGACGTCGATCTCCAGATATCCGTCTGAGGGTCGTACCTGGCACCGGTCCCGAGGTAACCCACGCCGGGAGAGGGGGAGAGGCCCCCCCAGACGATCATCTCGCGTCCGGTCCAGACCGCCGTTCCCCACATTCGCCTCTCCGGGGCGCCGATCATTGTGGTCGAGGACCACACGTCGGCCAATGGGTCATAGCGACCCCCGGTATTGCCCGAAGCGAGATCCCCTCCCCAGACGACCATGAGCGCTCCGGTCCAGACTGCGAAATGGCGACCCCGACCAGGTACAGAGGCAGGTGGTGCAGTTGGCACCCAGACATCAGTCGCCGGGTCGTAGCGCGCCCCGCTTGACAGGCCATACACGGGACCATCGTTAAGCCCTCCCCACACGATCATCTGCTCGCCGGTCCACACGGCGGTGTGGACGTAGCGGCCCAGCGGTGCATTCACCATGGAGGTCGGTCTCCAGCGGTCGAGGACCGGGTCGTATCGCCCGCCAGTATCCAGGAAGACCCAATCGTCGAGGCCGCCCCACACGATCACATCCGTCCCGGTCCAGACCACCGTATGAAAATCCCGAGCCGATGGGGCGTCCACCATTGTGACGGGGCTCCAGCGGTCGGTGATCGGGTCATAGAGCCCGCCATCCGTAACCGTCTCAACCCCGTTCCATCCCCCCCAGACGAACATCACGCTCCCGGCCCAGATTCCTGTGGGGAACTGTCGATTCGCCGGCGTCCCTTCGGTCGTCATCGGTGTCCAGGAGTCCGACAAGGGGTCGTACCGGCTTCCTGCGGTCCCGGCAAGCCCGAGGCCGCCCCACACGAGCATCAGATTCCCGGTCCATACGGCCGCGTGGTCCGACTGCACGGGAGGCGTTCCGCCCAACGAGGTCGGCGTCCAGCTGTCCGTGCCGGGGTTGTAGCGCCCGCCATCCTGAGTCACGAAGCCGTCGTTCCCTCCCCAGACGACCATCAGCGTGCCGGTCCACACGGCGGTGTGGCCTGTCCGGCCGCTGGGCGCGTTCGAGCTTGTCATTGGCCCCCACGTGTCCGCCGCCGGGTCGTAGCGTCCCCCGGTACCGACGCGCGTGAAGGTGCCATAGGAATAGCCTCCCCAGACCAGCACCTCGCTGCCCGTCCACACGCCGCGGTGCCCCCGCCGCGCCTCGGGCGCGTTCGACGTGCTCATGGGCAGCCACGTGTCTGAGGCAGGATCGTACCGAGCCCCGTCGCCGTAGTCGGACGTGTAGATCTCTCCTCCCCACACCACCATCCTCGACCCCGTCCACACGCCCGTATGGTTCGATCGCGCGGACGGCGCTTGGGTCGTGGACACGGTAGCCCAAGTGTTCGTGGTCGGATCGTAGCGACCGCCGGTGCCCAGATACGAGATGCCACTGAAGCCACCCCAGACCACCATCCGGCTCCCGGTCCATACAGCGGTGTGATCCCAGCGGCCGGTGGGTGCGTTCGTGAGCGACACCGAGCTCCAGCTGCTTGTCGACGGCCGAAAGCGTCCTCCGGTGTTGAATCCGCCTCGACCGCCCCAGACGATCATCTCCTCGCCCGTCCAGACAGCCGAGTGGAACGAGCGGGCTGGTGGCGTGTTCGCAGACGGCATCGCCGTCCAGGCGTCGGTCTGGGGATCGTAGGTCCCACCGCTGTCTAGCAACGTGGGGTTCGGGTACCCGTAGATCTCCCCACCCCAGACAATCATCGTTGACCCCGTCCAGATTGCGGTGTGGTACCGACGTGGCCCGGGTGCACCGACCACGGAGATGGGCGCCCACGAATCCAACAGCGGATCATAGCGGCCGCCCGTCTCGAGCTGCTCCCCCTGTGCGTCTCCGCCCCACACCAGCATGACGGTTCCGGTCCAAACCACAGTGTGTGCCTCACGCGAGTCCGGAATGTCCGCGAGGGAGGCATTGTCCCAGGTGTCATCGGGAAGGCATGGGGCTCCGCTGCCGGCCTCAATCGTCGTCCGCCAGGCGGATTCGGCCGTCAGTCCAGCCTGCCCGAGGGGCTGGGGCGGCTGGAGTCCTGTGGTCGCCTCTATCGCGCCCTCGTCGAGCGTACTGCTCACGCGGTTCCACCATCGTTCCCAGGGTTCCTTCCGAACCGAGAATCGAATCAACAGCGTGCGCTCTCCGGTCGTCGCGTGAATCGCGTCGACCTCGAAGCGATCCGACCGCTCCACCACTCTGCCAGTCGACCGGGATCCGGCACCGACGCGCAACCGCCAGGCCCTCCAGTCCGCGTTCCCGGGTCGTAGTCGCTGCCACCGGCCCCCGCCGGTGCCCGGAGCCTTGCTGCCTGGAGAGGGTGATGACGTGGAGGCGCGAGCATCAAGCACGAGGATCTCCTGGCGAGGGTCCTCGACCCACGGATCGCGGGTACCTGCAGCGATCTCGGCATGAAGCTCCTCGATCTCTGCCCGGCGCTCCCGGTGGAGAGTCCTGTCGAAGGCGTAGAAACTCCGGACCAGGCGGCCGACCAACGCCGGTCGGGCAAAACACTCTTCGACTACGAATTGATTCTCGCCAAGCGCGTGGTAGATCTCGCGTAGCCGGTCGGGGAATCGGCTGTCTTTCGCGATCCGCTCCAGTTCGGCCCGGGTCATTCCGACCGTTACCGGCGTGAACCAGATCTGCTCGAGTGCTACGGACTGCTTGAGATAGGTGCGCACCTTCTCCTCGAGGATCTCCCTCGGCACTGCCTCCTCGAAGGGTTTCGTCACTCCGACCTGGTGGGAGTAGTAGACGCGCTCGATCGCCTCCTGCGCGGCGACGCGCTCCTCGAATGTCAGGTCGCGGGCCGCGGCGGGGGCTGATGTGAACAGGGCGAGGGGCGCGCACGAGATGATCATGAACGCACCAAGATGGAAGGGGGGCAAGGGTCGCATGGAGGATCCCTCTTGGCGGGAGTACGGCCTCGTTGTTACGTTCTCGATCACTGTGGCAGGCAACTGATTGTCAGCGCGAAACTCGGGCCTGTCAAGGCATTTCCGCTCAGAGCAGCGGATCTAGATCGTCGGCGGGAGCGAGCAGGAAGGAGGAATCAGCGCGGGCTCACCGGAACCGAGGAGTTTCTTGCTCAGATGCGGGGAGGCATGTCAGCCGTGTGGCTCCGGCAATGGCTCAGCACATTCTCGCGTCGGTCATCTCGCCGGTGGCACCTGTCTCCGGAGGAGGGAATCGAACACCTGACCAAGCGGTTAACAGCGGCGGCCGACCGGAGCCGGGAACCGCCCTGCGCGGATCGTTTCGCGGATAGGCCGCCTCTGCCCCCCTCAGTAGGCCCTCGCGAACAGCACCCTTCGCGTCGACGCCCCATCGCAGCGTAAGCAGCTCCCCGCCTCCTCGACCGCGTCGAGCGGGATGCACCGGATCGTGGCCTTGGTCTCCTCCTTCACCTTGGCCTCGCACTCCGGCTTGCCGCACCACCCGGCGGAAAAGAACCCGCCCCCCTCGATCCGCTCCTTGAACTCGGCGTAGTCGTCGATCGAGAAGGTCCGCTCACGGTGCAAGGTCCGGTTGCGCTCCAGCAGCTCCGCCTGGATCGCGTCGAGGATCTCCGGGACGCGCTCGCCGAGGCGATCGATCGGGATCGCCTCCTTCTTGCGGCCGAGGCGGGTCACCGACATCACCTGCCCGGCCGCGACGTCGCGCGGGCCGAGTTCGAGCCTGAGCGGGATCCCCTTGAGCTCCATCTCGTTGAACTTCCAGCCGGGGGAGAGCTCCTCGCGCCGATCGACCGACAGCGCGACCTTCCCCTGGAGCGCCGCCTCGACCCGCTCCATGGCAGCTAGGACGCCCGCCTTCTCCTCGTCCTTGCGCCAGATCGGCACCGCCCCGACCTGGATCGGTGCCAGGCGCGGCGGGAGGACCAGGCCGTCGTCGTCCGAGTGCGCCATGACGAGAGCCCCGATCATCCGCGTCGAGAGCCCCCACGAGGTGTTCCAGACGTGCTGCATGCCACCGTCCTGTGCCTGGAACTTGACGTCGAAGGCGCGGGCGAAGTTCTGGCCGAGCATGTGCGAGGTGCCGGCCTGCAGCGCCTTGCCGTCCTGCATCATCGCCTCGATGCAGTAGGTGCGGACGGCCCCGGCGAACTTCTCGGCGTCGGTCTTGAGCCCCCTCACGGGGTCAATCGCCATCCACTCCGTGGCGAAGCGGTGGTACACGCCGAGCATCTTCAGGGTTTCCACCTGGGCCTCGGCCTCGGTGGCGTGCGCCGTGTGCCCTTCCTGCCACAGGAATTCGGTCGTCCGCAGGAAGAGGCGCGTGCGCATCTCCCAGCGGACCACGTTGCACCACTGGTTCATGAGCAACGGCAGATCGCGCCACGACTGAATCCACTTCGCGAACATGAAGTAGATGATCGTCTCGGAGGTGGGGCGGATGTAGAGCGGCTCCTCCAGCTCCTTGCCGCCGCCGTGCGTGACGACGGCGCACTCCGGCGCGAACCCCTCGACGTGCTGGGCTTCCTTCTTCATGAACGACTCGGGGATGAAGAGCGGGAAGTAGGCGTTGACGTGCCCCGTCGCCTTGAACATCCCATCCAGACCCTGCTGCATCTTCTCCCAGATGGCGTACCCCCACGGCCGGATCACCATGCACCCCTTGACCGGGGCGTAGTCGGCGAGCTGCGACTGCAGGACGAGGTCGTTGTACCAGCGGGAGTAGTCCTCGCCGCGGGGGGTCAGGTTCTTCGCCATCAGGGACTCCGGAGTGCGCGAGTGGGCGCGACAAGGAACAGCGTTGTGGGTCGGAACACTAGCACAAGCGATCAGGGGCGCGGGGCCTGAGCCTCGCCCGTCATCGGGACGAAGCGCACCGGCAGCGCGCGGCGGCGCTCGATCCCCTTCTCGCCCCGCGTGTAGACGACGAGCTCCTGCTCGAATGTCCCCTCCGGCACGACGAGCCGCCCGCCCGGAGCAAGCTGCGCGAGGAGCGGGGGCGGGACCTCGGCCGGGGCCGCCGTGACCAGGATGGCGTCGAAAGGGGCGGCCTCGGGCCAGCCACGGTAGCCGTCCCCTATCCGCGTGTGGACGTTCGTGTACCCCGCCGCACGCAGGACCTCGGCGGCGCGCGTGGCGAGCGGCCGGACGATCTCGATCGTGTAGACCTCGCGGACTATCTCGGCGAGGACCGCGGCCTGGTACCCGGAGCCGGTGCCGACCTCGAGCACCCTGTCGTCCGGCCCGACCTGCGCGAGCTGCGTCATCAGCGCCACGATGTACGGCTGGCTGATGGTCTGCTCCTCGCCAATCGGAAGCGGGTTGTCGTCGTAGGCCTGCGCTGCGAGCTCCGCCGGCACGTACGCGTGCCGCGGCACGCTCCCCATGGCTCGCAGCACCTCCGGGTCGCCGATTCCGCGCGGCGCGAGGTCGCGCTCGACCATCCGCCGTCGCCGCACTGCCTGGAGGTCGTCGTCGCCGGCCGGGCCCGCCGAGCCCCTCGCCGCGGTCGCGTCCGCGGCCGTCGCCGACAGATCGGTTGTCGGCTCGGGAGGGTCGGTGGCGGCTGGGGCCACAGGTGCGCGGGTGCAGGAAGCCAGCGCCAGCACGATGCCGAGGAGGAGAGGGCGGGGCGAGGCGCTCACGACGTGTCGTCCCCGCCGCCGAGCAGCGGCACGAAGCGCACCGACGTCAGCACGTGGCGGGTGACTCCGTGGGCCTCGCGCTGCCACAGCACCAGGCTCTGATGGTCGGTGCCGACGGGGGCCACCAGCCGGCCGCCCATGCCGAGCTGCTCGAGCAGCGGTTCGGGGAGGCTGTCCGGAGCCGCGGTCACCAGGATGGCGTCGAACGGCGCCGCCTCCGGCCACCCTCGGCGGCCGTCGCCGACCCGCAGCTCGACGTTGCGGCAGCCGAGCTCAGCCAGCGTGGCGCCGGCGCGCTCCGAGAGCGCGGCCACCCACTCGATGCTGTAGACGTGAGCGGCAAGCGCCGAGAGGAGCGCGGTCTGGTACCCGGATCCGGTGCCGATCTCGAGGACGCGATCGTCCGGCCGGATCGTGGCCGCCTCGAGCATCAGGGCGACGATGAATGGCTGGCTGATCGTCGCGGCGTGCCCGATCGGCTGGGGCGCATCGTCGTAGGCGTGGGCGCGGTCGGCCAGCGGCACGAAGCGCTCGCGCGCCAGGTGGGAGAGGGCGGCGAGCAGGCGAGGATCGCGGATGCCGCGCCGCCGGATCTGTACCTCGACCATCTCCTCGCGCAGCGCCGGGAAGTCGAGGTCGTTCTCGCGCGGACGGACCAATGGGGGCCCCCTGGGTTTCGACCGTACCACCGGGGGTTTGAGGGGGTCAAGGAGCTGCGATCCCCCGGGTCGCCGCGTTCGTCATACAATGCGCCGCCGCTCGCGGGTGGCGCAGGAGGAAGCCGATGCGCGATCGTCTCGTTGCGACTCTTCTGGTGGTCATGCTGTACGTCCCGATCGTGCTTCTCGGGGGCGGCTGTGCAGCCCCCGCCGACAAGCCCCCGCCGCCCGACGAGGGGGGGTCGCTGCAAAAATACGCGCGTGCCGCGGGGGGAACCTACCAGGGTGGGCTCGCCGATCGGACCAAGGGGGATCTGCACGCGATCGCCGCGGCGCTGGCCGCCCGGCACATCGACGCCGGAGACTATCCCCAGGTTCACGATCTCGAGGCGCTGGCGGCCGCACTCGAGCCGGCCTACATTCGCCTGATGCCGCGCTCCGACGCGTGGGGGAACCCACTCGCCTACCACCCGGCCGGCGCGGGGTTCGTGCTCACCTCCGCGGGGCCGGACGGCGCCGCCGCGACCGCGGACGATCTCACGGTGGGCGGCGAGAACGCGCCGTGAGCCTGGGCCGTGGGGCGGTCCGGGGTGCGCGCCGCCGGGAGAGCAGGTGACTCTGGCCGCGGCTCGGCGCCGCCCGCCGGCCACGCGCCGGCAAGCCGCCGAGGCGGTCCGTTTCCGCCAGGTCGCGAAGATCCTGGGGCGTCTCGAGAAGGCGCATGGCCGCCCCCGCCCCGGTCTGCGCAGCGAGCCGCTCGACGAGCTGATCCTCACCGTGCTCTCGCAGCACACCAACGATCGCAACCGCGACCGGGCGTACGCGACGCTGCGCGAGCGGTTTCCGAGCTGGGCGGACGTCCTTGCGGCGTCGGACGGCGCGGTGGCAAAGGCGATCGCGGTCGGCGGGCTCGCGAACCAGAAGAGCAAGCGGATCCGGCGGATCCTCGGCCGCATTCGCGCCGAGCGCGGCGACCTCGATCTCGGCTTCCTCAAGCGCTGGAGCGACGCCAGGGCCGGGGAGTACCTGCGCAGCTTCGTCGGCGTCGGGGAGAAGACCGCGAACTGCGTGCTCCTCTTCGCGCTGGGTCGCCCGGCGTTTCCGGTCGACACCCACATCCACCGGCTGGCGCTCCGGCTCGGGCTGGTGCCGAAGGGGGCCGACGCGGCCGCCGCGCACCAGCGGCTGGGAGCGCTCGTCCCGGGGCGTGATGCCTACTCCGGGCATCTCAATCTGATCCGCCACGGGCGCGAGGTCTGTCACGCGCGGCGCCCGGCCTGCGGCGAGTGCGTGCTCGCCGACCTCTGTCCGTCGCGCGCGACCGCCGGCTGAAGGGGAGCGCATGCTCGAGAACGTGAAGATCGGGCTGGCGCTTGGAGGCGGCGCCGCGCGTGGCGTCGCCCACCTGGGGGTGCTCCAGGTGCTCGAGGAGGAAGGGATCCAGGTCGACGTTCTGGCGGGGACCAGCATCGGCGCGCTGGTCGCGGGGGTGTTCGCGACCTCGCGCAATACCCGCGAGGCCGAGGAGCGCTTTTCCGCCTTCGTGCATAGCCCGGAATTCCGGCGCACCGAGTTCGACTTCCTCAAGCAGTCGAAGGTGGACCGGCCGGGGATGCTGTACAGCGTCTCGCAGTTGATCAAGCGCGGCATCTTCTACAGCGTGCAGATGACCCGTCCCTCCTTCATCTCGATGGAGAACTTCGCCCACAACATCGAGGGGCTCCTCCCCGACATGAGGGTCGAGCGCACCCTCATCTCGCTCGTGCCGGTGGCGGTCGATCTCGATTCGGGTGAGGAGGTAGCTCTCACCACCGGCCCGCTGCGGCGCGTGATCATGGCCTCGTGCGCAATTCCCGGGATCTTGCCACCGGTCGAGATTGGCGGACGCCGCTACATCGACGGAGGATGGGTGAGCAAGATCCCGATCCTCGCCGCCTTCCGCTCCGGCGCCGACCTGGTGATCGGCGTGGACGTGTCGGACGATCTGCAGGACACCGCGGAGATGAAGCGTGGACTCGACGTGATGTTGCGGGCGAACGCCATCAAGTCGGAGGCGCTCAAGCGGTTCCAGCTCCGTTTTGCCGACGTCGTGGTGACCCCCGACGTCCGGGAGCATCACTGGGCCGACTTCGCCACCTCCATGCGCCTCATCGAGCGCGGGAAGGAGGCGACCCGGGAGAAGCTGCCGCACATTCGCCGCGCCGTGGAGCGCGCCAGGCTCGCCGCCATCTTCGGCACGACCCGCGGCCGGAGGCTCGCGAAGCGCTTCGTCTAGGAACCCGGCAGTTCCTCCGACCCGGGTGCGGACTGGACCCCCTGAGACGGAACCCGGTGTCCCGCCAGGGTGTCCAACCCGCCAACCCCATTCGGGGGCGTTTGAACGGCTGCCTCCCCGGACCTATCATGGAGTTGATGCCTTTCCAGCCTTGGCTGTCCGCGTGCCGCCGGTTGACCCGCCTGGGTCCCGCGTCGGCCCGCCGCGCGGCGGTGGCCGCGGCCCTCACCCTCGTGGTCGCCTCCCCGGCGCTGGCCGCGATCTCCTCACTCGACCTCTGGGAGAAGTCGTTCCGATCCGAGCTGGTGGTCCGAGCGACCGTTCTGGACGGGGACGATCGGCTGGCGAGGATGCGAGTGGACGAGGTCCTGAAGGGGGGGTACGCGGGCGGGGAGCTGAAGATCGTCTTTCGGGCCGCCAACTTCACCCGTAAGACCTGGGAGACGAAGATCGTCTTCCAGGCGGGGCAGCACCTGATCCTGTTCCTGGATCGGTTCCGCAAGAACGGCGTGCTGCAGGCGGAGGATCAGTTCGAGCTGTTCCGCGGGTCGAACGGCCGCGAGGAGCTTCCCTCGGAGGGGGAGGACGCCTACCTGCAGGCGATCCGGCGCTTCATTGCCATCCAGAAGGTGGACTCGCAACTGGCCCGCTGGGACGCCTCGCGAGCGCTGCTATCCGAGTCGAATCCGTTCCTGGTGGACGCCGGGTTCGAGCAGGTGCTCAAGTTCCGCCTGGCGGATCCGAGTCTGGTCCCGGTGCTGCTGGGCCACCTCGACAGTGAGACCGTGGCGTTCCGGCAGAAAGCGGTACGGTGCTTCGGGCAGTTGTTCGAGGCAACCAGCTCCCAGGCGGGGGACCTGCCGACACAGGACCACATTCGCGACCTGCTGCTGAACAAGGCGAGGAAGGACCCGAGCGATGACGTCCGGGTAGACTCGATCAAGGCGCTGGGGGCGTGGCAGGACCGCGATCTGGCCGCGTCGTTCCGGGCGATTGCCGCGCAGGACCCCTCCCAGGCCGTGCGCTATCAGGCCGAGCGGGCAATCTACGAGCTCGAGAGCCAGTCCCCGAACGACCGCTGACGACGCCGCCCGCCCGGCGCGGCGTTCATCCCTTCCCCTTCGCGGACCCCCGGCTCCCACCGCCGCGCCCGCTCGACGAGCCGGAACTCCTGGGCGCTGCGCTTCCCTTGCCGCCGGAATTGCCTCTGCTCGGGGCGGCCGTCGAAGGCCGGGGAGCGCTGGGCTGGACTGCCTGGGGAGAGGTCGGTGCGGAGCTCTGAGGGGACGCCGTCGCACCATCGCCACCCGTGCTGGGCTGCGGCCGCGCGAACAACCGCTCCAGAATGGGCGAGCGGGGTTGTGCGGGTGCTGCCTGCGTCCCGGGGGTGCCGCGATTGACCTGACTCCCGGTGAGCGGCACGTTCCGCCGCCCGGTGGGGGCCGGGGTCGTGGGAGGTGTAGGCGCCACACCCGCCCGCTGCGGAGGAACCGCCCTGCTGCCAGGCGCCACCGAGCTGCTCCGGGGGGAGACGGCGGTGCCGCGCGGGGAAGGGGTCGTGCTCCTCGGCGCGGCCGCCGTGCCGGAAGGCGTCGTGCTCCGCGGGGAGACCGCCGACCCGGATCGCGACCCGCTCGAAGCTCGCGGGGAGACGGCGGTGCCGCGTGGGGCCGCCGCGGCCGGGGCGCTCGGCCTCGCTGGGGAGACTCCCGAGGTGACCGGGGGCGTGGCGCGGCGCGAAACGGTCCCCGCCGAGGTCCCATTCCGGGGTGATGCGGAACCGGCAGTCGCCGGGGGGGCCACGGAGAGACCCGGAGTTCGGAGCGACACCGGCTCGGTCCGGCCGAGCGCAGCACTGGAGGCGGGAACTCCCCCACGCGACACGACGCCGGCGTGTACGGGTTCCGTTCTAGCGCGCCCCCTCCCCTCGAGCGTGCGGAAGCTGACCAGCTCCCCGTCCTGCCTCGTGGGTGTCGTCGAAGTCCTGCCCCGTGCCGGGACCTGAGGTTGTTTCATCTGCGCGGCCGCGCGCGGAGTGGCGGCGGGAGGCCGGTCGAGCGCCACGCTCTGGCTCGCCATACGTTCGAGCTGCACCTTTGGAACCGCGACGCGTTGCAACTGCGGATTCGCCACCTGACCCTGGGGTACGAAAACCCAGGAGCGGTGCGTTGCCACCGCCGTACCGTGGTGGGGGTAGTACGAGTGCCCATACCCGTACCCATACCCGACCGGATAGTTGTAGTAGTTCAGCGGACACCAGCCGACGTACCCCGGGTAATATGCCCAGGAAACCCACGCCCCCGCGAAGACGCTTCCGGGGATCCAGACCCAGCCGTACCCGCCGTAGTCCCAGCGACCGTAGTGGTACGGCGCCCAGCCCCACGGCTCGTAGGAAACCCAGACCCACCCGGAAGGGGCGCCATACCAGTACCCTGACTGGTAGGGCGACCAGTCGGCGGCGACCGGAGGCGCCCAGACCCAGCCGTAGTTGTCGTCCTGCACCCAGTTACCGTAGTGCGCCAGCTCGCCGACGTAGGGGGTGACCTCCGCCGGGACCTCCGCCACCGGCACGCCGGAGCTCGGGTTGACGTAGGCGTCCTGGCGGGTGCTGGTCCAGCGATCGAAGTCATCCTGGGAGAAGGCGTTGAACGGGCGCGCGTTGCTCGGCGACTGTCCCGGCCGGACATCACCGCGCTCGCCGCTCCTGATCAGCACGGAGATCCCCTCGGCGACCATCTCGGCCACGCCGGCATGCGACGAGAGGAGCACTCGCTGGCCGTCGGGCGCGACGTCGATGCGGAAGATCCCGGCGCTCAGCAGGTAGATCGTGGCGGAGGGCGTATCGACGCGCACCTGCTCGTCCGTCGAATCGAGCGGGAGCAGGTGGAGATAGATGCTGCCCGCGGCGAGCTTCAGGAGCGTCCGGTTCTCGAGCTTGTTCGTGAGGTCGGGAAGCGCTGCGGCTTCGATCGTGGTCCCGCGGTCGAGGCGGAGGACCCCGCCGTCCGCGAACTGCACTTCGGCCCGGCCATCGCGCGTCTGGAGCCGATCCCCGGCGAGGATGGGCGTGTTCACGCCGAACTGCTCGGGGGCGGCGGCGGCCTCACCCGGGACGACGCTTACGTCTCCTTCCAGGAACCGGACGCGAGCGTAGAGGGAACCCTCCTCCTGGGCCACCTGAGGAGCGGTGCTCGTGTCCTGTGTCTGTGCGAGGGCATCGGTGGAGGATCCGGGCACTCCCAGCGACGAGAGGAGGAAAACCGCTGACAACCTCGACATGAGACCCGACCGTGTTTCCATCGCTTGTCTCCTTCGCAACACCCAGACCCAACCCAACTGTGGGGATCTGGTAGCCAACCGTGTGCCATCCCCAGACGGCGTCGAATTCCCACAAGAATCAACGACTTGGGCGAATCCCGCCGGGTCCGAGGCGCCGCCTGGTCAGGCCGTGTTGTCCCGTGACGGGGACATTGTCGCGCGAAACGCCGCTGGAGGCAACCCATTTCGCGGACCGCGCCCCGGGAATCGCGCCTGCGGCGCACTTTCTTGACACCCCCTGGAACGTGTGCAACATTCAACTCCGCATTGGACTTAGACCCACTTCCGTGAGGGTGTGAGGCCGACAGGTGGCGAGGTTCGGATCAAAGCGAGGGGAGGATCCCGCTGTCCTCCTGCTGCGCGGTGACTACGAGGCCGCGGCGGAAGCGATCCGGGCACGGTTGACGCAGGGGTCGGCCGATCTGCGCCTTCGCAACCAGCTAGGCGACGCCCTCGTTGGCGCTGGCAGGATCCCGGAAGCGCTCGCGGAATACCAGATGCTCGCCGACGCGTACGCGGTGGACGGATTCACTGCCAAGGCGCTGGCGATATGGAAGAAGATGGCCCGGCTCGCTCCGGGAGACGAAGGGCTGCTCCACCGGATCGCGGCGAGTCAGAGCGGGCGAGTAGAGCGTGGTCCCTCACTTCCTTCCCGCCCTGCGTCGCAGCGCGTGTCGGACCCCGAGGTCGAGGCGTCCTACGACAGGCGCGCCGAGCCGCCGGGTTTTCCGGAGTTTCTTCCGGCCGAGCTGGCGGCGGTGGCCGGCCACCTCGAGCACCGCCGCTTCGTCGAGGGAGAGGGGATCGTCGCCGAAGGGGATGCCGGCGACGCCTTCTACATCATCGCCGAGGGCCTGGTCTCCGTCACGGTGCGTTCGCGGCAAGGCGCCGAGATCGAGCTGGCGACCCTGGGAGCCGGTGAGTTCTTCGGCGAGGTCGCCGTGATCAAGGGGCGGAAGCGCACGGCGACGATCACGGCCAGGGGCGACTGCGAGGTGCTGGAGCTCACCCGGGCCGACCTGGACAAGGTCGTTGCCACCCATCCGCGCGTGCGCTCGGTGCTCGAGGAGTTCATCCATCGGCGCGCGGAGCGAACCGTCGAGGCGCTGGTCGAGGCCCGCCGCGCCGTGCGCGGCTGAGGGGTTCCATGCCGGTCCGCCCAATCGTCACCTATCCGAATGACGTCCTGATGCAGCGCGGCGCCCGCGTCGAGCGGATCGACGCCGACCTCCGCAGGCTGGTAGCGGACATGATCGAGACGATGTATGCGGCTCCCGGCGTCGGCCTGGCGGCACCGCAGGTCGGGGTCAGCCTGCAGCTCGCGGTCGTGGACATCAGCGTGGGCGAGGATCCGTCACAGCTACTGGTCCTGATCAACCCGGAGATCGTCGCGCAGGCGGGGAAGCAGGTGGACGAGGAAGGGTGCCTGTCGTTCCCCGGCTTCACCGAGATGGTCGAGCGTCCCATGTCGGTCACGCTGCAGGCCCACGACCTCGATGACAAGCCGTTCACGGTCGAGGCGGAGGGGTTCCTGGCGCGGGCCTTCTGCCACGAGATCGACCACCTGAACGGGGTCCTGTTCGTGGATCGGATGTCACGCCTCAAGCGCCAGTTGATCCGTCGGAAGATAGGCAAGGCGGTGCAGTCCGGCGAATGGACCGGGACCTACCCGTGAGGGTCCTGTTCCTCGGGACCCCTGCCTTCGCCGTTCCCACCCTCCACGCCCTCCTCGCCAGCCGGCATCAGGTCGTCGGTATCCTCACCCGGCGCGACCGTCCGGCGGGCCGCAGCACGCGACCCCTCCCGTCCCCCGTGAAGTCGGCGGCGCTGGCCGCGAGCCTCCCCCTGCTGCAGCCGGCGCGGGTGAACTCCGAACCCACGTATGCCGCGATTCGCGCGCTGGAGCCGGAGGTGGCGGTGGTGGTGGCGTTCGGGTGCCTCCTCTCCCCGCAGTTCCTCGCCCTGCCGCCGCGCGGGTGCGTGAACGTGCATGCCTCCATCCTGCCGGCGTATCGCGGCGCGGCGCCCATTCAGTGGGCGGTCGCCCACGCGGAGGCGGAGACGGGGGTCACGACCATGCAGATGGACGCCGGGCTCGACACGGGCGATCTCCTGCTGGCGGCCCGTGTTCCGATCGGTCCCGAGGAGACAGCGGCCGAACTGGCGGAGCGGCTGGCGCAGCTCGGGGCGCGAGTGCTGGTGGAGACGCTGGACGCGCTGGACGGCGGGGCAGTCACGCCGCGGCCGCAGCCGCTGGCGTGCGTTTCGTACGCCCCGGCACTTGACCGCGGCGATGCCCGGATCGCCTGGGACTGGAGCGCCGCTCGCATCGCGGCGCTCGTCCGCGGCATGCAGCCGTGGCCGATCGCGCATGCCGAGACGCCGCGAGGCCCCCTGCAGGTCTGGCGGGCGTCGCCGCTGACACCGTCCACGGAGGGCGGCATGACAACGGGGGAGGTGCTGGAGCTGCGGGATCGTCAGGTGATCGTCGCCTGCGGGGAAAGGTCGCGGCTCGGGCTGCAGGAGGTTCAGCCGCGGGGGAGGCGCAGGATGTCGGCGGCGGACGCCTGGAACGGCCGCTTCCTGCGGGCGGGAGATCGGCTCGCGTGAAGCCGGTTCCGACGGCACGCGAGATCGCCTTTCCGATCCTCCTGCGCGTCGATGTGTCGGGAGCCTACGCGGGGCTGCTGCTGCGCCGGATGCCCGAGACGGTCGCGACGCGCGATCGCGCGCTCGCGACCGAGCTGGTGCTCGGCACGCTGCGCTGGCAAGGACGGATCGATTTCGCGCTCGGCCAGGTCGCCTCTCGTGCGGTGCGGGCGATCGATCCCCCCCTGCGCGCGGCACTGCGGCTCGGCGCGCATCAGATACTCAACCTCGACAGGATTCCGGCCGCGGTGGCGGTGAACGAATCGGTGCGGATCGCCCGGCGGGTCGCCGGACGGAGCGGCGGTGGATTCGTCAACGCGGTGCTGCGCCGCCTGTGCAGCTCGGAGATCCGCTGGCCGTCGGCGGAAGCGCCCGCCGCACTGCGCCTGGCGGTGACTCATTCGCATCCCGAGTGGCTCGTCCGACGCTGGCTGGCGCGTTTTGGTCCGGCTGCCACCGAGGCGCTCCTGAGCGCGAACAACTCGCCTGCTCCCGTCTCCCTGCGGGTGAACGGCCTGCGGACCGACGCCGGCGCGCTGCGCCAGCGCCTGCAACGCGAGGGGATTGCCACGGAGCCGGGTCGTTTTGCCCCCGCGGCACTGCGCGTCGTCGGCGGGAACGCCGCCGGGACCAAGGCGTTTCGCGATGGGGGGTTCTACCTGCAGGACGAGGCGTCGCAGCTCGTTGCCAGCCTCCTGCCGGAGGCGGGGGTCCGTCGCGTGGCCGATCTCTGCGCTGCCCCGGGCGGGAAGGCGCTCGAGATCGGCGCCCGCGGGGGGAGCGGGGGATGGGTGCTGGCGAGCGATCGCAGCGTGGCCCGCCTCGGTCTCGTGCGTGCCAACGCGGCACGCCTCGGCCTGCCGTCGCTCCGCTTCGTCGTGCAGGACGCCATCCGGCCGGCGCTGCGCGCCGGCGGCCTCGACGCGGTGCTGGTGGACGCCCCGTGCTCGGGGACCGGGATCCTCCGCAGGCAACCGGAGATCCGCTGGCGCCGGGAAGAGGCAGACCTCGTGCGCCTCGCGCAGACCCAGGCGGCCATCCTCGCGGCGGCCGCACCGCTGGTTCGCGTCGGAGGAGTGCTGCTCTACAGCGTCTGCTCGCTCGAGCCGGAAGAGGGGATCGACCAGGTCGCGGCCTTCCTCGCAGCGCACCCGCAGTTCTCCGCCGCGGCACCCCCCGCGCCGCCGGCCGGGCCGCCGCTGGAGCTGCTGCGCGCGGAGGCGCACGGATCCCACCTCTGGACCCTGCCGCACCTTCACGATCTCGACGGCTTCTTCGCCCAGTTGCTAAGCCGTCACGGCTGAGCCGTCCGTCCTCCGCCGTCGCACGAGGCGCGGTTAGGCCGCTCCGGCCTCATGTGGTACCATCGCCGGACCCGGCAAGGCTAAGGGCATGCACCGGGGTTCTGGGCCGGGCGCGCTTCCCAACCACGAGATGGCGATGAAAATACCCGCAATCTGGCGCCGCAGGCTCGTCGGGGCGGGGCAGGGTGCACTGCTCCTGCTGGCGGCTGGCGGGGTGTTCCTCATGAGCGCCTATCTGACCATGCGCCAGCAGGTGTTCGGCACCGAGGTGGAGGTGCCCGCGGTCCTCGCGACCGAACTCGGCCCGGCGCGCCGGGGGTTGGAGGCGCGCGACCTGGTGCTCGAGGCAGCCGGGAGCCGGCACGACCCGCGCATCCCGGCCGGGCAGATCCTGTCCCAGGATCCGCCGGCGGGGGCGAAGCTCAAGCCCGGCCGTAAGGTGAAGGTGTTGGTCAGTCTCGGACCCGAGGAGCTGCGGGTGCCGGAGGTGGTCGGGATGCCGGTGGCGCGGGCGCGCGTGCTGCTCGGACAGGCAAACCTGCAGGTAGGGACGCTGGCGTTCGTGCACTCCAGGGGGAACGAGGAGAACCTCGTGGTGTCGCAGGATCCCCCCGCGGAGGCCCCCGCCGAGCGGGGCGGGAGCATCGACCTGCTGGTCAGTCGCGGGGCGCATCGCGCGGCGCGCGTGATGCCCGATCTCGTCGGGAAGTCGGTGGCGGACGCGCGCCGGCTGCTGGAGGCGAACGGCTTCAGCATCGGGAGCCTGCGACAGCAGGCGGGCGGAGAGCGGTCGCAGGGGCGCGTCAGTGGCCAGTCGCCGCTCCCGGGCCGGCCCGTCACGCGCGGGGATGCGATCGTTCTCGACGTCGCAGCCGCGGAGAGCGGCGACGCGAATGGAGAGCCAAGATGACCGCGCGACCGCTCGCCGAAGGGAAGCTGCTCGCGCCCTCGATCCTCTCGGCCGACTTCGCCCATCTCGGGGCGGCGCTGCGAACGATCGAGGCGGCCGGCGCGGCGCTCGTGCACATCGATGTGATGGACGGCCACTTCGTGCCGAACCTGACGATCGGCCTTCCGGTGATCGCCTCACTGCGGGCGGCGTCGAGCCTGCCGTTCGATGTCCACCTGATGATCGAGCATCCCAGCCGCTGGGTGGAGGCGTACATCGGCGCGGGGGCCGACATGATCTCCGTGCACGTGGAGGCGGACCCGCACCTGCACCGCACGGTGCAGCTCATCCGCTCGCGGGGCGTCCGGGCCGGCGTGGCGATCAACCCCGGGACGCCGGTGAGCCTCCTGGAGGCGGTGCTTCCGGACCTCGACCATGTGCTGGTGATGTCGGTGAACCCGGGGTTCTCGGGACAGGATTTCGTGCCGGTGGCGCTCGAGAAGCTGGCCACCTTGAAGGCGGAGGTGGCGCGGCGGGGATTGTCGGTCCGCCTGGAGGTGGATGGCGGCGTCAAGCGCGAGAATGCGGGCCGCCTGGTGGCCGCGGGGGCGGATATCCTGGTGGCCGGGTCCGCCGTGTTCGGCGCGCCCGATCCGGCGGCGGCCGCCCGCGACCTCTTGCGGGCGATGACCGCCGGTGCGGCCGCGTGATCGGGCCGGTCCGAAGCGAGGTCCGGGTCCGCTACTACGAGACGGACAAGATGGGAGTCGTCTACCACACCCACTACCTGGTCTGGTTCGAGATCGGCCGCACCGAGTTCCTGAGGGCGCAGGGGAGCAGCTACCGGGAGATGGAGGAGCGCGACCTGTTCATGCCGGTGCTGGAGTCGTATTGCCGCTATCGCCGCCCCGCGCGCTACGACGATCGGGTGCGGGTCGAGACGCGCTGCCAGCGAGTCCAGCGCGCCCGGCTGCGCTTCGACTACGTCGTCACCCGTGAGGAGGATGACGCGTTGCTGGCCGAGGGGTACACGGTGCATGCCGCGACCGATGCATCCGGGACGCCGCGCCGCCTGCCGCCGGAGATCGTCCGTGGCCTCTTCCCGGAGGGGCCGGCGGCCGCATGAGACAATCGCGCCCGCTGCTCCTGACGCTTGCGGTCGCCCTGGCGATCCCGTCCGCCGCGTGGGCGAAACGAGACCGCTACGCCGACCTGAGCGACCGCCAGCTCTACGAACTGGGGGCCAAGGAGCTCGAGAAGGAGAACTTCTACAAGGCGCGCACCCTGTTCGAGCGGGTGGTGAAGCGGGGAAAAGATGACCCGGAGATCTCCCCCCTGGTGCTGCTGGGACTGGCGGACTCCTACTTCGGCAAGAAGGGGGTCCTCAACCTCACCGAGGCGACGAGCCGGTATTCGAGCTTCCTCACCTTCTACCCGACTCACGCCCGGGCGGACTATGCGCAGTATCAGCTGGCGCTGTGCCACTTCCAGCAGGTCTACGCCGCCGATCGCGATCAGAAGGAGACGCGGGTCGCGCTCGACGAGTTCCGGAAGGTCCAGGCCCAGTTTCCCGAGAGCCCGTACGTCGACCTGGCGGGCGAGAAGCTCCTGGAAGGGTATGATCTGCTGGCCGAGCACGAGTTCAGGGTGGGGACGTTCTATCATGAAGGGGGTCGGTACCTCGGCGCGATCGGGAGGTACCTCACGATCCTCGATCGCTACCCGCGGTATGTGGGCAAGGACAAGGTCTACTACTACCTCGCCCATTCGCTCATGCGGACCGAACGCGCCGAGGAGGGAGCCGTGTACCTCGAGAAGCTGCGGGAGACCTACCCGGATAGCGAGTGGGCCCAGAAGGGGGCCCGCCTGCTCCGCGCCACCGAGGCCGCTTCGGCGGCGCCGACCGCCCCGGCGACGCCGGCGAGCGCGGGAGAGTCGCGATGAGAATCAAGGCCCGGTTCGCCATCCCCGAGCCCGACGACGGACTGTTGGCCCGGGCGCGCAAGCGCCTGTTCTACCGGCAGGTGCCGCGCTTCCCCCGCGCCGTGCAGATCCAGACCCGCACGGGGTGCAACGCCGACTGCGTCTGGTGCCCGTACGGAGAGACCTTCCCGACGCAGGCGAAGGGAACGATGGAGTGGGGTCTCTTCGAGCGCATCGTCGACGAGTGTGCGCGTCACAAGGTCCGGCGCATCAGCCCGTACCTGATGAACGAGCCGTTCCTCGATCGCGATCTGCCCAAGAAGATCGCCTTCATCCACGAGCATTGCCCCTCGGCCAAGGTCGTGGTCACGACCAATGGCTCGATGCTGCGGCCGGATGTCGTGAAGGAGATCCTGGACCTCGGTCCGGCCTTGCGCGCCCTCTACATCTCCTTCCAGGGAATCGACAAGGAGTCGTACGAGGCGACGATGCGCGGCCGCATGCAGTTCGAGCAGACGCTCGAGCACGTGCACTACCTGGTCGACGAGATGAAGCGGCGTCAGGCCTCGTATCCGGAGGTCTGGATCACGATGGTCGACACCAACATCATCGACGCCAAGAAGGCGGTGAAGTACTGGCAGAGCCGGGGGGTGCGCTCGAAGTACACCACCCTCGAGAACCGGGGCGGCAACATCAAGGATGCCGAGTCGCTGGCCCACACCCGGATGGAGTACTACAGCACCTGCACGCGGCTGATGAAGCAGGCGTACATCATGTTCGACGGCGATCTGGTCATCTGCTGCACCGACTACGCGCGCCAGATGGTGATTGGAAACTGCGCCGCCTCGTCGGTGGAGGAAGTCTGGAACGGACCGCGGGCGGTGGGGTTCCGCCGCGCGTACCTCGGGAAGCGCTTCGACGAGCTGGCGCTCTGCAAGGTGTGCAAGGTCGATCGGGTGCGCGAGGTCGAGGTGCTGCCGTGGAAGGAACCGAAGCCGGCGGTGGGCGCGCCGGTCTGAGGAGTCGCGCGCCTTCCGCTCCCCGCACGTCCTAGCCGGCGGCCGCGCGAACCGGCACCATGCCGGCCTCCCGCGCGCTTCGCCAGGCCTCCCGCGGTTTCCCGCCGGTCAGCGTCCGGTGTCCAGGAGCGCGACGCCGCGCCGTCGCCGCGGCGCGACCCATAGGCCACGCCGATTGTTACGTTTGCGCGAACTCGCATTCGACGCATATTTCCCACTATCAGCTCTGCTGTTCAGCTACGAGGGAACGCCAGCGCCGCAGCGTGACGGCGCGCGCGCACCTCCACGAGAGTTCGGATGGCGCCTGCCCCGTCCACCATCTCGCCGGGTGGGGTCCGCTTCCGCGGCGTGCTCGCCTGGGCGCTGGTGGCGGCGGTGTTGCTCGGCGGCACGGTCCTCGAAGTCTGGGGGATCGAGCTCCCGCGGATCGCTGGGGTGTCCGGCCCCCTCGGGGAGCCGGCGACGCTCGCGGCGATCGCCCTCTTCGCGGTCTGCCTGCGCCGGCGCGCCCGCCGCCTGGCGCACCCTTCTCCCGGGGACGGCCGCGGGATGGGGATCGAGGATCTGGCGCCGCTGGCGCTCGCGGTCCTCGGAGTGCGTGTCGCGCTGGACCTGGGCTGGCCGCTGCTGCGCCGCTTCACCGCCCCGCCGGTCGTGTCGTTGGAGCTTTCCGGCCCCCTCCTGCGGCTCGGGATGGGGGGCGTGCTCCTCGCGGGCCTGGCCGCGCTGGGATTCGCGGTGCCCGCTTTCCGCCGCCGCTGCGGCGCCTCCGCCTCGGCGCGCCACCTGCGCTCCGGGCTGTGCTTCACGATCTCCGTGGTTGCCGTGGTCTACGCCGTCCTGCTCCTCCTCGGAATGGCGGTGGCCGGCCCGGGCCAGGTTCGCCTGCAGCTGCCGAGCCTGCTGCCGGCCACGGTGGCGCTCGTGCTCGGCCAGGTGGCGATCGCCTTCGGCGAGGAGGCCTTCTACCGCGGCGTGCTGCAGGGAGAGGTGGCCTCGCTGCTCGCCAGGTTCGGGTTTCCGGGCGAACGGCAGGCGCGGGTTGCGGCGATGGGGCTCGTCTCGGCTCTGTTCGCCTTCCAGCATGTCGGGCCCGGGATGCCCGCGGACGCCTTCCTCGCCACGCTCCTGTACAGCTTTGCGATGTCGATGCTGTTTGGCGTCCTCTTCGAGCTGACCGGCAATCTCGCCGTCTGCACCCTGGCTCACCTCTTCAACAACCTCACCGTGCTGGGGCTCGGCCCGAAACTGGCGGCGCCCGGCTCGATCGAGGCGTTCGGTGGCGGCGTCTACGTCGCCGCCTACCTGCTCATCACGTTCTCCTTCCTGTTCCTGCTCTCCCGTGACAAGAGTCCGTCCCTCGCCGCGATCCGCCCCTCCTGAAGCACTCTACGGCGCCCGGGACGAGGTGAGAGTACCTGCCGCCGTTCACCTGAGATCGAGAAGTCTCAGATCGAAGCGCGGGTCGTGCCGCCGTTCGAGCCGACCGGCGGTCGGGTACAGGAAGACCTCGAGCGTCACCGAGACGGTCGCCTCGAAAAGGTGGCCGCCGATCACGGAGAAGTCGGCCCGGCCGAGGGCGACATGCGCGTGGATCACCGGCCCGCCGTCGC
>Ga0137429_1000159_pt1 | contig 36299 bp, 29 predicted proteins | sample EasRivERMZT736_2_FD_102304 | JGI IMG/M metagenome (GOLD analysis project Ga0137429, IMG submission 102304) | Soil microbial communities from meander-bound floodplain in the East River, Colorado, USA - East River MetaG ERMZT736_2 | ecosystem: Environmental > Terrestrial > Soil > Floodplain ...
ATAAACCCATCCATGGCGTTGCTCCTTCGGGTACAGGGAGTCTCGTAACAAGCTCACCTTACCCGAAAAGACAACGCCTTTCCCTTGGGTTGCGGGCGAAGCCCGCGCTATGGCTTCGTCGCTCTGTGGCTTCGGGCCTACTTTGGTTACAGCGGGTGTTGTGCCGAGACGGCGTCATTCAATGCATCGAGCAAGGCCTCGACGCATTGCTGCTGCGCGGGGGAAGGGGACGGCTCTGTGTCATCAGCGGCGACCTCGATTCGGATGGTGTGGGGAGCGTTGGAGGGGGCGACTTGGCGGTTCCACCGACTGGCGCGGGAGGGTCGTCCGTCATCGTCAACGTAGAAGTGGGATTCATTGAGATCGGCGCCGGCGGTAAGCGCCATGCCTGGGCCTCGCATCGACGGGCCTTCCACGACCTCGACCGTTCGCCATCGGGCGGGCTGGATCGCCACGTTGTCCAAGACAAGCGATCGAGCGGTGGAGAGAAGCTCTTCGTGGGTCAGTGCGGCAGTGGGAATCGAGGAAGTCGGATCGATCCAGGCCAGCAGCGATGCCGTCCCGGTCATGGCCCCGGCAAGACATCCCAACGTCTTGTACATCCGCCGTCGCTGGTCCATGGGGTCCGCGCGGAAAGGGCTGGACGATTCATTCGACGCAAAGGGACCGGCCGGAATGCCGATCCCACAAATCCTTGTCCCATCATCGGCGCGGAACGGCGAAATCCTTTCGCGAATCCACATGCCCGCCAAAGCATTCCTGGTTGGGGCCGAATGCGCCTCCGATTGAGCCCGAAGAGGCCGATCAAACAACCCTTGGCGAGCGGTAGGATCGTGTTGTAGAATCTAATATTGGAGAGTGACCATGCGCTACCATGAACTGTACGATGTCCTTCATCGTACACCGTTCGAACCCTTCCGTATCCGCCTGACCGACGGGCATTCACACGTCATTAGGCACCGCGACTTCGCCTGGATCACGCGCGGCAGCGTGTACATCGGCATCCCGTCGGGTAAGGACGAAATCCCCGATCGGGCCATCCAATGTGATCTGCTTCACGTCGTATCCGTCGAACCGGCCAATGGCAGGAATGGTCATCGGCAGAGAAGGAAACGCCCCAATTCGTAAGTCGCTTGTGGGTCGGTCGGATTCCCCACGGCTAGGTGCCCTTTGATCACTGCGTTCAGCAATGTTACTTCCCGCAGTAGTCGATGATCCGGGCGATCTCCCGGCGGAGGTCGGCGCGGGCGACGATGCGATCCACGAAGCCGTGCTGGAGCATGAACTCGGCGGTCTGAAACCCCTCGGGCAGTTCGGCGTTGATGGTGTTGGCGATGACTCTCGGACCTGCGAAGCCGATCATGGCCTTGGGTTCGGCGAGGATCACGTCGCCCAGGCTGGCGAAACTTGCGGCCACGCCCGCGGTCGTGGGGTCCGTGGCGACCACGATGTAAAGACCCTTGGCGTCGTCCAAGCGCCCCAGCGCCGCGGCCGTCTTGGCCATCTGCACCAGGGATATCATTCCCTCCTGCATTCTGGCCCCGCCCGAGGCGGTCACGATGACGAGCGGAAGGTTGTCTTCGATGGCCCGTTCGATCGCACGGGTGACCTTCTCGCCGACGACGGCCCCCATGGAGGCCATGATGAACGACGGGTTCATCACCCCCAAGATCACCGCCCGACCGCGGATGAAGGCCTTTCCCACGACCACGGCATCCGTCTCGCCGGTTTTCTCCTGCTCCTGGGCAAGCCGCTCCTTGTAGGGAATGCGGTCCTTGAATTCGAGTGGATCAGTGGAGCGCAAGTCCTGCGCGAACTCCTCAAACGTGTCGGGATCAACGAGTTGCTCGATACGGATACGGGCGTCGACACGGCGATGGTGTCCACATTCGGGGCAGACGTAGAGGGCCTCAGCCACCTCCTTCTCGTAAACCATGTGCTCGCAGCTTTCGCAACGGGTCCACAGTCCGGCGGGTACACCGGTTTTTTCGACCGCCTTGTCGAGGGGTTTTTCGTCAGCCATTTGAGATACTCCGTTTGGCGGCTTGAACGGCGAGTTGGTGTAGTTGCCTCATGGCCTGTGGCGGATCGGGCGTGCCGAAAATGGCCGTACCGGCGACGAAGGTGTCCGCTCCCGCCGCCGCCGCGGGACCGATGGTTTTATCGTCGATCCCTCCGTCGATCTGCAACCGCTGATGCGAACCAAGGCGGGCGTGAAGCTCTTTCACTTTGTCGAGCACGTCGGGGATGAAGCTCTGGCCTCCGAAACCGGGCCAAACACTCATCACCAGCACCAGGTCCACATCGCCGAGAATGCCCTCGATCGCCGACACCGCCGTGCCCGGGTTAATGGATACGCCGACCGACACGCCCAAACCTCGGATGTGCTCCATAACCGCTTGTGGTTCGTCAGTCACTTCGATGTGAAACGTAATATGGTCGCAACCGGCGTTCACGAACGCCTCGGCGTAACGCTTCGGCTCGGCGATCATCAGGTGGGCGTCGAGGAAGCACTTGGTGTACTTGCGAAGCGACTTGATGACCGGAACGCCGAAGCTGATGTTGGGGACGAAGTGGCCATCCATCACGTCGAGGTGAAGCATCTCGGCCCCGCCGGCTTCCACAGCTGCGACTTGCTCCGCGAGTCGTCCGAAATCCGCAGCCAGCACCGACGGGGCCATGCGAACCTCAGGTATGGACAGATCGAGATTACGCATTCTCCCCCGCACTCAACTCGTTTGGCGTTTCGCAATTCGCTTGTTTAGCGGCGTTACGACAGTCCGAGTAAAACGCCCGAAGCGCGTCGTTTTGCAACCAGCGACGAAAAACCTCACGCGGCGCTTCGCACACAATCCGCGCCACCACCGAGCTGGAATCCTCGTCGGTTCGCCTCTGCATGGCCACCGCGCTCTTGATCACACCAGTTCGATTCTGGGGACTCGATAGTTCAAACTTCGGAATTGCGAGCGCGCCCGCGAGATAGCCTGGCTCCAAGCAAAGCCACTCTTCTAGGTTCTCGACTGCGACGCCGCAGATCCAGACACTACTTGCCCCAGAAGGTACTCTGTCAAGTTCGTCCCTTCGTACCTCCTGCCAGCGAGTTCGGTCAGCATCAGTGAGTCGCACCACAAGGTCAACTTTTTTCTTCTGAAAGTGCGCCCAGGCAAGACGAGCCTGCTTTCGGGGCAAGTCGCGTGTATTTCCGATACCCGCTGGCGGGTCCACAAGCCTTGCGTCGCAATTCAGGCGTCTGCGGACTCCGTCTAGGAACCCGAAACTGTTCCGATCCTGGTAGATGACGCCGATCGTCCGAATCAATCAAACAACTCCGCTGAGTACTGCTCGGCCAAGAGAATGCGATCAGGGTCAGTTTCGTTCGGTGGCGGGATTGCGACGACCTCAGTCCGCTCATTGTTCCTTCGAAGCATGGTGACAGACTCGCGATGCGAGTCGAAGAAGTTAATGAAGTACGGAGAGTGGGACGTCACGATGTACTGTGCTGCGGGACCGGCTTCTTCGAACAGATTGAATAGGAAGCGGAGCTGTCCCGGCGCGATTCCGTTCTCGGGTTCTTCGATCAAAACGAGCGGTGAGAAAGGCAACGCGAAGGCGCTATCATAGGGACGTACTATTTCAGCTAGATAGGCCAAAGCGAGGCAACGCAACGTGCCGTCCGAGAGTCCGATCCATGAGGCCTGCGGGCGTCGTTTCAAAGCAATGTACGGGATTGGAACCTGTCCGACACTCATGTTGAAGTTAATCGCCTCTAGTTCGGGTTCAATGTTGCGAACATGCTCGATAATCCTGCGATATCGGTGCTCATCTGCGTTCTTGACCTGGTGAATCGCCAACGCCAGATTGTTCCCATTCGGCGCAAGTCCTCCCGCGGTAACTCCCGGTTCACTCCATCCAAATCGCATCGCATGGGGATTCAGATTGAAGAAATTCCAGGACGACAAGTATTTCCGAAAAAGAACGGCGCGGCGATTGGTCTCAAGCTCATAGAGTTTGGACAGCATGGTGGCATCGCGTGGCGCAAGGGTCGTTGGTCGGGTCTCCAATTTCTTTTTAGCGAAGTCCTCCTCATGAAGCATGGCCGCCTCGCGGCCATCGTTTGCAAGCAACACAATCGGACCGAACTTTGCCGCTGCAACCGAGAGTTGTTCGCTGGTGACGCGCAGTATAGGTTGCTGTCCTGCGACAGTGGCAGATCCTCCGGACAACTCTACCGCTATTGTCAAATTGTAAGTAAACTGATGAGGCTGCCCGTCGTAAGGCAGTTCGCATTCGCACGACAAGTCGAACGTATTCGCCTTCAGTGCCCAGTTGGTAATCTCCCAGGCACCACCAGGCACCACACCGGATGACTTGGAAAGGTCGTTCTGGGAAGTGGCTCCAAAAAACTTCATGGCGAAATATAGATTCGATTTCCCGCTGTTATTTCGACCTATGATTAAGTGTCGTTGCTTGAACGACAATTCAGTGTTCAAATAGGTTCGAAAGTTGTGCAGGCGAAGTTTCTTGAGCATTGCAAAATCTCCAATGAGCCTTGTCCAAGGGTTCTACGCTTCGTCCAACACGTCTATGGCCGCGAACGACTTACCTTCCAGGAACTCCAACGCGGCTCCGCCGCCGGTGGAGATGTGGGTCACGCGATCGGACAAGCCAGCCTTGTCCATCGCCGCGGCGCTGTCTCCGCCGCCGACGATGGTGATCGCGCCCCGATCCGTGGCGTCGGCCATGGCCCTTGCCATCGCTATTGTACCCTGATCGAACGGCGGAACCTCGAACACGCCCATCGGCCCGTTCCACACCACGGTCAACGCCCTCCGCACAACCTCGGCATAAGTTTTGATCGTCAACGGTCCGATGTCCAATCCCATTTTGTCTGACGGGATCGAGTCGGTGCAGATAGCCGTGGTTACACCAGTCTTAATCTCCGATGCAACGACGGAATCGACCGGGAGGCGGAGCTTCGGCCCGGCTTCGGCGCGAAGCTGACGAGCGGTATCATACAAGTCCGGCTCCACCAAACTTTTCCCGACGCCCTTCCCCTCGGCGGCCAAGAAAGTATAGGCCATTGCCCCGCCGATCAAGATCGTGTCGCACTTGGTGAGCAGGGAACGGATCACTCCGAGCTTGTCCGACACCTTGGCCCCGCCGAGCACGCATACGAAGGGTCGTTTCGGATTAGAGACGGTCTCTCCGAGGAACTTTAACTCGCGCTGCACGAGATAGCCGATGACGCGAGGCTTGCCGGCCATCAATCTGGGCACAGTGAACATACTGGCGTTGTCGCGATGGCAGGTGCCGAAGGCATCGTTAACGTACACGTCGGCGAGAGAGGCTAGCTCTCGCGCAAAGGCGTCTTTTTGTTCGCGAAGCTTCGGTTTTTCGGAAGCCTTCTTATCCTTGATCGTTTCGGCCTCGTGGAATCGAAGGTTTTCAAGGAGCACTACCTCGCCGTCGCGCATCTGATCGATGCGTGCAGCGACCTCCGGGCCAACACAATCGGGAAGCAGCTCAACGGACTTGCCCAGCAATTCGGTCAACCGTTGCGACACTGGTTTCAACGTAAATTTTTGCTTCTGTTCCGGTTCCTCGTCGGGTCGGCCAAGTTGGCTCATGAGGACAAGTCGTCCGTCGTCGGCGAGGAGCTTCTTGACCGTCGGTAACGCGGCCCGAATCCGCCGGTCATCGGTGATGCGCCCGGCATCATCGAGCGGCACGTTCAAGTCGAGGCGCACCAGGACGCGCCGTCCGCGAGCATTGATATCGTCGATGGTTTTCTTCACGGCCATCAACGATGGTGAATTGTGAATGCGGGAGAATTCGGTCCTCGCATTACGCATTCGCCATCCCGCATTTTCACAGCTTCGCCACTCTTGCGATCAAATCGACAGTGCGGCAGGCGTAGCCCCATTCGTTGTCGTACCAGGAAACGACCTTGACCATGTTGCCGCCCTTGCTGGGCATGGTCATGGTGCTCAAGCCGTCCACGATCGAGCTATGCGGGTTTCCGATGATGTCTGAACTGACCAACGGTTCTTCGCTGTATTCGAGGACGCCGCGAAGTTTTCCTTCGGCGGCGTTTTTCAGGGCTGCGTTGACCTCGGCGGTTGTGACCGAGCGCTTAAGGGTGGCCACGAGATCGACCACCGAACCATCGGCCACAGGAACGCGCACCGCGAAACCATTGAGTTTTCCGTCGAGTTCGGGCATGACCTTGCCGACGGCCTTGGCCGCCCCCGTGCTGGTGGGGATGATGTTGATTCCCGCCGCCCGTGCCCGTCGCGGGTCTTTGTGGACAAGATCGGCCACCTGCTGATCGTTGGTGTACGCGTGGACCGTGGTCATCAATCCATCGACCAGGCCGAAAGATTCGTGCAGGACCTTGACCACCGGAGCGAGGCAGTTGGTCGTGCAGCTTGCGTTGGAGATGCAAGTGTGTTTCGACGTCAGCTTGTCGTCATTCACTCCCAGCACTACGGTAAGGTCCGGTTCGTCGCTCGCCGGAGCACTGAGGATTACCCTATTCGCACCGGCCTTGAGGTGATCGCCGTAGCCCCCCTTTTCGCTGCTCCTCTTGGTGAATGCGCCCGTCGATTCGAGCACGACCTCGACCTTGAGTTTGCCCCAGGGCAAGTTCGCGGGAGCGCGTTCGCTGAGGATGTCGATACGCTTGCCATTGACGATCAACGCCTTGTCAGCCGACTCGACCGTCCCCTTGAAACGACCGTGTACCGAATCGAACTTGAGTAGCTGTTTGAGGATCGCGGCGTCGCTAAGGTCATTGATGGCGACCACCTCGAACTCATTAGCCCGTTGGGTCATCGCCCGCAAAGCCAACCGACCAATCCTCCCGAACCCATTGATCCCAACTCGAACGGCCATTCAACTTACTCCCTCATGTTCATTGCCGGCGAAAGGCGGGATCTCGGCCCGTCCTCGCAAGCTTCGTGTACCGTACGCCTCGGACCCCTACATCGTCAAGCAAGCCGGTCTTTCGGGGCTTGCACAGTGACGGCTCTTGGCGCCGAACAAGCGGCATTGCAGAATCCAAGGTGGAGCTCGTACGTCGCGCTGGATGTTTAACTGTTAGCCGACGTAATCGTTTGAAACTGAGGTCCATTCTGCCTTTGATTGCTTCCACGGGGCCTCGTTCGCGTTGAGGTCTCCGTTTCCGACTGTCATGTTGACAGAGTCAAATTGGCCGTTTGCAAGGGACCAATTGTCGCTCCCGCCCGAAGCTCCCCACAAATCCGATTGAAATCCGAGGTTACGTCGTGCATGGGACGTGACGCGCGGTGGCACGAAGTTTGCTCCTTGATTTTTTGGAAAGCCGCGGACGGAGCGGCGACCTAGACGAAGTTCCGTGTTGCAGACACGGATTACCGAAAGGGAGGTTTATGACTATGTTGCTTGAACGATGGAACCCAGGGGTTGCGGTGGGTGATCTTTGCAGGGGACTCGACCGAGTGTTTGAGGGGTTTACCGCCCCATTCAACGGCGGGGTCCTTTGCACGGCGGGCGTTGTTCCGCCGGTCAACGTGTGGGAGGACGGGGACAGCCTCTTTGCCGAAGTTGAGCTGCCGGGCGTCGATCCGAAAGAGATCGAGATTGAGGTGGTGGGCAACGTGCTCACTCTTCGCGGTGAAAAGAAGCATGAACGCGAGGAGGAGGAAAAGGGCTTCCACTACATCGAACGGCGCTACGGCGGGTTCAACCGGAGCATCGAGCTGCCGACCGCGGTGGACTCCGAGAAAGTCAGCGCTGCGTACAAGAACGGCGTGCTCACGGTGACCCTGCCGAAGCACCCGGAATCGAAGCCCAAGAGGATTGCCGTCCGCAACGATTAGGACGGACTCAATTTCGGCTCACAGCCAAACGCCGCCCACGGAGGGCGGCGTTTGTTTTGGCTTCGATCACTCCCCAACGCGAGCCGATTGGAAGGATCACCTCGCGGAACGACTCAAGGGTCGTTCCGCTGACGGCTCCATCGCTCCGGCGTGGTTGTCCACGGCGCACCAACACTTAAGGGTGTTGGTGCTGATTCGGAGCTGCCCGGCGTTGGTGCTGACGCTACGCCACGGCAGCCAGGGGGCGGATGCAATTGATTAGTACCTCAAGGGAAACCGGTTTGCTCAGGTCGAGAGGAAGGAATGTCCCGTGATTGTGCTCGCTGGCGAGGATCACCATGCGGTCGTGGAGCACCTCGTAACCTGACTCTTGCGGTTGGTGGCCGCAGACGAAGTAATCAACGTCAAGAAGCTCCCGCAACGTGTCCAGCACTGCTTCGGTGTGATATCGACCCCAGACCATGGCGTGCACAGACCCGCCATCGTCGAGATCGTCGTCGCGTAGCATGCGTGACAGCACGCCCACGTCGAAAGCGGTCAGTTCGCGAGGCCCTGGAAGCGAATGCGAAAGAAGCACGCGGTTCGCCGTGCGACCCGCGAGCGGAAAAGAGCAGATAAACGTGCAAATGGCCGCGAGCACGTCTTTGCCGCCGGCGCCGAACGCATCCTTCAGACTCTGCTCGAAAGCGATGGTTACAATTCGGCCGTTCTTACTGATCTCATTTCTCGTGACTTGGGCGAGTTCGTGATTGCTCAGGAGGAAATGAACTTGGTCGGGGAATTCACACTTCCACCGCGCCGCGTCGAGCAAGAGCTCGTGAGATGTATCTTTTTGGGTCAACGAGGGCACGTCCTCATGGATCAATTCATGGAGGATAACATGACGGGCGCCGAAATGACCCAGGTCGCAATAACGCTTGAGCTTTTCATAGTTGCGGCGATGGCCGTGGATGTCCCCGGTCATGACCACCTGACCATAATCGGGAAACGCCAACAGCGACCCGTGAAGCAACGGGTCCTCACGATTCAGTCTGGCAGCTTCCAGGAATACTGCGGAAACACTTACGCTGTCGTTCATTCGCCTTCCTCAACCGAACGCACGGTGTCGTTGTTTACTCGAATCCCATGTGTTCTGTTCGATCCACCGCTCACGGGTGGCGGAACTGACGCGACAGTCTGAGCGCCGTCGTCCGACGCCTGCTTTTCGCCATGCCGCCCGGCCCGAACCTTCTCGCGGTATTTCCGCCACAACCTCTGCACCACGGCGAGCCTGGCTCCCATTTGTTTCATGTCCGCCGGACGTTCGTCAGGATCCTCTCGGCAACATTCCATCACCAGTGTGGAAAGCGAGAGCGGAATCTTATCGTTGAGCTCGATGGGGGCAATGGGTTTGTCAGAAGTGACCAAGTCGACGCCGCCGCGTGCATCGGTCCCACGGATGGCCGTTGGGTACTTTTCCGAGGTCAACACCCAGTACATCGTCGCTCCGAGATTGAATACATCGGTCCTTTGATCAAGCCGAAGGCGACGCACCTGCTCCGGGGCGATGTAATCCGGCGTACCCTGAATTCGCTCCTTGCGGTGGTGCATGGGGCACGCTTGGCCGAAGTCGATCACCTTGACCACCCCGCGTGGAGCGAGCATGATGTTCGTGGGCTTGATATCCGCGTGGACGTATCCGGCCTCGTGCATCGCCTGGAGTCCCACCGCGACTTTGCCAAATAAAGTCAAAAACGTGTTCAGACGATTGGGGCGGGCTTTTTCAACGGTCAACCCGTCGATCCAATCCATCACGAGGTATAGTTCTTTTACGGTCAGCAGCTTGCGGACACGGTGCAATTGGTAGCTGTGCCGCAGATAGGGGTGACTCAGTTTGCTGCTGACAGCGTATTCGTTCTCCGTTTGCGCGAGAAATCGGTCGTCATCCGGCGAATTGCGAGCGACGTGCTTGACCGCGAAGGTCTTGCCGGTCTTTAGCTCCACCCCAAGCATGATCTTCGATCCGGCGCCGACGCCAATCTGCTTGGTAATTCGAAATCCAGGAAGTGAGTCAGCCACTTCATTACCCTCACGGCCGCGGTTCCGCAGCCGAACACACCCTACAAGTTCTTACGCTTTCGCCGTCGTCTTTGCGTATCGCTGAAAAGCCCAGAATCGGCGACACCACCAACGGGGTACGAAGCCCTATCACACTCATAAGTTAACGGTATTCGACCCCCATGACTACGGCCAATGTTTGCGGCTGAGAATTCGTGACGCGTGGTTATGGGTCTGATTGAGCCGAGCGAAACGCTCGGGATTGACCGGGCGGTCATCCGACTTCTATTCTAACCCCGATGGTGATTGACTCCGGGAACGGCGCAAGGCTATCCTTGGTCACCGGCGGGACGGGCCTGCTCGGCAGCCACATCGCCGAACAACTGCACCGCTGGAAACGGCGCGTTCGAGCGCTTTGCCGAACGGGCAGCGATACCACATTCTTGCGGAGCCTTGAGGCTGAAGTCATTGAAGGTGATATAACCGACCGCGAGGTCGTTCGGCGGGCCTGTGCGGGTGTGGATGTTGTTTACCACGCGGCTGCACGGGTCGGCGATTGGGGTCCGTGGGAGGATTTTGTCCATATCTCGGTGGATGGTACGCAGCATCTACTGGAGGGGGCCGCCGCCGCCGGCGTCGGTCGTTTCCTACACATCAGCTCGATCAGCGTCTATGGGCACGTGGACGGCGACGGCAAGGTGTTCGATGAAAGCGCGTCGCTTGGCGTCAACCTGCACAAGTGGAGTTACTACACTCGCGCGAAGATCGAAGCCGAGAAGCGCGTCTGGGCCATGCATACCTGCGGGCGGGTGCCGGTAACGGTGATCCGGCCGAGCTGGCTTTATGGGCCAAGGGACCGTGCGACATTGCCGCGACTCATCGATTCCATTCGCCGCAAAAAGCTGAAAATCATCGGCGATGGAAAGAACCGACTTAACGTGGTCCATGCGGGCAACGTCGCGGAGGCGGCCGTCCTTGCCGCCGACAGCGATCGAGCGATCGGCGAAGCTTACAACTGTTGCCACGACGGCGTACTTACGCAACGCGTGTATTTCGACCGCATCGCGAACGCGATCGGCGAGCCGGCCGTCACGAGAAGCGTACCCTATCGCGCGGCGTACTCGGCGGCGTTCTTGATGGAATGCTTCGGTCACGCTTTCAGGACGAAAAAGCCGCCGTTGGTCACACGGTACGCAGTCTGGTTGATGGGTCGTAGGTGCTTCTTTGAATGCAACAAGCTCAAGGAGCACGTCGGCTGGTCGTCGTCCGTCGGTTATGAAGAGGGGATCGCCGCCGCTGTTCGGGATTACCTTTCCCATTCTGTAGAATCGGGTTGCCGAACGTCGGTCGGCGGATCCTAGCCCGTCCATGCCGCGACGTGAGTGCAGGGTCACGAAATTCGATAACGAAGGGCCGACGGGCCGCTTGGACCGCATATGGATATCCGGCTATGATACCTCCCGCATCAGCGCGAGGTGCGAACGATTTGACGAAGGTGGAGGGACTTTGGTTGAGAATCCTAGCGATCATCAAACAGGTGCCCGACTCGAACGCAGCCATCAAAGTGCTGCCGGACGGAAGCGGGATCGACTTCACGGGTCTCAAACTCGTGCCCGACCCCTTCGATGAATTCGGCATTGAGTTGGCCGTTCAGCTTCGGGAAAAACGGTCCGATGTAACGGAAATCGTCGCCCTTACGCTCGGGTCCGAGAAAGCGGCTGAGGCGCTTCGGGTCGCCTTGGCCATGGGCGCGGACGCGGGCGTCCACATCAACGATACCAAACTCGAATCGAAGGACGAAGTATTCGCGGCCCAGGTCATCGCCGCGGCCATCAGAAAGGACGCCGCTGGTTTCGATCTGATTCTCTGCGGCAAGTACAACATCGATCTTGATGCGGGAGCGGTCGGACCCGCGCTGGCGGAGTTCCTCGATCTACCGCATGTCGGGGCCGTCATAGCTTTTGATTTGGCACCCGATGGAAGACACTTCGCCGCTCGGCGACGTATCGAGGGTGCTGAGGAGGTCGTGGAGTGCGACCTTCCGGCGCTACTCACCATCGAGAAGGGATTGGTTGAGCCGCGTTATCCATCGCTGCCCAACTTGATGAAGGCCAAGAAAAAACCCGTGACCGTGTTAACCTCGGCGGAGTTGCCGGGCTTGGATGCACCCAACGCCGGGGTACGTTTTGAGTCGGTTTCCCCCCCTCCGCAGCGCCCCGATTGCAAGTTCATCGACGGCGAGCCTCCGCAGATGGCCAAGGAACTGGTCCGATTGCTGCAACAAGAGGCGAAAGTTCTTTAGCAAGATGAGCCTGATGGTATGACCAACAACGTTCTTGTTTTTGTGGAACAACGACGCGGAAAGGTCCTTCCGGCGTCCTTTCAGCTCTTGAACGCGGCGGGGCAACTCACCGCAACCACCGGCGGTCGCGTGGAGGCCTGCATCATCGGGGAAGGCGTTTCCGCGCTCGTCGATACCGTGGCCGGCTACGGCGCGAAAAAAGTCTATACGGTCGACGACTCCGAACTGGCGATGTACCGGGCGATGCCCTACACCGCCGCGCTCTGCGCCGCCGTGGACGCCGCCGCGCCCAAGATCGTGCTGATCCCCACGACGTTCATGGGTCGCGATTTGGCATCACGTGTGGCCGCAAGGAAGCGAGCCGCTCTGGGGATCGACTGCACCGAGCTTACGATGGACGGCAACGACTTGGTCATTACCAAACCCATGTACGCGGGGAAGTTTAGCGCCAAGTTCCGCTTGTCGGGAAGCGGCCTGCAAATCGCAACGGTGCGCACGAATGCTTACGCCGCAGCCGCGCCGCAAAAGGACGCGAAAGCGGAAGTTCAGGCCGTCGCCTTGAAGTTGACCGAACGCGACAAGCGTCTGAAGATCAACGAAATCACGGCCACCAGTTCGGGGGTCAAAGACGTGACCGAAGGCGACATCGTAGTCTCCGGCGGGCGGTCTCTGAAATCGGCGGAGAATTTCAAGATCATTTTCGACCTCGCTGAAGTTCTCGACGGGGCGGTGGGAGCTTCGCGTGCCGCGTGCGACGCGGGCTATCAACCGCACACCCGACAGGTCGGATTGACCGGCAAAGTCGTGACCCCGCGGCTCTATATTGCTTGTGGGATTGATGGGGCGATTCAACATCTTGCCGGGATGCGAGGCAGCAAAGTGATTGTCGCCATTAACACGAAGAAAGACGCTCCGATCTTCAAAGTGGCCACTTATGGTTGCGTGTCCGACCTCTTTACTCTCGTCCCTTTGCTCACTGCGGAATTGAAGAGATTGAAAGAACACTAGCCAATGTCGAATGGCGAATGCAGAATGTCGAATAGAAATATCCTCGACGCCGCCCACTTATTCGACATTCGCCATTCTTAATTCGACATTCGCCAAAGGCGTCCTATGGGTCCCATTTTCATGGCGCTGCTGCTCGTCTCGGGTTGGGGCATTTTTGCCCACTCTGCGCGGCGGCGATGGAACCTGCTGATGGTCGGGAGCCCGGAAAACCGCTTCGACCAACCCATCGAAAGACTACGCCAAACATGGACCTATGCCATCGCCCAACTTCGGATGCGCCGCTATCCTCTCGCCGGTGCGGCCCACATGCTCATCTTTCTCGGATTCGGCGTACTGCTCTTGCGCACCTTGATCCTATGGGGACGCGGCTTTGATGAGTCTTTCAATTTATGGTTCTTCGGGCCGGATCAACTCCTTGGACAAACCTATTCGTTCTTCAAGGATGTGTTTGCAGTTTTCGTGATTCTCGGAACGTTGGTCTTCTTTTATTACCGCGTCGTCAAGCGCCTCGGACGCATGACCCTGAGTACCGAAGGACTGGTCATCCTGGGCATCATTCTGACCATGATGATTGCGGATATTCTGTATGATGGGGCGACAATCGCCGGCAAGATGAAATCGCCATCCGTGTTCCTGGTGTGCGAGCCCGCGGGATCGCTGCTGGCCCAGCCGCTTTACGGATCAGACCCATCCACGCTTACGATCCTCAGACACGTCGGATTCTGGACGCATTCAGCGTTGGTTTTGATCTTCCTCAATCTTCTACCCTATTCCAAGCACTTCCATATCATCACCGGAATCCCAAATGTCTACTTTCAATCTCTTCATTCTCCCGGTCGATTGCCCCCCATAGAGGATATGGACGGCAAACTGGAACGCGAAGAGACATTGGGGATTCGCCGGATTGATCAGTTCAGTTGGAAATCCATACTGGATTTTTACACCTGCACGGAATGTGGACGATGCAGTGACCACTGCCCGGCCACCAAGACCGGCAAGAAGCTGTCACCGAAGCATTTCACCCTCGACCTTCGTGATTTCCTGTACAAGAATGGAAATGCGCTGGCTGCAGGCAAAGCTAACGGCGACGACCAGGAACCCCGCAAAGATTTGATCGATGGCGTCATCAACCCTGAAGTTCTCTGGGCCTGTACGACTTGCCGAGCCTGCGAGCAGGAATGCCCCGTCTTTATTAGTTATGTGGACAAGATCGTCGATATGCGCCGCTATCTGGTCCAGGAACGCAGTGAATTCCCCGCCCAGTTGCAGACTGCGTTTAAGGGGATGGAGTCTAATGCCAACCCCTGGAGCTTCCCATCCGGCGATCGGGCGAAATGGGCGGAAGGACTCGATATCAGAACTATAGCGGAGCATCCCGATGCGCAGGTGTTGTTCTGGGTCGGCTGCGCTCCGTCGTTCGACGAACGAGCCAAGAAGGTGACTCGCGCCACGGTAAAGCTAATGCAACAGGCCGAGGTTGATTTCGCCATTCTGGGAACGCAAGAACAGTGCACGGGCGATCCGGCGCGTCGAGCGGGCAATGAATACCTCTTTCAGATGTTCGCCAAGGCCAACGTGGAAGTGCTCAACGGTTACGGCGTGGACAAGAAGAAGATCGTCACCACTTGCCCCCATTGCTTCAACACGCTTCTGAATGAATACCCCGATTTCGGCGGTAAGTATGAGGTGATTCACCATTCGACGTTTCTTGCCGGGTTGGTCGCTCAAGGCAAACTGAAGCCCATGCGGCGGATGGACAAAAAGGTCGTCTACCACGATTCCTGTTATCTCGGTCGATACAATGAAGTATACAACGCGCCTCGCGATGCCTTGCGAAGCATTCCCGGTTTGACCGTGCTCGAACCGATGGCCACGCGCGATCGCGGCATGTGTTGCGGAGCAGGCGGCGCCCAGATGTTCAAGGAAGAAGAGCCGGGTAAGGAGCGGGTCAACATCGCCCGAACCGGGCAACTGCTCGATACTCAGCCCGACGTTGTCGCCAGCGCATGCCCGTTTTGCATGCGTATGCTGACCGACGGCCTGGCAACGCACAATAGGGAGAGCATCCCGCAATTGGACATTGCGGAAATGCTGCTCGAGTCTATGTAGTGTAAGCACTGTCCGCCAAAAGGTACTCATGCTATCAAAAAAGGGTCACAAGACTTTCTTCGCGGGAGCCATCGTGCTGGTTCTTTTCGGCTCCGTGCACTTGATGGCCGTGTATCAGGGAAACTTCGTTCCGCCCGCCGACGAAAGGGACGCGGAGATCAAGCGACTGGCTTTGCAATCGACAATGACGATGGGACCGTTCAAACCATCGGCCTGGGGCGGCATGCAAATCCTCAACAGCAGCTACTCGGTACTGCTGATTTACGTAGGGGTCCTCAATTTGTGGACCATGCGCCCTGCCGCACAGTCCGGACGGCTAAAGGCTGTAACCGCCTGCAACATCTTTTTTGTAGCCCTTCTCTTATTGGTTACGGTCATCTTTCAGTTTCCGCCGCCGATGCTGTTCGCAGGAATCGCACTGATTCTGTTCGGGGCATCATGGGTAAAGCAGCGATCCGCAATTAGGTAAGGTGAATATGACTCTCGCACGCAAGATGGCCCAGTGGGCAATAGCATTACGATATGAGCAATTGCCCGCTAAGACGATCCACGAGGTCAAGCGCCGCGTCGTTGACTCGATTGCGACGACGCTCGGCGCCTACGATTCTCATCCTGCCAAAATAGTCCGCGAGAAAGCGATGGCCGTCAGCGACCCGAAGGCGAAGGCCACGGTTTGGGGCACGCCGCATCGCACACTGCCGGAACTCGCCGCCTTCGCCAACGGGGCGATGGTTCGATACCTGGACTACAACGATACTTATCTCAGTTTGGAGCCGGCACACCCCTCGGACAACCTGTCCGCCGCTGTCGCAGTCACCCAGGACACCGGCAAGACCGGACGGGATTTGATCCTGGCCGCAGTCATCGGCTACGAGATTCAATGTCGCCTGTGTGACGCCGCCAGCCTCCGCGCTGGCGGATGGGACCATGTTACCTACGGCGCGCTCTCCACCGCCCTTCTCGCGGCCAAGCTTTGGGACCTCAGCGAAGATCAAATGGAGCACGCCGTGGGACTGGCGGGCGTATGCAATATCACTACTCGTCAGACGCGGACGGGGCAAATATCCGATTGGAAGGCCTGCGCTTTTTCCAACGCAGCACGCAACGGGGTCTTCGCCGCAGACCTCGCTCGCCGAGGTCTTACCGGCCCTAACGAAATCTTCGAAGGACCCAAGGGTTTGATGAAGCAGCTCAACATTCCAGGCGTCAGGAACTTGATCCTCGGTCGCGATGGCGACTTCATGATCGACAAGACCTACATCAAGTATTGGCCCGCGGAGTATCATTCGCAGTCCGCGATCGACGCCTGCCTGCAACTGCGGCCCAAACTTGCCGGTAAAAAAATCGACTTGATCGACATCAAGAGTTTCGAGGCCGCAGTGAGCATCATCGGCAGCGAGCTGGAGAAGCTCCGCCCCAACTCGCGGGAAACCGCCGACCACTCCATGTTCTATTGTTGTGCCGCTGCTCTCGTGGACGGCGATGTGACGCTGGCGACTTTCGACGAAGACCGACTTACCGACCCAAAGCTGCTCGACTTGATCGATCGACTCAAGATTGTCGAAGATCCGAAGCTCAACGAAGGCTATCCCGAAGGCATTCCAAACGATATTACAATTTCTTGCGCGGACGGAACGAGACTCAATAAACGGGTGGACTTCCCCCGCGGCCACGCGAGAAATCCAATGACCGACGAGGAAGTCGTCGCCAAATTTCATCGGATGGCTCAAGGCATTGTCAGCGACAGAACCGCCGCGACCATCCTTGACCATGCATGGAACCTGGACAAATTGAGCGACGTAACACCACTCTTCGCGTTTGACGCTACAGGCGTGTGACGACGGCGTGCGAAACAACGAGCACGGATTGTCAGCGGGACTTGCCCGGGTTATCCTATGACCTACGGGACCGGCCTATGACGCTAGTTAAGCATCGACTAAGGCAGTGCACCGCGAATTGCCGGCGGGTCGATTCCGAACGCGTGCTTCGGATGGATTTGATACATGCAATCCTCTGATTTGCTCCCTGCCCAACATCGCTCGCGTCAACTCCTACAATACCTTTTGCTCAGTTACGGCGTCACGTTGGCCAATACCTACGGGTTTCTGCGAAATGCCAGTTTCGCAAACCTGCCGACGGCGCTTTACTCCGTCGCCATATACCTGACTTATTCTTTCATCTATCTGTTGCCCGCGGCGGCAATTATCATAGCGGCCAATCTCCTGTTGCGCCCCCTTGAGGACGACCATCGCAAACGGCTCCTGACGACCTTGCGGCGAGATCGAGTCGTATTCGCCATCGCCATTCTCGCGACGGGGGCGACGCAAGTCTTACTCTTCGCGGATCGGACGATCTTCACGATCTTTGGGATGCACTTAAACGGATTCGTATGGAACACGGTTTTCACAAGCGGCGGGATGGAGTCCGCGGGCGGGAGTTCATCGGCGACTGTCATTTACGCGATGTACATCTTCGGATACTTCGTCGTTCAAGGATTGCTCGTTCTGGTGGTGCGCAAAGTTCCGGCGTTTGATCGTCTGTGGCGGCGTGCGATGCCCCGTCGAAACGTCATCGGCGGATCAGCCCTCCTGGTCGCGTGCTCCATCGGCGGCACCTTCGGCTATGGAATCAGCGACATCCGCTCCTACTCGCCGGTTCTCATGTCGGCGAGCGCCTTCCCCCTGTACATGCCGATCACGTTTCGTCACCTCGCACGGAGAATGGGGTTTGCAGTTGACGAGCGCGACACGATCCGTGTGAGCGGCGCCGACGGCACCCTGAACTACCCGCTCAAGCCCATCGACCTGCAACCGACGCCGCACCCCATGAACATCGTTTTGCTCGTCGCCGAGTCGCTTCGGGCCGACATGCTCGATCCTGAAATCATGCCCGAAACCTGGCGCTTCGCCGAACGTGCCCACCGCTTCACCCGCCACTATAGCGGCGGCAACGGCACGCGCATGGGCATGTTTTCCATGTTCTACGGCCTCTACGGAAACCTCTGGTTCACATTTCTGCGCGAGCGCCATGGGCCGGTACTCATCGACGTGCTCCAGCAGCTCGGCTATCAGATGAAGATGTTCACCAGCGCCCGTTTCACCTATCCCGAGTTCGATCGCACGGTCTTCGCCAAAGTGCCCGGCGATCAACTGCACGAGGAGTGGGGCGGAATGGGGTGGGAGCGCGACCGCCGCAACGTTGAAAGGATACTCGGTTTTCTGCAGGAGCGGGCGCCGGATCGGCCGTTCATGACCTTCATGTTCTTCGAGTCTCCGCACGCGCGCTATTACTTTCCACCTGAGTCGATCATCCGCACGCCGTACCTTGAAGAACTCAACTACGCGACGATGGACCTCGACCACGACATGCCGCTGATCAAGAACCGGTATATCAACGCCTGTCACCATCTCGACAGCCAGATCGCCCGGATCACCGACTACCTCGATCAGCAAAGCTTGCTCGACTCGACCATCGTGCTCATTACCGGCGACCACGGCGAAGAGTTCATGGAAAAGGGCCGCTGGGGACACAATTCCGAGTTTACCGAGGAGCAGATCCGCACGCCGATGGTGTTGTGGGCGCCCGGAACCGGGGCTTCGGTTTCCAATCGGTTGACCAGCCACCTCGACGTCGCCCCCACCATCCTTCCTTTTCTCGGCGTCCGCAACGACCCGCGCGATTATTCCCACGGCGACAGCCTTCTGACCGGTACCGCTCGCGAATACCTGGTTCTCGCGGACTGGTCGCGGATCGCCTATCTGGACGACAAGTACAAGGCCAGCTTTCCCCTCAAAGTGGGCGGCGTGATGCGCAACGCCGTCACCACCCCCGACGACGCACCGGTAGAGGATACGGCCGACTTCTACCGCACTCGTCAGTCCCGGTTGATGGACATCATGAAAGACATCGGCCGCTTCTCGCGGTAGAATATTCACGCGGACCGGGGCGAATGAACGAATACGACGCATGAAGCATAGCGCCTGGAATTAGAGAATTGGGTGACCCGCACGCGGTGTCGCCTGTGGGTCGAAGGAGTTTCCGATGTCAAGACTGCGTAAATCAATTTTTTCGGCTTCTGTATACAGCATCTTGATACTCATGCCGCCCGTTGCGCGGTCGGGCGAACCATCAACAACATCCTGGCCGCAGTTTCGCGGGCCGAGCGCAAGCGGGGTAGCGGACGGCCGCCCACTTCCGGCCAATTGGAGCGAAGAAAAGGGCGAGAACGTCAAATGGAGAACGCCGATTCCGGGCCTGGCCCATTCCTCCCCAATCATCTGGGGCGACCGCGTCTTCGTGACTTCGGCGATTAGCAGTGACCCAAATCCATACCTAAAGGTCGGCCTCTACGGCGAAAGCCCCGATCACCCGGAGAGAGTCGACCACGATTTCCGCGTGTATGGCCTCGACAAAAAGACGGGAAAGGTTCTCTGGGAAAAAACCGCCGTTCGCAGCGTCCCGAAAACCAAACGCCACATCAAAGCGACACACGCCAATTGCACACCGGTAACCGACGGCAAGCACGTTGTTGCCTTTTTCGGTTCCGAAGGGCTTTATTGCTACGACGTTGACGGAAAGCTGATTTGGCAAAAAGACGTTGGCGTACTCGACGCCGGCCCAGCCGGGGCCGACGAACTCCAATGGGGCTTCGCCAGCTCCCCGATCATTCACGACGGAAAGGTCATTCTTTTCTGCGCCGTGCGCAACCAATCGTACATCGCCGCTTTTGACGTGCGCGACGGAAAGGAGCTTTGGCGCACCTCGCGCGAGATCGATCCTTGTTGGGGCACGCCGACCGTGCATTCCGGCCCCGGTCGCACCCAGGTGATCACCAACGGCTACAAGCAGCTTGGCGGATATGATCTGGCCACCGGCCAAGAACTTTGGCGGATGCGAAGTCGCGGCGACGTTCCCGTGCCCACTCCGATCGTCGCCCACGACTTGATCTTTATCACCAACGCCCACGGCGGCGACTCTCCAGTCTACGCCATCCGGACGAACGCCACCGGCGACATCACGCTCGCCGAGGGCGCCACGACCAACGAATACATCGCCTGGAGTCACATGAAGATCGGCAACTACATGCAGACGCCGCTGGTCTACGGAGATTTGCTCTATTGCTGCCGCGATTCGGGCATTCTCGCCTGCTACGAAGCGAAGTCCGGACAGAAGAAATTCCGCGAGCGCTTGGCCGACGGAGTCGGTTTCACGGCCTCGCCGGTCGCCGGCGACGGCAAAGTATACTTCACCAGCGAGGAAGGCGACGTCTACGTCATCCAAGCCGGCCCCGAATACAAGCTGCTGGCGACCAACAAGCTAGGCGAAATCTGCATGGCCACTCCAGCCATTTCGGAGGGGAACCTGTTCTTCCGCACGCAGCGGAATGTCGTCGCCATCGGCAAATAGGAGAGGATTGCTCTTGTAGCAAGGGGATACTTCATGGCTAGAAGTTTGGTGCCGTCAATCGTTGCGTTCTCGTTTGCGGGCGTCGTTACTGCCGCCGAGCCTACCGGTGTCCATTGGCCCGGATTCCGGGGAACGAATGCAAGCGGAGTCGCTGACGGATTCCCCACGCCGACCACATGGCACGTCGCTCGTGGTGAGAACATCCGCTGGAAAACGCCCATCCCCGGACTGGCTCATTCCTCGCCCGTGATCTGGGGCGATCGCATCTACATCGCCACTGCCGTCGGCGGTGAGAAGGATGCTGCGTTGCGCGTCGGATTGTACGGGGACATCGCTCCCGTGGCCGAAGATGCCGAGCATTCCTGGCGAATCTACTGCCTGGAAAAGAAAACGGGGAAGATACTCTGGGAGCGCGAGGCGATTCGGGGCGTCCCGAAAGTCAAGCGCCACACCAAGGCCAGCCATGCCAACTCCACTCCGGCGACCGACGGGCGATACATCGTCGCCTTCTTCGGATCGGAGGGTTTGTATTGTTACACCGTCGATGGCGAACTTGTATGGAAGAAGGACTTCGGCCTGCTCGACTCGGGCTACTATGTCGTCCCGCCGGCGCAGTGGGGTTTCGGCAGCTCGCCGGTCATCTATCAAGACATGGTCATCATTCAGTGCGACGTGCAAAAGGACTCATTCCTCGCCGCCTTCAGCGTTAAGGATGGAAGCCCTTTGTGGCGGACGCCGCGCGATGAAGTGCCCACCTGGGGCACGCCGACCGTTCACGTCGGGCCCGATCGCAAACAGGTCCTCGTCAACGGCTACAAGCAAATCGGGGGTTATGATCTCCTTACGGGGAAGGAACTATGGAAGATGAAGGGCGGCGGGGACATTCCCGTGCCCACGCCGATCGTCGCTCACGATCTGATCTTCATCACCAACGCGCACGGAAACGCCGCGCCGGTCTACGCCGTTCGGGCATCCGCCGTCGGCGAGATATCCGTGAGTGAAACCGAACCCAGCAGCACGCACGTGGCCTGGAGCAACTTGAAGATCGGCAACTACATGCAAACGCCGCTCGTCTACGGCGATTTGCTTTATTGCTGCCGCGATTCGGGCATCCTCGCCTGTTACGAAGCCAAGTCCGGTGAAAAGAAATATCGCGAGCGTTTGGCAGACGGAGTCGGTTTCACGGCCTCGCCCGTCGCAGGGGACGGCAAGATTTACTTTACCAGCGAAGAGGGCGACATCTACGTCCTCCAAGCCGGCCCGGAATACAAGCTGCTGGCAACCAACAAGATGGGTGAAATCTGCATGGCCACCCCGGCTATTTCGGAGGGAAACCTGTTCTTCCGTACGCAGGGGCACATCGTGGCCATTGGACGATAGACTGCCCGGTTGAAATCCGCTCACAGACCACGATAATAGGAGAGGAAGTTGACAATCGAGCGGGACGCGGGGTGCCCTCACGCCATGAGTCTTGGTGACTACAAAGTTCGAAGGGGATGTTGGGCAGGGATATCCGTCGTCCTAACTTGTGGGGCGGCCCTTACTGGGGCACGCGCTGTCGAGCCGAAGTCCGAGCGCATCGCACCTGACAACCTCTCGGCCAGCGCCGTCGCGGCCCATTCCGTACTCAACCTCTCTGGAGGCGAAATCGTCACGGTGCAGTTCTCTCCGACGGCCGAAGCGTCAATCCGCGCCGTGGTTCCCGTGGGTGAAGAGCTACGCATCCTGGAGCTAATCCCGGCGTCGGTTCGTGCGCACGATTATCAACTGTTAACGCAATTGGCAGACGGCGCCTACGTCAACATTGATCCCGGACCGGTCAAAACGCTCCGCGGACGGGTGCTTGGAATCAACGGCAGCGTCGTGGCTGCGTCGCTCCAGGACGACGGCCTCTATGCCATGATGCTGTATCCGGATGGGCATCGACAATGGCTGGAACCCATCGGAACGCGCGTGACGGGTGCTGCGGCGGATGAATACGTGCTCTACGGCGACGACGACGTTGTCGCGAGCGGCGGAACGTGCGCGGCCGTTTCGCAACGGCGAAGCATGCCGCTCGCCCGACACGAGTCCGCCGCCGTCGCCACAGGCGGCCCCCTTCTGCTTGCCGAACTCGCCATTGATACAGATTTTGAGTACTTTCAGGACTACGGCAGCGTGGCCGCGACCGAAGCGCATATCAACAACATCATCAACAATATGAATCTTCAATATGAGCGCGACATCGGCGTCCGCCACATCATCACCGCCATCGTCGTTCGTACCGTGGAACCCGACGGATACTCCTCCTTGGATATCGGCAGCCTGCTGAATCAGTTCCGCGATCGCTGGGTCATGGATATGGACCACGTCCGGCGTGACGCGGCACAGATGTTTACCGGCAAGGACTTGACGGGCGGCTACATCGGCCTGGCGATTACGTGGAGTCTCTGCTCCATCGACGCGGCCTTTAGCGTGGTCGTGTCCAACTCCGTGGCTTGCGCAGCCCTCGCCTGTAAGACGGACCTGTCCGCCCACGAATTAGGTCATATTTGGAGCGCGAACCACTGCTCCTGTCCCGGATGGACCATGAATCCCTACATCCAGTCGGCAAACCGCTTCCACCCCACCTTCGACATTCCGGGTTTGGAGGATTTCCGAGATACACGAACGTGTTTGAGCGTCGGCGACTCGTGCGACCCGGTCGGCACGCTCGATTGCAATACCAACGGCGTCGCGGACGCCTGTGACGTCCAAGCGGGATCGTCCCCGGACGCCGACGCCAACGGCGTTCCCGACGAATGTCAGCCCCCGCCCATGCCACAGACCGATCCATTCCCCTACAACAAAACGCGGGTCGTGTCGGTTTCCGTTCCCATCGTGGCGACGACCCAACCCGGAGCCCAGACGGCCATCCGCTTCCGGCTTGTCGACCTGCAGAACCCCAACCCCCCGAATGACACAACGGCGCCGCCGCCCGACTTCTCTACGTTTGAGGTGGGGCCGGCGTGTACGGATCCCGCGGGCTGCGTCCGCTGGGTGGGTAAGGCGAATACCTTCCTCGAATCGCAGGAGGACCCGGAAGTGGGGAGCTTCAGGGCCGCACGGTTGCAGTGTACGCCCTACTACCGCGACTGGACGACCGAAGACTTGGTCCACGTCGTCGGCGCCGAACTGGTGCCCAGTTCGTCCTACTATGTCCAAGTGGTGGCGGCGGACTGCATGGGAAGTGAACCGACGTGCACCTTGGTTTCAACCGCCAACTTCTTGATGACAGCGCGGTATGGCGACGTTACACTACGCTTCAATCCTCCGGAGATTGTAAGACAACCGGACGCAATTGACATCGTCGCCCTGGTAGATAAGTTCAAGAGCATTCCCGGCGCGCTGAACAAAGCCTTCGCCCAACTGCAACCCAACGTGCCGGATCTCAACAGCGATCTGAACGCCTTAGACATCTTGGCCGGGGTCAATGCATTTAAGGGCTTCGCCTATCCGTTCAGCGGCCCCTGCGCCTGCCCCTCGACCGTCGTTTGCGGCGCTACTCCATGCAGCACCCCGACTGCTTGTAACGGAGGCATGTGCGTGCGGACTTGCGCCGGCGGCGAGAATAACGGCGAGCCGTGCAACAACGACGGCCACTGTCCGGGCGGCGTTTGCGGCCCCGGCTTTTGCCGCGACCGTTGTGGGAGGTGCAATTGAAGCGACGAAGCGACTAGGCGACGGAGGGAGCGGCTGGAGCGACGCAGGGACTGGAAAAGGCGGTCTGGGTGGGCGAAGCCCCCACCTTGGATGTTATGTGATTCCTGCCGCGGCGACACGGACTTCGCCTGTCAGGGACAACAAACGGACGCCTAGGCGGACGGCATGGGATGGCGGGGCAGTGGTCAAGTGGAAGCGATGAAACTGGACCGGCGGTACGAGCGTCGAGGCGTCGGTGCGAAGGGTCCGCCAGCCCTCGAAGTCAACGGGACCGAACCCCCCAGTCAGCAGATTTCCACGTCCATCCATGCCTTCTAGATAGAGGTGACAGCCGCTGCCATCTCCAAAAACTTCGAGCAATAACTGCCGCTTAACTGCTACCTCTGCACGTGCCTCCGCTACGCTCCGGCAGCAGTCGACGGAAACCAGCGGTAGAGCGAGAACGACGGTGACATCGTTGGGATCGGCCTCATGCGGCTGATAGGCGATCCGAAGAAAACCACCGGCCTCGTCTCGATCGGTTTGGAGCTCAACCGGACCCTTCGCCGTTGTGTGACTCTCAAAAACCGGGAACCGGACCGCGTCGTCGAAGCGGTAGAGCACGGTCGCTAACGGGCATGCAGGCGTCACGGAATCAACACAACCTTGCCGTGGACGGCGCGGGAGTCGATGTAGCGATGGGCCTCGGCGGCGTCTTTCAGCGGGTATGTTCGATCGACCATTGGCCTGACCTTCCCTTCGGCGAGAAGTCTCAACCCGCGACGGAGTTCATCCATGCTTCCCATGAACGATCCGCGAAGTTGGTGCTGGCGGAAGAAAAGCTCGCGGATGTTGAGCGTCGCCTTCATTCCGCCCACCAGACCAAAGTTGACGAAAATCCCGCCGACGCGAAGGGCTTTGAGATTGTCTTCGAACACGCTCGCCCCCACGTTGTCGATCACCACGTCCACTCCGACCCCATCGGTCCAGTCGAGAATCTCATCGGCGAAGTTGCGTTCGTTGTAATAGATGACCAGGTCGGCGCCGGCCAGCCGGGCTGTCTCAACCTTGGCCGGTGATCCGACGGTCGTCGCAACTTTGGCGCCGAGGGCCTTTGCAACCTGAACACAGGCATTGCCGCTCCCCGAAGCACCGGCCTGAATCAGAACTCGCATTCCCGCGCGGACCTCACCGAGCGTCTCGACCGCATGAACCGCGGTCATCAAAACCAAAGGCATCGCCGCCACTTGTTCCGCCGGTAAGCCGGTCTCGTTTTTGAGAACATACCGGGCCGGAGCGCGGATGTACTCCGCGTTGCCCCCCCAGGTGTGCGTGCCGGTCACCTCAAAGCTGGGCGCGCGGTTCTCCGGCCGAACGTCTGAGTCGGCGGGATCGACTGGGTATCCCGGGGCGACGATGGCCCAGTCGCCTTCGACCCAGCCGCTCACGCCGGGTCCGATCGCCGCGACGCTCCCGGCCACATCGGCGCCGAGCACGTGCGGGAAGGCGATGTCCGTAAACACAGCGCCCATTCGCAGGTAGAGGTCGTAGCGGTTGATTCCGCAGGCCCCGACCTTGATCAACAGCTCGCCGATCCCCGGCACGGGCTGTTTGACGTCTTCATAGCGGAACACCTCCGGCGGACCGAATTGGTGGATGACGGCGGCTTTCATGGGTGACTCATGTTTGGAAGTTCGGGATCATCGCCCGTCTCCGTTCTGCGCGATCAGCGCATTAACCAGTTCTCTCAAATCTTCAATATCAGATTTGAGTCCTTCGATCTCGCAATCCTTCTCCTGCACGATCTCGTACAACCCCTGAATGGCCGCCAGGGCCACGCCCGCGGTGTCGAGGGCCGCAAGATGTTTGCCGTCTTCACCCGTGTCGAAAGCGGCGTGGAAATCCTCAGCGACGGGGCCGATGTGTTTTGTCTCCTTATTTTCGATTCGGTAGTTCCACCGAGTCACAGGCAGATTCGCGACCGACTCCAAGAGCTTGCGAGCGTCGATTTCGGCGAAGTTTTCTTTGATCTCTCGGCTGGACGCATCCGTCCAGACTCCGCCGCCCGTAACGTGCGCACCGCTGGCCATTTCAAGCGGATTTGTGGGCGCCGAGGTTCCGATGCCGACGTTGCCGTCGCCTTTGATCCTCATTCGTTCGGTAAACGAGGTGCCGTCGAAATTTCCCGTCCCGAAACGCAAGTCGTCTGCTACCGTGGCGTCGGACCATAGGATCGCCGGAGGGTTGGCGCCGTCGGCGGCGCCGGACCAAAGTTCAACCCACGTTTCTGCCGGGAGGTTTCCCACCAGCACACGGCCGGCATCGGACCAGGAGTCGCCGCGAACGTCCAGGCGGGACTGTGGTGAGTTCGTCCCGATGCCGACGTTGCCGCCCAGGGGCTGCAAAGCGAGGTTGGTCCCGCCGTTCGTGTTAGATGCCAGGACAGCCTGGAACCACGGAGTACTGCCATCGCCGGTGGCCAGCCGCATACCGTTGGTGGCGCGGATGAGGAATTGGTCGGGACCGGTCGAGGTGAAAAGGCCGGGGGTGTAGTCGGCCCACGCGAAGGTTCCTTCATCGCCATTACCGTCGCCCGACGCGGTGGGGTCGCGCACTTGGGCATTTTGTCCCGCAGTAAAACTGTAGTCTCCGCCGGCCTCGTTATGAAGCCCGCCTGGGACGGTGCTCTCGCGCCCCTTGGCGATGTTTTGCGTGCCGCCGGAAACGGTGCCAAACGCGTAGGCCTGGTTCTCGACTCCACCCGCAATCGTGCAAAAATCGCCCTTACAGACGTTACCGAAACCCGGTCCCCCGCCGGACAGTACGCCGCAGCCGTGGAAACCCGGTTCAACCGTATTGGACAAGCCACTGATTCTGTTGGCAGTTAAGCCAAATTCCGTCGACCCGATTCCGGTCCAGCGGTCCACCGTTTGGCCATCGACTTGCAATTCCAATTGTCCGGGCAAGGTGACAAGTTCGACGACCGGAGTACTGCCTGCGGTGTTCGAGGCAACCGCGGCGTCGATGAGAAGCCGGTTCGCTTTTAACCCGCCGCTACCGAAGACTGTCGTGGCGCTCGTGACGGGGTTGAGTTCCATGGCGAGGGTGTCGCCGGTCTTCAGGCGAAGAGCGGCCGGATTGACTTCATCGAACGCCGCTATACTCACGGCCGCTGCGGGCCCGAGACTGATCCTAAGTTTCGGTGGAGGCGTGATGCCGGCGGCAGGCGCCAATTCCTGAATCGTATACAGACCGGGCAAGGCCAAGGCGTGCGGCACAGGAGTTAGCTCGACTCGTGGAGCAAGCGTGCTAAAGCCCACATCGGGGGGACACTTGACGTGAATCTCCAGCCAGCGCGCCGTTCCATCGATGGCCCCCGCGCCGAAATCCAAAGGCACAGTGAAGACGCCGGCGGCCACCGCGACGGATGGAGGATTGCCGCCGACGCCATCGAATGTCAGCGTCGGACCAATCTGGTTCTCCGGCGCAGACAGATCATCGTCGTTCCATAGCGTGAACTCGAAATCGCAGTTCACTGGCGTCGGAGAACCCACCGGCGTGCCCGCCGGTTTTTCGAGAAATCCCTGATAGTTAAAGGCCGTGCCGATGTCTGCGGCGTATGCAGCGGATGTGAACGGGAGGACCACTGTAAGGACATAGCGCAAGTGCCGTAGGTTCATGGTTCGCTACCTTTCGTACAAGAGTTGGGCTTGCAGACACCCCCCCCACCCTGCGATCTGCTCCGAGGGGGAGAAGGGGTCTAGGATCGGGGTTTGATAGGAGCATTGGTCTCTCCCGCTCCGACAAAAATCCAATTGCTTGGCATTCTAAGCGAAACCCGGACATCCGCACAAGGGGAAAGTGCTGCTTTGCACAGAATTCTTGGCGTAGCTAGGCGGATCTATGGACTCTGTCGCACGTCCCGATGCACCGGCAACCGGAAAAGACCCCGCCCTTGCGATTCGGATGGGTCATGTCGATGTTACTCCTCCATGCTCTGATTGGCTCCGCCGCCCGTTAAGAAACGCGATACTATCGGAACTCGTGTTCTCGTTCGAATCCGGGCTGCACGCGCCCTACGATGAGTAACGCCCGATTGGGCGGCGGAGAGGAAAGAAGATTTGGAACCCCCAACGACCCCGGCGCGCCGGGGCTCAAGATCATCTAACACTGCACCGGCTGACGCTTTGCCTCCGCGGCGATTGTCGTGGCGCTGGCCGGTCGGGTGCGTGCTTGCTGTCCTTTACACTTCTTTGTTGCCTTTCGACTTTTCTCTCACGACCTTTCCTCGCGCGATCTCTGATGGGCTATCAAGCCTGCGATTCCGACCGACGACCCCCGATGACGCGACCGCCAATTTGCTCGCCTACCTGATCGTCGGGCTTGTGCTGGGATCCTGTGCGATGCGGAGTCGGTGCGGGCGATGGATAGGCGTGCTCGCCGTTACCATCATCGGGGCGATGCTGAGCATCCTCGTGGAAACGCTGCAAACCAGTCTCGAGTCGCGGGTCGCCTCGTTTACCGACATCCTGCTGAACAGCGTAGGCGCCGCGATGGGGGCATGCCTGGGTGTCGGTTTGTCGGGAAGCGCACATGCGGCGATGACGCAAGTGCGCTGCGAGCTAGCGGACCGCCCGTTTACGACGGCTGCGTCGCTGCTGACATTGGGACTCCTCCTATACAACCTCGCCCCGTTCGATTTCGTGATGACCACGGACGCTCTTCATGCGTCGTTCGGGCGCGCTTATGGGGGTTTGATGAACCCCCGCGTCGCAACAGTCGGAGAGTCACCATTTGCCGCGATCGCGCATCAGCTCACGGGCGCGGGCTGGTTCGCGGCGCTGGGATATCTGCTCGCCTTGGGTAGGCGTGAACGCAGACTCGATTCGGCGACGTCGCTGGGGACGGCCATCAAGGAAGGACTGATCCTGGTGGTGTTGGTCGAGTTCATGCAGCTTTTCACGCAGTCGCACGCCTTTGACACGGCCGGCATCATGATGCGAAGTGTCGGTGTTGTATTTGGTGCGTGGTGCGGGGTCTTCTTGATCGACTCCTTGTCCTGGTCGGCCTGGCGTCACAAGCCGAGCCTGGCCGTTCCTACGGGATTCCTCGCCATCCTCACCGTGTTTCAAGTCGGCTTGCTGGTTGCTCCATGCGTGTACCTCCAAGGGGGATCGTTTTCCAACGAGCGCCCAATAGCTCTACCATTGCTGCCCTTTGAATCCCTTTGGCGACAACCCTTCCAAACGGGGACTGCGAAAGTCCTCTCATCGCTACTGACCTTCGGTACGTCGGCGTTGACTCTGCAAGTTCTTTTCCAGCGTCTTGGGGTCATTCACCCGAGGCGGTGGGTGTTCGCGGCGTTGACCATGGTGGCCACGGCCTGCGAGGGCTTACGCTTGTGCACGCTGGGGACGCCGATGGACATGACCACGCTATTGCTGGCATGGTCATCGGCCTGCTTGGTCATGAGTTTCCCCACTGCCCTAGGGGTCGCGGCGCTTTGAAGCGCTACGGACTCGGGACTCGGCTCTGCTCCCGAACTCCGGTAATTCGAGCTTCCAATACGCAACTTTCGCCGTAAGCGGCCTGTTCTTCTGGTTCTCCGCTTTGCTGCGTTTGCAAAAAAATATTTTTCTCTTGCAACGCCTCCGGCGAGAACAGACAATCCGACCTTATCAGTGGCGGCGTCGGGCCGTGAACAACCTTCGTGGTCGCGTCAATTGCCATACGGGTGCGTGCCCGCGCGGCGGTGGGACATTGGGAAAATAAGGTTTCATGAGGAGTCCAAGGATGAGGAACATCAGTCGAGTGGTCATGGGCGCAGCGCCGATCATGTGGGCTGCGATGGCGTCTGGGGTCGGGCCTTCGGTCACGCGCTTGCCGGTCGATTTGCCCGAGCATGTCGACAATTCCGAGGTCGTCGAGGCGCAGATGGAGGTCTTTACCGGAGGCATCACCTACGAGGAATATCTCGACCGTCAGGCCGCGCTCAATGCACGGCTGGTCGAGGAAATGCCCCAGGCCGCCCTCCAACCAAACGTGGTGGTCGAGCTTAACCAGGATGATCTGAATTCGCTGATCAATCCGGTTAGCGTGACGCCGCTGCAGATCGGAGTGGTCAAGCCGGTGAGCCCCAACGTGCAGATTGTCGGGCTGAACCGCGCTCAGGGCGCGACGCAACTCGACGGCGGGTTGGTTTGGGCGCTGCCCATTGCTTCTCCCAATGCCGGCGCTATCCGCCTGCATCTGGAGAACGTGTCGCTCCCGCCTAATAGCGAACTGTACTTCTATAGCCAGGACGGCCAGGCATTCGGCCCCTATACGGGAATGGGACCCCATGGCACTGGGGAATTCTGGACAGAGTCCATTTTTGGCTCAGAAGGCATTCTGCAGCTTCGGGTACCCCGCGCGGATAATGCCACCTTGCAGCAAATCTCGTTTAGTCTGACCGAGCTTGGCCACATCGGCGCCCAATACACGGGCCAGTTGCAGAATACGGCCGCCAACTGGCCTTGCGGCAACCCCGCCATCTACACTGCATGTGCCCAAGATGCTTCGTGCCACTCGGGGGCGGCGAGCAGCATCTGGAACGCCTACGCAAAGATGGAGTGGATCGCCGGGGCGTTCATCTACACGTGTACGACCGGACTGCTTACCGACAACAATCCAACGCAGGACAACTTCTCGCTGACGGCCAATCACTGCATCAGCTCGAATAACACGGCCCAGAACATCAATTTCTATTGGCGGTTCCGGACCTCGGGCTGTAACGCCACGTGCCCGACAAACTCCGGGTGGCCGTACCAAACAGGCGGCGGCGCTACCGTCAGCGCCACCGGGTCCGGTGGCGCCGGCGACTTTACGCTGCTTCACCTCAACAACGGGCCGCCGTCCGGCTCGACATTGCTCGGGTGGACCAACGTGGCGGTCGCCAGCACCAACGGCGCGGCGCTCCATCGCGTGAGCAATCCGAACTTCGGGCCGCAGGTGTACTCTGAACAAAGTGTGAGCACGAGCGCGGGCACCTGCAACGGCTTGCCACGCGGGCCGATCATTTACAGCCGGGACACCCTCGGCGGCACCGATGGCGGAAGCAGCGGCTCGCCGGTCGTGAACGCCTCGAACCAGGTAGTCGGCCAGCTTTACGGCGCGTGCGGCACCAACACCGGCGACCCGTGCGACTCCGTGTCCAACGCCACCATCGATGGGGCCTTTGCCTACTATTGGCCTTCGGTATGTCCGTTTCTGGATCCCGCCAACTGCGGCGGCGGCGGATGCAGCCCCGCAGGTGCCTCGTGCACGAGCAACTCGCAATGCTGCTCGAATAGCTGCAAGGGCAAGCCCGGTGCCAAAACCTGCAAGTAGCAAATTGTAAGCCGCCCTTCGCTGCCCGGTTGGGCGAGCGACGGAAGGGATGTTCTGAAGGGCTCCGGTAAGCGCCGGGGCCCTTCTTTTTGCGCCGTCTTTGAATTGCGTAGGCTTGTCGCGTATACTCACGGACTGTAACAGGCGGGAATGGATTCCATGCCGCCATGTTGGCGGCGCCTTTTTCAGGAGCAGGACGATGAACAGACAGGTCGCGGACCGCGTTAAGACAATCAAACAATCGGACATTCGGCGCTTCTCGGCCATTTGCGCCGCGATGGGGGGGGTGAACCTCTCCCAAGGGGTATGCGACCAACCCGCGCCGGAGGCGGTCAAACGGGCGGCTCAGCGGGCGATCGACGAGGATCGCGCCAGCTATACCAATCTCCGCGGGATCATCGAGCTGCGCACTGCGATCGCCAGGAAAATGCGCGCCTTCAACGGCATCGAGTGCGACCCGGAGAAAGAAATCGTGGTCACGGTCGGATCGGCGGGCGCTTTCGCGTGCATCGCCCTCGCTACGCTTAACCCCGGCGACGAGTGCATCGTCTTTTCACCTTTCTACAGCTACCACGTCAATATGTTGAAGCTGTTTGGGGCCGGCGTTCGCTTCGTGGATTTGCAGCCGCCGGATTGGTCGTTTGATCTCGCGGAGCTCGAGGCCGCCTTCACGCCGAAGACGAAAATGATCCTGCTGTGCACGCCCGCCAATCCCAGCGGGAAAGTCTTTTCCGAGGAAGAACTGCGGGGCATCACCGCGGCGGCGAAACGGCACAACGTCTGGATCGCCACCGACGAAATCTATGAATACATCACCTACGGAAAGAAGCACGTGAGCATCGGTGCATTACCGGAGGCCAAAGAGCGTACGCTGACCATGAGCGGCGGATCGAAGACTTACGCGATCACCGGTTGGCGGATCGGGTACACCGTCGGACCGGCGGAGATCATCGACCGCGTTTCGGTGGTGAATGACTTGCTGTACATCTGCGCCCCCGCGCCGTTGCAGTACGGCGTCGCGGGCGGGTTAGGATTACCAGAGAAGTACTACACCGAAATGCGCGCCGACTATACGATGAAAAGGGACATGCTCACCGATACCCTCCGCGAGATCGGGTTTACCCCTTTCGTTCCCGACGGAAGCTACTACATGCTGGCTTCGTTTGAAGTGGGACGGTGGGCGAGCGCCACGGCGGCAACTGAGGCCATCCTCCATGAGGTCGGCGTTGCCACCGTGCCGGGTTCAGCCTTTTACCGCAACCCGGCGGACGGCGACAATCAACTGCGGTTCTGCTACGCTAAGAAGATGGCCGACCTCGAGGAAGCCTGCCGGAAGCTCAGAAACCTGGGCGGGGCACGGGCCAAAGACGCGAAAGTGCTTTCCAAGGTGGGGTAAGAGCAACCCATTATTTTTCGAATTGAGGAGCGACTAACTGATGACCCTAGGGCGAATGTCTGTCATGTTGATGGCCGCGATGGCCTTTGGCGGGACGCGGGTCGCTGCCGACTTGAAGGTCGGCGATCTTGCCCCGCCCCTTAAAATCAAGGAATGGGTGCGGGGTGATGCGGTCAACCTGGCCAAGGACGCGGCGAAAAAGATCCACATGGTCGAATTCTGGGCGACGTGGTGCCCACCATGCAAAGCGAGCGTACCGCTGCTGACCAAGTTCCAGAAGAAACACGCGAAGGACTTGGTGATCATCGGCGTGACCGACCCCGATCCCTACCGCAACTCACCCACGGAAATCAAGCAGTTCGTCAAGGAGCAAGGGACGAACATGGTCTACACCGTCGCCCTCGATGACAACGGAGCAACGAGCAAGGCCTATTTGCCCAGCGACGCAGTGGGGATTCCGTATGCCTACCTCGTCGGACGTGACGGGCGCGTGGTATGGGAGGGAAGTCCCCTGGATCCGGCGCTGGAGACGGTCATCCCCGAAATCATCGCGGGCACGTTTGACGTAGCCAAGGCCAAGGCCGCCGCGAACGTCGAGCAAGCGGTGGGCAAGCTCTTCCAGACTGCGGAACAGGCTTACCAGATGGGGCGGATGGAGGACGTTTGGAAACTCATGCTCGACATCCTGAAAGCCGATCCTGCGAACGAGCAGGCCATGCAGTTGCTTACCGGCCTCTATGCCTCCGAGCCGAAAAAGGCGGAGGAGTTCAACGCCGCCGTGCGCGGGCACATTGCCAAGAACAAAAGCAACGCCCGGGCCATGCACCTTCTGGCCGCCACGCTTTGTGGAAACGACGACTACGCTTCGCGCACGCCGGACCTCGCCCTCGACGCGGCGAAGGCGGCCTACGAAACCTCGAAGGAAAGCTGGGCTATTGAGATTTATGCCAGGGCACTGTACCAGGTCGGCAATCTGGACCGAGCGATCTCCTTGCAGCAGGAGGCCGTCTCCGCGGCGACCGACGGCGACCGCGCCGGCGTGCAGGGCGTGCTCGACTATTACCAATTGTGCAAGAAGCTCCAGTCATCCACCAACTAGGGATTGGGCGCGGGTCGGTCGCGCAGCCGGAGCGCATGAAACCTCACATCGAATTCACGACCCTGGTCACGGCGGACCGTGAACGGCGGGACAACTTTAAGACGTTGCTGTCGTGCGTGTTGCCTCGCCCGATTGCGTTCGTGTCCACCATCTCGGCCGGCGGTGTTCCGAACTTAGCGCCGTTTTCCTTTTTCAACGGCGTCGGCTCGAACCCACCCGCGGTGATCTTCTCGCCCTGCACGCGGGCCGACGGGACCCTTAAGGATACCGTCTTGAATTTGCGAGCCGTGCCCGAATGCGTAGTAAACGTAGTGCCGTTCTCAATCAAGGACGCCATGAACGAAGCCTCCATCGCCTTCCCGCCGGAGGTGAATGAATTTGAAGCGGCGGGCTTCACGCCCCAGCCCAGCCGTTTCGTGCGCCCTCCGCGCGTGGCTGAGTCGCCCGTGCAGATGGAGTGCAAGCTCGTGCAGATCGTCCCCGTCGGCAACGGCCCGCTCTCGGCCAACATCTGTATCTGCGAAGTAGTTTGCTTTCACATCACCGATGAGGTTTTACTATGCGATGGAACCGTCGATGTGACCAAGATCGACTTGATCGCTCGCTTGGGCGGAGACGATTATTCTACCATCCGCGACCGCTTCGCCCTACCCAAACCAGGCCCGAAATAACGCGGTCATGCTCAATTCCGGCGTAACCTGCGATTCGCTCGGCGCTTGCCGTTCAGCGGTTGAATGCGAGTGACGTGCACGGGATCGATGTAAACCGATCCGCCGGTTGGGATACCGTGGCGATCGAGCGGCGGAAGTGCGATTTGGACGATCGACGTCGTAACGAGCACCATGTCCGGGTGTGTCACTTCACAGGATTCGCCGTCGGAAATGTGAATTCGTATCCTTTGAAACGGCTGGGTCCGCAACTGCGACTTGATCTCATACGGCGTCATAGGCCCACGCTACAAGCTTAGTTGACCACCCACGTCTCGCCGTCGTCGTACAGTTCTTCAAGTCGACCCGGCCCCTTCGCTTTGACGGCGGCGTTGACTTGCCCCATCACCATTTCTTCGTACGTCGGCCGCTCGACGCAGCGGAAGACCCCCAGCGGTTCGGGGAACTCGGGGTAGTGCATTCGGCTGAGCAAGTATGCCAAGCTCGGTTCGGCCTGCTTCTCATCGTGGAACAACAGATCGTCCTCCTTGATGTCACCGCCGAGCGTAACAATCTCCGGCTCCATGCCGTGCAGACGGATGCCCTTGTTGCGGTCCTTGCCAAAGATCAGCGGTTTACCGTGCTCGAGATACACCGTCGTGTCGTCCTTGGTCTCCTTGCCCGTGGCGTATTCAAAGGCAAGGTCGTTGAAGATGTTGCAGTTCTGATAAATCTCGACGAACGACGTGCCTTTGTGCTTCGCAGCTCGTTCGAGAACGTATTCAAGGTGCTTCGTATTCACATCGACGGACCGCGCGACGAAGGTCGCTTCGGCCCCGATGGCCACCGACAACGGATGCAGCGGATAGTCCACGGATCCCATGGGGGTCGACTTCGTCTTCTTGCCCAAAGGCGAGGTGGGCGAATACTGCCCCTTCGTCAGACCGTAGATCCGGTTGTTGAACAACAGGATTTTCAAATCCACATTGCGACGGATGGTGTGCAACAAGTGATTGCCGCCGATGCTGAGTCCATCGCCGTCGCCGGTCGCTATCCAAACGTCGAGCTCCGGGCGGGTCATCTTAATTCCCGTCGCTACCCCCGGCGCGCGCCCATGGATGGAGTGGAATCCATAGGTATTCATGTAGTACGGAAACCGGCTGGAGCAGCCGATGCCCGACACGAACACGGTGTTCTCTCGCTTCACCTGGAGGGCGGCGAGGACCTTCTTCACCTGGGCGAGGATTGAATAGTCTCCGCAACCCGGACACCAACGGATGTCCTGATCGCTGGCGTAATCTTTGGCGGTTAACTGCACGGTGGCTGGTTGGCTGCTCATGACTTCCTTCCGTTGTGATGGTTCAACAACTCCTCAATCCGGTTCTCGATTTCTTGGATCATAAAGGGC